>Ga0318554_10000078_pt1 | contig 28763 bp, 39 predicted proteins | sample GRESIP082b2f22_FD_203687 | JGI IMG/M metagenome (GOLD analysis project Ga0318554, IMG submission 203687) | Tropical soil microbial communities from Luquillo Experimental Forest, Puerto Rico - GRE.SIPMG.082b2f22 | ecosystem: Environmental > Terrestrial > Soil > Tropical forest > Bulk soil... | reverse complement strand
CGACAAGATTGCCGCCCACATTGCCGGTAACCGAACCGACTGCCCCGGTTACCGCAGAAACGGTCCCGACTACGTTGCCCCCGACGTTGCCTACAACGCTGGCCACGGTCCCGACCACATTGCCATCTACGTTGCCGCCGACATCGCCTACAACGCTGGCCACGGTCCCGACCACATTGCCTCCCACATTTCCGACAACGCTGGCGACAGTCCCGACCACGTTGCCGCCCACGTTGCCCGTAACGCTGGCAACTGAGCCCACGACGTTGCCGTTGACGTTGCCGTCCAGATTGCCTCCCACGTCGCCAACGACACTTGCGACAGTCCCGACCACGTTGCCCCCGACGTTGCCCGTCACGCTCGCTACGGAGCCGTTGACGTTCCCGAGCACGTTGCCGTCCAGGTTGCCGCCCACGTCGCCTACAACACTGGCCACTGTTCCGCTGACGTTGCCCGTTATGTTGCCGGCGAGATTGCCGCGAATGTCCACGCCACTAAAACCGGCCGTGAAGTGTGCGCCGTCGCAGACGCCGCTGGTCGTGCTGCCGACGCAAAGTAGGCCGTGGAAATTCGCGCCGCTAATCGCGTTGATGTAGACGCCGTGACCGCCGTTGGAAAAGATGTCCAGCGCATCGCCATTGGTACTTGTAATAAGCACGCCTGCGCCCGACGTACTGCCACCGACAAACCTTGCACCAATTCCGGTTGGTCCGCCGTTAAGCTGCGCCCCAGAACCGCTGCCGGCTCCTAGACCGACAAAGCCGCCGGCGTTGCCAGTCCCAATGAACTGGAAGCCGTTCGCCCCGTTCACCGTCGTCACGGAGCCACCCGTGAAGATGGCGCCCGGAGCCGCCCCTTGAGCAGCCGCCGCACCAGCACCGCCCGTAGACCGGAATCCGGTTCCGGCATTCGCCCCGGCCACCGTGTTGGCTGTTCCACCCGTCAACCGCAGACCGTCTCCCGCAAGCGCCGGCGTGGTAGCTGCGCTGCCGCCTTGCAATGCCATACCGCACCCGGTCCCAGTCCCCGTGGCGCTGATGGCGTGCGAGTTGGCCGTGGTCCGCGTAATTGTCAAGCCGTCCGAAATGGCGAAGTTGCCCGTGCAAGACAACGAAGCAAACGTGGTGGCCGCGTTAGAACCGGCAATCAGAACACCGCCCGTGGCGCCAGCGACGTTGCCGACCGGCAGTGAACCGGTCGCGACGCTGGTATTTTGCCAGTTGCCCACGTCCACCTGGCTGGCCGGAGCCAGCACAAATTGCGTGGTATTGTCCGGAGTGATGCGCCATGGCGGGAAAACGACAGCCGTTTGGGTGCTACCCGTGTACGACTGAATGGCCGCCGTCTGGCCAGCTCCCGTGCCGCCGGTCAGAATCACGACCTGATCCAGATACAAGTTGTTTTGAGATGATGCCGCCGCGTCCAAGACAATCGTGGTTGTCGTGCTGCCGGCCTGACACGTCCCGGCTCGAAGTGAAGCCATTGCATTCACACGACCAGCCGTCGTCAAGGCAAGCGGAGTCGCACCGAGCCACTGGACAAGATTGACGCCGAATACAGCCACGGTCGGATCTTGCACCTGGTCGGTCCAGTCGTTGTCGTCCGCTCCCGTGCCCGTGACGTAAAAGGCAAGGTCGCCCGCCGTGTTCGTATCAACCATAGTCAATGCGATGTAATACCAGCCGTTCGTCAACTCGGTCACGGCACCAGCCGCCGCAGAGATGGCACCGCCGGCTTTGCCGATCTTCACCACCGGCGCAGCGCCCGTCTTGAGCGAAAGATGATCCACGGAGGAAATCATCTTGAACATCCGGTTGTAGATCGTGCCTTTTACGATCAGTGCCATGTCAACTCGAAATCTGCGTTTGTCGTTTGCCTACGCCGGTCCCGATCCGCGAAAGCGTCTTGCGGAACAGTACCCCGCCCGCCGTTGGCGTGAATGCCGGCTGCTGCGCCGCTCTTGCAAAAGGCGCGAATGGCCGAAGGTATAACTCCTGCACCTGCGCCCGCGTCCACTTCCCGGCGTGAATAACCACATGGTCAATAAGACCGGAGAAATATCTTTCCGCCACACCACTGCGCAACCGTGCGCCGATTAGCAAGTCACTGTCGCCCAGCGTACCGGGGCTCGTGTCGTTGCCCTGGTTGGTGCTCGCAACCGGCTGCCCGTCGATATAGAACGTCATGCCTGCCGCAGTCTGCGAACCGTCATAAGTCCACACGACTTGATGCCACTTGTTGTCGCCCATCGCCACGGCTGTATCGGCAAAGATGTCCGGCGTGCCACCGCTTGCTCCCGTGAAGAGAGCACCCAGCACACCGCCGGTATCCAGGTGAAACTGCCAGCCGGGAGAACCAAGCACCGCCCACTTTGTCACAATCATCTGCGCGGAATTCGTGTTGCACTTGATCCACGCCAGAACGGAGAACGCACTCGTGGTCTGGAAGTTGGCAAACCCGGTCCCCGCGTCCACGTAGCCGCTCGCGCCGTCAAAGGAAAGAGCCGGACCGCCGAATAATCCACTAGCCCACTTAGGCGAACCAAGGGCAGCAAAGTTGCCCACCTGCGCCAGACCATAGAAACCGCCACGGGTAAGAGCGCCAGCCGCTTCGTTAAACGCAAAAATATAATCGCCGGGCGCGATAAGCGACTGGTTGAACGCCGTTGGACGCGCCCACGGTCCAGGCTTTCGTCCGCCACCGGAGCCGCCGATGCCGCCGCCGCCGCCGCCAGCTGGCCCTGCCAATGATCCGACTTGCGGCATATCACACCCCCGTGCCCCGTCCTTGAGAACGCGCCACCTGCAAATGCGTCACAGCAAAACCGACACCCCACAACACTTCTGCCCGCGTGGCGCCGGCCCGTACTGCCTGCGCGTTGAGAGCGTCCATGTCCGCTTGCGTGATGATCCCGGCCGCCACAATCTGGTTAAGCATGTCCTGCGTTGTCGGGTCGGCAAGAATCAAGTCCATCACGGACGGCGTGGCGAACAACTGCATAAGCGCAATGCACGCTGACCGGGCCGACGAAGCACCCGTTTGTGCTTCATCGTAGATTTCTGCAAGCGGCCCCGATCCAGTCTGCGGCGGCGATCCCGCCTTCGCCCCGTGAGAAATCGTGCCCCATTTGAGCGCAGTCCGCACCGGCACGACTACCGTAACCGACCACTCGGAGTGCAGCGTGTTAATGAGTCTGGCCACGTCAGCGTCAGCACCAACGTCCACGTAGGGTTGATAGCCGAGCGCCATCGGGTCATTGGCGATTTCGGCCGCCAGTTCATCGTAGAAATCAGCCATCAGTCACCACCCCGAGCCGTGACAAGTTTTTGTCACGGCTCCGACCCATAAACAAGTTCCTATGTGTATTGCGCATAGTCCGTGAAGATTTTCACCGTCCATCCGGCAGCCATCGACTGCCCAGACTTGTTGTAAACGTATGCCTTGTACAAACGCGCCATCAGCGCGATGCCCGTAGCTACAAGCCGCTGGGCCGCGGTCTGCGAAAACACGACTCCGAACGTAATGGTGAACGTGGTCAACTGCACATTGGGAGTGGACGTATCGAAAGCACCGAAGTTGGTGCCGTCCAGCGCTGGCACCAGATACAGTTCGATGCCCACGCCAACCGTTGGCGACACGGAGAAGCCCGTGTTCAGTTCAAAGCCTGAGACGAAGCAGAGATTGGAAGAGTTGTCCCAATTAGACGTAGCCGCCGCAACTACGGCTCCGTTAGCAAGCGCACTTGACGTGCCATCTTGCAGCGTGGTCGATGCCGACTGCTGTTGCGCTTTGATGGTGCCGGCCACACGTCATTCCCCTCTCGTAAGAAATGCCGGCCCGTGGCGCGAGCCGGCTATAGTGAACCGTTCCGACCCATCACGCCGTCGTGTCCCCTTCCACTCGCAGCGTACAGCCGTCGTTGTTCAAGGCCGCCGAATTCGTCGCGGTCCGCTGCACCCAGATCCCACGGACCTGACCGTTGGGCAGATTGTTGATTGCGAGCCCGGCCGCCTTCGTGGTCGGCGTGGAAAACGCGCCTACCCCGGTCGGTGGCGTGGTATCCGAAGCAATTTGCGCCGCCTGCGCCGCGGCCGCTGCCACGGCGGATGCCGCAAGATTATCGATGGCAATGGCGACGTTGGCCCCGCCCGCCACGTCCGCCGACTGCCACACGACCGGAGTCAACAGCGTCAGCGTGGCGTTGGCGTTGTAAATGAACAGGCACCGGAAATCTACCGTGGACGCCGCGTTCTCGTCTCCAGTCACGTCGTCAAAAAGATTGTCAAGCGTGGCGTCCACGATGTCCGTGGTAGACACGTACTTGCCCAGCGAACCATTCGGAGTCGGCTGGGCATTCTGGTTGCCGGCGGTCCCGGTCAGAATCGACAAACGTAAATGCAAATCCGAAGATAGAATCGGCATTTGTTTATCCGTTCATGCGTAAGAGCCGTGACTCATGGCTCCTACTTGCGATGGTGAGCGCCGGCAGCCGTTGCGGACGGCCCAGCCGACACGCCCGCACCACTTTCGTGGCCGGCTGCCGACTTGCCCTCAGCGCCGGCTTGGACTGCCTTCCGCCGGCGTTCACTTTGTTGTTCAGCGTGCTTCTCAATCGCCTCTCGGTTTGCCTTGGCCTTGCCTTCGTCAAGCAAACCGACGTTCACGCCAACTGGCTCCAAGCCGACGTTGGATTCTTCCCGGTCCTTTTCGATCCGCTGGTTGATGTCGCGCTGCGCGAAGATGTCCGCGGCGCCGGCAGCATCGGCGGGTCCGGGTCCGGCCATTGGCGTGCCGAAAGGTCCGCCGTGTACTTCGTCGGACGGCTGCACGTTTGGGTCACCGGACGCCTTGAAGTCGTAAACCTTTTGCAAATGCTCCAAGCGCTCTGACGCTTTGCTCACGACTTCCTTAAGCAAAGCGCCGTCCTGCGTCGTACGGACGAAGGCAAATACTTCGTTGGGGTCGATGTTCACGGCACAATCCTCCGGGAAAGAATTAGAACGCAACCAGCGGTCACGCGGTCTGGACAACCTGCGGCCGCGTCAAGTGCCGCCCGTCATCCTCCTTGGCCATCTTGAGATCAAGTAGCCTGGCGGATGCGGTCTGCACCAACTGCCGAAGTAAATCCACGTTTTGGCATGCCTCCAAGAAGGCAATCAGTTCGGCTTTGTTCCACTTCACTGCGGCCATCGTCGGACCCCTTTACTTTGTAAACACTCGGTCAGAATTCACGACGCCCTTACCGCCGCACGTGGGACACGGTGTCTCTCGTTCGGCGCCAGTCGCGTCCCGGCTCTTGACCTTGCCGGTCCCGTGGCATGTGTGGCAAGGCCGCATTTTTCTACCTTCCGGCGTGAGCATGGCGGGCTCCCGCAAAAAGTGGGCTCTCCCGCCGGGCGGTGTGGACCCGGCAGGAGTTGAGCCCGGCACAGCGTAACGGCCGCTCCCTGTAAACGCGGCCGAAACGACGGTGTATTGTCAAACGGACGGCATTGAAGGAATCGGCGCCCCGGTCGATTCCACGTCCTGCTTTTGCACGTCCGCCGCTCTGGTGGATCGCTCTTCCTCCGAATAAGAGAGCCCACCGTGAAAATCCCGTTTGATGCGCGCCTTCGGGTATGCCGCCGCGATTTCCCGCAAGGTCGGAATCGTCCCCGAAATCACAATTACTTCCTTGGACGGGCGCCCCGAGCACGCCGCGCACTTCCGATCCAACCCGCTGCCTTCGTCGCGGATCTTGCCCGTGCCCCTGCAATGCTTGCACCCGAGCAATCGCCAGAACCAATACAACCACGTGGCGATTTGGTTTTCATCCATGTTGACCATGCGCACCGGCTCCAAGGGCGTTATCAACTCGCCCTTCATCTTTTTCATCGCCCGGTTTGCTTCCATGACTGTCTCCCGATATTCGGGACGGGTCAGCGGATCTTCAACCCGCGCTTCCATCCGCTCCGGGTCGATGGTCAGTTGCAGTCCGGGAAGGTCCGGCATCTCCATCAAGCCGGATTCCGACGATTCGCCGCGGCGCATGTTGGCCCATGACCACCGGCCGCGGAGTCTGCGCAACAGCGGACCGAACACTACGTTGGCGTTGTCAAAGCAGGCCAGTTCAACGGTCACCGCTCCGATGACCCGGCGTGCAGTTTCTTCGGCTGGGGGTGGCATAACAGGGATTCTCCGTGTTACAGGGATCGATCCTCCGGACTACGCTGGCATGTCGGACATGATCGCCACGGCACCACCCTGGCTAACCTGGCCGCCATAGCGCATCCGGCAAACAATCAGTTTCACGTTCTTGAGCGACAGTTCCTTGCCGCCCATTTCGACTTTGATGTTGAGTCCCAACCGCCGGTACATCTGGTAGTAGGCCAGATTGATGTAAGCCGCCTGGTTGTTGGGCACCAACGGCACAATCTTGTACGGCTGGTTAAGAACCGTATACGCCGCGTAGTCCATGCCGAGCACACGGCTGTTTGCCCACGTCGAGCCCAGCGGGATGGCACGGAACCGCAGATAGGACGTTTCGTTCCCGACGTAGACGTTCCGACCGCCAAGACTCACACGGTAAGCCTTGTTGATGCCGAACATCAAAGCTTCGGCGTCAGCAATGGCAACCGGGCCGCCCGTACCGTTCGCGGAGTGGACCACGGTTGCGCCCGACGTGTTGAAGATGCCTTTCGGCTGAGTCACGCCGTCACCGATGGCAATGACCATATCGAGCCACACGAGCGCGGCCTCACCGTAACGGGACACCACCGTCTGGCCGATGTTGGAAGGCGAATCCTCCTCGAAGTCGTTGCCGATTTCCATTGCACCAACGGCTGTATAGATGTTGGTGTCCAGGTAACCGATAAAGCCCGTGGTATCAAAAAGCGGAATCGGCGTGCCTTCGGGAATGCCAGCCGTGAAGGTCGGCGTGCCCATCGTCGGCTGAGTGATGCGCCGGCCTCGCGTCAAGTTGGTCACCGTGACGAACGGGAACAACTCGCCGTAGAGCAGCGGAATCAGAATGATCGCATCTTCAACGACAATCGGCGCCGCGTAGATGCCGCCCGAGATTGTGTCGTCCAACAACGCCTTCACGCCACCACGACCGCCGGCCGAAATGTCGGTCAGCTTTTCGTTGTCCACCGGCGTGCCGAATTCCGGGTGGCCCAGCATCCCGGTCCAGCGCATTTCGTGAATGGAGTACTTGAGCAATGCCCAATCATGCTCCGTCATTCTCCACTTGCCGGGGAGCGGTTCGCCCTGGTTGGTCAGATTTGCCATCCACTTGAAGTAGGCGCCGGCAACCGCCTTATCCGCTTGTGACGGATTGTCGAGCGGCCGGCCCATGCCATCCTCAGACGGCGCGCACATGCGCTTGCCGCGCAGATCGGCGTGCTTGTGGTTGTCCGGCCACCGTGCCTCCGACTTCGCGGTGCTGTACCGATCCAAAGGCGACTTGACCTTGATGTCACTCGCGTTCGTCAGCCAGCCGTTTTGCGCGGCGCGCGAAATCAACTCGGTCGGGTTGACGCCGCCGGTCACCGCCGCTCCATCGCCACCGATGAAGGGAATGCCCATCTTTTGCGCCATGCTTTGCATGCGCGCATCAATCATCTTGGCAAGCGGGTCATCGGCAGGGGGTGGAGTCCCGCCGGCGGGCGGCGCTCCGTTCACAGGTGGCGTGCCAGTGGGTGGCGGGTTGCCGCCAAGCCGCATTTGCTTGATTTCGTCCGCGAGCGGTTGGATGGCCTGTTTCAGAACCGTGGCGAGCGCCGTGGCTGCGCCGCCCCCGGACGTGTCCTTCGCCAGTTCCGCATACTTATCGGCTGGCAGTTTGCCCTCCGACAGTGCTTTGCCAAGGGCGGCTCGGTATGCTTCGTCGCCGGCCCCTTCCGCCACGCCACAGTGTTGGCGAGCCCATTGCTTGAGCGCTTCGGTCAGGTGCATGGATGTCTCCGAATGAAGGGGACGGCATCCATCCCACACCGATGGGAGCCACCCGAACCAAAAACAAAACAACGTCCGCGCCTAGACAAGCGCGGCAGTCAATTCCGCCAATTCCTTTTCGGCCCGTTCCAACTCCGCTTTATCGGCGGCAATACCAGCCGCGTGCGACAGCGACCGGGCCAAGCACGGGTCCAGCTTGACTTCCCCGGTTATCAACCCGCCCAACAACTTCGCCGCCACGTCATCGAAGCTGGCGCGTGGCGTGCTGTCGTTGATCGGCTTCTTGCAATCGTCAATCACGTCCTTGACCAGATCGTGCGCCTTTTCGGCAGACGCCCGCGTGTGACTCTTCAATTCGTCCGCCTTCTTGACCACGTGCAACAACTCGCCGGCCGTGCAAAGCCGCCGTTCGTTCTTTTTGGACAAAGGCCGTCCTTTATGGAGCCGTGACAAGTTTTTGACACGGCTCACCGTCCCGGCCTTCTTCGGCATCGCCCGCTTTGCCCGAGTGATGGACTCCTTCGCGTCCTGCAAATGCCCCTTCGTCACGTCATCGTCACCGACCTTGGCCACGGCCTTATTGACGTGGCCCTTTGCCATGTCAAGATGGTCGTTCGCCGCGCCGTAGTCTTCCATGCCGAGAGCGCCGGCGCAGTCGTTCAGCGAAGTGCGCGCGTTATTCGCGTCTTCTTGCACGTCCGAGTTGGCCAGTTGCGCCTTACTGATCGCAGAATGCGCATCCTGGATATGCCCGTGGACCGTGCTCACGTCGGCCACCTTCGTTGACTTGCCGTCCCCGGCCGTGACGCTCAGTTCCACTTCTTCGGGCGGACCGGACCACGCTGGCATTCCCCCGGCTTGCGACCAGTCGCCCCGGTAAGCCACATAGTCCCCTTCGTCGCCGTCCGGGTCATCGGGCTCCTGAATGCCGACAACCGCGTAGCCGTCGAAAGTCCCAATAAGATCCACGTCTCCCCCGGACGTGTCGATCCCACCTTGCTCCAGCCACGCGGCCGCGGCATCTTCCAACTGGTCGATGGTTTCTTCCCATGACCCTTTGAGATAGGGCATCCCGCCCGGTTGCTTTTGCTCCAACGTGAAGGCCGTGTTATCCGGCGGCTCCTTGCCGAACTGCTTGTAGTGCCGCAACAGGTGGGAACGCACCCCGGCCTTATCGCCGGCCGGCAGGTCCACGCCACCACGTCCGCCACCCAGCGCTGCCATCGCAGCCGCCACGCCTCGCCACACGACCACGAGCCGGCCAGCCTGAATGTCGTGATGCGGCAGCTTGTAGGCACCCAGCGTGTCCTTTTTGCCCGAATCAAACCATGCAAAGCCTTGCGCGTACTTGGCCCAATTTGCCCCGGACGGATTCTCACCGTCCACGCCTGCCCAGTTGCGGAGCCGCGCGGTTGCCGCGTTAGCGTCCCACGCGGTCCCCTCATCGGCCTTCGCCGTCTCCTTGAACGGGACAACGCCCCTGTGTTCGGCGTAGTAGGCCTCCTCCAGAATGTTCAACGCGGCGCCGGCAGACGTGGACGCGGGCTCGAATTTGCCGCCGTCCTTTTCCTTGCACCGGGCTCTGGCGTCCGATTCCGACCAATCCTTCTTCGGGTAGCGGATGGCCTGCAACTCCCATTTGTCGGACCCCTTGATCTTCCCGAAGATCAGACCGTATTCCTTGCCATCGTCGGTTTTCTTGTTGTTCCGGCGAAAGGTGGAATACTTGTCCGGGTCATTGAGCCGACAAGAATGTTCATTGGCGTAGGGTTTGGCATCAGGAACGGGCCACGGTTGTTCCAGGTTTGCGCCTGCCGACTTATCCGGGCTCAACTCGACCCAGCGCCCGTCAAAGCCGTAAACGAACGTCTTGCCCGTCTTTTTGCACTTGCGGAGAAACATCAGTTCGCCCCCGCGTAGATGGTCGCGTTGAGAATCGCCCCGGCCACGGCCGAAATGAATTTGATTTGCGAAAGCGGACCCGAGTACACATAGGGCTGCCCGACCGTCAGCAACATGCCGACCGTAGTAGTGGGCGCCCCGCCGTCGTCACGCCAGCGCACCGGCTGCGCTTCGGCCACGAACACCGCGTAGCCTTGCGAAGTCGGGATTGCGATGGCCGGCGCCCCTTGCGCCAGCGTCTTGGCCGCCGCGTCGATCCCGGTCAGTTGCGTGTAAAGCGGCGCGGGCATCTCACACCGGCTCCGTGTCCTTCAAAAAATCGGCCATCGTTGTGAAGTCCTTCGGCGGCTTTTGCTCTCCGTAAGCCACCCACCCGCACAAAGGACACTGGCCGTGCTCGTTCATCTTCGTCCCGCACAACGGACAGATGGACGGGTCGGTCAAGTCCGTCTGATCCTTTTTCGGTTCCTTGCCGCACTTCGGACACTTGCCGTCCACCAGTTTCACGCCGCAGTCAGGGCACTTATGAGAATTCGTGGTTGCCTTACCACCGGCACCGCACGTGCAGCCGGCCGCCTTTTGTTGACCGGGCAGATCCTGGTGCGCCGCGGCGCCGTCCCACCCGCCCCGGACCATCGGCGGAAGTTGCTTCCACAACCGGAGCGCATGCGCCTTGATAAGTGGGTGGTGCAGCTTGGCCCGGCTGAACGCCGTGATAATCCCGTCTTCATTGGACGGGATGGAAACTAGCGACGTTTCCAGAGTCTTGTATTTGCGGACGTGCCAGCCGGGGAACTGGTACGGCTTGCCGTCGTCATTCTTGTCCTTCTCCCGTGGGTCAAATTCCAACGGGATGAAGCCATGCGATAACCGCAGCGCCCCGAATTCGGCCAGCTGTGCCGCGTCCCGGCCGGCCTCGTTGTCGATGATCGCGTAACGGTTGTTGATCCGCTTGTCTGACCGCGCATTGTTGCGGACGTACTTGCCGATGTTGAGCAAAGGCACGTGTTGATAGAGAAGCGGCATCCGTTCGTCCAGATCGGCCCCGGACGGCTCAAGTACGTCGCGGTCCCGGTCTTCGCGGTTGGTGGTCATCGTGCCGTCAAACACCATGCACGCCCCCGGCACAACGTCCATGCCCGTGCGATTGTCCTTGGAATTCGGTGCCACGTGCAACTTGCGCGGCATTCCGCCTTCCACGACAATCAACCCGTCTTCAACGATTGTGTCTTCCGACGTGTAGACCAGTTGATTTTGCGCGGCCGTGAAATCCTTTTGCCACTGGTCCAGACTTGCCATGCGGAAGAAATCCTTTTGGCAGTCCGAATCTTCCAGACATGGCGCCAGTGCGGAATAGTAAAAGGACGCCAGTTCGATCCCTCCGCCTTGGATGCCACGGGCTCGAATGTCGTTGAGAATTGCCGTCAAGTCCATCGTCCGCTCCCCGGAATGAAACAGCGCCGCCCGCCGGCGGGCCGGATCAAGGCACGTCTACACGAGTGACGGTAATTTCAGACGTGGTAAGCGTGAAGTTTTGACCAACGGAAACGGACGCCCACAACTCCAGAGGGGCCATGGTTTGCATGACCGGCGGATTGCCTGTTCCCTGGCCACCCGACCCTCCCGTGCCGGTTCCGGGAATCTGGATCTGAATACAGTCGGCCGCCGCCACGACGATGATTGTGGAAATCGACATGTTGATGGTACTGCCCGCAGCGCCCTTGGTCGGTGGCACGCCGTTCTTTCGTAGCTGAACCGCCAAGTCCCCGGTGGCTCCGTCGTGCGTGCAGGTAAGGTTCAGATCGATACGGAACGTGCCCTGCAATAGCAAAAGCCGATTGTTAGCCTTGTCATCGATGATCGAGTCATCGCCGCCTTTGCTGTACGAAGACAGAGCATCTGTCGAGTTGATTACCTTGACGGCCGTGCCGGTCAACGCTTGAGCCGTCGCACCGGCGTTCCATTGCAAGCTACCGAAAGGGGTGCCCATTGGTTTCTCCAAGAAAGTTGGCGGAAAAACGAATGGGGCCACGGGTCCAACTCGCGTTTACGAATCGGACCCGCAGCCCCGGTGCTCAGCGTGCCGCAGAGTTGAGCCGTGACAAGTTTTTGTCACGGCTCCGTATTGCGTTCAACCCTAGGTCACGGTTGTCAGTGTGTCAAGGGTTGTCTTGATTTTCTTCAAGCAATTGCCCCTCAGCGGTTACCGGACTTTCCGGCGGCTCCCACTTCGGGGTCACGAACGGCTCCTGCATTTCCGGTAGTTGCATCGTCGCCAGCACCTTGTTGATTTCCGTGACCAGCTTCGTGCGGTCGTCAGCGCACAGATGCACAATCACCGACGTATTCGGTTCATCCATCGCTTGCACGAACACCCGGTTTTCTTTCACGGTAGCATCGTCACGGCTGTCTTTGCCGCACACGTCGCACGCCATCGACATCGTATGCTTCTCCATTTATGGATGGAGCCGTGACAAATTTTTGTCACGGCTCAATGGCTCTCCAATTTCGGCCACGCCTCCGGGGTCTGCGGCTTGAACGTAATGTTAGGCTCCCATTCGATGGACACAATCTTGCCCCGCTCCCATGTCACATGCAGATGTTGATGCCCGTAAGTTTCCTGATCGGTCCGGCGCCGCGCATCCGCCAGCATGATGTCAATAGCCCGGCCCAAAATGGCCTGGTTTGCATGGTCCCGTTCTCGCTCCGTCATCGCCGCCATTTCAACTCTGCAACTTGATTCCCATGACCTTCGCTGCAATCCGCGTAGCACGTTCCAGAACGGCGAATCCCTGCGCAAAGTGCTGCCCGGCCACGTCCATCTTGCTCGCCGGCGAAGCCGCCAAAATGTTGAATAGAGCGGACACTTCGTTCCCGAACGCTCGCTGCAACGCCTCTTCCTTGACCCGAGTATAGCGCAGTCCCGGCTTGTCCGCACCAACTTCGGCGGCGCTCATTCTTCACCACCCTCGTCATCGGATGATTTCTCAAATGCGTCGGCGGACGCCTCTGTCGCCAGTGCCAATTCCTCGTCTGTCGGCCACGGCAGCTTCACGCCACGCGGCCAGCGGTCCGGCTTATCTCGCAGATTGCTCAGCGGTTGCGGCATCAGATTTTCCCTCTGATCCAATCGAAGGCCTGGTGGGCGCTCTCATTCCAGTCCGCCTTTGAAAAGGCCCGGTCGGTCATTGCTGCAAATGATTCGGTGAACGCTTCGTCCGGGCGACTTGCCGCGTACTCTGAAATTGACTTTTTCCACTGATCTTTGTTTTTATCATAGAGCGCCTTCCAGTCCGCCTGATCGGCCTCCGACAGCCGGTCATACAGACCGTGCGCGTATTCGTGACGGAGCCCGGCCGCGATTCCACCTTTTTGAGACATCTGGAAATCACCCGGCTGCGTCTTCCCAATCGCGTTGTCTGCCTTGTACCCCCAAGGATCTTGGAACACGTGAGCAGTATTGCCACGGAATTCAGCTGCACCCGGATTGCCCTTTTCAGAGTTGCGAAAGATGATCGGCATTTGGCCGTGCTTGTCCACGACATCTCTGAACGCCTCGTTGCTGTGGTTGTCGTTGCTGGCGTTCTGAATCGCCAAGTGCAAGTCCTTGTCGAGATTCTGAAACGCCCGGTTCCCACTTTCATGGTTCTTTTTGGAGTTGAAAATCTTTGACCAGTTTTTGGCGATTTCCTCTTTCGTGACTTTGTCTTCGGCAACCATTTGCCTGATCCGGTCATTGGAGAAGCGTCCACCGATAACGGCATCGGCCATAGTCGATGCGGCTTCCTTGGCGTTTGTCGAGACAACCGGCGCGGAATTCGTTCTGGCCCATTCCTGCGCGTCCTTTATGTTGTCGTGCCCACCGCCGCCGCTTGTGAATCTGCCGCTTTCATCTCGCGGTTGATCTTCCGAATACTTGAGCCGTGGCACAAACGCCGTCTCCTCGCCTTCGTCGCCCGGCATTTCCCCGGTCGGCACCGACAGACTGGTGCAGCGGCAGTTCGATACAATCAGACCATCGGCCGCAATCCATCCCCGTGGCGCCTGGAAGTCGAACACGTGACCGCGAAAGTAAAACTGCCGCACGTGCGCCACTTGATCCACAAACACAAGACCGGCGTTTCGGTGCAACAGATCGCGGACGAATGCGCATGCAGCACCGCTCCCATTTATCGGGCGTTCACCGCCGCCGGCTATCGGCCGCCCGGCAATCGTCACCGTCTTGATGTGGCCAGCATTGTTCACGCCTTCACTTCGGGCACGTCCGTGAACGCGATTGCGACTAAGCACGGCGTTGCCCGCCACGTCATCGTCAAGCGGTTGAAGGAATCCGGTATTGAGCCACGCGGCCGATCCGAAGCGGAGCGCTTGAAGTGGCAACGAATCAAGACCAGCCGCCGTCTTGTGCTTCGGCAGTGCGCGGCCGCATGGTCCGCCCGCCGACAGCACGGAGCGTCGATGACTGAACGTTGCCGTCGTGCCCGTGCGTGCTTTGCGAATCAAAGCAAAATCGGCCGGATGGAAAATGAAACGGCCGCTTTCTTGCGACGGCACGGCTTCGATGTCGTCCAGCAATTGAACGTCGGCCCGTACAATCTCGATATTTCCCTTCGTGAACTGCCCGTCGCCGTGGAAGTCTACTTGATGCGCGCGGGCGACTTTAACGGCCGGCCGGACATACGAACGTCGCCCCAGCATAAACGCCTGAAATACTTGCTGCGCCGTGGCTGGTTCATCGTGTTCTTGATCGGCACCGGCAATAATCCGTTGACCATCGATCTTGCCCGCGTAGGCGATGATCTTGTGACCACGCTGAAGCGCGCCCGCACGGACAAGTCCACACGTGGTAAGTACCGGGTGATTTGGGGACACGGCAAGCCGCCGGCCCGATGCCGTTATAATTTCAACGGCTTGCCCGTCGTAGACTGACCGCATTGCCAAGTCAAAGACACCTTCCACGACCGTGCCCGGCAATAAGCAGTTGCAGCGTTCTTCGGCGGATAGGTCATCGTCACCGGGGTACTGACATTCCTCACCACCGACCACGAACGGCTGATCCACCTGCACAATCTGGCCGTCCGCGTCTGCGTGCGTCTCGCGGGTCCGTTCGTCATCGAGAGCCGACCATTCCTTACCGGCAATCACTCCCATTTCAAATAGTTTCTCGCGGACCGCCTGTTGCCCGCCGTTGAGCATCCCGGTTGTGTTCCCCGTATACAATGAACCGGCAACAAAGTAGCCTTCACAAGTCGTCAAGTTGTAAACATGACCATGCCAATTCTCGATCCATCGCAACGAAAGCACGCGGTCAAGCTTTATCGGCTCGGTCTGAGCCCCCGAAGAATTGCCGCGCAACTTGGCTGCGGCCCGGACGCCGTGAAGTCGGCTATCCGCAAAGCCGGCGTTCGGTCCCGCACGCTGAGCCAAGCACGCGCCAGCTTGTTCCGCTCTGGCTACATCCATCCGCGTCGCATTCTTGATCCCGTCAAGGTAGCCGCTGAATATGCCGCTGGCGTTCCTAGCCCGGTCTTGGCCCGAAAATATCGGGTATGCCCTGGCTCCATCCGCCGTGCGGTGGTTTGCGGTGGCGGAACAATCAGACGTTTCGCGGACGCCATGCGCTTGATCGACCGCAAAGCCGCGAGCGAACGGTGTGCGGTCACAAAAGCGGGCAAGACGCCTCGCGTCGGATTCGGAGAGAAGTCCGTGCAGCGTGCGCTCGTTCGGCTTGGTCAGCCGGCCGTATTGCAACACCCGGTCGGTTCTAAAAACATCGACATAGCCGTCCCGCCCGTCGCCGTGGAAATCTGGTTGTCCAGTTCGTTCCCGACAAGAGACCCATACTGCCGCAAGCGAATCAAATATCTCACCAAGCGTGGCTGGTGGTTCGTCTACGTTCTCGTGTCCCGCCGCACGCGACAACTCCGCGCCACGGCCGTGGCCAAGCAGATAATCGCTCTCTTGCAAATCGCCAAGACCACGCCAGCCGTCCGGCGTCAGCATTGGGTGGTTCGGGGTTCCGGTCAGCTTGCGGCCGTGTTCGGTGACAAGCTGAACCATCGGCCCCTCGTACCATCGCCGGTAAACCGCCGTCACGTTCGCCGCATTGACCACTGAATCAGCCGTTAAGCATTCCGTGCGAGCCGTATTCATGGCCCGCGCCCTAGTGCCATCCTCCCCCATCACGTCTTCCAACTTGTCCGCCACTTCTCTACCGGACAATCCCTCCTGCACGCCTTCGTTGACGGTTTCGATGATCTTTTCGCGGATCGAGTCCGCCATGTCTTGCCAATAGGGTTTCTCCAATAACCCGTCAGCGATTTCCTCCACCGCCTGCACGATGTCCGGCGGCATGTCGATGCGATGGGTCAGCGGGTCCGGCGGTGCTTTCAACCAGCGCACGACTTGGAACCGATGCCGCGGCGCCCAAAGGTTCCATTCGTGTTGTGCCCCGGCCAGTGCCAGTGCGTACAGAACCGGGCGGATTTTTTTCTTGAAGTTGGCTTCCCACGTCCCGCGTGGCATGGCCCGCTGGACGGCCTCGTGCACATGGTGCCCCTTGCCGATTTCCTCTTGCACGCGCAGCACGGCCGCCCGGAGTATTGGCGCAATGACCTTGGCCAACTCTTGCTCCCCGCGTCCGTGCGCCTTGAGCCATTGCGAGATTTTTTCAGCGTGGGAAAGGCTCTTACCGTACTGCCAAAGGAAAGGGCCGGACGGGAATCAACTTCCCGCCGCCTCCTCCTTCCGTTGGGGTTGGGGCGGTCGGCTCCGCGGCAGATCCACCACCGGCAGGCGGCGGTTTTCCACCACCGGCTGCCCCGCCGCCACCGGCAGGTGGTGTCGGTTCCACGTAGCCGCCACCGTCCAGATCGAACGGCACCAGCGTGTTGGAAATCAAAGCGATGTTGCCGCCCGGCTTCGGCGGCTTGTGATACTCGGCGCGCAGATCGTTCAACGTCATGGCGCCATACTTCATCAACTGGTCGTTCTTGGACCGCTCCTCATCGGGATCGTAAGCCGTGGACGGTTCCAGGTAACACAACAACCGCTCGCCCTTGCGTGCGAACACCGGCGCCACGAACATCGTGAGAAATTGGGACAGCAACTCCGATTTCGGGTTGACGGTCCAGTTAAGGAAGTGGTCTTCGGCAGCCGCCGACTGTGCCCGGTTGGCGCCCTCGACTTGCCCCATGATGATCGGATTGACGCCGAAGCCCTGGCAAATTTCCTCTTTGGAAATGAGCCGCCCTTTCGGGAAGTCCATGTCCCGCACGGACCGGCTGATCGGATCGATCTTTTCGATGAAGCGGTCCAGAATGACCGGCTCATCCCAATTCATCAAGCCGCGATACAACGCCCGAAGCCGGGTCACGAGTTGCGCCCGTTGATCCTGCGTCAGTTCGATTCTGGGCCCTTCCTTGCCGTCCGGTCCAACCGTCTTGCCGACCGTGATGGCCAGCGCGGGGTTGAGTCCGTTTTTGAAGGACCGCCGTTGCGCCTCGCGCATGGCTTCATCGACCACGATGGACCGGGCCAGCGGTTGCAGCGTCCCCGTGGCGGAAAGCGGATTGGACGGGTCCGGGTAATAGATCCGCGCGATTTGCCAGCCGGGAACCGTCACGGGTTGCGTGGCGTTCCCCGGTCGGATTTCCCACGCGGAGAAAAGCTGCCCGTTCTCGTACTTCGGCGTCACCCAATTAGGCGGCAAGGGCCAGATGGTCCACCCGGCCGGCGATTGCGGAGTGGGCACCATCCACCAGTAGGAAACACCGCACATTTCCAGATGCGCCACGGTCACAAACTTCAACACCCAATCCGGCATCAACTCATTGGGATAGGTCAGCGTGTCCAGAAGCGGGTGCGCAACCAACACGTCCATGTTTTCTTGTTGCGACTTCAAGGCGCGCGGCAGTTGCCATTCAAATGGTTGCCGGAGCCAGCGTTTTCCACGCGGTGGCGTGCCCCGCAGCATGGCCAGCATGATCTTTTGCCGCGCGATCGCCTGCCCAATCACACGGATGCACGCATAACACCAGCCGATGTAATGGCGAAGTTGCTCCTCCCGACCGGCCAAGGTTTGCTGTTGCTGCCCCAGCGCCGTGTTGAGCGCTTGCTGGCCAACATCGCCCACACCCCACGGGGTAGCAACGCCTCCCCCGCCGTCGCCGTTCATTGGTCCCGCGGCGCGATAAATCATGGACCAATCGGACGCTTCCGTGTCACGCAAGGCAATGTCGAGCGCCATGGGGGTCCACTCCGGGAGCCGTGACAAAAATTTGTCACGACTCGGTTTTACGCTGGTTTTTCCGCAGTCTGTGCGGTGGCCGCGGCCTTAGCATTGGCCCGGCACTCTTCGGACTCGAAGAAAAGAACGTCCATATGGACGCCGGGCGAGCACTCGATAAAGCGCAACTTGTTGAGATTGTCCGGGCCGAACAGAAATTCCTGGCCATCTTCCAGTAGGTATCCCGTGGTCGGCGTTGGGTCGATGCCGTCATACCGATAGCGCACGTTGCCTTCCATGACGGTCACGAGCGCATGGACGGCAGCCGATGGCACCGGGCCAAAGCCGCACGCTTGTGCCATATCGACCAGAGCGCGAAAGCCGCATCCTTTGCCCATTGGTCACCCCCGTACCAACAAGATTCCAGACCGCCGGCGCGCCAGCCAGTCCAAGTGCAACGCCGGGTCGTTCCATTCGAGTTGAAAGACGCCATGCCGCCACTCGGTTGCAATGCTCCCACCCTGCATGTACGCACGGCCTTTTGAATCGTGTTTGACCACCAACGCCTCACCCTTGTCCGTGTCGAGCCGCATCACTTCCAACTCGTAGCCGTTCTGGTCATAGATGCGGCACGTCGGCGGCGGATCAGAGTCAAGCATCCAATCATAGATCATTGACGTTTGGTCCCGAGCCGGGCACCCGTTCCTGGTTGGACAGATAACGCCCGATCTTTTGGGCAGCCGCCGCCCGGTCCGCCTGGACTTCCAGGCGCATGCGCCGATGGATTTCGACCATCGATTGCTCGCCCATCTTTGCCGCCGCGAGTTGCTGTTGCAGCTGGGCGATGTCCACTCGCAACAGCCATACGTCCCGGTCCCGAGCGTTGACCGTGTTTTGCAGCCGGACGTTCTGGCCCTCCAAATACATCTCGTACTCCGACCGACCGCGAGCATCGGGCCATACGGCTCGATACAGCCGGTAGAGAAACCAGCGCATGCGGCCAAGCTTCGGCGGCCGCGGTGACTCCAACTGTTCCGGGGGTGCTGGCGGTGGTGCTTCAACCGTCCGAAAGATTCGCAGAGCCAGTGCCACACGTCACCGGGGGTGAAGGGCGAGCCGTGACAGAAATTTGTCATGGCTCCATTCCCCGGTAAGCGTACCGGCGCCAGCGGATGCAAGCAAGTGGACGGACACTCAGAAATGACACCCATAGGTGTCCACGTCAGCTTCGTAGAGCCGTCCGACTATAAAAGTCAGTTCCCGATCATAGTGACGCTTGCGCAGTCGCGGGTCCGACGCCACGCCTGGCAACGCCGGCAGCATAGTCAAGCTGACTTGCAACCCCCGCCACACAGACGCGGCGCCCTCCAGTCGGAAAACGCTCACGCGGTCATACAGTCGCAGAATGTCCACTTGCCGGCGCAACGGTTCGGCCGCCGTGGTCACGTCGATGTAGACCAGCTGCCGGACGAACGTGCGGAAGTCCATGTCTACCCGCAGATGGTCGTGATGGTCACGGAGCAAGCCGAATCGTTCCTTGACGAATAGCGTCTCCCACGCCCAATGAAGTCGAGCCCACGGGTCACGGACGAACGCGAGCCCGCGGAAGCCGAATGAACGGCAGGCCAGCCGCACGCCGTCGCCGTTGCTCCCGTGGTCCGATGCCGGCCACGGGAAACGGTGAACGCGCTCCACTGGCTCCGGGTCCGGGCGGCCGAGCGCGCGGTGCAAGGCCAGCTTGACGGCCGTGGACCCACAGCCGGCAATGGGCACATAGACCAGCTTGAAGCGGTCCAGAATGATCGGCGGTTGCAGTCTGCGGTCAGGCACGTCGTCATCACCATCGCATAGGCCGTAGGTCAGGCGGGAAAAAGCCGAATGCCTCTCTGTCAGCTTCGTCGGCACGTAGGATCTTGTCGATCCGATGTTTTTGCCGCACGGTATACGGTTGCATCGGCGGCCGCTCGTTTGACTCCCAATACTCGCACCGGACACACTGCAAGACATGGTTGAACGCCGCCGCACGTTCGGCCCGCGTGGACTCCCACGGCATCCGGCTTCGGATCATTCGGTATTGATCGCAGGTCATCTTCGGTTATATCCAGCCGGCGGGTCCATCAATCGCCGTGGCGGTTCCCGCTCCTCCCATCCAGAGCCAGTCCGGTCAGGTTCGCTGTCTTCAAAGCCGCCTTCCGCGTTGAACTGCACAGACGGCAAGCCAATGATGCCCGGCATTTCCCCGAGCCGCAATTGTAGTTCCGCCACCAGCCGCCGCAACTCGCCGGGCACCAGTTGGCCGGCCAGTTTCAACGCCGCCTCGTAATCGGCAGACAGTGCCACGTTGCCGGCCAGCTGTCGTTCCCGGTACAGCAACCCCTTGCGACACGCAGCCGGCCCGGACGTGCATGGCATGAGCGTCAGTTCGGTCGGCGTGACCTTCACCACAAAGCCGTACCAGCGGTTCCGCTTGCCGGCAGACCACTCCCGCCGGCGGGCCGTGGCGCGACTCCGGGCCGGTCGTTCGTCGTCAGCCGGTTCATCGCCCGCGAATTCTAACGCATCCCCGGGCGCCAGTTCATCGGGCACTTCGTAAAAGCCGCCGCCTATCGGTTTCGTGAGCCACGCCCGGCCAAGTCCACCGAAAGCGTTTTCATCAACCACGATGACAGCCGCCCAATTCTTGGCACCCGGCTTTTCGGACCACACCGGGACGCCAAGCAAGATGCCGTCGCTGTCAATCTCGAAACAGGTCGGTTTCTTTGTCATGGGTCTTCTGTGTTTCAAGCTTGAATCCGTTCTCGTTCAGCCACGCCTGCACCGCGTCTTTGAACGGCTCCGCGTTCTTGCCGACAATGCAGTAGACGGCGCACACGGTCCGACCGTTCTTGACGAAACACTTCTCGAAACACTCGGAGCCGGTCACTTCCACGTGACGCACCAGAGCCTCGCAGATTTCTTCGCTGGTCATCGTTCCCCACCTTCAGGAGCCGTGACAAGTTTTTGTCACGACTCCCAAGCAACGGTGTCGGTTCCGAACACGTAGACCGGCCCGATGTAGGGCAGACCGTTCTTGCGACGCTTGCCGCACCACGACCGAAAGATTCCACTTTTCACGTTCGCCCACTCGCCGTTGACCAGAATTTGTAGCCGGTCGGGCGCCGCCGGAGTCGGGTAGCGGGCCATTACCTGACCATCACTCTGCCGGACAATGCGAGCCGTCACGACACGACAGCCGGGAAGCGGGTTGACGCCGCCCGGTTGAAAGCTGGCGTTCAGATCCGCGACGAATTTTTCAAGATTCGCCGTGGTCGGTTTGCCGTAGCCAGCACCGACCATCTGGCCACGCGGTGCCACGTGCCACGCCATCGGCGTCAGCCCGTAGCCAGTTGCAGTGCATTCCACCCGGTAAGCCGGCGTCATCGTTCTACCCATTGTCGTTCTCCCGTTTTACGAGTTGTTTAACAACCACGTCTTTATGATACATACGCTGGCGCAGGTGTCAATGGGTATTTCGGGATTTTCACCGCCATCCTTCAGGTCGGTCGTCGAAGTCGATTTCCATGCCGGCTATATTGATGCGCTCCACCGGGTCATGGTCCCCCGGCAGCGGTTGCGCCCGCCGATCCTTGATGCGCTTGTCATCGGGGTAGATGACCAAATTTTCCGGGATGTCCGCGTTGAGAATCTGATCCATCACCGCGAGCCGTCCCGCCCACGCGATGGTATCTACCTGATCCTTGAAGGCACCCCGTGGGAAGGTCAGTAGTTCGTCCTCACAGTCGGGCACCCATCCGCCGCCGGCCCGATGCCATACCTTGCCGTTCCGGTACAACGTCGCCACGGCCGCGGCGCGCTGGATCTTGTTTTCGCCTCCGGGATTCAACTCCACGAACGGCTTGGAATCGCGCCGGCCAAGCTGAATGATTCCCTGCCCGGTCGATGCCTTTTCGACCGCCTGAAACATAATGGGGCACGGCCACGGCCGCTCGAGCCCCCGGACCGTCCAGACGCGGGACCGCAAGTCGAAAGTCGGCCGCCCATTCCGCAGTTCCATCAGTGCGTCAAACTGTTCGGGCGCCTCCAGTCGCATCCGCCAAATGTCCCATATGAGCAAGTCCCCCGTGGCCCGGCTCCATGCGAACGTAGACACCGCCGTGTATGCGGAGCGCGGATCTTCCCCCAGCGACGTGTCTGCCGTTTGAAACCAGCGACACGTGGCCAGCACGATTCGCGGCGCCGGCGCGTCCGGGTTGTCGTCAGTGCCGAGCACGGCCGCGAGCCCGCGTTCCATTTCCTCGATTCGGAAGTGCCGGAAGTAGGATGAATTGAAAATGCTTCCTTGTTGGGGAGCCGGTCGCTGTTGCCCCTGGCCTGCCCACGACGTTTCAGCTTCCGCCTTCAACTCCTCGATTGACGCTTCGTCAAAGCGTTCTGGCCATAACAGATCACCGTGTTGCGTGCGCTTGTCGAGCAATTCGGGCCGGCGGATCTGCAACGTGGTCGGCTTGATCGCGTCCCGGATTTTGGTTGCCTTTTCGTCCACGTCCGGCTCGGACAGCCACGCCGGGGGCAGCATCCGGGCAGGCTCGTGTTCCGCCGCCAGACAAAGATGCTCGTAGTTGTGTCGCTCAGCCAACAGGTAGCCGGTCAAGTCGCGAGAGTGGAGCCGGTGGTGGATGATGACTTTGCGGAAGGTCTTCGGATTGTTGCCACGAAAGATGGCCGTGTTGGTCCAGGTGGAATTGACGTGGCCTCGCTTGGCTTCGCTCATGGCGTCGGACGGCTTCAGCGGGTCGTCCCAGCAGTTGTGAACGAGCACCCCTTCCGCGAAATAATTGTTTTCGCCTTCGACCGCGAGATTGAAGAATTTTTCTCCAGCTGGGCCACTTCGGTTTTCAACAGCCAAAACAGTATCCGTCTCCAGACCGCAGTTCCCCGCCCATGCGTCCGCCGATGGCACGGAGAACATAAAGCAATCAGATTTGTTTGCTCGTTGTTGGATTTGTCTTGGTCGAGATGATGAAGCTGTAGCATTTCTCGGCAAGTGCACACCCGGCACCGCCGCTGGTCGCGCCTCAAAATCGTCGGCCGAATCTTCCTGAAGTCCGCCGGATGTTCTTCGGCTCCTTCTCCGTGAACGTAGCGCGGGTTCCTGGCACCACTGAGATAGACGCGGTGAAAAAGCCCCTGGCACTGCCGCGAACAAAAACGCTTCAGACGCGCTCTCCCCGGCGTCAGCAGCAACATGGTCGGACACTGTTCGCATTTTTTCCAAACGAGCAAAGACCGTCGCCGGCCAGTCTTCGCTTTGGCGGCACAGTCGCGAGAACACCACATCGCCGACCGCCGACCAATCTCGCATTGCTTGACCGCAAAGCGCCTCTGACACCCGTAGCACGTCCGCATGACCGTGCCGCCTTTCCATTGATGATTCCGCCGACCAGTCTGCCACTTGCCGTGGCAGGCGTGGCTGCAAAAGACACGAGGACTTCGTTTCATGTGAGCCGCACAGCGACTTACCATCGTTCCACAAATCGTGCACGGCTTGAGCATGGCGGATTATCCTATCACCTGGTTTCAATTCGCTTGCTGGAACGTAGCCGACTCCGACCACGTAAACCGGATGATTGGGCGTACACGGGAGAACGCCACGGCCAAGAATCACGACGATGCTGCGGCATCCGTGCGAAACGTATACTCGCACAACGCGGCGCAGAACCAGCCGGCCAGCATGATGGCTGAAGGACACCACAGGCCATCCCGTCTCGATTCTTTCAATCGGCTGCGATCCAGCCGCTGTTGGCACACGAACGCCCGCCGGGAAACAAAGATAGTCCCCGCCTTCACCGCCGGCCTTGCCGCCGATGGTCGTTGAGATTCGGTAGCCGTGGCGGTCATTGGAGAATTTGCCGAGCGACCCAAGATCCCGGCGCAGATGGAAGACGTGGCCCCAGCGGACGGTATACCACGGAGACTGGATAATCGACCGCGACTTGTCGGCGTCACGGAACACCAGATTTTCGCCGTAGGATTGGAACAGCCACCGGCTGCCGGGATCGCGGAGCCAGACCCACGGCATCCACACCTGCCCGGACAGAATGCTTTTGCAGTGACGCGGCGGGAGAGAAATTATCAGATTGCGAATTTCCAGTTCCGTGACGGCCTGCAAGTGCTCGCAGACGCACCCGATATGCCAGCCGTCAACGTAGGGCGTGGTTGGTTCAATGACGTGCCACGCCTGTTGCAGAAACGTGTACAGCTGCCGTTCGGCTTCCGCCGTTTCGCCGGCCAGCTGCTCGGGACGCGGCTGCACGATCCCCGCCGCCATGCGTGCCAGCACTTCGGCGGCACGTGGACTTCCTTTCGGTCGGATAGGTCGCATGGAAGTACGTTGATGGGTAGAGCCGTGACAAAAATTTGTCACGGCTCACGGACGTGCATGCTCAGCATCGATCAGCTTATTCACTTCGTCCCACGATTCCACGCTGGTCGGTAGTCCGTCCTTGTCGCCGCCGAAGACAACGATTTGCCCGTGGAAGGCAGCCGCCAACGCGTCGAGCCCGTGCCGTCCGCCACCCGGTATTACAGGTCAACACAATCGAAGCACGACCACCGGCCACGAGATACGCGAAGCGCGGGTGCGCCGTTTCAAACGCCAAGCGACAGTGATGCGTGATGGCGAGTACCTGCGGTCCGGTCATGGGTAATTCTCCTTTGGTTCAAGTACGAGTTGCGTCCACGTTCCGATCTTTTCCACTTCCACCGTGGTCCAGCTCTTGCGTAGCCGCGCGGCCGACGAATAGCCGCCCACAGCGGGATACGGTGCGTAGTCCGTTTTCTTCGGCCACAAGAACCATGACCATGCGCCAGCCGCCCGCTGATGCCACCCGGCCCGCGTGCGGTGAATTTCTGCATTGTTCCGACCGCCCGGCCACTTGTGACCGGCAGCAACCAGAGCGTCAACGATTTCGGCAGCCGTCATTTGTCGAATTCCTCAAGCACGGCCTCCGCTCTGTCGGCCAGACGCAATGCCGCCTGCCGGACATCTTCCACCGTTGAAAGCTGGTCCCCGGTAAGTTGCTGCCCCTCTGGCAACCCGTCCAGCAGATCGGCCGCCTCGCGTATCTCTTTGGCCAGTTCATCAAGACCCAAAAAACTCATGTATTCGTCGGCCCTCTGGCAACCCGTCCAGCAGATCGGCCGCCTCGCGTATCTCTTTGGCCAGTTCATCAAGACCCAAAAAACTCATGTATTCGTCGGCCGACAATATCGGCCGCGATTCGTTCGCCGCACCCCCTCTTGCATTGTCGCCTGCTGGCCACGCGAGCGCAGGCCGCGTTTTCGTTGGCAATGGCCTGGTGAATCGCCTTGCCGGTCTGTTGCCATCCAACCATCAAGCGCCGCTCCTCCCCGCGAGCCCGGTCCACTTCGTTAAGAAGTTCGTCAATCTCCGGCCGCGAGCCATAGAGTTGAGCACGCAATTCGTTCAGTCGGTCGGTAGACATCATTTCCAGAATGCTCCCAAAGGGAAAGCGACGGATAGCCGGCCTTTCGGCGCCGGCAACGGCACCGGACCGGGCAAACATTTGCACAGCGCCCAGTACAGTCGGTGAGCCTCCCCGTCCGAAAGCCGGCAGACACAAGGAAACTTATGCCGGTACAAGCCGACTTGTGGTCGGGTGCCCCGGAGAGACAACGCGAGCAACAGCGTCAACCCGGCCGGCGTGTGGAAGAAGTCGGCCGCGGAATAGTTGACCGCCCCGGATTGACGCCGCCGCCAAAACCGGAGAAACCGCCGCCCGATCCGCACGTCCCGAACCGTCCAGGCACACAAGGCAAGCGTCCAGTTCGCCGGATCAGTTTCCTTGATGCAATTGGCCAATTTCGGGAAATCGTGCGGCCAAAGCAATCCTGGCACACGCTGGCGGGTCAAGAATCGGTGTTGTGCAGTCTGGGCCCTCATGTCTTCGGTTCCACGGGCTCTTTGGCCACCGTCAAGGGCGGCAGTTCCTCTCTGCGGATTACCACGTCCTGCGGCGCCTCGATCCCAATACGAACACGCCCCCGCTGCACTTCAACCACAACTATTCGGATGTTGTCCCCGATCAGAATGGACTCACCAAGCCTCCGTGTCAGCACAAGCATCATGCCCTCCTTTTTTCAAGCGTCGAACCATCGACATCAACCTACGCACGTCTTTGGGCACCCCCTTCCACCACGTACCAGCCATCCCGCCACTCGATCGCGCTGTCAAGCATCGCGTCTCGCAGACTGCCGTGGCGTTGCGAACGCCAGCCAAAGCAGGCCAGTTCGTGCGAATTCAAGCCGGGGTGCTCCCGCACCAGAGCCACCAGCCTATCGCGTTTCGTTTCTTTCGTTGCGGCTTTGCGTGAAGCCACGGTCGTTCTCCCCGAGTTGGGGAGCCGTGACAAATTTTTGTCACGGCTCCGTTGAGTGTCGATTAGCAATACCAGGAACGATGGAAGGATTCGCGGTCCCCGACCGGCGACCACGAGCCGTGCGGAGCCGGGATGCGAGCGTACAGTTCGTCACGGTAGACCGAGAACGTGATGACCTTCACAACAGGCTCGCCGGTGAAGTGGTCTTTCACCGGAGCCACCACGTCGGACATGGAGCCCGTCGCCCGGATGGAGTGGCGCGAGATTTCGCGGATGGTCACCGACCGGGCGCCCACGGCCACGATCTGGGCAAATTCCTGGTTGGTCTGGTCGTAACCCCACGAATAGTTGAGCAGGTCACCGACTTTGTACGGGTTGACCCAAGCGGCCTTCAGTTCGGCCAGCCGGCCCCGTTTCGCCGCCTGTTCCCCGTTCTTCTTGGCCTCCTGTTCCCGGATCTGGCCAATGTATTCGTCAGCCGCCACGTCAGTCGGAAACGCAAATGAGTTGCGGTGAGAAATCCGACCGTTGACCTTGATGCCAACAAAGACGCGCCCGCCGTCCATGTCGAATTTCGTGATTTCGCGGCGGCCCAGTTTTTCAGTCGTTCGTGCGTTCATCGCGTTCTCCAGTTTTACGATTTGTTTAACATTCACCACACCTTCAATGATACATACCTTGCCGCAGGTGTCAACGGCTTTTGACGAATTTTTTCGGATTTTTTTCGGAAATTTCCCCGCGAGCCCGGCGCCGTTCCCGCTCCCAAAATTCGAGCCACTTGACCACCGTGGCCAGCGTCCGATTGGTCTTGCGGATTTCCAACACGACCCGAAGCACAAGAATGGGCATCGCCACCCAAAGAAGGCCAAGAAGAACCACGAGCACAACCGCCAGTTGACTTGCCTCTTTCATTTCGTCCTACTCCTGTTTCACGCCACCGGCTCCGGGTGGCAATAATCACACTGGTCACCATACGGGCACGCCGTGAGCCCGACCGCCATGCGGTCCAGCGCGTCCGTTATTGCTTCCTTCCGATACCCCGGCTCCCCGATGCGCCACTCCACCCTAAGCGCGTGGACAAAGCCATCAATCCAGACCATGCCGGCCGGCGCCTCCACCTGGTACGTGGAGAACCGCCCCGACGATTCGCACACAATCTTGGCACCCGTCACCCGAGCCGCCGTCTGTAGCTTCACGATGGTCATGGCATTCCTTTGGGAGTTGTGGCCACAGGTGGGACGGACGCCGTGGCGCCCATCACCACCTTGTGCCACGTGTTCAAAAGGGGTGGCTGCCCCCTGCAAGGGCACTTAGTCGTTGGCAACGCCACCACCCCAAGTCGGGATAAATCACGAGACGGCTGTGAGCGGCTCTTCTGGCCCGAGTGTGCGCCTGGCATTTGCCCGGTTCTCCAAGCCTTCCCCATTTCGGGGGGCCAGCGGGATTCCACCGCTGGCCGGCAGTCACATTTGCCTCCCACCCACAGCCGTCTCGTGATTCATCCCCCCTTATGCGTACATCGCGGCAGAGCAAACCGCGTACGTGCCGTTAAATTCACCGTGCACCCCCTTCCGTGGCCAGCGCCCATGAAACCACCGCTTTGCCAGCCATGAGCACCAGCACCGCCCCCGTGAAATACGCCCCGGACAGCAGAGCCACCGCAGCCAGACCAACCAGAGTCGCCAGATAACAAGCCATCGCGTTCCTCTTTCGTTTAACGAGTTGTTTCACATCACACCTTCAATGATACATACCTGGCCGCAGGTGTCAATGGGTGTTTAACATTTTTTTCGGAATTTTTTTCGGTCGGCGCAACGAAAGGGGCCGTGCCAACTAAGAACACGGCCCCCGCGCAGACACTCCCAGACTCTATTCCGGTTCGGGCGGGCTCTTGTCTTCCGACGTGTCTTTGCCGGCCGGCTTGAAGGTGCCCGTCTTGCGGTCCAGATAGCCAACCGTCTTGCCCTTGATGACCAGACGCCAGCCATCGTGACTCTTCCACGCCAGCCACTCCAGCCCCTCGTAGTCGATGGACCGGGCCGACCGGACGGACGCCGGGGCGCGCTCATGGCCAATTGGCGCGCAGCTATCACAGCCGCCGCTCGCCGGGCAGCAACCGCCGGAGTAGCAGCCGCCGCCGTATCCGCACGATCCGCAGCTGCCCTGCCCGCACGATCCGCAGCCACCTCCGTGCCGGCCCCCGCGTCCACCGCCACGCCGACCGCACGCGGACGCATCCGCAACCACGAACAGCACGACCGCCGCTGCCATTGCCATTGCACCTAAACGTCGCATCACAA
>Ga0318554_10000077_pt1 | contig 29178 bp, 25 predicted proteins | sample GRESIP082b2f22_FD_203687 | JGI IMG/M metagenome (GOLD analysis project Ga0318554, IMG submission 203687) | Tropical soil microbial communities from Luquillo Experimental Forest, Puerto Rico - GRE.SIPMG.082b2f22 | ecosystem: Environmental > Terrestrial > Soil > Tropical forest > Bulk soil... | reverse complement strand
GACATGATGCCCGAGGGCGCGAAGGTCGATCCGAGCGAGCTCCGGCGCATCGAGGCGATGATCACCTCGATGACTCCGGCGGAGCGCCGGCAGCCGGAGCTGATCGATCCCTCGCGCCAGAACCGCATCGCGCGCGGCTCGGGCACGAAGGTGCCCGACGTCGCAGGTCTGCTGCAGCGCTTCAAGGCGATGCGCGAGATGATGGCGTCGCTCGGCGGTGCAGGCGGGCTGCTCGGGCACCTGCCCGGCGTCGGCCGGATGTTCGGCGGAGGCGGCGCACCGGCGCTGCCCGAGGGCTTCGACCCGTCCCAGCTCGGGGCCTTCGGCGGCCTCGCGCCCAACCGGCGCATGGCGCGCGCGCAGAAGGCCATGGCCAAGCGCGAGCAGCGCAAGGCGCAGAAGAAGCACAAGAAGCGGAACAAGCGGAGGTAGCGCGTGCGCTGCACCGGCTGTCGCCTCTGCGCTGCACCGCCGAACGCCGCGCGCGTGCTGCATTCGCGCGGGCGCTGGCATCGCAGTTGCTCTTTGGCGCGGCCATGAGCCAGCCCGCCGAGGTCGAGGTCGCGGAGGTCGCCGAGGTCCAGCCCGGGCGCCGGCCGCTGTGGTCGCGGCACCTGCCCTTCCTGGCGCGCGCCCCGGAGCTCTCGCGGCGGCAGTGGGCGGTGCTGGGGCTGGTCTCGCTCGCGTCGCTCTTCGATCAGTACGACCGGTCGCTGATCGCGATGGCCCTGCCACAGATCCAAGCTGGGTTGGGCATCTCCGAAGGTCAGGTGGGGCTGCTGGCCTCGATCGTGCAGCTGGGGTCGCTGCCGGCGCTGTTCATCACGCTCTGGGCCGATCGCATCGGCCGCCGGCGCGCGCTGCTCGGTACCGTGCTGGCCTACACCGCGCTCACCGGCGCGAGCGCGTTGGCGCCCGACCCGCGCAGCTTCATCGCGCTGCAGTTCTTCGCGCGCGTGTTCGGCACCGCGGAGATGCTGCTCGCCGTGGTGGTGATCAGCGAGGAGTTCGATCCGGAGTCGCGCGGCTGGGGCATCGGCGCCTTCTTCGCGATCCAGTCCTGCGGCGTCGGGCTCGCGGCGATCCTGCTGCCGATCACCTCCTCGTTCGTGCAGGGCTGGCGCGCGCTGTATCTCGTCGGGCTCGGGCCGCTCCTGCTCCTGGCCTGGCTGCGGCGGAGCCTGCCGGAGACGGCGCGCTTCGAGGCGCGGCAGCGCACGCTCGCGGAGAGCGGCATGCGCCGCGGCTTCTTCGTGCCGCTCGCACAGCTCGTGCGCGCCTACCCTGGGCGCTTCGCAGCGGTCTCCGCGTATCTCGTCTTCATGAGCACCGGCTACGCATCGGCGGACTTCCTCGGTCCGAAGTACCTGGAGCAGGGCCACGGCTGGACGCCGGGACAGATGAGCTCGCTGTACCTGTTCGGCGGCGTCTTCGCGATCTTCGGCGCGCCCGTGCTCGGCCGGCTGGGCGATCGGCTCGGGCGGCGGCCGATGGCGGTCGTGGGATCGCTCGGGCTCGTGGTGTGCGCGCTCGCCTTCTACAACGCCAGCGGGCTGTGGCTCACGCCGCTGTGGATGGCCGCGATCTTCGCGGTCACCGGCCAGAGCGCCGTGATGTCGGCCTACGGCGCCGAGCTCTTCCCCACCTCGCACCGCTCGACCGCGGCCGGGGCGCGGCTGATCGTCGGCACGCTCGCAAACAGCGCGGGCCTGGCGCTCGAGTCGGTGCTCTACCCGTTCACGGGCTCGCACTGGAGCGCGGTCTCGCTGCTGCTGCTGGTGGCGCTCGGCGCTTCACTCGTGGTCGCCTTCTTCTTCCCCGAGACTGCGGGGCGGAGCCTCGAAGAGATCTCGCCCGAGCACGAATCCCTCGTCACAGGAGAGCAGCGATGAGCTTGCGCACGCGCATCGACGACGTCCGAGCGATGGTCCGGGGGCTCGTCTTCTTCGCGGTCGAGAAGCTCGAGACGGGGATCACCTTCAACCCGATGAACCCCGAGCTGCGCTCCGATCCCTACCCGTTCTACGCGGAGCTGCGGCGCCGCGATCCCTTCCACCGCAGCCGCAACGCTGACGGCTGGGTGCTGTCGCGCTACGAGGACGTGCTGTCGGTGCTGCGCGATCCGAGCTTCTCCGCCGACGAGCGCAACCACCGCCGCTTCGCGTCGTTCGTGCGGCGCTTCGCGAACGCCGGGCTGCGCAATCCCTACGACGACGACCGCGGCTCGATGTTGCGGCTCGACCCGCCGAACCACACGCGGCTCCGCGGGCTCGTCGCCAAGGCGTTCACCGGCCGCTCAGTCGAGCGCATGCGCCCGCGCGTCGAAGCGATCCTGAAGGACCTCGTCGACGCGCGCCCCGCGCGCGGGCCGATGGAACTGGTGGGCGAGCTCGCGGCGCCGCTGCCGGTGCGCGTGATCGCCGAGATGCTCGGCATTCCGCCCGAGGACCACGAGCGCTTCCGCGAGTGGTCCAACGAGCTGGTGCGCGGGCTCGGCGACGGGACGCTCGAGGACCAGAAGGCTTCCATGCGCGCGGGCGAGATCCTCGACGCCTACTTCGAGGCGATCATCGCGGCGCGGCGGCAGGTCCCGAAGGACGACCTGGTGAGCGCGCTGGTCGCGGCCGAGGACCAGGGCGACCGCCTGAAGCGCAACGAGCTCCTGTCGCAGCTGTCGCTGCTGCTGGTCGCCGGCAACGAGACCACCACGAACCTGATCTCGAACGCGGTGCTCGCGCTCTCGCGCAACCCCGACCAGCTCGAGATCCTGCGCCGCGAGCCCCAGCGCGTGCCCGACGCCGTCGAGGAGCTGCTGCGCTACGACAGCCCGGTGCAGATGACCTCGCGCATCGCGACCAGCGACCGCGAGCTCGCGGGCCATCGCGTCCGCCGCGGCGAACAGCTGGTGCTGCTCCTGGCGTCGGCGAACCGCGACCCCGCGGTGTGGAGCGACCCCGATCGCCTGGACGTGACCCGCCGCGACGTCCGCCACCTGTCCTTCAGCCACGGCATCCACTTCTGCCTGGGCGCGCAGCTCGCGCGGCTCGAGGCGAGCCTCGCGCTCGAGGCGCTGATCACGCGCTTCCCGCGCTGGAAGGTCCTGCCCCAGGACATCGGCTGGCGGAACAACACCATCCTGCGCGGGCCGAAGGCGCTCTGGCTGGAGCTCTGAGCGGGCTGCTACCGTCACCCCCGATGCGACTGGGGGGCGCATGGCTCGCGCTCGCGGTGTCTCTCGCCGCGTGCACGACGAACGTGGCCGGCCCCGACGTCCTGCTGCGCGAGAAGAACGACCACCTGGTGAGGGCGCACGCCGTCGGCCGGAGCCAGGGCGTGTTCCTGTTCTGCCTGATCCCGCTCACCAGCCCCACGCTGTCGGAGGCGAAGCGGAAGCTCGACGACTCGGTGGGCGAGACGCTCGAGGGCCGCGCGATCGCGCTCACCAACCGCAGCATCGACCGCTCGTCGATGAACGCGCTGCTCTACTCGATCGAGACGATCACGCTCACCGCCGACGTGATCGAGTTCGAGAGCCCCTCTCCGGCAAAGGCCGCGCGCTAGCGCGGCTTGCGCCCGAGCAGGCGCTCGAGCGCGGCGGCGTTCGCGTCCTCGCGCTCCGCGGCGGCGAGCAGCTCGTCCTTCGCCTTGGCGTCGGTCGCGATCGTCGCGAGGTTGCGGTAGAGCGCGCCGCCCGCGCGCTCCAGCGTCGCCAGCAGCTCCTCTTGCTCGCGCTCCGACTTCCCCGCGAACAGACCCGCCATCAGCTCCGCGGGCGGGCGCGCCCGCTCGAGCACGGCCTGGGTCTGGGTCACCAGCGCCAGCAGCTTGCCGTCGGCGCCGGTGACTCGCGTCTGCCAGACCATGGTGCGGCGGCCGCGGTGCAGCGGCGTGCAGTCGCCCTCGATGGTCGTGCCGGCGCGCCCGGCCGCCAGGAAGTTCGTCTTCGACTCGATCGTGGTGGTGCCGTCCCCGTTGCTCAGGTTCTGCGCGGTCGCCACCGCCCCGAGGGTGTCGGCGAAGGCCATGATCGCGCCGCCGTGCAGCACGCCGGGAACCGTGCACAGCCGCTCGTCGACGCGCAGCTTCGCGCGCACGCGCTCGGGCCCCACCTCGACCAGCTCGATCCCGAGCGTCCCGGGAAAGAGCCCGCGCAGCACCTCGTTCAGCTTCACCGCATCGGCCATGGCTCTGCTCGCTAGACCACTCCGCTCGCGCGGAGCTCGGCGATCTCGGCCGCACCGTAGCCGAGCTCGCGCAGGATCTCGTCGCTGTGCTCGCCGAGCCGCGGCGCGCGTGCGCGGACGCCGGCGGGCGTCGCAGAGAAGCGCACGGGCGTCTCGGAGATCGGCGCGGGGATCGGCAGGCCGGGAAAGTCGACCTCGCGCAGCAGGCCTGCGGCGCGCACGTGCGGGTCCTGCAGCGCCTGCTCGGGCGAGTACACCGGCCCCGCGGGGATCTGCGCGCGCTCGAGCGCCGCCAGCGCGTCGGCCGTGGTCCGCCCCGCGCACCAGCGCGCCATCCGCTCCGACAGGAGCGCGCCGTTCCTGCCGCGCGCGTCGTCGTCGGCGAAGCGCGGGTCGTGCACGAGCTCGGGCTCGCCCACCAGCTCGGCGAAGCGCGCGAACAGCGGCTGGCCGATCACCTGCGCGAGCAGCCAGCCGTCGCGCGTGCGGAAGGCGTCGCTGGGTCCCGCGATCTGGCTGCGGTTGCCGCTCGCGACCCGGTCGAGCTTGCGCACGCGCTGCTCCACGAGCGGCCCGTTCGAGACGCTGAGCGCGGTCGCGAGCAGCGACGCCTCCACGTGCTGGCCGCGCCCGGTCGTCCGCCGCGCGTAGAGCGCGCCCAGCGTGGCGAAGGCGGCCAGGCCCGCGGTGCCGAAGTCGACCCACGGCACGTAGGCCTTCATCGGCTCGCCGGGGTGGCCCGAGAGGTACATCGAGCCCGACATCGCCTGTCCGATGCCGTCGAAGCCCAGCCGCTCGGCATAGGGGCCGCCGCGGCCGAACGCGGAGATCGTGGTGAGGATCAGGGTGGGACGGAGGGCAGACAGCGTCTCCCAGTCCAGGCCCATCGCGCGCAGGGTCTGTGGCGGGAGGTTCGCGACCACCACGTCGGCGGTCGCGACGAGCCGCCGCACCACCTCGCGGCCCGCCGGCTTCATCGGGTCGAGCGTCAGCCCGCGCTTGTTGCGGTTGGTCTGCAGGAAGAGCGCGCCCTCGCCGTCCTCTGCGACCGGACCGACGAAGCGGTCCTCGCTGCCCGCGCGCTTCTCCACGCGGATCACGTCCGCGCCGAGATCGCCGAGCAGCGCGGCGCACCACGGCCCGGCGACGTAGCGGCCGAAGTCGAGCACGCGGATGCCGTCGAGCACGCCCGCCATCGGCCCGCGCTCAGATCCGCGCGAACGGCGCGGGCAGGCCCGCGACCTCGCTGCGCGCGAAGAACACCGTGCCGCCGCGCGCGGGGTCGGTGTCGTTGTCGGCAGTGACCACGTACAGGTCGCGCCCGTCGGCGCCGCCGAAGCAGAGACTGGTGACTGCGTGCGCGGGCACCGCGACCCGGGCCGACTTGCGGCCGTCGGGCTCGAAGCGCGCGATGGCGCCGCCCTCGTACTGTGCGACCCAGATCCCGCCCTCGGCGTCGACCGCGAGCCCGTCCGGGAACTCGACGGGGATGTGCTTGCCGGGCACCGCCTTGCCGGCGCCGTCGAAGGTGTGGACGAGGACCAGGCTGCGCGCCGAGTCACTGTGGTACATCGTCCTGCCGTCGGGCGAGAAGCCGATGCCGTTGGTGAGCGACACACCGGCGTAGAGCTCGGTGGCGCGGCCCTCGCCGTCGATCCGATAGCACTCGCCCGCGGCGCGCGGGCCGGTGGTGGAGAACGGGTCCGAGCGCATCGAGCCGGTGTAGACGCGCCCATCCGCATCGGTGAAGAGATCGTTGAAGCCCGGCACGCCCTCGGGCGCGAACAGGATGCGCGTCCTGCCCTCGTGCACGTGGCAGATGTTCCGGCCCGAGATGACCAGGCCCCCGTCCGCGTGCAGCGCGATCCCCCCGACGCCGCGGCGCTTGGGCACCACCGTGTCGATCGACCCGTCGCGCCCGCGCCTGAACACCCCGCCGTTGCGTACGTCGCTGAAGTAGAGATTCCCCGCGCCGTCGGCGCGCGGTCCCTCGATCAAGCCGTAGCCGAAGGCGAGCGTCTCGAACTTCATGCCCATCCGACTATTCTACGCTCGGCTTCGCCTCGCTGCGCGCGCCTGCGGCGCTTGCGTCCTCGCTCAGGACGGCCTTCGCTCGGACTGATCATCTCCGCTCGGCTTCGCCTCGCTGCGCGCGCCTGCGGCGCTTGCGTCCTCGCTCAGGACGGCCTTCGCTCGGATTGATCATCTCCGCTCGGCTTCGCCTCGCTGCGCGCGCCTGCGGCGCTTGCGTCCTCGCTCAGGACGGCCTTCGCTCGGACTCGCCTCTTCAACTGTATCTGTCGTTGCGCCAGGGATGAGCGGTGTTGGAGTACCCGCGCTGCTCCCAGAATCCCTTGCGGTCCTGTTGCAGCAGCTCGATGCGGCAGATCCACTTCGCGCCCTTCCAGGCGTAGAGCTGCGGCGTGATCACGCGCACCGGTCCGCCGTGCTCCGCCGGCAGCGGTCCGCCGTCGACGCCGTGCGCGAGCAGCACGTCGTCCTTTAGCGCCTCGACCAGCGGCAGGTTTGTCTCGTAGCCGTCGGACCCGTGACACATCAAGTGCGCCGCGGACTCCTCGGGCTCGGCGAGCGCGATCGCGGTCGAGAGCCGCACGCCGCGCCAGGGCACGTCGAGCCGCGACCAGCCGGTCACGCAGTGGAAGTCGGAGACGTCGTCGACCTGCTCGAGCTCGAGCAGCCCCGCGAAGTCGAGCGTGTACGGCGCGCGGCAGGCGCCGTCGACGCGCAGCCGGAAGCTCTCGCGCGTGACTCGCGGCTCCGCTCCCAGGTCGAGCACCGGCCACTTGCCGGGTGCCGCCGGTGTCTGGTCGATCGGGATCTTCGGCATGCCGTGGCGGTTCTTGGGCCCGCTCCCCAGCGGCCGCGCGTCCGACACACCCGGCGTCACCTGCATGCGCGCGATGAATCGCTCGCGCAAGCGCAGCCGCGCAGCGACGATCTCCTCCCGCGTCCGTTTCATGAACGGCTCTCGAAATCGAGAGAGGCCGGCGAGGGCCGCCCCGAGCCGGCCACGCAAGCGCCGTCAGGCGCGCGCAGCGAGCCGAAGGCGAGCGTAGGCGGGTGGAGCGCGAAGCGCGCCGGGTCCCGCTCGGTCATGCCTCGATCGAGATCAGTCGGAACGTGGGCTGGGGCGCGTGGAAGCCGGGCAGCTCGAGCTCGCCCACGGCCTCGAACGGCAGGAGGTCGCGCAGCTCGCCGCGCACCGCGGCGCTGACCAGGATCTCGCCGCCCTTCGCGGCGTCCGAGAGCCGCGCGGCGAGGTTGGTCACGTTGCCGATCACGCCGTAGTCGCGCCGGCCCTCGTAGCCGATGAAGCCGCAGGTGGCGTAGCCGGTGTGGATGCCCATGCCGGCATCGATGCGGTAGCGGCGAGTGGCCCAGCCGGTGCGCAGCTTCGCGATGTCGCGGTGCATCGCGAGCGCCATCTGCGCCGCCCGGTGCACGTGGTCGTCCTGGTCGACCGGGTCGTTGAAGAAGACCATGAAGCCGTCGCCGGCGAAGCGCTCGAGCGTGCCGGCGAACTCGGTCACGCGCCGGCCCATCGCATGGTGGTACTCGGCGAGCGTCGCCATCACCTCCTCGGGCTCGACGCTCTCCGAGAACGAAGTGAAGCCGCGCAGGTCAGCGAAGAAGACGGTCACGAGCTTGCGCTGCGAGCGCAGCTCGGCGGCGCCGCCGCGCGCCATCACCTGCTCGATGATCTGCGGCGGGAAGAAGCGCTTCAGCTCGGCGAACTCGAGCTCGCGCGAGCGCAGCCGTTCGGTCGCCTCGATCCGGATCAGCGCCTGCACTGCCTGCTGCGCGATGGTTTGCAGCACCTCGAGCTCGAGCCGCTCCCAGGCGTCGCCGCGCTCGCGCGCGCCGAGCGCGAGCCCGCCGATCACGCGGGAGTCGCGCACGATCGGCATCACCGCGTCGGCACCCAGCCGCTCGAAGCAGGCGTAGCACTCCTCCTGGATGTTCACGAACTGCGGCTCGACGGCGATCTGGTCGCGGAAGATCTCCTTGCGCAGCGTCACCATCAGCTGTACCAGCGGCTCGGCGGCGAGCGGCAGCTGCGCGGCCGCGGCGGTCGGTGCCGCGCCGCCGCGCAGGCGCTCGCTCGGGCCGGCCACGCCCGCGAACAGGAACGCCGACGAGGTGCGCACGTCGGCGAGGAGGGCTGGCGCGGCGGCGAGCGCATCGAGCACGCCGTCGGCGTCGGTCGCCTCGGCCATGGTCTCGCCGATGCGCCGCACCGTCTCGGGCAGGCGCAGCCGCTGGGGGTAGAGCCAGGCGTTGAGCAGCGCCTCGAAGCGGGGCCAGACGTAGAGCAAGGGCAGCAGCAGGAGCGCGACCAGGTAGGGCGAGACCGAGACCAGCGCGACCGCGAGCACGGTCAGCGCGCTCACCGCGGCGCCGTAGACCACCGCGCGGCGCGCGGCGACGCGCGCGTTCAACAGCTCGTGGCGCAGCGTGGTGCGCGCGAGCGCGAGCAGGAGGATCGAGATCGACCAGTAGGCGACCCGGATGTCGAGCACGTGCATGCCCGTGGTCGCCTGCACGAAGCGCACGGTGGCGGGCAGCGACCCGCCGAGCAGCACGCCCGCGAGCAGGATGCGCGCGCGCTGCGCGACGAGCGGATCCGCGCTCTGCATCGAGAGCGCCGCACAGCGCCCGACGAAGTAGAGCGTCACCACCAGGAGGAGCCCCGTGTCGAAGATGCCGATGTAGCGTGTCGGGCCGGCGAACTCGGTCGCCCAGCCGGTGATCTGCACCGCCGCGTGCGCGAAGCCGAGCCCGTAGATCCAGAACAGCACCGTGGGCGGACGGCGCAGCAGCGCGCGGTGCACCACGGGAAACGCGAGGCCGGCGTGCAGCGGCACCGCGGCCAGTAGCCCCAGCATGGTGCGGTAGTAGATCGCGTACGGCGCCTGGGCCGGGCCGACCCCGGAGAGGATCATCGACAGGAAGCCGCCCGACACGACGCAGAGCGCGAGCAGCGCCCAGCTCTCGGGCGCCCAGGGACGCAGCTGGAAGGTCACCACGCCCACCAGGAAGAACAGGAAGCCGAGCGCGAGCACCCCGCCCTCGGCGTAGATCACGTCGCCCACGCGCAGCTCGCGCACAGGGATGGTGAGCTTGCCCAGGCCGCCGCCGGGGTGCTGCACAATGAGCTCGTTCTCAGAGCCCGGCGCGGCCGCGAGCCGGGCCCAGACCTCCTCGCGGATCGAGCGCTCGGCCACGGCCTGGCCGTTGACCTCGACCAGCCGCGCCCCTCCGCGCAGGCCCAGGTCGGCGGAATCCCGCCGGGACGGCGAGATCTCCAGGCCGTCCATGATGAAGCCGACGTCCGCGCGTCCGATCCGCTGCAGCTTGTCCGCTGCAGCGAGCAGCACCCCCAGCGCGTAGATCGAGATCAGCAGCGCGTAGAGCGCCTTCTGTCGCCCCGACCCGTCACGCCACCGCATGGAACGGAGAGAAGCACATCTCGGCGCCGGCTTCTCGTCGGCGCCGGGATGCCGCTAGGGCGTCGCGGCCGGCTGCTTCTTCGTCGGCGTCTGGTTCGAGCGCATGTTGTAGGGCGAGGTGTCGACCTCTTCGAGGTCGATCGCGCCCGCGAGCACCTTGCGCTTCCACTCCTGGTGCTCGGCCTCCCCGGCGTGGAACTCGGGCATGACCTCGTTCGCGAACAGCTCGAGCGAGGAGCAGATGTCGGCGTGCGTGTTCTTGCCGGCCTGGTTCAACAGGATCACCTGGTCGACGTTCGACTCGGTGAACTTGCGCAGCCGCTGCCGCAGGGTCTCGGGCGAGCCGATCAGGCCTCCGCCGCGCTGCGCCTTCTCGCCCGCCGGCGTGGTGCGCCACTTCTGGTACTCGTCCCACAGGTTCACGGTGTTGGGCACGACGGGCCCGTGGCTGTTGTAGAAGCCGAGCGCGAACTGGAAGAAGGTCCAGCCTTCGGCCTTCTGGATCGCCTCCTCGTCGGTGGGCGCGCACATGAAGCCGCACACGATCGCGATCTGCGGGTTGGTCTCGTACTCGCACAGCAGCTCGCGGCGCTTCACGTAGGCGTTGTAGTAGGCGTGCACCCAGGCGTGCGCGGCCTCGGCGGAGACGAACTGGAAGCCGAGCGCGCCCATGCCGCGTCGGCCGGCCATCTCGATCGTGTCGAGCTGCGAACAGGCGACCCACAGCGGCGGGTGGGGCTTCTGCAGCGGCTTCGGCACGACGTTGCGCAGCGGGAAGTCGAAGTACTTGCCGTGGTACTCCCAGCCTTCGCGCGTGAACATCGGCAGCACCGCGCGCACGGCGTCCTCCCAGACGTCGCGCTTGTCGCGGAAGCGGCGGTCGAAGGGGTGGAGCTCCGTCACGCTCGAGCCCTCGCCCAGGCCGAGCTCGACGCGGCCGCGCGAGACCAGATCGAGCGTCGAGACGCGCTCCGCCACGCGCGCGGGGTGGTTCGTGGTGAGCTGGACGATCCCGTGGCCCAGGCGGATGCGCCGCGTGCGCTGGCTCGCCGCGGCGAGGAACACCTCGGGCGCCGAGGAGTGCGAGTACTCCTCCAGGAAGTGGTGCTCGACCTCCCACGCGTAGTCGTAGCCGAGCCGGTCCGCGAGCTCGATCTGCTCCAGCGAATTCTGGATCAGCTGGTACTCGCTGTCCGCAAACCACGGCCGCGGCAGCTGGTGCTCGTAGAAGATCCCGAACTTCATCGCGCTCCTCCGTGAGGGCCATCTTACCGGAGCGCCGAGGCCGCCATTCAACCCGGGCTGGCGAAGTGCCGATGAGGCGGCGATGAAGCACGCGCTCGCCGCTCTCGCGATTGCCGCCGTTCTGCTCTCCGCACCTCCCGCCCGCGCAGCCAATCCTGTGGCAGTGGCGGACGGCATCGCGGCGTGCAAGTGGCTGAAGATCATCGTCTCGGCGCGGATGACGGACCTGTTGCCGGCCGACGCGGGGCTGGGTGCGCGCCACGCGAGCCGGGCGCTCTGCTACCTGCACCTCACCTACACGCCGAACGACCCGAACGACGTGACGTCGCCGCCGCACGGCAGCTATTCGGGTCCGGTGATCTGCCAGATCGACGGCAACGGCGACTGGGCGATGAGCGGCGCGCCGGACGACCTGATCGCGAAGGCGTTCCCCGACGGAAACGCGGTCGGCATCGACAACTACATGACCTTCCAGAACTCCGCCGGCGACATGATCCAGGGCTTCGGCACGCACGTCGTGCACATCAACGTCGACAAGACCGGCGCGTACCGCAGCGCGACCTTCCAGACGCTGACGGGGGAGCTGGTCGACAACTCGACCTTCTTTCTCACGGACCTCCCCGTGGTCGGAGGCTTCACCTCGCACGGCGGGAGCGTCACCGACGACAAGGTCCCGCCCGGCGTGATCGCCGTGGCGCCTGCCTGCCCCTAGCTGTCGCCCTCGCGCTCGAGGCAGGGCTCGCAGATCACGGGCTGTCCGCCGCTCGCCGCGCCCAGCCCGAGATAGGCGGGATCGCCGCGGCGCATCGCGCGGCCGCAGCCCGCGCAGCTGCGCGCGCCGTTCAACACCACCGGCTGCCAGGCGCTGACCTCGGCGAACTCGCGCGGCGGCTGCGCCGGAGCGGGCGGCGGCGGCTCGGGTCGCGCGGGCGGAGCGTCGACGAACTGCTCGCGCACCGACTCGGCGCGCCGGCGCCAGCGGCGCTCGAAGCGACGCCCGAAGTCGTGGGCTTCCGTGACCACGTCCTCGACCAGGTCGCCCACGTTCTCGGTCACCGCCTCGACCGCGTCGAACACGTCCTCGAGCACGTTGCGCACCAGGTTCGAGACCGGCACGCGCAGGCGGCGGGCGGCCTCCTGCAACGCCTCGTCGAGCTCCTCGGAAACACGGGTGTGCAAGACCCTCTCCTTTCTCCGGCGGCGCCGCCGCTCGCGTTCGTCCTCGGATTCCATGTGCGCCACTGTATCACGATGTATCACGGATGCAAACCCGAGCCGCTGTGAGATGATCTACGGGTGAGCACCCAGCTGCGGAGCCTCGCCCCGGACCTGTGGGTGGCCGACCGGCAGTTCCGCAACGGTCCGCTGGAGGTGTTCACGCGCATGACTGCGATCCGGCTGCGCGACGGGAGCCTGCTCCTGCACTCGGTGGTGCCGCTCGACCACGAGCTGCGCGCGGAACTCGATCGCATCGGGCCGGTGCGCTCGATCGTCGCCCCCAACAAGCACCATCACCTCTTCGCCGCCGACTACCCCACCGGCTATCCCGACGCGCGGCTCTACGCCGCGCCCGGGCTGCCGCTGAAGCGTCCCGACCTGAAGTTCGCCGAGGAGCTCGACGACGAGGCGCCTTCCGCGTGGCGCTCCGAGCTCGAGCAGCACGTGTTCCGCGGCGCGCCGTTCCTGAGCGAGGTGGTGTTCTTCCATCCGGCATCGCGCACGCTCTTGCTCACCGACCTCATGATGAACGTCGCCCCTGGCGAGACGCATGGCATGACGCGCCTCTTCTTCCTGCTCGTGGGCGCCGAAGGCCACCTGGGCCCGCACCGGCTGGTGCGCTGGCTCTTCATTCGCGATCGCGCCGCGGCGCGCGCATCGGTCCAGCGCATCCTCGCCTGGGACTTCGACCGGATCACGCTGACGCACGGCCAGGTGCTCGAGACCGGCGGCCGCACCGCCTTCGCGAAGGCGTTCGAGTTCCTCGGCTAGCTCCGAGTCACTCTCTCGTTTCCAACGCCCGCAGCGCCCGCTTGGGGGCGACCAGCCGCCAGGACTCCTCCGCCAGCTCGGCGACCTCGTCCCAGTCGACGTCGCGGGTGTCGAGGCGCACGCCGATCCAGCCGGCGGGGCCGACGTAGGGCGGCCGGTCGAAGACGTCGGGGTTCGCTTCGATCAGCATCGCCTGCGCGCCGGGCGCGGCCGGGCAGGTGATCGCCACGATGCCGTCGCCGTGGTGGTTGTTCGAGAACGCCACGAACACCTTCCCGCCCTTGCCGTCCCGGGCCCCGACGAAGAAGGTCGGCTCGCCGTGCGAGAGCCGCTCGCTCGACTCCGGCAGCGCGAGGCAGATCTTGCGCACGCGGGCGAGCACGCGCTCGGCCTGGCGCGCGGTCATCTAGCCCAGCGCTTTCTCGATCGCGGAGCTGAGCTCGGGCGCGTCGGGCGCCACGCGGGGGTTGAAGCGCGCGACCACCCTGCCCTGCTTGTCGACGAGGAACTTGCCGAAGTTCCACATCACGTCGCCCGGGCCGTCCGGCTGCGTCGGCTGGCTGGTGAGCCAGGCGTAGAGCGGCGCGCGCTGCGCGCCGTTCACGTCGATCTTCGCGAACAGCGGGAAGCTGACGCCGTAGTTGCGGCTGCAGAACTCCGCAATCTCCGCCGGCGTGCCCGGCTCCTGACCCGCGAACTGGTTGCACGGGAAGCCCAGCACCGCAAAGCCGCGCGGCGCGTACTTCTCGTGCAGCTTCTGCAGCCCCTCGTACTGCGGCGTGAGCCCGCACTTGGAAGCGACGTTCACCACCAGCACGGCCTTGCCCTCGAAGTCGGCGAGGCTCTTGTCCTTGCCGTCGAGGGTCTTCTCGTTGAAGTCGAACAGCGTGGTCACGGGGGCCTCCTTCATTCTCCTGCGACGGTCATGCGCGCGATGCGCAGCGTGGGCGCCGCCGTGGCGCCGAGCCAGATCAGGTCGTTCCCGATCGCGTCCACGTCGCGGAGCATCTGCGCAAAGTTCGCCGCGATGGTGATCTCTTCGACCGGGAAGGCGAGCTCGCCGTTCTCGATCCACAGCCCCGACGCGCCGCGCGAATAGTCGCCGGTCACGGGGTTGAAGCCCTGGCCGATGAGCTCGGTCACGTACAGCCCGCGCGGCGTCGACGCGATGATCTCCTCGGGCGTCTTCGCGCCGGGCTCGAGCCACAGGTTCGCGGGCGACGCGCCGCCGCCGCGCACCGCGCTGGCGGTGGACTGCAGGCCGAGCTTGCGCGCCGAGTAGGTGTCGAGAACGTAGCTCGAGAGCCGCCCGCGCTCGACCAGGAGGTTGCGCCGCGTGGGCAGGCCCTCGGCGTCGAACGGGCGGCTGCCCAGCCCGCCGCGCAGCCGCGCGTCGTCGACGATGGTCACCGCCGCGCTCGCCACGTTCTGGCCCAGCTTGCCGGCCAGGAAGCTCGCGCCGCGGTAGATCGCGTAGCCGCTCGCGCAGCCGGCCAGCTGGCGCAGCAGGCTGGGAGCGTTCACCGGATCGAAGATCACCGGCACTTCGCAGGTCGGCACGCGGCGCGCGCCCAGCCGGCGCAGCGCGCGCTCCGCGGCGCGGCGCCCCACCGACGCGGCGGGCTCGAGCGCGTCCCAGCGGCGCGCGGCGCTGAACCAGGCGTCGCGCTGCATGCCCTTCTCGCCGCGCGCGAGCGACTCGGCCACGAGCGAGTGGCGCGCCGAGGCGTACTCGCCGAGGAATCCGGCGCTGTTGCCGTAGGTGAGCTCGCTGTACCCCGAGCCCGACTGCGAGCCCTCGGAGTCGCCGATGCGCGGATCCGTCGCGTGCGCCGCGGTCTCGCACGCGCGCGCGGCTTCGATGCGCGTGGCCGGCTCGAACGGCCGGTCGCGCGGCTCGAACAGCTCGAGGTCCGGGACCTCGCTCGCGAAGCCGCCGTCGGGAAGCCCCGCGCACGCGTCGGGGACGGTCGCGCGCGCCAGCGCGACCGCGTCCGCCGCGGTGCGCGCCACCACCTCGCGGGCCAGGTCCGAGGTGCGCGCCGCCGCAGTCGACAGCCCGCCGCGGCCGCCGACGTACACGCGCACGCCGAGCGACTTGTCGCGCGACTGCTTCACGAAGTCGATCTCGCGCCCGCGCACACGCGTCTCGAACGCCTCGCCGCTCGAGAGCGCGACCTCCGCCTGGTACGCGCCCGCGGCACGCGCCTGCTCGAGCGCGAACGCGACGACGTCGCGCGCGCTGTCGGTGCTAGCCATCGGTGCCGCCGACCGTGATCCCGTCGATGCGCAGTGTCGGCTGCCCCACTCCCACCGGCACGCCCTGGCCATCCTTCCCGCAGGTGCCGACGCCGGGATCGAGCCGCAGGTCGCTGCCGATGCGAGTGACCCGTTGCAGCACGTCTGGACCGTTCCCGATCAGCGTCGCGCCCTTCACCGGCGCGCCGATGCGGCCGTCCTCGATGCGATACGCCTCGCTCGCCGAGAACACGAACTTGCCGCTGGTGATGTCGACCTGTCCGCTCGAGAACGACACTGCGTAGAGCCCGTTCTTCACCGAGCGCACGATCTCCTGCGGATCGTCCTGGCCCGCGAGCATGAAGGTGTTGGTCATGCGCGGCATGGGGAGGTGCTGGTAGCTCTCGCGCCGGCCGTTGCCGGTGGGCGCCATGCCCATCAGCCGCGCGTTCAGCCGGTCCTGCATGTAGCCGACCAGGATCCCGTCCTCGATCAGCACGTTGCGCGCGGTGGGCGTCCCCTCGTCGTCGACGTTGAGCGATCCGCGCCGGCTCGCGATCGTGCCGTCGTCGATCACCGTGACTCCGGGCGCGGCGACGCGCTGGCCGAGCCGGTCGGCGAACGCGGAGGTCTTCTTGCGGTTGAAGTCGCCCTCGAGGCCGTGGCCCACCGCCTCGTGGAGGAGGATCCCCGGCCAGCCGGGACCCAGCACCACGTCCATGGTCCCCGCGGGGCACGGCACGGACTCGAGGTTCGTGATCGCGAGCCGCACCGTCTCGTCGACGAGCCCGCGCCAGCTCGCCGGATCGCTGAGCTGTGCCAGCGCGATGCGGCCGCCCGAGCCCTGCGACGCGGTCTCGCGCCGCGAGCCCTTCGCCGCGATCACCTGCACGCGCAGGATCACCAGCGGCTGCACGTCGGTGACCCAAGTGCCGTCGCTCGCGGCGATCATCAGCTGGCGCTCCTCGCAGGCCAGGCTCGCCATCACCTGGGCGATGCGGGGGTCGCGGCTGCGCGCGTAGGCGTCGATCTCCTGCAGCAGCCGCACCTTGTCCTCGATCGGCACTTCGGTCGGCGCCTGCGCGAGCGGATACAGATCGCGGCCAGGGCGCGAGGGTCCGCGCAGCGCGAGCGCGCGCGACGGCTGCGAGCCCTCGGCGATCGCGCGCGCAGCGCCGGCCGCGAGCCGCAGGCTCTCCACCGTGATCTCGTCCGAGTGCGCGTAGCCCTGGCGCTCGCCGGCCTGCGCGCGCACGCCCACGCCCTGCTCCACCGCGCGGCTGCCGCTCTTCACGATGCCCTCTTCGAGCGAGACCGCATCGCGCGCGGTGTACTCGAAGAACAGGTCCGCGTAGTCGACCGGCCGCTCGAGCGCGAGCGAGAAGGCCGCGTCGAGCGCGCGCGTGTCGATGCCGAACCGGTGGAACACCGGCAGACTGCGCGCAGCGCCGCTCGCGCTCTTCGCCTCGGGCATGGGCTTTATTCCCCCGGGCCGGAGGGTACCATGCGGCGACCATGGTCTCCGCCCGCGAAGCCCTGCTGCGCCAGCTGTTCGCCGAGCGAATCCTCGTGATCGACGGCTCGATGGGCGTGCTGTTGCAGGGCATGGGGCTCAACGAGGCGGACTTCCGCGGCGAGCGCTTCCGCGACCACCCCCAGGACCTGCGGGGCCACGACGGGGTACTGGTGCTGTCGCGCCCCGAGATCATCGAGCGGGTGCACCGCGACTATCTCGAGGCGGGCGCGGACCTGATCATCACCGCGACCTTCAACGGCTCGGCGATCTCGCTCGCCGACTACGGGCTCGAGCCGATCGCGCTCGAGCTGAACGTCGAGGCGGCGCGGATCGCGCGGCGGCTCGCGGACGAGTGGAGCGCGCGCACGCCGCACAAGCCCCGCTTCGTGCTCGGCGACCTCGGTCCCTTGCCGAAGACGCTGTCGCTCTCACCCGACGTGGACGACCCCGCGTTTCGCGCGGTGACGTTCGACCAGGTGCGCGACGCCTACGCCACCCAGGTGCAGGGGCTGCTCGACGGCGGCGTCGACGCGCTGATCGTCGAGACCATCTTCGACACGCTGAACGCGAAGGCCGCGATCGTCGCGATCGAAGAGACCTTCGCGCAGCGCGGCGAGCGCGTGCCGGTGATGATCTCGGTGACCTTCGCCGACAAGAGCGGGCGCAACCTCTCGGGGCAGACACTGGACGCGTTCTGGACCTCGGTGCGGCACGCGAAGCCGATCTGCGTCGGCGTGAACTGCGGGCTCGGCCCGAGCGAGTCGCGGCCCTACGTGGAGGAGCTCGCGCGCATCGCCGACTGCTTCGTCTCCTGCCACCCCAACGCCGGCATGCCCAACGCGCTGGGCAGCTACGACCAGACGCCGGAGACGATGGCGGCGCTCTTGGGCGAGTTCGCCGAGTCGGGGCTCTTGAACGCGGTCGGCTCCTGCTGCGGCAGCGGCCCCGCGCACACCCGCGCGCTCGCCGCGGCGGTCGAAGGCCTGCCGCCCCGTCGCATTCCGGTGTCGGGCGAGCGGCGCACCCGCTACAGCGGGCTCGAGACCTTCACCTTCTCGCCCGAGATCCCGTTCGTGATGGTGGGCGAGCGCACCAACCTGACCGGCTCGAAGAAGTTCGAGGGGCTGATCAAGGCCGGCGATTTCGAGGCCGCTGCCGCGGTCGCGCTCGAGCAGGTGCGCGGCGGCGCGAACATCCTCGACGTCAACATGGACGCGGCGCTGCTCGACGGCCCCGCCGCGATGACGCGCTTCTTGAACCAGATCGCCGCCGACGACGAGATCGCGCGCCTGCCGGTGATGGTCGACAGCTCCGACTTCCGCGTGATCGAGGCCGGCCTGCGCTGCCTGCAGGGCAAGTCGATCGTGAACTCGCTCTCGCTGAAGGAGGGCGAGGGGGAGTTCCTGGCGCGCGCCGAGGTGGCGCGCCGCTTCGGCGCCGGCGTGGTGGTGATGGCGTTCGACGAGCGCGGCCAGGCCGAGACGATCGAGCGCAAGGCCGAGATCTGCCAGCGCGCCTACCGGCTGCTCACCGAGCGCGCGGGGCTCGCGCCCGAGGACATCATCTTCGATCCGAACATCCTCGCGATCGCGACCGGGATCGAGGAGCACGCGCGCTTCGCGCTGAACTACCTCGAGGCCACCAAGATCATCAAGGCCAGCTGCCCTGGCGCAAAGATCTCGGGCGGCGTGTCGAACCTCTCGTTCTCGTTCCGCGGCAACGACCGCGTGCGCGAGGCGATCCACTCGGCGTTCCTCTACCACGCCACGCGCGCGGGTATGGACATGGGCATCGTGAACGCGGGCCAGCTCGCCGTGTACGAGGACATTCCGCCCGAGCTGCTCGAGCGCGTGGAGGACATCCTGTTCGATCGCCGGCCCGACGCGACCGAGCGCATGGTCGAGTTCGCCGAGCGGGTGAAGGGCGCGGGGAAGAAGCGCGAGGTCGACCTGTCGTGGCGCGAGGCGCCGGTCGAGGCGCGGCTCGCGCACGCGCTGGTGCACGGCGTGGTCGACTTCGTCGAGGCCGACGCCGAAGAGGCGCGCCAGAAGCTCGGGCGCCCGCTCGACGTGATCGAGGGTCCGCTGATGGACGGGATGAAGACCGTCGGCGACCTGTTCGGCGCCGGGAAGATGTTCCTGCCGCAGGTGGTGAAGAGCGCGCGCGCGATGAAGCGCGCCGTCGCCTACCTCGAGCCGTTCATGGAGAAGGAGAAGTCCGGCGCGACCTCGGCGGGGAAGATCGTGCTCGCCACGGTGAAGGGCGACGTACACGACATCGGCAAGAACATCGTCGGCGTGGTGCTGGGCTGCAACGGCTACGAGGTGATCGACCTCGGTGTGATGGTGCCGGTGGACCGCATCCTGGAGACGGCGCAGGCCGAGGGTGCGAGCGCCGTCGGGCTCTCCGGGCTGATCACGCCCTCGCTGGAAGAGATGGTGAACGTCGCCAAGGAGATGCAGCGGCGCGGCTTCCGCCAGCCGCTCCTGATCGGCGGCGCGACCACCTCGACCCAGCACACCGCGGTGCGCATCGCGCCGCAGTACGAGCCGCCCACCGTGCACGTGCAGGACGCGTCGCGCGTCGTGGGCGTGATGTCGAGCGTGCTCGACCCGCAGAAGCTCGCGGAGTTCGACCGCAAGAACCGCGCCTCGCAAGAGCGGCTGCGGCTGGCGCACGCCTCGCGCGGGGAGCGTGCGCTGATCCCGCTGGCGGACGCGCGCGCGCGCCGCGCGCCCGCCGAGTTCACGGCGGAGACGCTCGCCACGCCGGAGTTCGTCGGCCGGCGGGCGCTGGTCGACGTGCCGCTGGCGGAGATCGCGGAGTGGATCGACTGGACCTTCTTCTTCACCGCCTGGGAGCTGCGCGGGCGCTTCCCTGCGATCCTCGACCACCCGGTGCAGGGCGCAGCCGCGCGCGAGCTGTACGAGCACGGGCGGGCGCTGCTGCGCAAGCTCGTCGACGGCGGCGAGCTGCGCGCGCAGGGCTGCTACGGCATCTGGCCCGCGAACTCCGACGGCGACGACCTGGTGCTGTGGGCCGACGCCTCGCGCTCGCGCGAGCTGCTGCGCTTCCCCATGCTGCGCCAGCAGCGCACCAACGCCGACACCGATCCGTGTTACTGCCTGGCGGACTTCGTTGCGCCGCTCGCGTCCGGCAAGGGGGACCACCTGGGCGCGTTCGCGGTCACCGCGGGACTCGGGGCCGACGAGATCGCGCGCCGCTTCGAGGCGGAGCTCGACGACTACCACGCGATCATGACCAAGGCGCTCGCCGACCGGCTGGCCGAGGCCTTTGCCGAGTGGCTGCACGCGCGCGTGCGCCGCGAGTGGGGCTACGGCCGCGCCGAACGGCTCTCGCTCGAGGACACGATCGCCGAGAAGTACCGCGGCATCCGGCCCGCGCTGGGCTACCCGGCCTGCCCCGACCACAGCGAAAAGGTCGAGCTGTTCGAGCTCCTGGGCGCGCGCGAGATCGGCATGGAGCTGACCTCGGGCTTCGCGATGACGCCGCCCGCGAGTGTGGCGGGCCTGTACTTCGCCCACCCGCGCGCCCGCTACTTCGGCGTGGGCAGGATCGGCCGCGACCAGGTCGCGGACTACGCCGCGCGCAGACGGGTCCCCGTGGGACAGGTCGAGCGCTGGCTGGCGCCCAACCTCGGCTACGAGCCCGATCCGGGCTAGCTGGGAGTCAGAGCGAGAGAGCCGTGGTCAGGATTCCGAGCAGGATGGCCACTGCCAGCAGGATCTTGTCCGCGCTCAACCCGGTCCCCTCTGTTTCGGTCATTGCGCGGGGTATATCGCCTGAGGGTCGCCGCCGAGCTGTGATTTTCGTCACCAAGGCCACTCCGGCAGCCGGCGGACGCCGTGCAGCGCCGGAGCACAACCATTTGACTTTGCTCGGTTAAATCAGCGGTACGGGGCACCCCAGCGGTCGGCGAAGGCGAGCTTCTCGACCGGCCGACGCGAAAGTGGGCCGTGTCCGCGCCGGAGCGGATAGCCCAGCGGAACGACCGCGCACGTGCCCCACCCGTCGGGAACGTCGAGCAGCTTCTTCACCGCGCCTTCGTGCTGACACAGAAGTGTGGTGAGCACGCAGCCCAAACCCGCCTCGCGTGCGGCGAGCAAGAAGTTCTGCACCGCGGGATAGACCGAGCCGCCGCCCACGACCGACGGCCGCGGCAGGTCCGCGTCGGTGATCGCCATCTGCGCCGGGTCGAAGCAGAACACCGCGAGCACCGGGGTCTCGCCGAAGTGTGCGGCCAGATGGTCGCCCGCGGCGAGCGTTCGCTCGTGGGGCGCGCGCCGCTCCTCGGGCAGCGGCGCCAGGTTCTTGCGGACCTGGCCGGCGTAGGCGCTCCAAGCCGTCGCGTAGAGCTCGCCGAGCGCGCGCTTCGCCGCTGCGTCCCGCACCAGGATCACCCGCCACGGCTGCACGTTCCCGCCGGTGGGCGCCCAGGCGGCGGCGCGCACCAGCCGCGCGAGCACGTCGTCGGAGATCGGATCGGGCCGCAGCCGGCGCACGGCGCGGCAGGTGCGCATGACCTCTTCCAGCTCCACCCCGGACCTCAGCGCGCGCGCAGGAGCCGCACGCGGACTCCGCACAGCTCGACGCTCTCGGCGGTGGCGGGGAGCCCGCGCGTCCGCGCCCGGTGCAGCACCTCGGTGGGATCGACCACCTCGACGTCGATCCCCGAGACGCCCTCGCCGCGGCCGTCGCGGTCCGGCACGAAGCGCAGCTTCCCGACGTCGAGCTTGAGCTCGTGGCTGCCGTCGGCGCAGCCGTGCGCGGGGCGCGCGAAGACCTCGCTCCAGCGCCGCGCCAGCGCGGCGGGGTCTGCGCTCTGCAGCTCCACGCCCACGAGCCGGCGGGTGACGTCGGTGTGGATGTGGTCGCGCCATTCCGGCCCGGCCCAGCGCCACGACTCGGGCGGCCGCATCTGGTCGAACGAGACGATCGCGGCGCCCACGTCGCGCGGGTGCAGGTGCAGCGTCGCGGCGTCGGGGAGCTCGGTCTCCCACACGATCCGCACGCCGAGCTCCTCGACGCGCTTGCGCTCGCGCGCGAGGTCGTCGGTCTGCACGATCACCATGTACCCGCCGTCGCCGCGCCGCCGCTCGAGCAGCCGCCCTGCGGTGGTGCCCTCGCGCAGCGGCGACACCACTTCGAGGAAGCTCGTGCCGATCGGCATCAGCGCGTTGTGCAGCCCGAACACCTCGACGCCGGGGTCGTGGTAGCAGACCTCGAGCCCGAGCACCGCGCAGAAGTCGTCGACGACCTTCTGCAGATCCTTTGCCACCAGCGCGATCTGTCGCAGACGCATGGCGGAGAGTCTGCCACGTCTAGGGCGCGGCAGCCGGACAGACCGGCGACAGCCCGGGCGCCTTTCCACCGAGCCAGCGCCGCAGCACGGTGAGGTCGGCGACGTCGCAGGCGGTGTCTCCCACGACGCTGCAGCGCGAGAGCTCACCCGGCGTGAGACCGTTCAGCACCGGGTTCGCCAGCGCCGCGCGCAGCCGCAGCACGTCGGAGACCGTGATCGCGGGGCTGGCGTCGAGGTTGCCGCAGATCGCCGGCAGGATCGTCGCGCAGTCGGGATAGAGGTTGGTCTGCCGCGTGGTCGAGAGCCCGGCCCCGTCGTCGACGGTGAGGGTGAAGACGTAGTGGTAGTCGTTCCCGTCGCAGCCGACGGGCGTCACCTGGGCGCTGGAGCTGCAGTTCGGATCGACGCTGCCCGGGTGGACGTGCCCGTTGTGGAAGAGGTCGACCTCCCAGCTGCAGCGCAGCTGCGCCGCGGTCTGCTCCGCGTCGCTGATCGTCGCGGTGAGCGGCACCGCCGTGGTCTGCGTCATGGTGAACAGGCCCTGGCTCGGGGGACTGGTGATCGCCACCGCCGGCGGCGTGTCGTTCACCGCCACCTGCACGGGGTCGCTGGCGCGCTGTCCCACCGAGTCGGTGACCGTGAGCGTGACGGTGTAGGCGACCGGGACGCCGACCGGCGCGAAGAAGGTGTGAGTCGGATTGGGCGCGGTCGAAGCGGGGCTGCCGTCGCCGAAGTTCCAGGAACACCCGAGCGCGAGCCCCTCGGGGTCGGCGGAGCCGGCGCTCGAGAACGCGACACTGAGCGGTGTCGGACCGAAGAATGGCGTCGCGCTCGCCTGGGCGACGGGCGGCTGGTTCGAGGTGGCGGTGTAGGCAATGCGGTAGACCAGCTCGTCGCCGTTGTCGACGCCGTAGAGCGCGCCCTGCGTGGGGCTGGTGGCGAGCATGGTGACGCCGCCCGCGCTGTCGTCGAAGGTCGCGACCTGGGTCGGCTGGTCGTTCCCGTCGAAGTGGACGTTCGAGATCTGGCCGTAGCCGTAGTCCGACATGAAGAAGCTGTTCTGGTACTGGGCAGGGAAGTCGCTGCCCTCGTACCAGACTCCGCCCGTGATCGTGGAGGCGCCGATCAGGTTCGTGCCGGAGACCGGCGAGCCGGGCGCGCCCACCTGTACCGTGGTCGGCGTGGAGCCGCTGAAGGTCGGGGTGACCCAGGGGCCGCCGCTCGCGTTGCGTCCGATCGCGAGGGTGGGCCGGTGCTGCACCCAGTGCGGGATCGAGGCCGGGATCTGCTGCGAAGCGTCACACGGGTTCGGGAAGCTCGGCGGCCCGAGCGATTCCTGGATCACCAGCTGGTCGAAGTAGAAGTACGGCTGCACGAAGCAGCCGCCCTTGCCGTACAGCGGGTTCGGCGCGTCCTGGTTCACCACGTGGAAGGGCGCGTAGTCCGGCTGGGGATCGGGCCCCTCGAACACCGGCCAGCCGGAGTTGTAGCCCGCGACGCCGACCACCTCGAGCTCCTCCCAGGTGTTCCAGCCCACGTTGCCCACGTAGAGCGAGCCCGGCCGCCCGTCGGCCTGCACGTGACTGCCCGTGTCGGGCCGCACGGTGAAGCGGAACGGATTGCGGAACCCCAGCGCGTAGACGCGCGAGGGCGCGGAGCGCGGGTTCGTCGCGTCGTAGTACGGGTTGCTGGGCAGCCCGTCTCCGCTCTGCGGATCGAGCCGCAGGATCTTGCCGCCGAACGACGCCAGCAGCTGCGCGCGCAGCGCGCCGACGTCTTCCTTGGGGGCGATGATGCCCTCGGCCAGGGCCTGTGGAATGAACGCGCCGTACTGGGTTCCGCCCGTGTCGGGTCCCAGGTAGCTCGAGCCTTCGCCGCAGCTCGCGAGCAGTGAGTCGTCATTGCCGAACACGAGTGACCCGACGCCGTGAGACAGGTGCACGAGCGGACAACCCGCGCCCGGCGCCTCGCCGAACAGGATCCGACGCGAGGCGGGATCCACGCTGTGGAACCCGTCGGACGAGCGGGCGGTGTAGCGCGTGATGCGCGCGATCGTCGGCTCGTTCACGCCGTCCTGGTTCGGGTCGTAGCCCGGTGTGCCGGCGTTCGCGAGGTAGTAGGGATCGACCGCGTAGAACAGGTAGATCCAGCCGTTCTCGAGGAAGTTCGGGTGCAGCGCGAAGCCCAGCAGCCCGTGGTCGCCGAAGTGAGCGACCTCGTCGGTGATGTCGACGAGCGGCGCCGCCGACTTCACCCCGTTCTCGACGATCCAGACCCGCCCGTCGCGCTCCCATACGTACATGCGGCCGTTGGCATCGAAGGTGAGGCCGACGGGGCGCGACCAGGGCCCCCCGATGAAGCTCTTGCTGAAGCCCGCCGGCAGCGCCGCGGATGCGGTCGAGGCCATGCCCAGGAGCGCTGCCACGACCAGACATGGGATCTTCCGCAGCAGAGGCATTGCGACCCACCCTCTCCGGAAGCGCCATCGTACCTCGGACCGATCGGTCTCGTGAAACTGCGGCGCGCCCGCGTGTAAGATCCACGCCAACCCGAGGAGGACCCGACTTGGCCGGAATCACCCGCTACGGCAGCTACCTGCCCTACAACCGCCTGCAGCGCGCGGCGCTCGGCGCCGGCAAGGGCGAGCGCACCGTGGCGAGCTACGACGAGGACTCGGTGTCGATGGCGGTCGAGGCCGGCCGCGACGCCTTGCGCGGCGCCGGCGCGATCGACGCGCTCTTCTTCGCCACCACCAGCGCGCCCTACGCGGAGAAGCTCAACGCGGCGACCATCGCCGCGGCCCTGGACCTGCCGCGCACCGTGCGCGCGCTCGAGCTCGCGAGCTCGACGCGGATGGGGCTCGGGGCGCTGCTCGCGGGCGCAGACGCGGCGGCGGCAGGCGCGCGCGCGCTGGTGCTCGCCTCCGACGTCGTGATCGGCGCGCCGGGCGGCGCGCGCGAGGCCGGAGGCGGCGACGGCGCGGCGGCGTTCGCGCTCGGCCCCGACAGCGAATCGCTGGCCCGCTTCATCGGGCGCGCGTCGGCGACGAGCGAGCTGCTCGACGTCTGGCGGCTGCCGAGCGATCCGTTCGCCAAGCAGTGGGAGGAGCGCTTCGGCGCCGAGGCGCTGGGCCCGATCGCCGTCGACACGGCCACGCGCGCGCTCAAGAGCGCGGGCATCGGACCCGCCGACCTGCGCACCGTGGTGCTCGACGGCACCAACGCGCGCGCAGTGGCGTTCGTGCCCGAGGCGCTGCGGCTGAAGCCCGAGCAGCTCGCCGATCCGTTGCTCGCGGCGGTCGGCCGCACCGGCAGCGCGCACGCAGGGCTCGTGCTCGCGCGCGCGCTCGACCGCGCGAACCCGGGCGACAAGATCCTGGTGCTGTGCTCCGCGGACGGCTGCGACGCCGCGGTGCTCGAGGTGACCGAGCGCGTCGCGGGCGCACGGCCGGCGCACTCGGTCGACCGCTGGCTCGGCTCCAAGCGCAACGAGCTGCCCTACAACACCTACCTGAAGTGGCGCGGGATTCTGCCCTTCGAGCCGCCGCGCCGGCCCGAGCCCGAGCGCCCGGCCGCTCCGCCGATGAAGCGCGCCGACCACTGGAAGTACGCGTTCGTGGGCTCGCGCTGCGAGAAGTGCAACACCGGGCACCTGCCGCCGCAGCGCGTGTGCGTGAAGTGCAGCGCGGTCGACCAGATGCGCGAGGAGCGCTTCGCCGACACCTCGTGCAAGGTGGCGACCTACACGCTCGACCACCTCGCCTACACGTTGCAGCCCCCGGTGGTCGCAGCGATCGTCGACTACGAGGGCGGCGGGCGGCTGTCCTGCGAGCTCACCGACGTCGACCCCAAGGAGGTCGCGATCGGCAACGAGCTCGAAATGACCTTCCGCCGGCTGTACACCGGCCAGGGCGTGCACAACTACTTCTGGAAGGCGCGACCGAAGCGCTAGATTACGAGCATGCCGAGCGAGGGCCGTCCCGAGCGAGGCAGCAAGCGCCGCAGGCGAGCGAAGGGAGTCAGTATGGCGAGTAGAGGCATCAAAGATCGAGTGGCGATCGTCGGCATGGGGTGCACCCCGTTCGGCGAGCACTGGGACAAGGGCGCCGAGGATCTGTTGGTCGACGCCGCGACCGAGGCCTACAAGTCGGCCAAGGTCGATCCCGAGCAGGTCGACGCCTACTGGCTCGGCACCATGGGCAGCGGCGTCTCCGGGCTGATGCTGTCCGAGGCGCTGAAGCTCGACTACAAGCCGGTGACGCGGCTCGAGAACATGTGCGCCACCGGCTCCGAGGCGATGCGCAACGCGGCCTACGCGGTGGCGAGCGGCGCCTACGACCTGGTGATGGCGATCGGCGTCGAGAAGCTGAAGGACTCGGGCTACTCCGGGCTCACCGGCTCGCGGCCGCCGTCCGACGGCACGGACTCGTCGATGACCGCGCCCGCGACCTTCTCCCTGCTCGCGCCGGCGTACGCCAAGAAGTACGGCGTCGACGAGGCCACGCTGAAGCAGGTGCTCGCGCGCATCGCCTGGAAGAACCACAAGAACGGCGCGAAGAACCCCAAGGCGCAGTTCCGCAAGGAAGTGCCGATGGACAAGATCTGCGCCTCGCCGTCGGTCGCCGGCATGCTCGGCATCTTCGACTGCTCGGGCGTCTCGGACGGCTCTGCCGCCGCACTTCTGTGTCGGGCCGAGGACGCGCACAAGTACACCGACCACCCGATCTACCTGAAGGCGCTGTCCTTCGCCGCGGGACCGGCCGAGGGCTACTTCAGCCAGGACTACGACTTCACCACCTTCCCCGAAGTCGTCGCGAGCTCGACCGACGCCTACAAGCAGGCCGGCGTGACCAACCCGCGCGAGCAGATCAGCATGGCCGAGGTGCACGACTGCTTCACCCCGACCGAGCTCGTGCTGATGGAGGACATGGGCTTCTCGCCGCGCGGCCAGGCCTGGAAGGACGAGCAGGAGGGCCGCTTCGACCTCGAGGGCGCCCAGCCGGTGAACCCGGACGGCGGGCTGAAGTCGTTCGGCCATCCGATCGGCGCATCGGGGCTGCGCATGATGTACGAGATGTGGCTGCAGCTCCGCGGCGAGGCCGGTCCGCGGCAGATCAAGAGCCCGAAGCTCGGACTCACCCACAACCTCGGCGGCGCGCCGGGACGCTGCGTCAGCTTCGTCTCCATCGTCGGGAACAGCCTGGGCTAAACCACTGACCTCGGAACCGATTCCTCCGCGGGCCCCCGCGCCGTTCTCGGAAAAGGAATTCTATCTCGAGGAATTCCACGGGAAGACGGTTGCGATCGCGGCGCCCGCGGCGGACCTGCGCCAGCCGGCGCGGCTCGCGGCGGTGATCGAGGAGCTGGTTCGCAACGAGACCAACGTCGTGCTGCTCTCGACCGAGCGCTCGGTGCTCGATCCGCTCGTCGGCGGCCACGTGCTGTCGATGGCGACGCCGCGGCTCGAGGGCACCGTGTGGCGCCAGCTGCGCGAGTCGTTCCGGCTCGGCCTGGTGGTGGCGGGGTCGCTCGCGTTCGCGCCCGCGTGCCGCGAGGCGATCGTGCGGCTCGGGATCTCGAAGCTGGTCTGGATCGACCGCGATGGCGGGATCGTGCGCCCGAGCGGCGAGCGCGTCTCGTTCGTGCACCTGGCGGAGCTGCGCGAGATCCTCGCGGCCGGTGCGCCGCGCAACGAGCGCCGCGCCGCGCTGCTGCGCGAGGTCGAGGCGATGCTCGTGGCGGGCGTGCCGGCCGTGAACGTGTGCACGCTCGAGGGGCTCTCCGACGAGCTGTTCTCGTACGCGGGCTCGGGGACGCTCTTCACCGAGCAGCGCTACGTGGTGGTGCGGAAGCTCGGCCTCGACGACTACGACCCTGCCAGCGACCTGGTCGCGCGCGGCACGGCCGAGGGCTATCTCGCGCCGCGCACGGACGAGCAGCACGACGCCGTGCTGGCCAGCGGCTTCGGCGCCTTCGTCGAGGGCTACCACCTGGCGGGCATCGGGGCGCTGCTCGTGGACGAGTCCGGCAAGTGCGCCGAGATCGCCTCGCTCTACACCATGACGCGGTTCCTGGGCGAAGGCGTCGGCGGGCACCTGGTCGCGTATGCGCTCGCCCGCGCGCGCGAGCGCGGGTTGTCCTACGTGTACGCGTGCACCACCAGCGACGGCGTCGGACGCTTCTTCGCCCTGCACGGCTTCCGCGCCGCGCGGCCCGACGAGGTGCCGGCGGCCAAGTGGCGGGGCTACGACCCGGAGCGCCGCGCGCGCGTGCGCTGCTACCGGCTGGAGCTCGCGCCGCCGCCCGCGCTGAATCCGGAGATCTGAGCGGGCCCGGTCGCGAGCGCGACCTCGCACTCCGCGAGCACGCCCGCCGGCGCGACCAGCGCCCGCGCGTGGAGCGCCATGCGCTCGCCCGCGACGCACGCGGGGTCGTAGAGCGGATCGCCCGCGATCGGGTGGCCCAGGTGCGCCAGGTGCACGCGCAGCTGGTGCTGCCGGCCCGTCACCGGTTCGAGCTCGAGCTCGCTGGCCGCGGCGTCCGAGCGCTCCAGGCGGACGCGCGTCTCCGCCGGGATGCCGGAGCGGGAGACGGCGAAGCGCGGGGGGCGGTGCCCCACCCGCGCGATCCGGCCGCGCAGCACCAGCTCCGGCGCCGACGCAGGAAAGTGTCGGCTCGCGTTTCCCCGGACTCGCGCGGCGTAGAGCCGCCGCACCGCTCCACGAGCGAACGCGGCCGCGATCCGCCGCTGGACCTCGCGCCGCAGCGCGACCAGCACCAGCCCCGACGTCTCGCGGTCGAGGCGATGCGGCAGCCAGGGGCCGCCGGGGTCGGCGTCGCGCGCCTGGCCGAGCGCGAGCGCGGTGAGCAGCGTGCGCTTGATCTCGTTCCCCGCCGGGTGGCACGGCACCCCGGCCGGCTTCTCCAGCGCGAGCCAGCCGTCCCCGCGCGCGAGCACCGGCAGCGCGAGCAGGTCGTCGAGCGGGGCGTCGGCGTCGCGCGGGCGCTTCTCGATCGAGAGCTCGATCCGCTGGCCGGCCGCGGCTGGCGCGGACGTGCGCTTCACCACGGCACCTTCGACCTGCGCGCGCCCGGCGCGGATCCAGCCGGCGACGCGCGTCCGCGACGCGAACGGCAGCCGCGCCGCGAGCAGGCGATCGAGCCGCAGGCCGGCCTCGCTGCGCTGGACGACGAACGCGACGGATTCCTCGGC
>Ga0318554_10000076_pt1 | contig 29180 bp, 30 predicted proteins | sample GRESIP082b2f22_FD_203687 | JGI IMG/M metagenome (GOLD analysis project Ga0318554, IMG submission 203687) | Tropical soil microbial communities from Luquillo Experimental Forest, Puerto Rico - GRE.SIPMG.082b2f22 | ecosystem: Environmental > Terrestrial > Soil > Tropical forest > Bulk soil... | reverse complement strand
GTGCAGCACCATCCCGCCGACGAGCTGCACCAGGGCAAGATCGCCGAGATGAAGACCGGCGAGGGCAAGACCCTCGTCGCGACGCTGCCCTCGTTCCTGAACGCCCTGTCGGGAAAGGGCGTCCACGTCGTCACCGTCAACGACTATCTCGCCCGCCGCGACGCCGAGTGGATGGGCGCGGTGCACCGCTCGCTCGGGCTCTCGGTCGGCTGCATCGTGCACGGGCTGTCGGACGCGGAGCGGCGCAGCGCCTACTCGGCGGACATCACCTACGGGCAGAACAACGAGTTCGGCTTCGACTACCTGCGCGACAACATGAAGCCGAGCCTCGAGCTGTTCACCCAGCGCGGGCACCACTACGCGATCGTCGACGAGGTCGACTCGATCCTGATCGACGAGGCGCGCACGCCGCTGATCATCTCCGGCCCGGTCGACGACGATCCCGAGAAGTTCCGGCGCGTGGACCGGGTGATCCCGAAGCTGATCGAGAACCCCGAGCACTACACGCTCGACGAGAAGGCGCGCTCCGTGCTGCTCACGGAAGAGGGCGTGATCGCGGTCGAGAAGCTGCTCGGCGTCGACAACCTGTACGCGCCCGACCACATGGAGACGCTCCACGTGGTGCAGAACGCGCTGCGCGCGCACGTGATCTACAAGCTCGACGTCGACTACGTGGTGAAGGACGGCCAGGTCGTGATCGTCGACGAGTTCACGGGCCGGCTGATGGAGGGCCGGCGCTGGAGCGACGGTCTGCACCAGGCGGTCGAGGCCAAGGAGCGCGTCCAGGTCCAGAACGAGAGCCAGACCTACGCGACCATCACCTTCCAGAACTACTTCCGCATGTACGAGAAGCTCGCGGGCATGACGGGCACAGCGGACACTGAGGCGCAGGAGTTCGCGAGCATCTACAAGCTCGACGTGGTCGTGATCCCGACCCACCGGCCGATGATTCGCAAGGACCACGAGGACGTGGTCTACCGCACCAAGGGCGAGAAGTGGAAGGCCGTCGTCGACGAGATCGAGGAGCGGCACAAGAAGGGCCAGCCGGTGCTGGTCGGCACGATCGCGATCGAGACCAGCGAGATGCTCTCTGCACGGCTCAAGAACCGCGGCGTCCGCCACAACGTGCTGAACGCGAAGCAGCACCAGCGCGAGGCCGAGATCGTGGCGCAGGCGGGACGCCTGGGCGCGGTGACGATCTCCACCAACATGGCGGGCCGCGGCACCGACATCTGGCTGGGCGGAAACCCGGCGATGACGCTGCGCTCGCGCGGGCTGGACCCCGAGGCGCCCGAGAACAAGGACGAGTTCGCCAAGCTCACCGCGACCTGCGCCGAGGAGCGCGCCAAGGTGGTCGAGGCGGGCGGGCTGCACGTGCTCGGCACCGAGCGGCACGAGTCGCGGCGCATCGACAACCAGCTGCGCGGCCGCTCGGGGCGCCAGGGCGACCCCGGCTCGTCGCGCTTCTACCTGTCGCTCGAGGACGACCTGCTGCGCATCTTCGGCTCCGACCGCATCTCGGGATTGATGAAGCGGCTGGGGATGCAGGAGGGCGAGGCGATCGAGGCGCGCATGCTCTCGGGCGCGATCGAGCGGGCGCAGCGCAAGGTCGAGGTGCGCAACTTCGACGTGCGCAAGCACCTGCTCGAGTACGACGACGTGATGAACAAGCAGCGCGTCAGCATCTACAGCTGGCGCTCGAACATCCTGGCGAGCCAGGACGTGCGCGAGGAGTACACCGACCTCGCTCACGAGATCGCCGGCGAGGTCGTGGCCGCGACCTTCCCGCCGAAGGGCGAGCCCGACATCGAATCCTACGTGCGCGAGGTGCAGGCGGAGTTCGCGGTGGCGCTGGATCCGAAGGCGCCCGAGTTCGAGCATCCAGTCGATCGCGAAGCCGTGCTCGCGCAGCTGATCGAGCGAGTCGACGCGAAGCTCGAGGAGAAGGTCGAGATGTTCGCCGACATCGGGCGGCGCTTCGCCGACTTCAACCCGCCGACCTTCGACGGCGTGGCGCGGGGCATCCTGCTGCAGACGCTGGACCAGCTGTGGAAGGACCACCTGCTCACGATGGACCACCTGAAGGAAGGCGTCGGTCTGCAGGGCTACGCGGGCAAGGACCCCAAGCGCGTCTACCAGACCGAGGGCTTCGAGCTGTTCCGCGCGATGTTCGCGCGCATCGGCTCGCGCGCGGTCGAGCAGACGTTCCGCGTGATGATCGAGCTGCCGTCGGCCGAGCGCATCGCGGAGCTGCGTGCGGCCGAGGAGGCGCGGCGCGCCGCGCAGCAGCGGCGGCTGCAGGAGCAGCACGGCGGCTCGCCCTCGGAGGCGCCGGTAGTGCAGCAGACGGTGGTGCGCGAGGGACCCAAGGTGGGGCGCAACGATCCTTGCCCCTGCGGCTCGGGCAAGAAGTACAAGAAGTGCCACGGGACCGGGGCGTAGCCGGGTGGCGATCGAGGTCTCCGGCTTCCGCGCCGCCGGAATCGCCTGCGGCATCAAGCCGAGCGGCAAGCCAGATCTAGCGCTGGTCGTCTCCGACCGGCCGGCCGTGGCCGCCGCGGTGTTCACCACCAGCCGCTTCCCGGGCGCGCCCGTGGTGGTGTCGCGCGCGCACCTGCGCGGCGGCCGCGCGCGCGGCGTGGTCGTGAACAGCGGCATCTCCAACGTCGCCAACGGCGCGCGAGGGCTGCGCGACGCGCGCGAGATGGCCGAGCTGGTCGCGCGCGGGATCGGCGCCCGGACGCGGGAGATCCAGGTCGCCTCGACCGGAGTGATCGGGCGGCTCTTGCCGATGGACCGCCTGCGTGCGGGGATCCCGCGCGCGGTCGAGGCGCTCTCGCCGCGCGGGCTCGAGGGAGCGGCCGAAGCGATCCTCACCACCGACAGCGTCGCCAAGCTGGTGTTCCGGCGCGCGCGCGGCGGCGTGCTCGCGGGCTTCGCCAAGGGCGCGGGCATGATCATGCCGCGCATGGCGACGATGCTGGCCTATCTGTTCACCGATCTCGCGATCGAGCCGGCGCTGCTGCGCCGGGCGCTGCGAGGTGCCGTCGACGCGAGCTTCAACGCGCTCACCATCGACGGCGAGACCAGCACCAGCGACACGGTGCTCGTGCTCGCGAACGGCGCGGCTGGAAACGCGCCGATCGGCGTCGGGTCGCCGCGGGCCCGCGCGTTCGAGCGGCTGCTCGCCGACGCCAGCGCGGAGCTGTGCGAGAAGCTCGCTCGCGACGGCGAGGGGGTGACGAAGCTCGCGAGCGTCGCGGTGGCCGGCGCGCGCAGCGACCGCGACGCAGACCGCGTCGCGCGTTCGGTGGCGAACTCGGCGCTGGTGAAGACCGCGCTGTTCGGCGGCGACCCCAACTGGGGACGCGTGGTGCAGGCGGTCGGCGCCGCGGGGGTCCCGCTGCGGCCGGCGCAGGTGGGCGTCCGCATCGGCGGGGTCGAGCTCTTGCGCCGGGGCGAGCCGAGCGGGGGCGCGGGCGCGCTGCGCCGCGCCGAGCGGGCGATGAAGGCGAAGCAGGTCGCGATCGAGATCTCGCTCGGCCGCGGCCCGGGCCGCGCGCGCATCCTCACCACCGACCTCTCCTACGAGTACGTGCGCGTCAACGCCGAGTACACCACCTAGTGTAGGGAAGCGATGCTGCGCCACGTCGTGCTGTTCCGCTGGAAGCCGGGAACCACCGCCGCCGAGCTCGCCGCGCTGGAGCGGGCGCTGGCCGAGATGCCGTGGCGCGTGCCCGAGATCCGCCGCTACCGCTTCGGCCGCGACGCGGGCCTCGCGCAGGGCAACTTCGACTTCGCCGTGGTCGCGGACTTCGACGACGCGGCGGGCTGGCGCGCCTACTGGGCGAACGAGTTCCACCAGCAGCTGATCGCCGAGCGCGTGCGGCCGATCACCGCCGAGCGCGCGGCGCTGCAGCTGGCGCTGGAGCCCGAGTGATCGAGATCGTGATGGCGCGCCACGCGCAGCCGGACTGGGAGCCCGGCGGCCGCGCGGTGGATCACCCCGAGCTGTCGGGCCACGGCCGGCTGCAGGCGGAGGCGCTGGCCGAAGCGCTCGCCAGCGAGCGCTTCGACCACTGCTACACCAGCACGCTGGAGCGCGCGGTCGAGACCGCCGAGTTCGTCACGCGCCGCACCGGGCTGCGCTTCCAGCAGTGCGCCTGGCTCGACGAGCTGCGGCTCCCGCCGCTCGAAGGCCAGACGGCGGAGCAGGTGGAGCGCTTCTTCGCCGATGCGCGCGCCCGCGACCTCGAGAAGTGGTGGGACGGCGCGCCCGGGGGCGAGTCGTTCCGGCACCTGTACGAGCGGGTCGTGACCGGGCTCGAAGAGCTCCTGGAAGGCGCCCACGGAGTGCGCAGCCACGACAACTCGGGCTACCGGCTGTGGCGGCCGCCCGAAGCCGACCTGCGGATCCTGATCGTCGCGCACGAGGGCTCGAACGCCATCATCCTATCTCGGCTGCTCGACGTGGAGCCGGTGCCCTGGGCGTTCGTGCGCTTCTCGAGCTACTGGGCGGCGATCTCGCGCGTCGCCACGGTCGCGGTGGCGGACGCCTGGGCCTTCACGCTGCGCAGCTTCAACGACTGGGAGCACCTGCGGGCGCTCGGGCTTCCTCCCGGTGGCCGCCGTGGGTGAAATTCCTGAAAATCCGAGAACTTGTGGTTGAGGGCGCGCGGGGGGTCTGCTATACCCGCGGGCCAACGTCACACGTCTCGATCCGCTCCGGGTCGCCCGCCTGCGCACTGCGCAGCGGACGCTGAGCGGCGGCACCAGGTCCCTCCTCCCTCGGGGGTCGGCTCGGGCGCCGAGAGGCGGCGGTAAAACCCGAGCTCGGAGAGTCCCATCATGTCCATGCCCGCAGTCTCGATGCGAGACCTGCTCGAGGCCGGAGTCCACTTCGGCCACCAGACCCGGCGCTGGCACCCGTCGATGAAGCCGTTCATCTACGGCGAGCGCAACGGCGTCCACATCATCAACCTGCAGCTCACGCTGCCCCGTTTCCGTGAAGCGCTCGACTTCATCCGCGAGACCACGGCTTCGGGCGGCGCCGTCCTCTTCGTCGCGACCAAGCGACAGGCGCAGGACATCGTCGCCGAGCAGGCGCGCGCGGCCGGCCAGCCGTTCGTGCACCGCCGCTGGCTGGGCGGGATGCTGACGAACTTCCGCACCATCCGGCGCGGGATCGAGCGCTACAAGGAGCTGAACGAGCTGCTCGGCAACGAGGAGAGCTCGTCGCAGCTGTCGAAGAAGGAGAAGTCGCGGCTGGTGCGCGAGCAGCTGAAGCTGCACAAGGCCTTCGAAGGCATCGTCGACATGGAGCGCACGCCCGACGCACTGTTCGTGATCGACGTGCGGCGCGAGGCGATCGCGATCCTCGAGGCGCGCCGGCTCGGCATCCCGGTGATCGCGGTGGTCGACTCGAATTGCGATCCGCACGGGATCGACCTGTCGATCCCCGGCAACGACGACGCGCTGCGCGCGATCCGGCTGTACTGCGAGAAGGTCGCCGAGGCCTGCCGCGAGGGGAAGGAGCTGTTCAACGCGCGCATCGTCGAGCAGCGGCCCGAAGAGGCGGCCGAAGGCGAGGAGGCGGCGCCCAAGCACGGCAAGCGCGTGGTCGAGATCACGCAGCCGGCGCGGCGCCCTGCGCGCATGGAGCGGATGGCGGAGGAGCGCCGGCGCGAAGAGCTCGAGGAGGCCGCGGACTTCGCGCTCGGCCTGACCGATTCTCCGACGCTGCCGCCCGCGGAGACGCCCGCGGAGACGCCCGCGGAGACGCCGGCGGAGGAAGAGCCCAAGACCGAAGCACCGGGGGCGGCTCCGGCCGAGTGACGGCTCGGATCGCGCGAGAGACGGGAGAGGGGAGTTGGCCGAGATCTCGGCAGGTCAGGTGAAGGAGCTCCGCGAGCAGACCGGCGCGGGCATGATGGACTGCAAGAAGGCGCTCGCCGAGGCGAACGGCGACACCGCGCGGGCCATCGAGATCCTGCGCGAGCGCGGCATCGCCAAGGCGAGCAAGCGCGTCGGCCGCGCCGGCTCCGAGGGCCGCGTGATCGCCGCAGTCGCGTCCGACGGGCACGTCGGCGCACTGGTCGAGCTGAATTGCGAGACCGACTTCGTCGCCAAGACCGACGACTTCACCGCGCTCGGCGACCACCTCGCGAAGGCCGCCTTCACGCATGCTCCGCGCTCGGTCGAGGAGCTGCTCGACCTTTCGGTCGGCGGCGAGAAGCTGCGCGACCGGGTCACCTCCGCGGTGGCGAAGCTGGGCGAAGACCTCGCGGTGCGGCGCATGGCGCGGCTCGAGGCGCCGACGTCCGGCTTCGTGTCGAGCTACGTCCACGCGGGCGGCAAGATCGGGACGCTGGTGGCGGTGGAGAGCGCGGCTCCGGCCAAGCCGGAGGTGCGGGCCTTCGCGCACAACGTCTGCATGCACGTTGCCGCCACCAGCCCGGCGGGGCTGTCCCGCGAGGAGCTGCCCAAGTCGGTGGTGGACGAGGAGCGCCGCGTGCTGGCAGTGCAGGCGGCGAGCGAAGGCAAGCCGCCGCAGATCGCGGAGCGGATGATCGAAGGCCGGCTCGCGAAGTTCTTCAAGGAGGTCGTGCTCCTGGAACAGGGCCTGGTCATGGATCCCGACAAGACCGTGGGCAAGGCGGCGCAGGAGGCCGGCGCGAAGGTCGCCGGCTTCCGCCGCTTCCAGCTCGGAGAAGCCGCCGAGGAATGAAACCCTCGTACAAGCGCGTCTTGCTCAAGATCTCGGGCCAGAGCCTCGCGGGCGAGCGCGGCTTCGGCATCGACTCGAAGACGATCCAGTCGACCGCGCGCGAGATCGTCGAGGTCGCCGGTCACGGCGTGGAGCTGGGCGTGGTCTGCGGCGGCGGAAACATCATCCGCGGCATCACCGCCTCCGCCGAGGGCATCAACCGCACCGCGGCCGACTACATGGGCATGCTCGGCGGCGTGATCAACGCGCTCGCGCTCCAGGACGCGCTCGAGAAGTGCGGCGCCGAGACGCGGCTGTTGTCCGCGATCGAGATCAAGCAGGTGGCCGAGCCGCACATCCGCCGCCGCGCGGTGCGCCACCTGGAGAAGGGCCGGATCGTGATCTTCGCGGCGGGCACGGGCAACCCGTTCTTCACCACCGACACCGGAGCGGCGCTCCGCGCGATGGAGATCGGGGCCGAGGTGCTGCTGAAGGGCACGCGGGTGGACGGAGTCTACGACTCCGATCCGGAGAAGTTCCCCGAGGCGCAGCTGTTCGACCGAGTCACCTACCGGGAGTTTCTGCACCAGAATCTCGGAGTCATGGACGCGACCGCGATCTCGCTGTGTCAGGACAACAAGCTTCCGATCGTGGTGTTCAACATGAGCACGCCGGGGAACGTGCTGAAGGTGGTTTGCGGGGAGGCGATCGGCACGCTGGTGAGTGCCTAGCCCGGCAGGCAGACAGCTCCCCCCGGAGGATTCGATGGCCGACGAGAGCAGCGACCTGGTCATTTCCGAGGCGAAGGACGCGATGCAGAAGAGTCTCGCGGGCCTGACCCACGACCTCGCGAAGATCCGCACCGGGCGCGCCAACCCCGCGCTGCTCGACGGCCTGTCCGTCGACTACTACGGCACCCCGACGCCGATCAAGAAGCTCGCGCAGCTGAACGCCCCCGAGGCACGGCTGATCACGATCCAGCCCTTCGACCGGAGCGCCATCGCCGAGATCGAGAAGGCGATCCACAAGGCCAACCTCGGCTTCTCGCCCGTCTCCGACGGCAAGATCGTGCGCGTGCCCATTCCCGAGCTGACCGAGGACCGGCGCAAGGAGCTGGTGAAGCAGGTGAAGAAGCTGGGCGAGGAGCACAAGGTCGGCGTGCGCAACGCCCGCCGCGACGCCATCGCGATGGTCAAGGATTTCCAGAAGGACGGCGACCTGGCCGAGGACGCCGCCCATCAGCTGTCCGAGAAGGTCCAGAAGCTGACCGACGATTTCACCGCGCAGATCGACAAAGCGGTGGAGGCGAAGGAAGGCGAGCTGATGAAAGTCTGAGGATGGGCGTGTCGAAGCTCGATCCGCGCAACATCCCCCGCCACGTGGCGATCATCCCCGACGGGAACGGCCGCTGGGCCGAGAGCCGCGGTCTGCCGCGGATCGCCGGCTACCGGAACGGCGCCGAGATCGTGCGCGAGATCGTGCGCGGCGCGCACGAGCTCGGCATCGGCTGGCTCACCTTCTACGCGTTCTCCACGGAGAACTGGAAGCGGCCCTCCGAGGAGATCGACGCGATCATGGCGTACCTCGAGGAGTACATCGTCCGCGACGCCGACGAGCTGGTGCGCAACGGCATCCGCGTCGACGCGATCGGTCGGCTCTCGAACCTCTCGCCGCGCATCCAGGCGCAGCTCGCGGAGCTCGTCGCGCGCACCGAGGGCAACGACGAGATGCGGCTCACCTTCGCGCTCTCCTACGGCGGGCGCGCGGAGATCGTCGACGCCGTGCGCGCGATCGCACGCGCCGTCGAGTCGGGCGTGCTCGAGCCCGAGGCAATCGACGAGAAGTGCGTGCAGGCGAACCTGTACTGCAAGGACATGCCCGACCCCGACCTCTTGATCCGCACGGGCGGCGAGCACCGCATCTCGAACTTCCTGCTCTGGCAGCTGGCCTACACCGAGTTCTTCACCAGCGACGCGCTCTGGCCCGACTTCACCAAGACCAAGCTGGTCGAGGCGCTCTGCGCCTTCCAGCAGCGCGAGCGCCGCTTCGGCCGGACCAGCGCGCAGAAGCGGGACACGGGAACGTGAAGCGGCTGGCGCTGCTCGGCTCGACCGGCTCGATCGGCACGCAGACCCTCGACGTGGTCGCCCGCTTCCCGGACCGGCTGTCCGTCGTTGCGCTCGCCGCCGGCCGCTCGATCGATCTGCTGGTGCAGCAGTGCAAGCAGTTCCGGCCCGAGCTCTGCTGCGTGGCGCGCCCCGACGACGCCGCGCGCGTGCGCGAGGCCGTGGGCGATCCCAAGCTGCGCGTGGTCTCGGGCGCGCAAGGCCTGGTCGAGGTCGCCACTGCCGACGCCGAGCTGGTGGTCGGGGCGCTGGTGGGCAGCGCGGGCCTCGCGCCCGTCGTGGCCGCGCTCGAGCTCGGCCGCGACGTCGCGCTGGCGAACAAGGAGGTGCTCGTCACCGGCGGGCCGCTCGTGCTCGAGCTGGCGCGGCGCACCGGCGCGAAGGTGTTGCCGATCGACTCGGAGCACGTCGCGATCGCGCAGTGTATCGCCGGCCATCCGCGCGACTCGGTGCGCAAGATCTGGCTCACGGCGTCGGGCGGTCCGTTCCGCCGCGCGTCTGCCGAGGCAATCGGCGCCGCCACGCCGGACCAGGCGCTCAAGCACCCGAACTGGGACATGGGCGCGAAGATCACCATCGACTCGGCGACGCTGATGAACAAGGGCTTCGAGGTGATCGAGGCGCGCTGGCTGTTCGACCTGCCGGTCGCGCAGATCGGCGTGCTCGTCCACCCCGAGAGCATCATCCACTCGCTGGTCGAGTTCAGCGACGGCGCCTGGCTCGCGCAGCTCGGAATTCCCGATATGCGCATCCCGATCGCCTACACTCTCGGGATGCCCGACCGGCTCCCCCTGCCGGATCTGCCGGCGCTCGACCTCCTTTCGCTGGGCGCGCTGCACTTCGAGGCGCCCGACCTGGAGCGCTTCCCGGCGCTGCGCATCGCCTTCCAGGCACTTGCCGCCGGCGGAACCGCTCCTGCCGCCCTGAATGCCGCCAACGAGATCGCGGTGGCCGCGTTTCTTGCCCGCGAGATTCCGTTCACGGCGATCGCTGAAACCGCCGAAGAGGTACTGGAGGCGTTGCCGGTGCTTCCCGGGCTCTCCCTGGCGGAGATCTGCGAGGTCGATGAGCGCGCGCGTGCGCACGCCCGGCGGCGCGTCGAGGAGCGGCTGCATTGAACCTCGTGGCGATCTTCGATTGGCTGATGCCGTTCGTGCTCCTGCTGGGAGTGCTGGTCTTCATCCACGAGCTCGGCCACTTCGCGGTCGCCAAGTGGCTGGGCGTGAAGGTCGAGAAGTTCTCGCTCGGGTTCGGCCCGTCGCTGCTCGCCCGGCGCTTCGGTGAGACCGAGTACGTGGTCGCGGCGCTGCCGCTGGGCGGCTTCGTGAAGATGCTCGGCGAGCTGCCCGGCGAGGAGCTCGATCCCGCGGAGGCGGCGCGCGCGTTCAACACGCGGCCGATCTGGCAGCGCATCGCGATCGCGCTGGCGGGGCCCGCGATGAACCTGGTGCTGCCGGTGTTCCTGATCGCGGCGCTCTTGATGAGCGGCGTGCCCACGCTGACCTCGCGCATCGGTGGCGTGGTCCCGGGCTCGGCCGCGGAGCAGGTGGGCCTGCGCGAGGGCGATCGCGTCACGGCGGTGAACGGCGAGACGCTGTGGCGCTGGCAGGACCTCGAGCAGAAGCTCGAGGCACCCGGGCCGGCGCAGGTCACGCTGCGCGTGGAGCGCGCCGGGAGCGAGGCGCTCGACGTCGAGCTGCCGCGCGAGAAGGCGGACGGCGGCGGCTGGAAGGACGCGGGGCTCTCGTTCCACGCTCCCGTGGCGCGCGTCGGCGTCCCCGATGCGAACAGCGCGGCGGCGCTCGCGGGCCTGCGCACCGGGGACCGCATCGCTGCGGTCGGCGGGGTCGCGGTCGGCGACCTCTACTCGCTGCGGCGCGCGCTCGACGCGGCGAAGGTCCCGCTCGAGCTTCAGGCGGCGCGGCCGCAGGACGGCGCGAGTCAGATCGTGAAGGTCACCGTGCGCGAGCTCGCGCAGAAGCCGTCGCTCGAGTCACTCGGGCTGGTGCCGATCGGCGTGAGCCTGGTGTCGGTGGATGCCACCAGCCCTGCAAAGCAGGCCGGGCTCGAGCCCAAGGACGTGATCCTCTCCATCGGCGGGGAGCTCGCCACCGGGCCGGAGCAGGTCCGGCAGGTGATCCTCGCCAGCGGCGGAAAGCCCGTGGCGCTGCGCCTGCTGCGCGGCGATTCCGTGCTAGACGCGCAGGTCGTACCGGTCGAGCGCGCGGCGCCTGCGCCCAACGGCGGCACCGAGACCCGCTACACCATCGGCATCTTCCTCGGCTCCGAGGACGTCGGCGCCGAGTACAAGGACGAGGTCGTGCGCAACCCGTTCGTGGCAGTGGCGCGCGGCGCCGAGCGCACGGGGGAGCTGTTCGCGACGATCATCGGCGGAGTCGCGCAGCTGATCTCGGGCCACGTGGGCATGAACAACCTGTCGGGCCCGATCGGCATCGGCGAGATCGCGGCCGAGGCGTACCAGGACTCCTGGGCGCACTTCGTGCTGCTGATGGCCGCGATCAGCGTGAACCTGGCGATCCTGAACCTGCTGCCGATCCCGGTGCTCGATGGCGGCCAGATCGCGCTCGCGGCGGCCGAGGGCATCAAGGGCAGCCCGCTCCCCGCGCGCGCCCGCGACGTGGCTCAGACCGTCGGCCTGTCGCTGATCCTCCTGCTGATGGGCGTCGCCTTCTGGAACGACATCGCGCGCCACTGGTCGGGCGTCGTCTCGTTCCTGTCCGAGAAGCTCGGCGGCTAGTCGCGCCATGCTGCTCGCCCTCGAGACCTCCGCCGAGCGCGGAGGCGTCGCTCTGTTCGAGGGCGAGGCGCTGCTCGGCGAGGCGGACGTCGCCGGGAGCGAGCGCCACGCGGCGAGCCTGCTCGTCTGTCTCGACCGGCTGCTCGCGAGCGCGGACCGCCCGCTCGCGGACGTCGATCGGATCGCGCTCGCCATCGGACCGGGCTCCTTCACCGGCCTGCGCATCGGTCTCGCCACCGCGCTCGGGCTGGCGTTCGGCAGCGGGCGGCAGCTGGTGCCGGTGCCGACGCTCGCGGCGCTCGCGCTCCAGGCCGACGTGCGCGGCTGGGTCGCGCCGCTGCTCGATGCGCGACGCGGCGAAGTGTATGCCGGGCTGTACGACGGCGACGGCCGGGCGCTGGTGGCCGACGCCTGCACCGGCCTGGATGCGTGGCTCGCGCAGCTCCCCGCCGGTCCCGCGCTGGCGTTCCTCGGCAGCGGTGCGGGGCTCCACCGCGCGAAGCTCGAGGCCGCGCTCGGCGCACGTGCGCGCTTCCTGCCGGCCGCCGCCGGCGAGCTCCGCGCGCGCTCGGTCGGGCGCCTGGGTCTTCGGCTCGCCGCGGAGGGCGCGGCGCTGCCGCCCGAGAAGGTCGAGCTGCGCTACCTCCGGCGCGCGGAGGCCGAGGTAAAGCGCTTGGCTTTACACCCGAATGCCGAACCCATACCCTGGGTAGACCCCCGATAAGGCCGCGGAATCGCTGTCGCTTTTTCGGCCCGCCCAGAGGACGCCCAGGAGGAGAGTCGCCGCCATGCGCGTGTACTACGACAAGGACGCCGATCTCGCTCGGCTCGAGGGCAAGACCGTGGCCATGCTCGGCTACGGCAGCCAGGGCCATGCCCACGCGCTGAACCTGCGCGACAGCGGAGTGGATGTGGTGGTGGGCCTGCGCGCCGGGTCGGACTCGGCGCGGAAGGCCAAGGCCGCCGGCCTGCGCGTGCTCTCGGTGCCCGACGCCGTGGCCAGCGCCCAGGTGGTGATGATGACGCTGCCCGACGAGACCATGGCGCAGGTGTTCGAGACGGAGATCCGCCCGAACCTGAAGGCGGGCAGCTATCTCGCCCTGGCGCACGGCTTCAACTTCCACTTCGGCTGCATCGTGCCGCCCGAAGGCGTCAACACCTTCATGGTGGCCCCCAAAGGGCCCGGTCACCTGGTGCGCGACGCGTACACCAAGGGCGGCGGCGTGCCGTGCCTCGTCGCCGTCGACCGCGATCCCGCCGGCAACACGCTCGAGGTCGGACTGGCCTACGCCAAGGGCATCGGCGGCGGGCGCGCCGGAATCATCGAGACCACCATCCGCGAAGAGACCGAGACCGATCTCTTCGGCGAGCAGGCCGTGCTCTGCGGCGGGCTCACGGCGCTGATGCAGGCGGGCTTCGAGACGCTGATCGAAGCGGGCTACGCGCCGGAGATGGCCTACTTCGAGTGCATCCACGAGGTGAAGCTGATCGTCGACCTGATCTACGAGGGCGGCATCTCGAACATGCGCTACTCGGTGTCGAACACGGCGCGCTTCGGCGATCTCACCCGCGGCCCGCGCATCGTCACCGCCGAGACCAAGGCCGAGATGAAGCGGATCCTGGCCGAGATCCAGTCGGGCCGCTTCGCCAGCGAGTGGCTGCAGGAGGCGCGCGTCGGCAAGCCGGTGTTCACGGCGCTCGGCAAGCTCGGCGAGGAGCACCCGGTCGAGAAGATCGGCAAGGAGCTGCGCGCGATGATGCCGTGGCTGCGCGAGCACCGCCTGGTCGACCGGAGCAAGAACTGATGCAGGCCGCACGCGAGACCTTCCGGGAGCGGCGCCGCCGGCGCCGTGGCGGGCGGCGCGAGCGCCGCCGCGCCGTGTACCTGCTGCCCAACCTGATCACCGCCACCGGGCTGATGCTCGGCTTCTGGTCGATCACGCTGTCGATCCGCGGCGAGTTCGACAAGTCGGGGCTGGCGATCCTGCTGGCGATGATCTGCGACATGCTCGACGGCCGCGTCGCGCGCGCGACCCACTCGTCGAGCCGCTTCGGCGTCGAGTTCGACTCGCTCTCGGACCTGACCGCGTTCGGCCTCGCGCCGGCGCTGCTGATGTACAACTGGACGCTCCTGCCGCTGGGACCGCGCGGCTGGCTGGTGGCGGGGCTGTTCGCGCTGTGCGCCGCGCTGCGGCTCGCGCGATTCAACGCGCGCGTCGACGACCCCAACCAGAAGCACTTCCAGGGCATCGCCACCACCTTTGCGGGCGGCATGGTCGCGGCAACGGTATGGTTCGTGGGATCGTTCGACCTGGAGCCGCCGTTCCCGCGCCCGCTCGGCATCGCCCTCACCTCGTTCTTCGCGCTGCTCGCGCTGCTGATGGTGAGCACCATCCCGTACCCGAGCGTGAAGGGCATCAAGATCGAAGGGAAGCGCGCGTTCCCGACGCTGGTGGCGATCCTGGTATTCCTGGTGGTGGTGCTCTTGAACCACGAGAAGATGCTGTTCGCGCTGGGCCTGGCGTACCTGGTCTCGGGCCCGGTGCTGTGGTGGATGGAGCGCGGCAAGCCCAAGCCGGTGCCCGCGCCGGAGCACGAACGGGAGTCGCTGGGCGATGTCCGCTGAACGGGTCCTGATCTTCGACACCACGCTGCGCGACGGCGAGCAGTCGCCCGGCTGCAGCATGAACCTCGAGGAGAAGCTGGTGATGGCGCGCCAGCTCGAGAAGCTGGGCGTCGACGTGATCGAGGCCGGCTTCCCGATCGCCTCGCAGGGCGACTTCGAAGCGGTGAAGGCGGTGGCCGCGGCCGTGCGCCGGCCGATCATCTGCGGGCTCGCGCGCACCAGCGACGAGGACGTCGACCGCGCCTGGGACGCGCTGCGCGAAGCCGCGCACCCCCGCATCCACGTGTTCATCGCCACCAGCGAGATCCACATGCGCGACAAGCTGCGCATGTCGAAGGAGCGCGTGCTCGACGAGTGCGTGCGCGCTGTCTCGCGCGCGCGGAGCTACTGCGAGGACGTCGAGTTCTCCTGCGAGGACGCCACGCGCAGCGACTGGGAGTTTCTGGTCGAGATCTGCGGTCGCGCCATCGCGGCGGGCGCGCGCACGCTCAACATCCCCGACACCGTCGGCTACACCACGCCGTTCGAGTACTCGGAGCTGATCACCTACCTGCGCCAGCGCGTGCCGCAGGCGTATCTCGCCCGCTTCTCGGTTCACTGCCACGACGACCTCGGGCTCTCGGTCGCGAACTCGCTGGCGGCGATCCGCGCCGGCGCGCGCCAGGTCGAGTGCACCGTGAACGGGATCGGCGAGCGCGCCGGCAACACCGCGATGGAAGAGGTGGTGATGGCGCTGCGCACCCGACAGGAGTTCTTCGCCGGCTGCGACACGGGCATCGTGGGCAAGGAGATCTATCCCACCAGCCGCCTGCTCGCCTCGGTGATCGGAGTGCCGGTGCAGCCGAACAAGGCGGTGGTCGGGGACAACGCGTTCGCGCACGAGGCCGGCATCCACCAGCACGGCGTGCTCGCGAACCGGCTCACCTACGAGATCATGACCCCCGAGGCGGTCGGGCGCGCCTCGACCGAGCTCGTGCTCGGCAAGCACTCGGGCCGCCACGCCTTCGGTGAACGCCTGCGCGAGCTCGGCTTCGACCCCGAGCGCATCGATTTCAACCAGGTGTTCCGTCGCTTCAAGGACCTCGCCGACGCCAAGAAGACCGTCTACAACGAGGACATCGAGGCGCTGGTCACCGACCAGCTGCTGCGCGTCGAGGAGATGTACAAGCTCCTCAACATGCACGTCGTCTCGGGCACCTTCGCCACGCCCACCGCCACCGTCGAGATGGAGGTCAAGGGCGACAAGCGCAAGGTCGCGGCGATGGGCACCGGTCCGGTCGACGCGATCTTCGCCGCGATCGAGCAGTGCACCGGCTCGAAGGCGCGGCTGCTCAAGTATCTCGTCTCCGCGGTCACCAGCGGCATCGACGCCCAGGGCGAGGTCTCGGCGACGCTCGAAGAGGACGGCCTGCGCGTGATCGGCCAGGCCGCGGACACCGACGTGCTGGTCGCCTCCGCCAAGGCCTACGTGCACGCGCTCAACAAGCTCGAGCAGCGCCGCAAGATCGGCGTCGCGTCTCCGCTTCGCGGGGTCTAGCAACATCATGCCGCGCGTCCTGGTGTTGCCCGGTGACGGGATCGGGCCTGAAGTGACTGCCGAAGCGGCGGCGGTGCTGCGCGCCGTGGCGCCCGAGGTGGAGCTCGAAGAGGCCCTGATCGGCGGCTGCGCGATCGACCGCGAAGGCGCACCGCTGTCCGACGCCACGGTCGCGCGCGCGAAGGCGTGCGGGCTGGTGCTGCTCGGCGCGGTGGGTGGCCCGAAATGGGACAAGCTGCCGCCGAACACGCGGCCGGAGCGGGGGCTCCTGCGCATCCGCAAAGAGCTGGAGCTGTATGCGAACCTGCGCCCCGCCACGGTGCTGAAGTCGCTCGCCGACGCGAGCCCGCTGCGGCGCGAGTGCGTGGAGGGCGTCGATCTGGTGGTCGTGCGCGAGCTCACCGGCGGGATCTACTACGGCGAGCCGCGCGGCCGGGTCGACCGCGACGGCGTGCGCCGCGCGCTCAACACCGAGGTGTACGACGAGCGCGAGGTCGCGCGCATCGCGCGGGTGGCGTTCCGCACCGCGCAGGGCCGCAAGAAGCTCGTCACCAACGTGCACAAGGCGAACGTGCTCGAGGTCTCGGCCTTCTGGAACGAGATCGTCCTTGAGGTCGCGCGCGAGTTCCCCGACGTGCGGCTCGAGCACCAGCTGGTGGACTCGGCGGCGATGGTGCTGCTGCGCGACGCGCCGAAGTTCGACGTGCTGCTCTGCCCGAACCTGTTCGGCGACATCCTTTCGGACGAGGCGGCGATGATCACCGGCTCGCTCGGCATGCTGCCCTCGGCGAGCCTGGGCGACGGCAGCCGCGGGCTGTTCGAGCCGATCCACGGCAGCGCGCCCGACATCGCCGGCCAGGACAAGGCGAACCCCCTCGCCGCGATCCTCTCGGTCGCCATGCTGCTCGACCACGGGCTGGGGCGACCCAAGGACGCCGCGCGGGTGCGCCGCGCGGTCGAGGCCGTGGTCGAGGCGGGGTATCGCACCGGCGACCTGGGCCGGGGTCCCGGCACGACTCTGCTCGGCACGCGCGCGATGGGTGCGCGGGTGCGCGAGGCGCTGGTCTAGTGGCTTCCTCGGCTCCGCGCGTCGCGCTGATCGGCGCGACCGGCGCCGTCGGCGCCGAGATCCTCGCCGTGCTCGAGGAGCGGCGCTTCCCGGTGGGCGAGCTGCGCGTGTACGCGTCGCCCGATTCCGAGGGCGGCGAGCTGGAGTTCCGGGGCGACGTGCTGAAGCTGCAGCGGGTGCGCACCGAGGAGATCGCCGCGTGCGACCTGGTGATCTGCGCGGCGCCCGGCGCGCTGACGGAGCTCCTGCCGGCGCTGCGGCGCGGCTCCGCGCGCACGGTGGACGTCACCGGCGCGCTCGAGCGCGACGCCTCGGTCCCACTGTTCCTGCCCGGAGTCACTCCGCCGCTCGACCCGAGCCAGACCGCGCGGTTCCTCGCGGTCCCGCGCGGGGTCGCCGTGGGGCTCGCGACCGCGCTCGCGCCCTTCGCGCGCGCGGGCCTGCTGCGGCGGGCCACGGCGGTGACGCTCGAATCGGCGTCGGGCGCGGGCATCGCGGGAGTCGGCGAGCTCACCGACCACACCGTGCAGGTGCTGAACCGGATGAGCGGAGAGCGCTCCGAGTCCGAGGTGTTCGCGCAGTCGCTCGCCTTCGACTGCCTGTCGCAGATCGGGCCGATCGAGCCGTCGGGGGACACCAGCGAGGAGGCCGCGCTCGCGCACGCGCTCCACCGGTTGGTGTCGATTAGCGGTCTCGCGCTCGAGCTCACCCGGGTGCGCATCCCGACGCTGGGCGGAAGCCTCGCGGCGGTGCACGTCGAGCTCGCCGAGCCGCGGACCCTCGCGCAGGCGCGGGAGCTCCTCGCCGCGCAGACGCGCGTCCACCTGCTGCCCGAGGGCGAGCTGCCGACTCCGCGAGCGGCGCTCGGGCACGACGACGTCGCGATCGGCCGGCTGCGCGCGGCCGGGTCACGCGTCGCATTCGTGCTGGCACTGAACGACTTGCGGCTGGGCGCGGCGCTGGGCGTGGTGTCGGCCGCGGAAGCCCTGCTCGGCTGATCGGGTGGCGGACTTCGCGCTACTCGAGGCGCTCTTGTTCGAGCCCGGCTCGGGCTACCTCCTGCTCGACCGCCATCTCGAACGGCTCGGCCGCTCGGCGGCGCGATTCGGCTTCCGCTGCGACGCCGACGAGGTGCGTGCGCGGCTGGACGGGCTCGCGCGCGAGCTGCGCGGCGAGCCGCGCAAGGTGCGGCTCGAGCTCGCCGCCGACGGCGCGTTCCGGCTCGCGCACGAGGCGCCGAAGGCGTCCCACGCGGTGCGCGTTGCGCTCGCGGCGGAGCCCATCGACTCGCGCGACGAGCTGCTCCGCCACAAGACCTCGCGGCGCGGGGTCTACGAGCGCGCGCTCGCGACGCGCCGCGCCGGGACGGACGACGTGCTCTTGTGGAACGAGCGCGGCGAGCTCACCGAGACCAGCTCGGCGAACCTCGTGGTCGAGCTCGGCTCGCGCCGGCTCACGCCGCCCGTCGACTGCGGTGTCCTGCCCGGTACGTTTCGCGCCGAGCTGCTTGCCCGCGGCGAGATCGAAGAGGCGGTGTTGCCACTGGCGGAGCTCCCGCGCGCAACGCGGGTCTGGCTCGTCAACTCGGTGCGCCGCTGGGTTCCGATCGAAGTCGTGCCGTGAGGAGGGTCCTCGCGCTCGCCGCGCTCGCGCTGGGGACCGTCGCCGCGGGTCCGCCCGGTCCCTCCGACCTGACGCCCGAGCAGATGCGCGCCATCGCCGCCGAGGCCTACGTCTACGGCTACCCCGTCGTGGACAACTACCGGGTGCTCTACACCTACACCCAGGACGCGGGCGATCCCGAGTACAAGGCGCCGTTCAACGTGCTGAAGAACGTGCCCCGGGTGTTCACTCCGGACGACCGCGCCGTTCAGACGCCGAACTCGGACACGCCCTACTCGATGGTGGCGATGGATCTGCGCGCCGAGCCGCTGGTGCTGACGATCCCGCCGATCGAGAGCGGTCGCTACTTCTCGGTGCAGCTCGTCGACTTGTACACGTACAACTTCGGCTACCTGGGGAGCCGCACTACCGGCAACGGCGGCGGCGCCTATCTCGTCGCCGGGCCGAGCTGGAGGGGAAGCGCACCCGCGGGCGTGAAGCAGGTGATCCGCTGCGACACGCAGCTCGCGCTCGCGATCTACCGCACTCAGCTGTTCGAGCCGGGCGATCTCGAAAACGTCGAGAAGGTCCAAGCGGGCTACAAGGTCGAGCCGCTGTCCACCTACCTGGGCCAGCCGGCGCCGCCAGCGGCGTACGCGGTGAACTGGCATCGGCCGCCGTCGAGCGCGGACCTGCGCACGTCGCCCGACTTCTTCAACCTGCTGAGCTTCGCGCTGCAGTTCGCCCCGGTGATCCCCGCCGAAGCCGCACTGCGCACGCGCATCCAATCGCTCTACGGGTTCGTCACGGCGGCGCAGGCGGCGGCGTTCGCACCCGGCATGGCCGACGGCCAGAAGCAGATCGACGCGAAGCTCGCGGGCAAGCTCCCGCCAGTCATGTTCGGCTCGCGCGAAGAGCTGAAGGACGACTACCTCACGCGCGCCGCAGCTGCGCAGCTCGGCATCTACGGCAACTCGCGGGAGGAGGCGATCTACCTGCCGCTCGCCAGGGACTCGCGCGGGAAGCCGCTCGACGGCTCGCACCGCTACACGCTCCACTTCGCGAAGGGGCGGCTGCCGCCTGTGAATGCGTTCTGGTCGCTCACGATGTACTCGCTCCCCGACCGCATGCTCGTCGCCAACCCGCTGCAGCGGTACCTGGTCAACTCGCCGATGCTGCCCCAGCTCGCGAAGGATTCGGACGGTGGAATCACGATCTACCTGCAGCACGAGTCTCCGGGAAAGAAACTCGAGTCGAACTGGCTCCCCGCGCCCGCAGGCGCCTTCTGGCCGGTGCTGCGCACGTACTGGCCGAAGCCGGAGCTCATCTCCGGAAAGTGGAAGCCGCCGGAGGTGAAGCCGAGGTGATTCCCTTCGGGATCGCGCTCGCGATCCTGGGGCCGCTGCTGCTCGCAGCGGTCGGCGAGTGGCGCAGCCGAAGCGGACCGGAACCTCTCGGCGAGTACCTCGCTGCGCAGGGGACGCTGGTGGCGCTGAGCGCGGCAGTGACCTGGATCGGCCTGGAACGGCTCGGCTGGTCCCCGTCGGACCTGGGCTTCCGTTCTCTGGGCTGGCGCTCGCTCGACCTCGGCGTGCTGCTGGCGCTGTTCTTCGTGCGCGTGTTCGGTCCGGCCACCTACGCAGCCCTGCGTCGCCTCCGCGCGCGCGGATTCGAGCGCGGGCTGGCGAAGCTCGACGCTTACCCCACCTGGACTCTGGTGCTCGCGGTCTGCGTCGGTGGAAGCTGCGAGGAGATCCTCTACCGCGGCTTTGCGATCCACGGCATCGAGGAGCTCAGCGGCAGCACCGCGCTCGCCGCGGTGCTGCCGCTCGCCGTGTTCGCGCTCGCGCACGTGCCGTTCTGGGGTCTCGCTCCGGCGCTCACGACGCTCGCCTCCGGCGGGATCTTCACGCTGGTATTCCTGTGGCAGCGCGACCTCGCCCCGAACGTCGTCGCCCACGTGGCGACCGACTTCGTCGGCATCGTGCTCCCGCGGCTGCGGCGCTAGAGAGCGGAACGCGCCCGGCGAGAGCAAGCGAAGCGAGCGGAGGGCGGGTGGCCCGCGGCCGCCCGCGGGCCGGGTCCCGCTCGGTCAAGACTGAGGCGGAACTAGCGCCTTCTGCCAGCCGGGGAGGGCGCGGAAGGCGTCGTACCAGCGCACGATCTCGCCGTACTTCGCGATCGGCACCTGGGCCGCGTCGACGAACGCCATTCCGGTGGCGACCGCGAAGTCCGCGACGGTGAGCCCGTCACCCAGCAGCCAGCGCTTGCCGCGCAGATGGCCGTTCAGGACTTCGGCGAGCGGGTGGAACAGCGTCTCGCCGCGCGCCACCTCGACCGGGTTCGGCTCGCCCAGCCCGGCGAGCTTCTTCACCACGCGCTCGAACACGATCGGAGTGACTCCCGGCGACCAGTGCGCGGACTCCCAGTTCGTCCAGCGCGCGACGTTCGCCTGCCCGCGGACGTCGCTCGGCCACAGCCGCGACTCGGGGCGCTTCGCGGCCAGGTACTGCAGGATCGCGTTCGACTCCCAGAGCACGAAGTCGCCGTCCTCCAGCACCGGCATGCGCATGTTCGCGTTCAGCGCCGCGAACGCCGGCGCCCGCTGCTCGCCCTTGAACAGGTCGACCATCACCTCCTCGACCTCGAGGTCGAGGTGGCGCACTAGCGCGCGGACCTTCAGCGCGCGCGGCGACGGGGGAAACACGTGCAGTCTCATCATCGTTCGTCCTCCTGCGCCCGCGACTATGCCGCGAAGCGCGACAGTGCCAGCTCCCAGCCCCTGGCGTAGCCGGCGTTGCTCTCTCGCACGGCCGCGCTGAGCTTCTCCCAGCCGCTGTGCGCGAGCGTGACGCGGGTGCCGTCGCCTTCGGCGGCGAAGCGCACCTCGACCTCGGTGTCGGCATTCCAGCTCTTCGGCCGCCAGGTGAAGGCGACGCGGCCCGGCGGATCGAAGGCGGTCACGCGGCCGACCTCGAGCTCCTCGCCGTCGCTGAAGCGCTCGTAGAAGCGCCCGCCGACGCGACCCTCGAGGAAGATCTCGTGCGCGCGGTCGCCGCCGAAGGAGAGCCCCTCCTTCAGCGGCCACCAGCGTCCGATGTCCGCAGTGAAGTGCTTGAACGCCGCGTCGACCGGCCGCTTCACGAACACCGACTTCTCGATCAAGACCGCTTCTCCCCCGCTTCCGCGAAGCGCTTGAAGGCGGCGAGCGCGCGATCCCAGTCGGCGCTCATCCGCTCGAAAAATGCGCGCGCCTCCTCGAGGGCGGCGAGCTCTTCGGCGCGCTGGTAGAGCACCTCGCGCCCCTGCGGCACCGCGGTCACGAGGCCCGCGTCCTTCAGCACGCGCAGGTGCTTCGCGACCGCCGGCCGCGAAATCGGCAGCCCGCGCGACAGGTCCGTCGCGCGCCGCGGGCCGCCACCGACGCGCTCGAGCAGCTCACGGCGGGTCGGGTCAGCGAGGGCCAGCAGCGTCCGGTCCAGGCGCTCTTGCTTGCGGGCCGTGGCAGGCATGTCCGGACTTGTAACCTTATGGTTACATAAAGTCAACTCAGAGCATGGGAAGACCGCGTTTACGCGAGGGCAGGGGGAAGGCTGCGTCGATCCGTGCCCGCTCCGCGGCGGAGAGCTCGAGGTCTCCTGCCGCCGCGTTCTCGGCGGCGTGGTCCTCGCGCGCGGCCTTGGGGATGGCGAACAGCGCCGGCCGGCTCACCAGGAAGCGCAGCGCGATCTGCCGCGGGGTGGCGCCGCGAGCGGCCGCGATCTCCGCGAGCACGCGGCCGGCTGCGCTGCGCGCGCTCGGAAAGCGGCCGCTGCCGAACGGGCTGTAGCCGACCAGCGCGACGCGCTCCCGCTCGCACCACGGCAGCACCGCGTGCTCGATCGCGCGCTCCTCCAGGTGGTAGAGCACCTGGTTGCAGGCGGGGCGGCTCGTCGGAGTCAGGGCGAGCAGCTCCTCGAGGTCGTCCACGTCGAAGTTCGACACGCCCCAGGCGCGAATCTTGCCGGCGCGCTCGAGCTCCGCGAATCCGGCGACGGTCTCCGCCAGTGGATGGCTGCCCCGCCAGTGCAGCAGGTACACGTCGAGTGAGTCGGTGCGGAGACGCCGGAGTGACTTCTCGCAGGCCGCGATCGTGCCCTTCCGCGAGGCGTTCTGCGGCAGCACCTTGGAGACGAGGAACACCTCGTCGCGGCGGCCCGCGATCGCCTCGGCGATGTGCTCCTCGGAGCCGGTGTACATCTCGGCCGTGTCGATGTGGGTCATGCCGAGGTCGAGCCCGCGGCGCAGCGCGCGCACCGCGCCGGCCCGGTCGCCGCCCATCTGCCAGGTCCCCTGACCGATCACCGCCACTTCGCGCGCGAGCGGGCCGAAGCTGCGCCGTTCCACGCCCGCCATGGTAGGCTCGATTCACAGCCATGGCGAACACGGCGCTGATCACGGGCGGGAACTCCGGCATCGGCCTCGGGTGCGCGCGCGCGCTCGCGGAGAGCGGCTGGCAGGTGCTGATCGCGAGCCGCAACCGCGGCGCATCCGAAGCCGCGGTGCGCGGGATGAGAGGGCAGGTCGAGGCGCTGGACCTCGACCTGGCGTCGCGCGACTCGGTTCGGGCGCTGGTGAAGGAGATCGCGTCGCGCGGCCTCCCGCTGCGCGCGCTGGTGTGCAACTCCGGACTGCAGTTCAACTCGGGGCCGCAGCTCTCCGGCGACGGCTACGAGCTGACCTTCGCCGTGAACCACCTCGGCCACTTCCTGCTCGCGAACCTCCTGCTCGACACGCTCGCCGCAAACGCGCCGGCGCGAATCGTGGTGGTCTCCTCGGGCGTGCACGACCCGAAGATGCGGACCGGCATGCCGCACCCCGCGATCGCCGACCTCGACACGCTGGCGGCGACGGGCGGACCGAAACGCGGGTCCTTCAACGGCCGGCTCGCCTACGTGAACAGCAAGCTCTGCAACCTGTGGTTCGCCTACGAGCTCGCGCGGCGCACCGCCGGCCGCGGCATCACCGTGAACGCGTGGGAGCCCGGGCTCGTGCCCGGCTCGGGCCTCATCCGCGACTACCCCGCGCCGGTGCGCTGGATCTGGGACTGGGTGCTGCCCGGCATCGCAGCGGGTCTCTCGCCGTTCCTGCCGTCGATCAGCACAGCGACGCGCTCGGGCCGCGACCTCGCGCGCATGGTCACCGACCCCGCGCTGGAGAAGACCACCGGCAAGTACTTCCCCTCGCACACGCGCTGGCGCGAGACCCCGTCGTCCGACGAGTCGTACGACCGCGCGAAGGCGGAGGCGCTGTGGCAGGCGAGCGAGCGGCTGAGCCGGCTCTAGCGACTCACTCGTCGACCACTGCCATCACGTCCTGCGACGCGGCGGGCGGTGCGGGCACCTCGACCACGCGCTCGGCGACGTCGTCGTACTCGAGCCGCAGCGCGCGCGACATGGTGGCGTGCATCTCGTACATGCAGGTGACGTACGTGAGCTCGAGGATCTCCTCCTCGGACAGCTCCTTGCGCAGCGCCTCGAACACGCCGTCGGAGACGCGCCCGCCCTCGAGCACCAGCGCGTCGGTGTAGGCCAGCACCGCGCGTTCGGCGGGCGAGAAGCAGGTGGCGACCTGCCAGTGCGGGATCGCGGCCACCTGCTCGTCGCTGACGCCCACGCTGCGGCAGGCCTTGCAGTGCTGCGAGAACACGAACTGGCTCTGGCGCCCGTAGCCCGCGCGGATCTGGCCGAGCTCGCGCAGCTTCGGGTCGAGCTTCCGGTTCGGGCTGCGGTAGAGCCCGAATCCGGCGACCGCGTGGTCGAAGCAGTCGGGCACCAGCGCGAACACGGTCCACCAGTTCCCCGGAGTGCCGGTCGCGGTGCCCGGCGATTTCACCGGGTCGCGCTCGCCGAACAGCATCTTGTACAGCCGCTTCCCACCCGGGTGGACTTCGTCGCGCGAGATCTGGCGCAGTCGCGGCACGGCTCACTTCTCCCCGCGCGGGCGCGCCTTGTGCTGCGAGACCTGCTTCGGCGACGCGCTGGGCTGCGGCGCTTTCGCGCGCAGCAGCTCGAGCGCCTCCTCGGAGTCCTCCGCGGTGAAGTCGCGCGTCAGCACCGCGAACTCCACCACGATCCCGTCGGGGTCCTGGGTGTAGATCGAGTGGACCCAGCCGTGGTCGATCTCGAGCACGTCGTGGCCGTGCGCGAGCCAGCGCTCCCGGCGGGCCTTCAAGTCCTCGAGGTCGTCCGCGGAGAACGCGATGTGGTTGGTGCCGAGGTCCAGGCCGAGCCCGCGGCTGATGTCGGTCTGCAGCGGCTGCTCGAGCGGCACGTTGCCGTAATCCCAGAACGCGATCAGCTGGTCGCGCGCGGGGCCGGTCGAGTAGAACAGGTGCCGCGCAACGCCGCCGTTCTTGGGCACGACCTCGACCTTCGCCAGGGTGAAGCCCATGGCCTCGGTGTAGAAGCGGTGCGTCGCCTCGATGTCGCGGACCGCGAGCGCGAGATGGTGAAAGCCCAAGGATCAGTCCTCCCGGTCCACCATGGTCGCATACCAGTCGAAGCTCGCGCGAGGCACCCAGCCGGGCTGGTTCGAGCCCTTCTTCATGCGCTCGAGCATCTCGGGCTTGAGCTTGCCGGCCTTCGCCATCGCACCGAACACGGCGCCGGCGTTCATGTGGTCGAAGAAGTCGCGCTGCCAGGCCCACTGGAAGCTGCCGGCGTAGCGGAACCAGGAGCCGCCCGTGCCCGCGATCTCGTACAGCTTGCCGTCGGCGTCCTTCTCGGGCGCGATCTGCCGCCAGATGCCGATCACCTCGCCCTTGTGGTCGTCGACCAGCGTGCGCACGTAGGGATAGACCCAGGTGTCGAGGCCGCGCATCTCGGCGCCGAAGACCCAGTCGTGGATCTGGGACCGCCCGCGTGCGACGAACTCCCAGTTCGGCCCCACGTTCCAGCTGTACAGCGCGTCCTGGGCGTAGAACGCCGACATCTTCGACCAGTCACCCGTCGCGCCGGCCTGGTTGTTGGCGGCGACGAAGCGGCGGATCATCTCCTCGAGCTCGCTGCGGGGGAATGCGGCCATGGCGTCTCCTCAATCCTCTTCCAGGCGGATGGCCCGGGTGGGGCAGAACTTCACCGCGCGGCGGACCTCGGCGCGGAGCGACTCATCGGGGCGCTCGGCGAGCACAACCACGCGATTGCTCGTCGCGTCGACCGCGAACACCGCCGGCGCCTCCTCCTTGCACACTGCGTGGCCCTGACACAGATCCATGTCGACGCGGATGCGCATCATGGGCTCGCTGCCGCGGCGCGGCGGCGGTAGCGCGCGCGGCAGGGCTGCGCGAGCTGCACGACCATCTTCGAGTGGTCGTTGCGGTAGCTCTCCGCAGGCTGCGCCAGCTCGAACGCGTAGTCGCGCAGCAGCGTGCTGAAGATCGCCTTCAGCTGCATCATCGCGAAAGCCGCGCCCACGCAGCGGTGGCGCCCCGCGCCGAAGGGAATCCAGGCGAACAGCCGGGCGTCCTCCTCGCGGCCCTCGGCGTAGCGATCGAGGTCGTAGCGGTCCGGGTCGGGGAAGCACTCGGGCATGCGGTTCGAGATCGCCGGTGAGACCGCCACGAGCTTCCCCGCGGGCACGGTCCACTCCTTGTAGTGGAAGTCGGACATCACCTTGCGCATCAACAGGATCAGCGGCGGGTGCAGCCGCAGCGCCTCCTTGATCGCGCTCTCGAGCTGCGGGATCTCGCGCAGCGCCTGGTAGCTCACCTCGCGGCCGTCGGCGTAGAGCGCGTCGAGCTCGGCGACGACGCGCGCTCCGGCGTCGGGATGGCGCAACAGCTCGATCAGGGTCCACGCAGCCGTGCCCGAAGTGGTGTGGTGACCGGCGAACATCATCGAGATGAACATGCCGGTGATCTGGTCGACGCTGAAGCGCGCCGAGCCGTCCGGCTGGCGCAGCGAGAGCAGCACGTCGAAGAGCTCGCGCTTCTCCCTGGGAGCGCTCGCGCGCCGCGCGAACACGCCCGAGAGCAGCTCGACCAGCCGGCGCCGTGCGCGGTCGCGCTGGCGGAACGCGGGCAGGGGCAGGTACGGGTTCACGTAGGCGATCGCGTCGGTGCCCTTCTCGAGCTCGTAGAAGACGCGGAAGTACTCTGGCGTGAGCTCCTCGCGGAAGCCCTTGCCCACGAGACACGCGCTCGAGGTGTAGAGCGTGAGCTCGGAGAAGAAGTCGAGCAGGTCGACCGCTCCCTCGTCGCCGAGCTTGGCCATCATGCGCTGGGTCTCGGCCGCGATCACCTCGGCGTGTCCGCGCATGAAGGAGTCGCGCAGCGACTGGTTGCGCAGCCCCTGCTTGCGCTGCTCGGGCGTGGCGTCGAAGAGGACGCCGCGGCCGAAGATCGGCGTCATGAACGGGTAGGCGGCGGCCTGGTCGAGCTGCTCGTCGCTGCCGCGGAAGAAGGCCTCCTGCGCCTCTTCACCGCTGAGCAGCACCACGCGGCTTCCCGCGAAGTTCAGCTCGCCGATCTCGCCGCACTCCCGGCGCACGCGCGCGAACAGCTCGATCGGGCGCCGCCGCAGCTCCTGCAGGTGACCGACGAGCGGCCATTCGCCGCGCAGCCGCGGTGGCGCCTTGCCGCGCTGTGCGGCGGCCGGCGCCGGAGCCACCGTGCCCGGCACCTCGGGAGCCGCGCTCACGACGGTGCCCCACTCGGCAGCGCGATCAGCTTGGCCTCGAGATACTCCTCGAAGCCGAGCCGGCCGTTCTCGCGTCCCACGCCGCTCTGCTTGTAGCCGCCGAACGGGTTGTCGACGTGGAACCACTGCGCGCCGTTCACCGAGATCGTCCCGGTGCGGATGCGCCGCGCGACCGCGAGCGCGCGCTCGACGCTCGCGCTGTGCACCGCCCCGGACAGCCCGTAGATCGAGTGGTTCGCGATGCGCACGGCGTCGTCGTCGCCGTCGAACGGAATCACCGCGAGCACGGGCCCGAAGACCTCCTGCTGCGCGAGCGACGAGTCGGGATCGACGTCGGCGAAAAGCGTCGGCTCGACGTAGAAGCCCCGCTCCAGCTGCTTCGGGACGCCCCCGCCGACCACCAGCCGCGCGCCCTCCTGGCGGGCCTTGTCGATGTGGCCGAGCACGCGTTCCTGCTGCCGGCGCGAGATCAGCGGGCCCTGCATGTGAGCGGGGTTGGTCGGGTCGCCGTACTTCCAGCGCTCGAAGGCCTTCTTCACGATCTCGAGACCCTCGGCGTAGCGGGAGCGCGGCAGGAGCAGCCGCGTGGTCAGCGCGCAGCCCTGGCCGCCGTGCACGCAGGTGAACGCGGTCATCGGCAGCACCCCCGGGAAGACCGCATCATCGAGCACCACGTTCGCGCTCTTGCCGCCGAGCTCGAGGAACACCTTCTTCACCGTCGCCGAGGCGCACTCCATGATCCGCCGCCCCGTCGCGGTCGAGCCGGTGAAGCTCACCGCGTCGATGCGCGGGTCGCTCGACAGGATCTCGCCGAGCGAGTGGTCGAGGCTCGCGACCACGTTCACCACACCAGGGGGAATGTCGGTCTTCTCGGCGACGAGCTTGCCCAGGTGGGTCGCGGACCAGGGAGTGTCCGGCGCGGGCTTCAGCACCGCGGTGCAGCCCGACGCGAGCGCGGGCCCGAGCTTCGCGATGTTCAGGTAGAGCGGCACGTTCCAGGGCGTGATCAGGCCCGCGACGCCCGCCGGCTCGCGGCGCAGGATCCGCCCCTGCGACCGGCCCAGATATGGGACGTCGGAGAGACGCTCTTCGTAGGGATAGCGCTCGGCGAGCTCGGCCCAGTAGGCGACCATCTCGATCGGGTCGTCGATCTGCATGAAGGGCGTCGACGCGACCGGCGCGCCGGCTTCGCGCACCACGATCGCGCGCAGCTGCTCCTTCTCGGCGCGCAGCGCCTCGTGGAGCTGGCGCAGGCAGCGCGCGCGCAGGGCGGCATTGGTCGACCAGTCGCTCTCGTCGAAGGCGCGCCGCGCGGCCGCGACCGCGCGCAGCATGTCCTCGCGCGTGCCGTCGGCGCAGACGCCGATCACCTCCTCCGTCGCGGGGTTCACGTTGGGGAAGGTCGCGCCGTTCGACGCGCCGACGAGCCGGCCGTCGATCAGGTTGCGGGTCTCGGGTGCGAGCTCGGGCAGCGCCATGCCTACACCCGCACGATCTGTCCGCCGTCGATGGCGAAGATCTGTCCGGTCACCCACGACGCGGCGTCGGAGAGCAGGAACAGGCAGGCGTTCGCCATGTCCTGCGGCGTGCCCAGCCGCGCCAGCGGCAGCGACGCCACCATCGGGTTCTTGATCACGTCGGGCACCTGGCGCGACAGCGCCTCGGTGTCGGTCGGCCCCGGGGCGATCGCGTTCACGCGGATCTTCATCGAGCCGAGCTCGCGCGCGAGCGCGATGGTGAGCCCGTTCACCGCGAGCTTCGCCAGCCCGTAGAACGACGCGGCCATCCAGCCCGCTGTCGACGACTGGTTCACGATCGCGCCGCCGCCGCGCTTGCGCATGGAGCGGTAGCAGGCGCGCGCGCACAGGAGCGCTCCGTTCATGTTCACGTTCATGAACTTCTGGTAGTAGTTCCAGTCCGCGCCGAGCAGGCCCGCCATCTTCATGTCGCCGAAGATCGCCGCGTTGTTGACCAGGAAGTCGATCCCGCCCCACTCGCGCGTGACTCGCTCGGCCATCGCCAGCGTCGACTCGGCCGAGCCCACGTCGACCTCGACCGCGAGGGCTTCTGCCCCCGTC
>Ga0318554_10000075_pt1 | contig 29193 bp, 30 predicted proteins | sample GRESIP082b2f22_FD_203687 | JGI IMG/M metagenome (GOLD analysis project Ga0318554, IMG submission 203687) | Tropical soil microbial communities from Luquillo Experimental Forest, Puerto Rico - GRE.SIPMG.082b2f22 | ecosystem: Environmental > Terrestrial > Soil > Tropical forest > Bulk soil... | reverse complement strand
CTCGATGCGCTGCTCGCCGAGGTCGCGCGCCGCTCGGCGGTGATCAACCGGCGCGACCGCATCACCGGCGACGGCGTGGACTACGCGACGGACCGCCTGATCCGCTACCGCCGCCGGCTCTCCAGCGGGAAGCTGCACCGCGTGATCGCCGCCTTCCTCGACCACCAGGACCTGAACCCGCCCGAGCCCGCGGGCGATCGCGCTCCCCCCGCACGGCCGCCCGCCCACGACGTGCGCCGGGTGCTCGACCGCCTGATCGAGGCCGTCGCCGAAATGCGTCACGGGCTCTAGCCGGCGCTGCAGCGTCCGCGCGGCGCAGCGGGCGTGTGGCAGCGCGCGCGCGGGATCGATCGGATATCATCCTCGGACGCGATTCCCGCGCCGGGGAGCCGTCGCTTGATCGACCTGGTCAACGTCTCGCGCCTGTACCACCGCGGCAGCGACGAAATCCACGCGCTCGAGCGCGTGAGCTTGCACGTCGAGCGCCAGCGCTTCGTGGCGCTCATGGGGCCGTCGGGCTCCGGCAAATCGACGCTCTTGAACGTGCTCGCGGGCCTCGACCGGCCGAACTCGGGCGAGGTCACGGTCGCGGGCCAGCGGCTGAACGAGATGTCCGAAGACGAGCTCGCCTCGTTCCGCGCCCACACCGTCGGCTTCGTGTTCCAGTTCTTCAACCTGATCCCGGTGCTGTCGGCGGTCGAGAACGTGGAGCTGCCGCTCCTCCTCACCAGCCTCTCGCGCGCGGAGCGGCGCCAGCGCGCGGAGACGGCGCTGCGCGTGGTGGGCCTGGCCGACCGCGGCACCCACCGGCCGCGCGAGCTCTCCGGCGGCGAGCAGCAGCGCGTGGCGATCGCGCGCTCGATCGTCACCGACGCCGAGCTGATCGTCGCGGACGAGCCGACCGGCGACCTCGACGCGAAGAACGCCGAGGAGATCCTGTCGCTCTTGCAGACGCTGCGGCGCGACTTCGGCAAGACCGTGGTGATCGTCACCCACGACCCGCGCGCCGAGAAGTGGGTCGACGAGGTGATCCACCTCGACAAGGGCGTGCTGCTCGAGACCCGGCCGGGCGGCGCCGCGCGCGCCGGAGTGGCGGGATGAAGTACCTGCCGCTGGTGATCCGCAACCTCGGCCGCAACAAGCTGCGCTCGCTGCTCACCGGCTCGGCGATCGCGCTGGCGATCGCGCTGGTCTGCATCCTGCGCACCATGCCCGCGGGGCTCGACGCCGTGCTCGCCAACGCGTCGGCCAACACCCGCATCTCGACCCACAACGAGGCCGGGATCGTGTACTCCCTGCCCTACGCGGACCTGCAGAAGGTGCGCGGCGTTCCGGGGGTGGTCGCCGCGATCAGCTGGAACTGGTTCGGCGGCGCGGTCGACGTCGACAAGGGCGTGCAGTTCCCGAACTTCGCGGTCGACGCCGACGACTTCAGCAAGGTCTACGCCGACTGGGGCGTGCCCGCGCAGCAGTTCGAGGACTTCCGCAAGTACCGCGACGCGGCGATGGTCGGCCACCTCACGATGGACAAGAACCGCTGGAAGGTCGGCGACCAGGTCACGCTGCAGAGCACCGTCTACCCGGTGAGCCTGACCTTCCGGATCGTGGGCGAGATCCCGACCAGCACGCCGTCGTTCTACTTCCAGCGCGAGTACCTGACGCAAGCGCTCGCGGCCGCGGGCGTGCCGTTCGACACCACCGGCATGATCTGGTCGCGCGTCGACGACGCCGAGCGCGTGAACGCGGTGATGAGCCAGATCGACCAGATGTTCCACAACAGCGAGGCGATCACCTCGAGCGAGACCGAGAAGAGCTTCGTGGGGAACTTCTTCAGCGGGCTGAAGCAGCTGGTGACGATCATCGAGATCGTCGCCGGGCTGGTGACGCTGTGCATCGTGTTCATCGCGGCCAACACCGCGAGCATGTCGATCCGCGAGCGCGTGGCCGAGATCGCGATCCTGAAGGCGATCGGCTTCCGCAAGCAGACCATCTTCTCGACCCTGCTCGCCGAGGCGGGGCTGCTGGCGCTGGTCGCCGGCTTCGCCGGCGCGATCACCGCGTTCATCCTCACCAAGCTGCTCCAGAGATATGCCGCCGGCGCTGGCCCTCAGCTCGGGCCACTCACCGCGTTCGTGGTGTCGTCCGCGATCCTGGTGCAGGCGATCTTCATCTCGTTCTTCATCGGGATCCTGTCGGGCTGGGTCCCGGCGCTGGGTGCTTCGCGGCGCAGCGTGGCGCAGACGCTGCGCGAGGTGTTCTAGGAAGTGGCGCTGCCGCTCTCCTACAGCTGGCGGAGCCTGCTCGCGCGCGGCGTGCGCACGGCCTTCACGGTGATGGTGATCGCCCTGGTGGTGGTCGCGACCACGCTGTTCTGGAGCCTGATCGCCAGCCTGAAGCGCACGTTGGTGTCGTCGGGCTCGCCCGACAACCTGGTGGTGATGCGCAAGGGCGCGACCAACGACGGCTCGAGCCAGCTCTCGCTCGACGCCTTCCAGGCGATCCGCTTCTTCGACGGCATCGCCAAGGACGAGAAGGGCGATCCGCTGGTCTCGCCCGAGCTGGTGGTGCAACCGTTCTTCCACACGCCCGCCGGCGGGCGCGAGAACGTGCTGGTGCGCGGCGTCGACCCGGTCGCGCTGCGCGTGCACGACGAGGTGAAGATCGCAGAGGGCCGGATGTTCCAGCCCTCGAGCAGCGAAGCGGTGGTCGGCAAGGCCGTCGCCGGGCGCTACCAGGGCGCGGCGCTCGGTCAGGAGCTCCACTTCGGCACCGGGACCTGGAAGGTCGTGGGGATCCTCGAGTCCGGCGGCTCGTCGTTCGAGAGCGAGGTCTGGGTCGACGCGCGCCAGCTCGCTGACGACGCCAAGCGCTCGCTGCCCTACTCCGGCTTCCGCATCCGCGTCGCACCCGGCGCCGACATCGATGCGCTCGCGCGCCGCATCGCCGACGACCCGCGCTGGGCGCTGCAGGCCACCCGCGAGATCGACTACTACGAGAGCCTGTCGTCGACCGCGAACACGCTGTACATCATCGTGGCGGGGCTGGCGGTGCTCGCCGGCATCGGCGCAATGTTCGGCGCCACCAACACCATGTACGCCGCGGTGCAGGCGCGCACCTCCGAGATCGGCACGTTGCGCGCGCTCGGCTTCTCGCGCGGCTCGATCCTCACCGCGTTCCTCGCCGAATCGGTGATGACTGCCGGATTCGCGTTCGCGATCGGGGCGCTGGTGGCCTGGGCGCTCGGGCTCGGCATCTCCTGGGCGATGGGCGGAATCGGGTTCGCGGCCTCGACCTTCAGCACCAACGTGGTGTCGCTGCGCGTCGCGCCGCAGGACCTGCTCATGCCGCTCGCGCTGGCCATCCTGATCGGCGTGTTCGGCGGCCTCGCGCCCGCAGCGGCCGCGGCGAGCCTGCGGCCGGTCGAAGCGTTGCGAAAGGCGTAGAATCTCTACCAGTCGCATGGCAGCCGAAGCCCCTCGGAACTTGCGCGATGAGCTCGCCGCGCTGCGCATCGATCGCGACGCGCGGAAGGGGAAGAAGCCGCGCCGCTCCTTGCCCCCGCGCTGGATCGCGCTCGGCGCCCTCGCCGTGGCCGCGGTCGCGGCGGTGGTGGCCTGGCTCGCGCTCGGCGGCCCGGTGCCCGTCCAGGTGGCCTACGCCAATCGGGTCGAGCCCGGCGGGAGCGCGCCCGCCGTCTCGGTCCTCTCCGGCTCCGGCTACGTGGTCACCGCCGACAAGTACATCTCGATCGGCGTGCGCATCCCCGGGCGGATCGAGAAGTTCTTCGTGGACGAGTCCGACCGCGTGAAGCAGGGCGACCCGCTGGTGAAGCTCGACGACCGCGACTACCGCGCCGCGCTCGAGAGCCAGAAGGCGCGGCTCGCCGTGGTGCGCGCCAACACCGAGCTGCACAAGATCCAGCTCGAGCGCCAGCGCAAGCTGCGCACGGCGAACTACGCCTCGCAGGCCGAGCTCGACCAGGCCGAGACGCAGGTGCGCGTCGACCAGGCCACCGCCGCGCAGCTCGAAGCCGACATCGCGCAATCCGAGGTGAACCTCGACTACACCGTGCTGCGCGCGCCCGCCGACGGCGTGATCCTGGCCAAGCTGAAGGAGATCGGCGAGATGGCGGTGCCCGGCGGCTTCGCCGGCTCGGGCGACCTGATCCGCATGGCCAACCTCTCCGACCTGCGCGCCGAGGTCGACGTCGCCGAGGCCGATCTCTCGCGCGTGCACATGGGCCAGGCCGCGCAAGTCATTCCCGACGCGTATCCCGACAAGCACTACGACGCGAAGCTCGTGAAGATGTACCCGATGGTGAACCGCGCGAAGGGCACGCTGAAGATCGAGGTCGGCATCACCAATGCCGACCAGTACCTGCTGCCCGACATGAGCGTGCGCATCCAGTTCATGGCCGGCGACCGCCCCGCCGAGCCCGGTGGCGCCCCGCTCGTGCTCGCGCCGAAGTCCGCGGTGCGCAGTGACTCGAACGGCAGCTACGCCTGGGTGGTCACCGACGGGAAGCTGCGCCGGCAGGCGGTCCGCACCGGCGCCGATCGGGGCGACCAGGTCATCGTGGACGAGGGACTCTCGGGCGGCGAGGCCCTGGTGGTCGGAGACGGCTCGGGGCTCTCCGAAGGCAAGCGGGTCAAGACGGGCTCGGCTCGCTAGGGTCGAGGCTCGCGCGCCCGGTGTCTCTGATTCCTCTCCGCAGGTCCTCGCGCGCGCTCTCCGCCAGGCGCCGATAGTTTCCGCGCACCGAGTCGAACTCCGACTCCTCGAGCTCTTCCAGGTCGAGCAGCGCGTTGTGCGCGCCCTCGGTGACGCGGATCAGCTCGTCGAGCTTGATCTGCAGCGACTCGGTGTCTCGGTTCTGCGTGCTCTGGATCAGGAACACCATCAGGAAGGTCGCGATCGTCGTTCCGGTGTTGATGATCAGCTGCCAGGTGTCGCTCCAGTGGAAGAACGGGCCCGTGGCCGCCCAGACCAGGACCACGGCGCAGGCCAGCACGAAGGCGCCTGGGCGGCCCGCGGCGTAGGAGATCGCTCTCGCGAGCTTCGCGAACCAGGAAGACGTCTTCGTGGGCCTCATCGGGAACCTCCGAGCTAGGGTTGCACGTGCACCACCAGCGACCGCTCGTTCCGCGCCTTGCGGTGCTCCCACAGGTAGATTCCCTGCCACGTGCCGAGCGCGAGCTTGCCGCCGGCGATCGGAATCGAGAGCGAGGTCGCGGTGAGCGCGGCGCGCACGTGGCCGGGCATGTCGTCGGGGCCTTCCGTGGTGTGGCGGTAGAGCGGGTCGCCCTCGGGGACCAGGCGCGCGAAGAAGGCTTCGAGGTCGCGGCGCACGTCGGGGTCGGCGTTCTCTTGCACGAGCAGGCTCGCCGAGGTGTGGCGGACGAAGACGGTGCACAGGCCCTCGCGCGCGCCGGTCTCGCCCACGAACTCGCGCACCACCCGCTCGATCTCGCGCGTGATCTCGTGCAGCCCGGGTCCGCCGGGCGACACGGAGAGCTCGCGCACCACGGCTAGCGGCCCCGCGAGCCGCCGCGCAGCGCACCGCCCACGGCCGAGGCGGCGTTCGAGGCGGAGTCGCGCACGCGCGCGAGCAGCCGCCGCGCCCACACGAACTCGGTGGCCAGGATCGCGAGCCCCGCGGGCGCGACGATCAGCCCCGGGCCGGGCAGCACCAGCATCGCGACGCCGACGAGCAGCACCGTGCCGCCGACCACCAGCACGATCACGCGCCAGGCGGCGCGCAGGGTGAAGCGCGCCAGCGCCTCGAGCTCGGCGGGCGCGACGGGCGAGCCGAGCCGCGCCGTCTCTCGGCGCGAGGCGATCACCGAGGCGATCGCGCCCAGCCCCAGGATCGAGAGGATCACCGCGAGCGAGATGCCGTTCGGGATCGGCGCGGCGTGGTGCAGCAGCATCTTCACGCCCACGAACAGGAGCAGCAGCACCAGGCTCGCCTTCATGTACCGGAAGTGCTCGATCATCGGCGCGAGCGCGAAGTACAGGCTGCGCAGCCCGAGCACGGCGAAGACGTTGGAGCTGAACACCAGGAACGGGTGGCTGGTGACGGCGAAGATCGCCGGGATGGAGTCGACCGCGAACATCACGTCGGAGGTCTCGACGAAGAGCAACACCAGGAAGAGTCGGGTCGCGATGCGCTTGCCCGCCTTCTGGATGAAGAAGCGGTGGCCCACGAAGTCGTCGTGGACGGGATACAGCTTGCAGGCGAAGCGGTAGATCTTGTTCTCTTCGGGGTGGAGGTTCTCGCCGCTGGCGAAGAGCATCCGCACCGCGGAGCAGATCAGGATGGCGCCGAACACGTACGCGACCCACTCGAAGCGCGAGAGCAAGGCAGCCCCGGCGCCGATCATCAGCCCGCGGAAGACCAGCGCCCCGAGCACGCCCCAGTACAGCACCCGGTGCTGGTAGGCGAGCGGCACCTTGAAGTAGCTGAAGATCAGCGCGATCACGACCACGTTGTCGAGCGAGAGCGAGTACTCGACCACGTAGCCGGTGAGGTACTGCACCACGGCGCGGCGGCCGTCGATCTGCTCATGCGCGTGGCTGGCGATCCCGCCCCAGTCGTGCTCGAACAGCGCGTACACCGCCGCGCTGAACGCGAGCGAGAGCGACACGTAGAACAGCGTCCAGGCCAGGGCCTCGCGGGTGCCGATGACGCGCGGCGTCTTGTTGAAGACGCCGAGGTCGATCGCCAGGAACAAGAGGATCAGCGCGAGGAATCCCGCCCAGATCAAGAGCGCCATCGCGTCCAGGCTCCACGAAGCGGCGTGCCGCTGCAACTGGCCGGAGACGCAAGAGCCGTGCCCATGTCGGGGCGAGACCGGCTAGCGCTCGTCGATCGGGACGTAGACCTCGCCGGTGGGGCCGACGTACTTGCCGCGCGGGCGGTAGATCCGGTTGTTCTGGTACTGCTCCAGCACGTGGGCGCACCAGCCCGAGATGCGGCTGGTCGCGAAGACCGGCGTGAACAGGTCGATCGGGATGCCCATGCTGTAGTAGACCGACGCCGAGTAGAAGTCGACGTTGCAGATCAGGCCCTTCTTCTGGGCCATCAGCTCCTCGAGCCGCGCGCTCATCTCGTACAGCTCGGGGTGGCCGTTCTCCTTGGTGATCTCGGCGCTCATGTTCTTCAGGATCTTGGCCCGCGGGTCGCCTTCCTTGTACACGCGGTGCCCGAAGCCCATCACCTTCTCGCCCGACTTCAAGTGGTTCTCGAGCCAGGACTCGAGCCGGTCGGGCGACTTGATCTCGAGCAGCATGCGCGCCACCTGCTCGTTGGCGCCGCCGTGCAGCGGGCCCTTCAGCGTGCCGATCGCGGCCATCACGCTCGAGTACAGGCCCGAGAGCGTGCTCGAGGTCACGCGCGCCGAGAAGGCCGAGGCGTTCAGCTCGTGGTCGGCGTGCAGGATCAGGCAGGTGTCGAAGCGGCGGACGGTCGCCTCGTCGGGCTCCTCGCCCTTCAGCATGTAGAGGAAGTTCCAGGCGATCGACTTCTCGGGCAGCGGCTGGAGCGGCCACTGGCCGCTGCGCACGCGCTGGTAGGCGGCGACGATCGTCCCCACGCGCGCCGAGAGCCGGGTGGACTTGCGCAGCGTCGCCGCCGCGTTCACCAGGTTGGCGTCGGGATCGTGGAGCGTCAGCCCGGCGATCACCGCGTGCAGGAAGTCCATCGGGTGCACGCGCGTCGGCAGGCCGTGGAACCAGCCGAACGACTCGGGCGGCAGCGCCATCGAGTGGTGCAGGTCGGTGCAGAACTCGTCGAGCTCGCGGCGGGTCGGCAGCCAGCCGTACCAGAGCAGGTAGACGACCTCCTCGAAGGTCGCGTTCGCGGCCAGGTCTTCGATGGTGTAGCCGCGGAACAGGAGCGTCGTGCCCTGGATCGCGCTGATCGACGTCGTGCACGTCACGACGCCCTCGAGGCCGCGGTCCAGCGCGCCCTCGTACTCCGGTGCCTGCTCGCTCACGCCACTGTCTCCTGCTCCACCCGCCCTGCGGCGGTATGAGACCGCAAGTCGCGCCCCGCCGCCAGCTTGGCCTCGATCCGGCGCTGCAGGTACGGCGAGAAGTAGCCCCGGTAGCGCTCCCACAGCTCGGGGCGGCTCCAGTCCTCGCCCGACACCGCGCCGCGACAGCTCTTCGCGCCGCAGCCACAGCGGAACTGGTCGTAGGGCGTGCCGTCGCTCATGGCGTAGTCGAAGGTCACCTCGTCGCCGGGCTCGAGCCGGCGCATCGCCACCAGCGCGATCTGACCGCGCAGCCCGCAGTTCGGGTCGCACGAGTGGTTCACCCAGTCGGCGGGGCCGTCGTGGCTGGAGACGAGATACAGCCCCTCCTCGACCTGGAGCGTGAGCAGCCGCTCTGGGGGCGAGAGCGCGTCGAGCGCCTCTGCGGGCACCACCTCGCCTCCGAACACGACCACGATCTCGTCGGGGAGGATGGTCTCGCGCGCCACCAGCGTCCGGCCGCCCTTTGCCTCGATGCGCCGTCCCTCGACCTTGGGCGAGTGGTAGGACGTCGGTTTTGGAAGCACGGGGGCATCGTAGGAGAAGCCCGACCCGCCGCGCCAGTCGTGCGAGAATCCGCGCATGTCGGAAGCGGAAGAGGCGCTGCGCGAGGTCGCCGGCTGGATCCGCGCCGCGCAGCGCGTCACGGTGCTGACCGGCGCGGGGATCTCCACCGAGTCGGGCATTCCCGACTTCCGCGGGCCGCAGGGGCTGTGGACCAAGAACCCGGGCGCCGAGAAGATGGCCACGCTGTCGCACTACGTCGCCGACAAGGAGGTGCGCGAGCGCGCCTGGCGCAACCGGCTGGAGTCGCCGACGTGGAAGGCCGAGCCGAACGCCGGCCACCGTGCGCTGGTCGCGCTGGAGCGGGCCGGGAACCTGCACCTCTTGATCACGCAGAACGTGGACGGGCTCCATCTCGCCGCGGGCACCTCGCCGGCGCGGCTGGTCGAGATCCACGGCTCGCTGCGCGAGGTGGTCTGTCTCGACTGCGGCGAGCGGGCGCCGATGGAGCGCGCGCTCGCGCGCGTGCGCGCCGGCGAGAGCGACCCGCCGTGCCGCAGCTGCGGGGGCATCCTGAAGTCGGCGACGATCTCGTTCGGCCAGAACCTGGTGGCGCACGACTTGCGCCGCGCCGAAGGCGCGGCGCGCGAGTGCGACCTCCTGCTCGCGGTCGGCAGCACCTTGTCGGTCTACCCGATCGCCGGGGTCGTGCCGATCGCGAAGCAGTGCGGCGCGCAGATCGTGATCGTGAACGCGGAGCCCACCGAGATGGACGACCTCGCCGAGGCCGTGATCCGCGGCCCGATCGGCGAGATCCTGCCGCGCCTCTGCGGATGACGCACTTCGCGCTCGAGGTGAGCTCGGCCGCGGGCCGCCCGCCCTTCGGCGGCGTGGGAGGCGCGATCCGCGGTCTGGTCGGCGCGCTGCTCGCGGACGACCCGGAGACCGAGTACGCGCTCTGCACCCGCCTCTCGCGCTGGCGCAAGGGCGAGCCGTTCCGGCCCGCTGCGCCGAACGCGCACGTCCGCTGGATCGCCGACCCGTTCAACGCACTCCTGCTGCGCGGCGCGAAGCTGTTCCACGCCATGGGCGTGTACGTGCCGCGGACGCCCGCGACCCCGAAGCTGGTCACCATCCACGACCTGAACGCGGTGCGGAACACCGAGTGGGTGAGCGAGCACTGGCGCGAGCGCCGCGGGGGCCGGATCGCCGACGCGGTGGCGCGCGCCGACCACGTGATCACCTACAGCGAGTTCACGGCCGCCGAGGTGTGCGAGGAGTACGGCCTCGCGCGCGAGCGCGTACACCCGGTGCACCTGGGCGTGGACTGCGCGCGCTTCCACCCCTCTCCGCCCGAGGCGGTCGCGAAGCTGCGCGAGCGCCTGGGCGACTACGTGATCGCGATCGGCCTGCTCACTCCGCGCAAGAACTTCCCGGCGCTCGTCGCCGCGCTGGGTGCCCTGCCCGAGCTCGGCCTGGTGCTGGTGGGGCGCGGCACGGACGGGGAGCGCGATTTCGAAGCGGCGCTCGACCGCCACGGCGTGCGCGCGCGCACCACCCGTCTCACCGGCATTCCCGAAGAGGAGCTGGTGGCGCTGATCGGGGCGGCGCGCGCCTGCGCGGTGCCGAGCCTGTACGAGGGCTTCGGCCTGACCCCGCTCGAGGCGATGGCCTGCGGCACGCCGGTGGTGTGCTCGAACGCGTCCTCGCTGCCCGAGGCCGCGGGCGACGCGGCGCTGCTGGTCGACGCGCGCTCGCCCGAGGCGCTCGCCGCTGCGCTGCGCCGGGTGTGCGGCGACGCGGCGCTCGCCGCAGAGCTCTCGGCGCGCGGGCTCGCGCGCGCGCGCGCCATGTCGTGGACCGCGTCGGCGCGGCGGCTGCGCGCGGTGTACCGCGCGGTGGCGGGCGCCTAGCCGCGCGTGCCGAAGCGGCTGCCCGACTCGTAGCGGCGCAGCCCGAGCGCGAACACGCCAACCGCCAGGCCCCACCACGCGAGCGCGCCAGCGAGCGCGAGCGCACAGCTCGCAATGCTCGGATTGCGCACCACGTCCACCGGCAGGAAGCCCACGAACCCCGCTGGCAACACCGTGTACAGCAGGATCTGGATTCCGCCGCCGAACAGCGTCTCGGGGTAGAGCGAGAAGTTGAGCGTGAAGTCGCGCAGCTGCAGCGCCAGCTGCTCGACCTCGCCCAGCCAGAAGGCGAAGCTCGCGAACACCACGAAGGAGGCGGCGAACACGATCGCGCTCGCGGCGATCGCGAAGAGGATGAAGGGCGCATGGGCCCAGTCGAGCCGCCCCGCCAGCCACAGCATCGCGACCCCGGTCGCGACGTCGCCCCAGCCCGACGCGGAGCTCGCCGAGCCGATCCAGTGCAAGAGCGGAGACTTCGGCTGCACGAGCAGCGGGTCCAGGTCGCCCTCCACGATCGCGCGGGCCAGCAAGCGCGTGCCGCCGGCCAGCGTCACCGACAGACCGAAGCCCGGCGCGACGACACCAAACAGCGTCAGCACGTCCTGGATCCGCCAGCCGCCGAGCGTCTGGAAGCGGTCGAAGATGATCCACCAGGTGGTGAAGAACGCGAAGTTGTTGCCGAGCATGAACACGGCCTGCAGCCAGAACGAGCCCCGGAGCGCGAGGCTCGAGCGCAGGTTCGTCACTGCCAGCGCGCGCGCGAAGCGCAGATCGGCGCCGAGCTTCGCCATCGCTAGCCCCCGTTCACCACGAGCCGCGCGCGCGCGCGGATCGACAGCACCACCAGCAAGGCGGCGAGCGCCGCCGCCCAGGCGAGGCCGGCCGCGGCGCTCGCGAGCGCTGCGCGGGGCGCGAAGCCGAACGCCATGCTGCCGACCGACCCGCACATCGACGGGAACGGCGTCCAGCCCGCGATCCCGCGCAGCCACTCGGGATAGAGCTGGAGCGGGAACAACAGCCCGCCCAGCACGAACATCAGCTTCTGCCAGATCCAGAAGAACGGCATCGAGTCCGTGATCCAGAAGGCGCTGACACCGATCGCGGTCACGCACAGGAGCAGCAGCGCGCATGCAACGAGCACGAGCGGCACCGCGAGCAGCAGCCCGCGCGGATCGGCGGGAAGGCCGCCCGCGATCAGGAACGCGAACAGCGCAGCGCTCGGCCCGATGAACGACAGACGCGTCGCGGTCTCGCCCGCCGCCTCGGCGAGGTGCGCGCCCACGTACGCCACCGGCCGCACCAGGCGGCACGCGACGTCGCCGGAACGCACCTCGGCTTCGATCGCGAGGAAGGCCTGCGGCACCGACAGCACCGCCCACTCGGTGAGCGCGATGTACCAGATCAGCTCGCGCGGACCGACGCCGGGCAGAGCGCCGCGCGGGCCGATCGCGGCCCAGATGCGCGAGAACGTGAACATGATGATGCCCACGAACAGCATCCGGCCCGCGATGCCCCAGCGCTGCGCGCGCGCGCGGCGGGCGGACGCGCCGGCGAACGCCAGGTACTTGCCGACCCGGGCCGTCATGCGCTCTTCTCCGCCGGCGCCGCGCCCGCGTAGATCGCGCTCACGATCTCCTCCATCGGCGGGTCTTCCACCGACAGGTCGAGCACGCGCGCGCTCGCCACGATCCGCGCCACCACGCGGTCGACCCCGATCGCGCGCAGGTCGACCTCGAGCTCGGTGCGATGCGGCGCGCTGGGCAGCCGCTCCACGCCCGGCAGGTCGAGCGAGAGCTCGGCCTCCTCCGACACCACCGAGATGCGCTTGCGCGGGATGAAGCTCTTGCGCAGCGCGTCGACCGGGCGGTCGAGCAGGAGCCGCCCGCGGTGGATCACCAGCACGCGCTCGCAAACGCGCTCCATGTCGCCGGTGTCGTGCGAGGTGAGCAGCACCGTGCAGCCGTCGCGCAGGCAGCGCTCGCGCACCAGGTCGCGGATGGTCGCCTTCGCCACCACGTCGAGCCCGATCGTCGGCTCGTCCAGGAACAGGATCTCGGGCCGGTGCAACAGGCTCGCCGCCAGCTCGCAGCGCATCCGTTCGCCCAGCGAGAGCTGGCGCACCGGCTTCTCCGCCACCGCGGCGATGTCGAACGCGCGCACCAGCTCGTCGCGCCGCGCGCGGTACTCGCCGGGCGGGATCTCGTAGACGCGCGCCAGGAGGTCGAAGCTGTCCAGCGCCGGCAGCTGCTGCCACAGCTGCGAGCGCTGTCCGAACACTGCGCCGATGCGGTAGCCGAGCTGGCCGCGGTCGCGCCCGGGCTCGAGCCCCAGCACGCGCACGCGGCCCGAGGTCGGGCGCAGGATGCCCGCCAGCATCTTCAGCGTGGTGGACTTGCCGGCGCCGTTCGGACCCACGAACGCCACGCGCTCGCCCGCCGCGATCGCGAACGAGACGCGGTCGACGGCGACGAGCTCGCGGCTGCGCGGCGCGACGAGCCCGCGCAGCGCGCCCGCGAGGCCGCGCGTGCGTTCTCTCACGCGAAACACCTTCGAGAGAGACTCGAGCTCGATGACCGACACCGCCGTCTCCTGGTCAAAAGACCCCTGAAACGCCGAACGCCCTTCCGGAGGATCCGGAAGGGCGTTCGCTGAAACACGCTTTGCCCCTCCGGCTACACGAGGCAGATCTCCATCGCGACGACGAAGGCCGCCGACGGGTTGGCGCACGTGAGCTTCGGATGGAAGGACATCGCGCGCGAGAATCTCGCGGGCACTCGTGATTGTCAAGCGCGCGCTGTGCTATGCATCGCGCCGCATGGGGGAGTCGCGGCTGCGCTCGTTGCTCGCGAGCCCGCGCGGGTTCGCGCTGGGTCTGGCGCTGCTCGTCGCGGCGCTCGGCTTCGGGCTGTTCCTCGGACTGGCCGCCGATCCCGTCGGCCGCACCAGCGAGCTGCGCTGTGTCGAGGTGGTGCGGCACATGGTGGAGAGCGGCGAAACCCTGGTGCCGCACTTCGGCAACCAGGTGCGGCTGCAGAAGCCGCCGCTGTTCTACTGGGCGGGCGCGGCGGTGGCGACACTGTCCGGTGACACCGGCCCCTGGAGCCTGCGCGTGGTCTCGGCCTGCGCCGCGCTCGCGCTCACGGCGCTCCTGGGAGTCTGGGGCGCGCGGCTGGGCGGGCGCGGCACGGGGCTGCTCGCAGCGGGTCTGTTCGCCGCGATGCTGCAGGTGCACAGCTCGGGCCGGCGGGGCGACGCCGAGATGTTGCTGGCGCTCCTGTCCACGGCGGCGCTCTTCAGCTTCGACCGGATCGCAGCGGAGCGCTGGCGCCGCGGGCTCGCCCTGTTCGCGGTCCTGACGGCGCTCGCCTTCCTCACCAAAGCCACCGCGATCGCGCTCTCGATCGGCCTGCCGATCCTCGTCTACCTGGCGCTCGAGCGCGAGCTCTCGGCGCTGCGCGACCGCGGCGTATGGGCGAGCCTCGCAGCGGCGCTCGCGCTCGGCCTGTCGTGGTACGTCGCGGTGCTCGCGTTCGTGCCCGGTGCGTTCGACGCGCTGCGCGACGCGCTGCTCTTGCCGTTGGGGAGCGGCGACGCGCGCGGCGGATCGGCGCACTTCCGCCCGGTGACCTGGTTCCTGTCGGTGCTGCCCGCGCGCGCGCTGCCGACGAGCCTGCTCTTGCCGCTCGTGCTCTGGCGGCTCTGGGCCACCCGGCTCTACCGCGGCGATCCCCGCCGGCGCTTCGCAGCGCTCGCGTTCCTGGTGCCGTTCGTCGCCTTCTCGCTGCTGCCGCAGAAGCAGAAGCACTACACGCTGGCGATGCTGCCCGGGCTCGCGCTCGTCTCGGCCGACGCGTCGGTCGCCGCGGCGCGCGCGCTCGGCGCGCGCCTCCACGTCTCGCTGGCGCTGTTCGCGGGGCCGCTCGCGCTCGCGGGCATGGCCGGCACGGTGCTGGTCGCGCTGTTCTTCTCGTGGATCGACCAGCTCTCGCCGCTCTGGTGCGCGCTCGCGGTGGCGCTGCCGCTCGGCGCGTTCGCGCTCGCGGCGGCAGCCGCGGTCGCCGGCCTGCCCGCGAGCACCGCCGCGGCCTGGCTGCTCGGGTTCCTGGTGCTGTTCGGGCTCGGCCGCGGCGCGATCCAGCCGCGCATCGAGTCACTCGCGCGCGACTACGGCTCGCTCCCGATCGACGACCGCGAGCGGCTGGTCGCGCTCTCGCGCGACCACCCGTGGTTCGCCGAGCTGGTCTTCTGGGTGCAGGCGAACGCCGCGAACGACGACGATCCCTGAGCCTCAGCTCTGCTCGTCGCGCGCGCCCACGCGGATGGTGCGCTTCGACAGCCAGTACACCCCGGCGAGGTCGAAGACGGTCCGCCGCAGCCGCGCCAGGTTGGTGTACTTGGAGCGCCCCGAGCGCCGCGCGCGGTGGTTCACGTCGATCTCGCGCACCGACAGGCCCTGGTAGCGGAACAGCGCGGGCAGGAAGCGGTGCATGCCGTCGAAGCGCGGCAGCGCCAGCAGCGCCTGGGTCGGGAACAGCTTCAGCGAGCAGCCCGTGTCCGAGGCGCCATCGCCGAGCACGCTGCGGCGCACGGCGTTCGCGAGGCGGCCGGCGAGCCGGCGCCACACCGTGTCCCGGCGCTGCGCGCGCCGGCCGATCACCACGTCGTGCTCGCGCGCGAGCGCGACCAGCCGCGGGATGTCGGAGGGGTCGTTCTGCAGGTCGCCGTCGATCGTGGCCACGTGGCTGTGGCGCGCCGCGCGCGCGCCCGCGACGAGCGCCGCCGACTGGCCCTGGTTGCGGTCGAGCGGCACCAGCCGGAAGCCGGGCCGGTGCTCGACCGACTCGAGTACGGCCTTGCGCGTGCCGTCGCGGCTGCCGTCGTCGACGAAGATCACCTCCCACGGCAACTCGAGCGCCGACAGCGCGGCGGCGAGCTCCTCGGCGAGCGGGCCGACGTTCTCCTCCTCGTCGTATACCGGCACGACGACGGAGAGGCCCGACAGCGGCCGGCTCACGTGCCCTCCTCGCGCTTGCGCAGCACCAGGTTGCGCGCGTAGATGAAGAAGCCCATGGACTGCCCCAGCGTGAACACGAGGTCCCGGAGGTGGAGCGCGTAGGTGAGCAGGACCAGCGACCCGGCGATCGAGAGATACCAGAAGATCCCCGGCACGACGCTCCTGCCGGCGCGCTCCGAGGCGATCCACTGCGTCAGGAACCGCGCAGAGAAGATCAGCTGTCCGAGGATCCCCACCGTGGTCCACGGATTGCGCAGCGCGGCGAGAAGCCAGTCGAGGAAGCTTTCGATCATCGGAGACCCTCCGGCTCGGCGCTCAAGACAGGCCGAGCTCGACCCACCCGAGCACAAGGCTAATCCAAAGCAGGCCCGCGAGCGCGAGCCGGTACCAGCCGAAGGGCTCGAGCCCGCGCCGGTTCAGGAACGCGACCAGCCAGCGCACCGCCAGCGCGGCCGACACCGTGGCGACCGCGACGCCCAGCACCACCGGCTTCGCGCCCAGCGTGGCCACGAGCTCGCGCTCCTTGAAGATCTTCCACACGCAGGCGCCGCCCAGCGTGGGCAGCCCGAGCAGGAACGAGAACTCGGCGGCGTCGCGCCGGCGCAGCCCGAGCACCAGGCACGCCGCGATCACCACCATCGAGCGCGACATTCCGGGCCAGAGCGCGAGGCACTGCACCGCGCCGATCAGCGCCGCCTGGCGCGTGTCGACCTGCTCGATGCCGTGCTCGCCGCCCGTCACCGGCGCGCGCAGCAGCCGCCGGTGGAGCGCGATCATGAACACGCCGCCGCCGGCCAGCGCCGCCAGCACCGGCCCCGCGCGGAACAGGTGCGCCTCGATCCAGTGGTCGAGCGTGAGCCCCACCACCGCCGCCGGCACGAAGGCGATCAACAGGTTGACGAGCAGCCGCAGCCCGACCGGATCGCGGCCGACCACTCCGCGCAGCATCGCGAGCACGTGGCGCCAATACAGCCCGAGCACCGCGAGGATCGAGCCGCCCTGGATCACCACGGTGAACGCGTCGATCGCCGGCTTCTGCGCCTCGCCGCGCAAGCCCAGGAGCGACTCGGCCAGGATCAAGTGGCCGGTCGAGCTGATGGGCAGGTACTCGGTGATGCCCTCCACGAGGCCGAGCACCACGGCCTGCCAGGACTCCAGCATGTCCCACTCCCCAGGGGGCGCGCAGAGTAGACGAATCTCAGTCCAGCCGCTTGCGGAAGCGCAGCACCGCGAGCGCGAACGACGCGGCGAAGAAGACGAGCAGCGCGCGCACGTCCGGCGCCACGTCGCCCAGGCTGGCGCCGCGCAGCACGATCCCGCGCGCGATGCGCAGGAAGTGCGTCAACGGCAGCGCCTCGGCCAGCCACTGCGCCGCGCGCGGCATGCCGTCGAAGGGAAACATGAAGCCCGAGAGCAGGATCTGCGGCAGGAACGTCACGAACGCCATCTGGAAGGCCTGGAACTGCGTCTGCGCCAGCGTGGAGATCAACAGCCCGAGCGTCAGCGCCGCCGCGACGAAGGCGCCGGCGGCGAGGTAGAGGCTGGCCAGGCTGCCGCTGATCGGCACGTCGAACAGCACGCGACCCAGCAGCAGGATCAGCGTCATCTGCGCATAGCCGATCGCGACGTAGGGGGCGATCTTCCCGATCATCAGCTCCCACGTCTGCACCGGCGTGGTGATCAGCAGCTCGAGGTTCCCGCGCTCGCGCTCGCGCACGATCGCCACCGCGGTGAACAGCACCAGCGTGAGCGTCAGGATCACCCCGCAGAGCGCCGGCACGATGTGCACCGGCGAGCGCCGCTCCGGGTTGTAGTACGCGCGGAGCTCGAACACCGGCGGCGGCGACTGCGCGGCTGCTGCCGGCGCGAAGCGCCGCTCGCCGGGCAGCGACACCAGCGCGTGTACGGCGGAGAGCACCACCGGGTCGGCGCCGTCGACCAGGAGCTGGGCGCTGGGGCGCTCCCCGGCCGCGCGGCGGCGTTCGAAGTCGGCCGGGATCGCGATGCCGACGGAGATCTTCCCGGCGACCAGCAGCCGCTCCAGCTCCTGCACCGAGCGCGTGGCCGCGACCACGTCGATCACCTGCGTGGCCTCGGCGTCGGCCACCAGCCAGCGCGCCGCCTGCGTGCCCGAGAGGTCGGCCACCGCGGCGCGCAGGTGGCGCACGTCCTGGTTGATCGCGTAGCCGAAGAGCAGCGTCATCATCAGCGGCACGCCCGCCACCATGCCGCCGGTCAGCCGGTCGCGGCGCAGGTGGACGAGCTCCTTGCGCGCGATCGCGGCGATCCGCCACAGCGAGGCGAGCACGCGGCTCATGGCCCGCGCGGCTCCGGCGCGTGCAGCGTAGCGGCGACGAACACGTCCTCGAGGCTCGCGCGCGCGAGCGCCACCCTGCCCCGCACCTGCGCTCGCTCGAGCGTGCGCGCGAGCTCGGCGGCGGGATCGGCCAGCCCGCGGTCGACCAGCGCGTGCAGCCGCGTGCCGAGCTGCGCGACGCTCTTCACCGCGGGAAGGCGCTCGAGCGCAGCGCGCGCCGCGTGCGGCTCCGCGTCCTCGATCTCGACCACCGCGCCGTCGATCTCGCGCATCAGCCGCTCCGGCGCGCCGCTCGCGACCACCCGCCCGCGGTCGAGGATCGCGAGCTCGTGGCAGCGCTCCGCCTCGTCCATGAAGTGCGTCGACACCAGGATCGTGGTGCCGCGCTCGACCAGCGCATACAGCGCCTCCCAGAAATCGCGCCGGCTCTGCGGATCGACGGCGCTGGTGGGCTCGTCGAGGAACAGCAGCTCGGGCTCGTGCAGCGTCGCGCCGGCGAGGGCGAGCCGCTGGCGCTGGCCGCCCGACATCGTGCCCGAGCGCTGGTCGCGCAGCTCGCGCAGCTGGAACTCGTCGAGCAGCCGCTCGATCCGCGCGCGCGCCGCGGCGCGCGGCAGCGTGTAGATCTCGGCCAGGAAGGCGAGGTTCTCGCCGACCGAGAGGTCCTCGTAGAGCGAGAAGCGCTGGGTCATGTAGCCGATCTTGCGGCGCAGCCGCTCGGCGTCGCGCGGCACCTCGAGCCCGAGCACGCTGGCCGTGCCCGACGTCGGCGTGAGCAGGCCGCAGAGCATGCGGATCGCCGTGGACTTGCCCGATCCGTTGGGGCCGAGGAAGCCGTAGATCGCGCGGCGCGGGATGTCGAGGTCGACGCCGTCGACCGCGGTGTTGCGGCCGAAACGGCGCGTCAGCCCGCGCGTGCGGATCGCCAGCTCGCTCACCGCGCGCTCACCACCGGCGGCTCGAGCTCGAAGCGCACCTCGACCGGCACGCCCGTGGGCAGCGCGTCGGCAGCCGGCCCCGCGACCTCGACCTCGGCCAGGTAGACCAGCCGCCCGCGGTCGTGCTGCGTGAGCGCGAAGTACGGCGTGAACGCCGCGTCGTGGGAGAGCTTGCGCACGGTGCCGTCGAGCTCGCCGTCGCGGCCCGCGATGCGCACGCGCGCGTGCGAGCCGGGCTCGATGCGCGCGCGCACGGCCTCGGGCACGTAGACCCGCGCGTACGGCGGGTCTGCGGCGAGCATGACCGCCACCACCGCGCCCAGCGGCGGGCGCTCGCCCAGCTTGAACGGCAGCGCGTCGACCCGGCCGGGGCGCGGTGCGCGCACCGTCAGCCGCTCGAGCCGCACCTGGATGTCGGCGAGCGCGCCCTCCTGAGCCGCGAGCGCGGCGCGCGCCTGGTCGAGCTCCTCCGACGTGGTGCCGCGCTCCATCTCCTCCAGCGCGGCATGCGCCTGGTCGCGCCGCGCCAGCGCCTCGTCCCGTTGGGAGCGCAGCGTGTCTCGCCGCGCCGCGGACTCGAAGGCGTGCTGCTCGAGCGCCTTGGAGCGGTCGTACTCGAGATTGGCGTTGGCGAGCGCGCTCTCGGCGCCCGCGAGCGAGGCCCGCGCCTGGCGGATCCGCTCCGCGCGCGGGCCGCGTTCGAGCTCGGCCAGCCGCGCCGCGAGCTGATCGCGCGACGCGCTGGCCCGCGCGACCTGTGCGGCGAGGCGCCGCTCGTCGAGCTTCATCAGCACCTGGCCGGCCGTCAGCACGTCGCCCTCGCGCACCGAGACCGCGACGATCGGCTCGTCCGATTCCGCCACGAGCTCGATGCGGTCGCGCTCGAGCGTTCCCACCGCCGGGATCGCCGCCGGGTCCCGCCGGCACGCCGCCGCGAAGAGGAGCGCCAGCACCGCGATCCCCCGCTTCACGACGCCGCCTCCGCCGCCGCGCGCGTCCCGTCGAGGAAGAGCCGGGTGGTGTGCTCGGCCAGGCGCTTGGCGAACGCCTCGTCGAGCTCGTAGTCGAACACCTTGCCCATCACCGGGTGGGTGAGGAACGGGAAGATCGACATGCCCGCGAGCGAGAGCACCGCCAGGCGAGCGTCGAGGTCGGCGCGCAGCGCGCCCGCTTCGATCTCCTTCGCGAACAGCCCCTGCAGGAGCGGCAGCCCGCGCCGCGCGAAGCGCTCGACGAAGCGCGCGCGCTCGGCCGGCCCCGCGGTGACCACCTCGCGCAGCAGCAACGCCGGCACCCAGGGCTGGCTCGCGATCGTGGCGATGTAGAGCTGGATCAGGGCCTCGACGGGCGCAGTCGAGCGCGGCGACTCCGCGAAGAGCTCCCCCACGCGCGCGATCAGGCCGTCGAACACGCTGGCCAGCATGGCCTCGTACAGGCCCTGCTTCCCGCCGAAGTAGTAGGAGATCATCCCGGGCGTGACGCCCGCCGAGCGCGCCAGCTCGCGGATCCCGACGTCGCCGAAGCCGCGCCGCGAGAACAGCTCGCGCGCCGCCTCGACCAGCTCCCGCTTCACGTCCTCCGCCGCCCGCCCCTGCGCCGGCCGCCCCGGCCGCCGCGTCGTCTTCCCGCCCTTCCTGTTCATGCCCCCAAATTAATCGATCGTTCGATTAATTACAACCCCGATCTGGAACTCAGCGGCAAAGCCCCGAGATCATTCAGGTCTGGGCGCGCTTCACCAGGCCGGTGGTCGACCGGCCCTCGACCAGCGGCACGAGCTCGACGCGGCCGCCCCACTTGCGCACCAGGTCCCAGCCGACGACGGCGCGCTTGGTCTTGTAGTCGGCCCCCTTGGTCAGCACGTCGGGGCGCAGCGCGCGGATCAGCGCGAGCGGGGTGTCCTCGTCGAACAGCACCACCGCGTCGACACAGGAAAGTGACGCCAGGATCTGGGCGCGGTCGAGCTCGCTCTGCAGCGGCCGGCCCGGGCCCTTCAGCCGGCGCACCGACGCGTCGGTGTTGATGCCGACCACCAGCGCGTCGCCGAGTCGCCGCGACGACTCGAGGTAGCGCACGTGGCCCAGGTGCAGGATGTCGAAGCAGCCATTGGTGAACACCACCGAGCGGCCCTCGGCGCGCAGCCGCGCGGTGAGCTCGGCAGCCGCGTCGCGGTCGAGCACACGCCCCGCCGACGGGACGTTCACCTGCCCCAGCACCGTCAGGATCTCCTGGCCGGTCACCGTCGCGGCGCCGAACTTCCCCACCTTCACGCCCGCGGCGACGTTGCCCAGCCACGCGGCCTCGGCGATGTCTGCCCCCGCCGCGAGCGCGAGCGCCACGGTCGCGGCCACGACGTCGCCCGCGCCGGTCTCGTCGACGAGCTCCTTGGCGTGTGCCGGAAACGCGAGCGGCGCGCTGCCGCGGCTCGCGATCACCATGCCCTGGGCTCCGCGCGTGACCAGCACGTTCGCCACGTCGAGCTCGTCGGCGATGCCGAGCGCCGCCCGCTCGGCGCTCGCTTCGTCGGGCAGCGGCCCGTGCACGAAGCGCTCCGCCGCGCGCAGATTCGGCTTCAGCACCGTGGCGCCGCTGAAGGCCTTCCAGGGCAGGTCCTTCGGATCGACGAGCACCGGCCGGGAGCCCGCCGCGGCGAACACCGCGCGGCACACCGCGGCCGAGAGCACGCCCTTGGAGTAGTCGGACAGCACCACCGCGTCGGCGCGCTTCACCGCGCGCGCGACCGCGGCGGAGAGCCGACGGTCGAGCTCGGGTGAGAGCGGCGCGACCGTCTCGCGGTCGAGCCGGATCACCTGCTGCTGGCGCGCGACGATGCGCGTCTTGCGGGTGGTGCGGCGCGCGCGGTCGGCCAGGATCCCGCTCTTGCCGATGCCCAGGCTCTCGGCCTCGCTCTTGAAGAGCTCGCCGTCGGCGTCCGCGCCCACAACGGTGCAGAGCGTCGCCTTCGCCCCGAGCGCCACCAGACACTTGGCCACGTTCGCCGCGCCGCCGAGCACGAACTCCTCGCGCTCGACGGCGAGCACCGGCACCGGGGCCTCGGGCGAGATGCGCTCGACCTCGCCGCTCACGTAGTCGTCGAGCGCCGAGTCGCCCACCACCAGCACCCGCCGGCCCACCATCGCGCCGAGCAGCTCGCGCACGCGCGCGAGCGCGGGCTCGCGGAACTCGGCCGCGCCGTTCCCGCGCCGGCTCAACGCAGCGCCTCCCCGTAGCGGCGCCAAATGCGCGCGACTTCGGCGAAGCCGACGAAGAAGTCCCGGGGCCGAACGCGCGAGCCGGCCACGTCCTCCCAGCGCTCGAGCGGTAGCTCGTAGAGCGCCTCGGCGCCGCGCCCGGCCGCGAGGAAGCGGGCCAGCAGCTCCACGTCGAAGGTCCAGTTCACGCCGAACGGCTCCGCGAACAGCGCCGCCAGCTCGGCGCGGTTCCGCATCAGCTTCGCGCCGCACTGGGTGTCGTACACGGGAAGATGGAGGACCTGTGAGACCGCGGTGGCGAACACGCGGCCGAGATAGTGCCGCACCGGGCTGCGGCGCACCTCGCGGCCCAGCAGCTGCACCCGCGCGCCGAGCACCAGCTCGACGTGGCTGCGGGCGTCGAGCACCGCGACGAAGCGGGGGATCTCGTCCAGGGGCGTGGCGAGATCGGCATCCCAATAGCCGATGTACTCGGCGCCCGACTTGGCGGCTGCGAGCATGCCGCGCCGCACGGCTTCCGCCTTGCCGCCGTTCGGCTGCAGGTCGAGCACGGACACGCGGCCCGGCAGCGCGCGCTCGAGCTCGCGCAGGCGTTCGAGCGTGGCGTCGGTGCTGCCGTCGTTCACGAGCAGGAAGTCGATCGCCGGCGCGCGCGCGCAGAATGCCCGGAACGCGTCGCCGGGCAGGCGGCGCGCCTCGTTGTAGCAGGGCACGACGATCTGCGTTTCGCCCATTCCCTCCCCCGTCACCGAACAGCGTAGCGACTCGCGGCGCCGATTCGAGCCGCGTTCGCCGGGCCATGCCCGCGCTGCAGGCAGGCTCTGCACGGGGAGCGGGCGCCGCGCAGGCTGTCACGGCGTCTGCGCCGCGCGCGCGGCCGGCACGCAGCTTGCGTTCCGCGCGGACCGTGGTGAGAGTCGCGGCGATCATCAAGCCCTTCAAGCTCGAGGAGCTGCGCGACACGCTCGCGGAGATCGGCGTGAAGGGCATGACCGTCCACGAGGTGCGCGGCTTCGGCCAGCAGAAGGGGCATGCGGAGCTCTACCGCGGCGGCGAGTACGTGGTGGACTTCCTGCCGAAGCTTCGGGTCGAAGTCGTGATCAGCGAAGACGCGCTGGTGAAGGTCACCGGCGCCATCGTCGACGCCTGCCGGACCGGAAAGTTCGGCGACGGCAAGATCTTCATCACGCCGGTCGCGGACACGGTTCGCATCCGCACCGGCGAACGCGGAGACGAGGCACTCTCGTGACTCCACCCGACCACTGAACCAGTCCTCGAATCTCCTAGGTTGGGGCCGGTGCGACCTGGGTGAGCGGCGCGGACGCGAGGGTCTTGTCGCCGCGGATGGCGAGGCGCCGACGATGGAAGCGTTCGATCGTCGGACGGTGCCCGATACTGACCCAGGTCGTCTCCGGGAGCTCCCGCTCGAGCAGCGCATAGAGCTGGCCCTCCGTGTCGCTGTCGAGCGCGGAGCTCGCCTCGTCCAGGAACAGCCACTTCGGCCGGTGCAGCAGCGCCCGGGCGAAGGCGAGCCGCTGCTGCTCGCCCGGTGACATGCGCTGCTCCCAGTGCTCCGCCTCGTCGAGCCGGGCCGCGAACGGCTCGAGCCGACAGGCGCGCAGCGCCGCGCGCAGCGCGTCGTCGCCGAACGCGCCTTCCTCTGAGGGATACGCCAGCGCGGCGCGCAGCGTCCCGATCGGCAGATATGGCTTCTGGGGCAGGAACAGACACTCCGACGTGTCGGGCCGCTCGACCGTGCCCGAGCCGAAGGGCCAGATCCCCGCCAGCGCGCGGAACAGCGTGCTCTTGCCCGAGCCCGACGGTCCCGTCACCAGGACCGGCTCGCCCGGTGCGAGCTTGAGGTCGACGCCGTGCAGGAGCTCGCCCCCGTTCGGCAGCGCCACGGTGAGCTCGCGCAGCGCGATCTCGCCGTTGGCCCCGCGCACGATCTCGATTCCCTGCCGCCCGGCCTCTGCGCGCACGAACACGAGGGCCCGGCGGAACGAGGTCAGCCGGTCGATCGTGGCCTTCCACTCCGCCAGGCTCACGTACGCCGTGACGAACCAGGACAGCGCTTCCTGCACGGTGCCGAAGGTGTGCGAGATCTGCATCAGATCACCGAGCTGGATCTGCTTGGCGAAATAGCGCGGAGCCGCCATGAAGAAGGGGAAGACCACACGCGCCTGCCCGTAGCCGAAGGTCAGGCTGCCGACCTTCTTCTGCCGGCGCATGATCTCCCACCAGTTCTGCCACACGAACTGAAAGCGGTGGCGCAGCCGATGCGCCTCGTCGCTCTCGCCCCGGTACAGTGCGATCCCTTCCGCGTTCTCGCGCACGCGCACCAGGCTGAAGCGGAAGTCGGCCTCGTAGCGCTGGCTCAGGAACTTGAGGCCGCTGAGCGGCCGTCCGACGACCTGCGTGAGCCAGGTGCCGAGCATCGCGTAGAGGATCGCCAGCCAGACCATGTAGCCGGGGATCACGAGCCCGAGGCCTGGCACGGTCCAGGATCCCGACTGCGTCCAGAGCAGCGCGACGAAGGAGAACAGCGTCACGACCGAGCTCAGCAGCCCGAGCGAGAGGTCGAGCGCGCCGCCGACGAATAGGTTCATGTCGTCGGCGATGCGCTGGTCGGGGTTGTCGGCGCCGGTCTGGTAGAGCGGCAGGCGGTAGTACGCCCGATCGCCGAGCCAGTCCTCGACGTAGTGATTGGTGAGCCAGCGGCGCCAGCGGATCTGCAGCATCTGCTGGAAGTAGGTCGAGTACACGTTGACCAGCACCCACAGCGTCGCGAGCCCCGAGAAGATCGCGATCTGCCGCCAGAACGCGTCCGCGTCGTAGTTCTGCAGCGCGTCGTAGAACACGCGGTACCAGCTGTTGAACGCGACCGTCAGCCCGACCGCGGCCAGATTCAGCGCCACCACCAGCGCACCCAGCCCACGCGCACCCCAGCGCTCCTCGGAGCTCCAGTACGGGGCTGCGAGAGTGCGAAAGTCGTGCAGGAACTCGCTCAGCTTCTGCTTCATCGCCGTTGCTCCTCGGGAGGCGCGGAAGAGTACCCTTCGGGCGGGACGGAGGTAGACATGAAGTGGGAAGGCGAACGCGAGAGTGAAGAGGTCGAAGATCGCCGCGGCATGGGCATTGGACGCGGCGGCGCGGCGATCGGTGGAGGCGGCCTGCTGCTGGTGCTGCTCATCTCGGTCCTCACGGGGACGGATCCGACCCAGGTGCTCCAGCTCGTCACAGGTGGCGGGAACGCCGCCGCTCCGCCCGAGCAGTCCGGGAAGATGGGCGCGCCCGGCGACGAGACGGGAAAGTTCGCGTCCGTCGTGCTCGCATCGACCGAGGACGTGTGGACCGAGGTGTTCTCCCAGCGCGGCCAGCGCTACGAGAAGCCGCACCTGGTGCTGTTCTCCGACGCGGTGCGCTCGGCCTGCGGCACCGCCGAGTCGGCGGTGGGGCCGTTCTACTGCCCGCGCGACTCACAGGTCTACGTCGATCTCTCGTTCTTCCAGGAGCTCTCGGACCGCTTCGGCGCGCCGGGCGACTTCGCGCGCGCCTATGTGATCGCGCACGAGGTCGGCCACCACGTGCAGAACCTGCTCGGCATCGCGGACCGCGTCACCGCCGCGCAGCAGAACGGCTCGCGCGAGCAGGCCAATGAGCTGTCGGTGAAGATGGAGCTGCAGGCCGACTGCTTCGCCGGCGTCTGGGGCGAGCGCGCCAACCGCCAGCGCAAATGGCTCGAGCCGGGCGACGTCGAGGGCGGCCTCGCCGCGGCGGCGGCGATCGGCGACGACACGCTGCAGCGGCAGGCCGGCCGCGCCGTGCAGCCCGAGAGCTGGACGCACGGCTCTTCCGAGATGCGCGTGCACTGGCTGCGCGCCGGGCTCGACTCCGGCGACATGTCGAAGTGCGACACCTTCGGCGACGGAGCGCTGTAGCTAGCTCGCGTAGTGCGGTGACGAGGCCTTCATGAAGCGCAGCAGCATGCGCATCGCCGCCACTTCCCTGCCCTGCCCGTCCGCGGCCGTCGAGTCGAACCAGAGATACTCGGTCTTCGGGCTCTGACCGACCGCCGCGACCCGACCCGCGACGGTGTAGCTCTCGTCGAGCCGGATCGGCCCGGCGAGGTGCGCGATCTCGATCGCGCCGAACAGGCCGACCGCCGGACCGGTGTGCCCGCGCAGCGCCCGCGTAGGCGGCGCCCACAGCAGCTCGACGGCCGCCGACGGCGCGGCGATCGGACCGCCCCAGGGCGAGGCACCCGTGTACCAGTCGAGCGGACCGCTGCACAGCTCGCGCGCGATCCGCTGCGTCTGGCGCTCGCGGCCCAGAGTCACCTTCTCGACCCCGAGCTCCATTCCGGGCCGGAGCGCGCGCAGGATGCGCAGCTCGTCGGGGTCGCAGCCGCGCAGGTCGCGGGTGCGGAGATCGGAGCGCGACGGATCGCCGACCGAGGCGGTGCCCTCGCACACGCGCAGCCCGTCGAAGCGCTCCATGTGCACCGGCACCTGCAGCGCCCCGGCTTCGGGCTCGTGGGCGTAGGCGCGCACCGTTTCGCGGTCGACGGTGGCGTTCACGAAGTAGAGCGAGAGCGCCCCGTCTTCGAAGAAGCGCGGCCCGAACACACGCAACAGAAGCGGCGGGAACTGGTCCATGTGGACGCTGCCCGCCACCGTGCCGCCGCGGAAGCCGAGCTTCGTCGCGGTCGCGTCGTCGTGGATGCTGCCCCTCTGCTCCAAGGCGCCGTTGCGCGCCTCGCGAAGCTCGCTGCTGAGGATCGCCATGGGCGGATTGTACGCCCCGCGGGGTATGCTGCGGCAATGGCGAAGCTCGATTTCGCGGCGTTCGACTGCGACAACCACTACTACGAGGCGCTCGACGCCTTCACCCGGCACCTGGACCCGCGGCTGGGGCCCCGCTGCGTGCAGTGGGCGGAGATCGGCGGCCGCAAGTACCACGTGGTGGGCGGGGTGGTCTCGCACGCCGTCGCCAACCCCACCTTCAACCCGATCGCCAAGCCCGGTGCCATGCTCGAGTACTTCCGCGGCAACCCCCGCGGGAAGTCGCCGATCGAGTTCCTGCGCGAGCGCGAGCCGATTCCCGCCGAGTACCGCGAGCGCGACGCGCGGGTGGCGACGCTCGAGCGCCAGGGCCTCGAATCGGTCTGGCTCTTCCCCACGCTCGGCGTGCTCTACGAGGAGCTCCTGAAGCGCGACACCGAGGCGGTGGCACTCACCTTCCGCGCCTTCAACCAGTGGCTCGACGAGGACTGGGGCGTGGCCTACCGCGGCCGCATCTTCGCCGCGCCCTACATTCCGATGTGTAGCCCGGAGATGGCGGTCCGCGAGCTCGACTGGGCGCTCGCGCGCGGCGCGCGCGTGGTGTGCATGCGCCCTGCCCCCGCCTGGACCGCGACCGGCCCGCGCTCGCCCGGCGACGCCCTCTACGACCCGTTCTGGGCGCGCGTGAACGAGGCCGGGATCACCGTCGTCGTCCACGCGGGCGACAGCGGCTACTCGACCCACGGCTACGCGCGCGACGGCTTCGGCGCGACCTTCGACGGTGCCGGCTACAAGCCGACGATCAAGTCGTTCAACATCGAGCGCGCGGCGCACGACTTCCTGATCACGCTCGTGTTCGAGAAGCTGTTCGACCGCTTCCCCAACCTGCGCATCGCCTCGGTCGAGAACGGCTCGGACTACCTGGCCGACCTGTTCAAGAAGCTGCGCTCGACCGCGAAGAAGATGCCCGGCTACTTCAAGGAAGACCCGGTCGACACCTTCAAGCGCCACGTCTGGATCAACCCGTTCTGGGAGGACGACGTGAACGAGATCACCGCGCTGATGGGCTCCGAGCGCGTGATCTTCGGCTCCGACTGGCCGCACATCGAAGGCATGCCCCAGCCGCTCGACTACGTCGACGAGCTGGCGAAGTTCGATGACGCGGCCCAGCGCCGCATCCTGCGCGAGAACACCCGCGAGCTGAACGAGCTGCGCCCGCGCGCGTGACTCGCAGCGGCGCCGCATTCCCCCGCGCGCGCTTCGAGCGCGTGCTGCGCGCCGACTCCGCGGTGAGCGCGGCGCTGTACACCGGGTCGATCGCCTCAGGCGCGGCGGACGCCTTCTCGGACATCGACGTCGAGCTCGTGTTCGCGCCGGATTGCGCAGACGGCCGCGGCAGGGTCGAAGCGCTGTGCGGGGCGCTCGACCGGCTGCAGTTCGGCTACTGGCGCGATCGACTGTTCACCGCCTTCGTCGGCGCGGGCTGGCAGCGCGTGGACCTCCGGCTGCTCTGCGAACGCGAGCTGCGTCCGGGTCCGCGCTTCGCAGCTGCACGGGTCGTGGTCGATCGGGAGGGACGCGCAGCGCAGGTCGTCGCCTCCTCACGTCCCGACGCGTCTGGTGCGGCGCCCGCCGACGCGCGCGAGGAGCTCGCCTGTGCCATCGACACGCAGATCTACGCGGCGCTCCACATCGCGCGGGGCGCGCTCTGGTCGGCACAGGGCGAGCTGACCCACCGCGCGCAGCGGCTGTACGCGCTGCTCGCTCGCCTGCGCGGGCACGAAGTCTTCGGCTTCCGCGCAGTCGAGGCCGTTCTCGACCGCCACGAGCGCGCGCTGCTCGAGCGCGCCTGGCCGCGCGCACCGAGAACGCCCGAGCTCCGCCGTGCCACGCGGGCGCTGTGGCGCTTCACGGAACTGGTGCGCGAACGCGTGGGGACGGCGCTCGGGGACGACGCCGTGCCGCGCGTCGATGCCCGCGCGCTGCTGCGCGCGGTCGAGCGGATCCGCGCATGACCGACTCCGCGCCGCGCCGGCCCAAGCTCTACGGCATCGGGACCTCGGTCTACGCGGAGCGCGACGGCAAGATCCTGGTGCTGAAGCGCGCGGGCGGCGCGGCAACCGGGGCGTGGTATACACCGGGCGGTGTGCTCGATCCCGGCGAGACGCCGGTGGAGTGCGCGCGCCGCGAGCTGTTCGAGGAGACGGGACTGGCGCCGAGCGGCCCGCTGCGCCTGGTCGGCCTGGTGCCGATGCATGTCTACGGGGCCGACGGCTTCATCGTGGCCTATGCGTGCGCCTGCGCCGAGGGGGAGGTGGAGCTCAGCGCCGAGCACTCCGCCGCGCGCTGGATCGACCCGGTCGAGTACCGCGACCGCTACTTCTCGGCGGCGGGGATCGAGAAGCTCCGCGCGCTCGAGCCGCGCATCGCGGAGATGTCCGCCGCGGTGCGCGCGGCGCTCGACGAGTACCTCGCGCA
>Ga0318554_10000073_pt1 | contig 30317 bp, 25 predicted proteins | sample GRESIP082b2f22_FD_203687 | JGI IMG/M metagenome (GOLD analysis project Ga0318554, IMG submission 203687) | Tropical soil microbial communities from Luquillo Experimental Forest, Puerto Rico - GRE.SIPMG.082b2f22 | ecosystem: Environmental > Terrestrial > Soil > Tropical forest > Bulk soil... | reverse complement strand
GGCTGGGCCACATCCGTGGCTCCTCGCACGGGGCGACCCGCATCTTCCGGCTGTCCTATCCCGACCCCGGATACGTGCGGATGGCGCTGGCCGCCCGGCCTGCCTGGGCCCGGCTGCAGGCGGCGGCAGGCGAGGAACTGATGGTCACGACCGGTGGCCTGGACGCGGGACCGGGTGCCGGCGCCTGCGCGGCCGCGCTGGCCGAGTGCGGTGTCAGCCACTCCTGGCTGACTGCCAGCCAGATCCGCGGCCGCTTCCCCGGCATCGGCGTCCGGCCGGGCGAGCGCATGCTGTACCAGCCAGACTCTGGGGTCTGCCTGGCCGGGCGCACGGTCGCCGCGCTGCAGCGGCTGGCCCGGCAACTGGGAGCGGACATCCGGCCGGACTGCCCGGTGCTGGCCATCGAGCCGGACGGCGACCGCGCGGTGGTCCGCACCGCGGCCGGCCCGGTCTCGGCCACGGTAGTGGTCGCCGCCACCGGGCCCTGGAGCGGAGAGCTGCTGGCCGCGGCGATGCGGCAGCCGCCCAGGCTGGCGGCCACCCTGCAGCGGGTGCGGTACTTCCGGCCACGGGACAACCGCCTGGCGGCCTGGCCCACCCTGATCGAATGGCCGGCCAGGGCTCCGGTCTGGTACCTGGTGCCGATGCTCGGTGGGGCGCCCGGGGTCAAGGTGGCCACGCACGCCATCGGCCCGCCGGTCGATCCCGGTGACGGCCCATTCACCGCGCTCGACCCGGGCGGGGAGGAGCAGGCCGCTGCTTACGTCCGGGACCGGCTGCCCGGGCTTGACCCAGCCCCGCTGGCCCCGGAGACCTGCCTGTACACGATGACCGCGGATGAGGACTTCGCGCTCGGCCGGGAGGGGCCGGTGGTGGCCGGCGTCGGCTGCTCCGGGCACGCCTTCAAGTTCGGCCCGCTGCTCGGCGAGATCCTGGCGGCGCTGGCCCTCGGCGAGCCGCCGCCGGTGGATCTGGCCCGGTTCTCGCTGGCGCGCCCGTCGCTGGCCACCGCGCCCACCACCGGTACCTAACGAATGGCCCCGGGCGGGCCTCAGCCCCGGCGGCGCACCAGGCCCACGGCCGCCCCAGCCCGGATTGTCGGCCTTGACAGCTGCCGGGCCCTGGTCGCCGCCGCGTCGCCGGCCGGTGCCGGGGCGGGCAGGATCTAGTCGTGCGCTCCGCCGCGGTCGTCGTGAACAGCACCCGGGTCGGCGGGCTGGCCGCCTTCCGCCGGGCCTGCCGCTCGGCAGCCGCGGCCAGCGGCTGGCAGCTTGAGTTCGCCGAGACAACCGTCGACGACCGCGGCGTTGGGCTGGCCCGGGGCGCGGTCGCGGCCGGGGCCAGCCTGATCATCGCGGCTGGCGGGGATGGGACCGTCCGGGCCTGTGCGCACGCGCTGGCGGATACCCCGGTGCCGCTGGCGATCCTGCCGCTGGGAACGGCCAATCTGGCCGCCCGGGCGCTGGGGGTGCCACCCCAGGTCACGGCCGCGCTGGCGACCGCGTTCGGGGGCCGGCAACGCCGGATCGATCTGGCGCTCGCGGACTTCGGTGACGCCGCGGGTGGGCTGACCTTCATGGCGATGGCGGGCATCGGGCTGGACGCCGAGGTGGTTGCCGCCACCCCGCGGCTGATCAAGCGGCGGGCCGGCTGGCCCGCCTACGCCGCCGCCGGGGCCGCCCGTCTGGCCGGCCGCCGCACCAGGTTCACCATCACACTCGACGCCGGCGAACCGATGACATGGCAGGCGCGGTCGGTGGTGGTGGGCAACGTCGGCCTGCTGCCAGGGGGTTTCCGGCTGCTGCCCGCGGCGCTGCTCGACGATGGCCAGCTCGATGTGGGCATCCTCGCCCCGGCCGGCCCGGCTGACTGGCTGCGGGTGGGCGCCCGGGTGCTGTCCGGCCGCACGCATGACGACCAGCGGCTGGCCAGGTTCCGGGCCCGCCGGATCGAGATCCGCGCTGGGCAGCGGCTGCCCCGTGAGGTCGATGGTGAGGTCGTCACGCCGGGGCGGCGGCTGACGGTCACGCTGCGCCCGCTCGCGCTGGCGGTCTGCGTGCCCTGACTGCCCGCGCGTGGGGGCGCATGAGTCAGTGCGAGCCGGAAAGGGGCACCATAGTGGTGGACCGAGGTAACTGTCAGCCGACGAGGCAGGGTGCGAATGCGGCTCCGGGCAGGCGTGGCAATCGATCTGGGCACGGTGAACACGCTGGTGCACGTGACGGGCCGGGGCATCGTGATCGATGAGCCGTCAGCGATCGCGGTCGAGCCCGGGACGGGCCGGTTTACCGCAACTGGCCAGGCCGCGGACAGCCTGGCCGGCAAGGAGCCGCAGGGCATCGACATCGTCCACCCGCTGCAGGACGGTGTGGTGGCCGATCTGGACGCGGCTGCCGCCATGCTGCAGGCCTTCCTGCGGCGGGCCGGGGTGCGCCGTGGCCTGCTCCGGCCGCGGGCGGTGATCTGCGTCCCGGGCGGGGCGACCTGGGTGGAGCGCCGCTCGCTGGCGACCGCCGCAGCCGCGGTGAAGCCCCGGTGCGCGATCGAGATGATCGAGGAGCCGATCGCGGCCGCGGCCGGGGCCGGGGTCAGTTCGGCGGACGGGGCTGGCGCGTTCATCGTCGACATCGGCGGTGGCACCACCGAGGTGGCGGTGGTGGCGGGCGGGCATCTGGTCCGCGCGGAATCGCTGCGGCTGGCCGGCAATGCGATGGACGAGGCGATCGTGCACGCGGTCAAGGCCGAGCTGGGCCTGCTCATCGGCCGCAACGCCGCCCGGACCCTGAAGATGACCACCGGGCTGGGCGACGGCGGGGCCGGCTGGGTGGAGACGGTCGGGGTGGACGTGGCGCAGCGGATCCCGCGGGTGGAAAAGGTGCCAGGCCAGCTGGTCGTGGACGCGCTGGAGCACCTGGTCGCGAGGATCGTCTCGGCGGTGCTTGGCATTCTGTCGGACATCCCGCCCAACCTCGCCGAGGACGTGGTGCGGGGGAAGATCCGGCTGGCTGGCGGTGGCGCATTGCTGCCAGGTCTGGCAAGCCGGATCGAGGCCGCCGCCGGCATCGCCGTGGTGGTGGTAGACGACCCGCTGCGGTGCGTGATCCGGGGTGCCGCCGAGATCCTGGAGCACGGCGGAGGTCACTGACAGCCGGGTGCCGGAACGCCCGCGCGCCGCTGCGGGCACCGGCTCAGGGCCGGCCGCGCCGCCACACCGGCTTGCGCTTGCCGAGAAACGCCTGCATGCCCTCCTTCGCGTCGGGCAGCTGGCTGGTCGCAGCCATCACCTCGATCGCGTACGCGTAGGCCTTCGGCTGGTCGAGGTCAATCTGGGCGTACAGCGCCTGCTTGCCGACGGCCTTGCTCTCCGCCGACCCGCGGGTGACCCGCTCCAGCAGGTCCTGCACCGCGAAGTCGAGCTGGTCGGCCGGCGCTACCGCGTTGACCAGCCCCCAGTCTTGCGCGGTGTACGCGCTGATCGTGTCGCCGGACAGGGCGAGCTCGGCGGCCCGCTTGCGGCCGACGTTGCGGGCGATCGCCACCATGGGGGTGTGGCAGAACCAGCCACCCTTGCCGCCGGGTGCGGCGAAGCCAGCCGTCTCGCTGGCCACGGCCAGATCCGCGCTGGCGACCAGCTGGCAGCCGGCCGCCGTGGCCAGCCCATGCACCCTGGCCACGACCGGCTGCGGCACCTGCTGCATGAGCGTCATCAGCTCGGTGCAGGTCATCAGCAGCGCCCGGATCGCGGCCAGATCGCCATCGGCCACCTCGGCCAGGTCATGCCCGGAGGAGAACACCGGGCCGTTGCCGGCCAGCACGATACCCAGCGCGTCGCTGTCACCGATCTCGCGAAACGCCGTAATCAGCTCGCGCATGTGCGCCAGCGAGAGGCTGTTCCTTCGCGCTGGCCGGTTCATCGTGATGGTGGCGAAGTCCCCTGACCACTCGGTCAGGATGTGCTCGAACGCCATGGTGGCCTCCTGGTTCCCCTCGCAGCCTACGCGGGCACGCCGGCCCGGGCGGGGCGCCGCGGCACCGGGGCGGTGGCCAGACCCGTTTCCGGTACGCTCCTGATGCACTCCGTCGCCCCGGGCATGACGGTGCCGTCGTTCGCGAAGTCAGGGGGATGATCACCGCGGCCAGCACTCACCAGACGCCGCTGGCTGGCCGCCCCCGGCCCGCCCGGGTGACCTGGCTCGCCTGGGTGGCTGCCGCGGTGGTGGGGGCGATGGCAGTGGTCTCCTGCACGGGCGGCGCCGGCTCGTCGGCGCCCGGGGTGGCCGCCTCCCAGGCAGGGCCGCTCCACCCGCCCACCCCGACCCGACCGGCTCTGCCCGCGCTCACCCCGGCGCAGATGGCCGGCCAGCGGGTGATCTACAGCTACCCGGGCCTGACCCCACCCCCCTCGCTGCTGCGCTGGATCCGGCATGGCAAGGCCGCTGGTGTCATCTTCTTCGGCGCCAACATCGCCAGCACCGCCCAGCTCACCAGCGTGGTCAGGGAACTGGACCGGGCCAACGGGGCGGCCAGCAACCCGCTGCGCAGGTACCCGCTGCTGCTGATGACCGACCAGGAAGGCGGCATCGTCCGGCGGCTGCCGGGTGCACCGGAGCTCTCGGAGCGGGACATTGGCGCGGCACCGGACCCGGCTGCGCAGGCCAGGGCGGCCGGCGCCGGCGCGGGCCAGAACCTGGCCGGGGCCGGCCTGAACGTGAACCTCGCGCCGGTCCTCGACGTCTACCGGGTGCCGGGTAACTTCGACGACCAGTTCGGCCGCTCATACAGCATGAGCCCGCGGGTGGTAGCCACCCTGGGCGCCCATTTCATCAGGTCCCAGCAGGCCACCGGGGTGGCGGCGACCGCCAAGCACTTCCCGGGCCTGGGTGCGGCCGATGCCACCGAGAACACCGACCAGCAGCCGGTGACGCTGGACGTGGGCCTGCACGAACTGCGTGCCATCGACGAGTTCCCCTACCGGGCCGCCATCGCCGCCGGGGTCAAGCTGGTGATGGTGAGCTGGGCGGTGTACCCGGCGCTGGACGCCAGCCGTCCGGCCGGGCTGTCGCCGGCCGTCATCAACGGCGAACTGCGCCAGCGGCTTGGCTTCACCGGCGTGACCATCACCGACGGGCTGGAGGCCGGGGCGCTGCAGCCGTTCGGCGGCATCGGGCGGCGGGCCAGGCTGGCGGCCGGGGCGGGGATGGATCTCATTCTCTGCGCGGGCCGGCAGGCCAGCGAGGGCGCGGCCGCGCGGGCGGCGCTGGCCAGCGCGCTCAGCTCGGGGGCCCTCAGCGGGCCGGCCTTCACCGCCGCACTGGCCCGGATCAGCGCGCTGCGGTCCAGCCTGCGTTAACCCTGCCGCGCCGGATTGCTACGAGCTGCCGGTGATGGCCAGGAAGCGCTCGACCATGGCGTTCACCTGATCGGGCACTTCGAGCTGGACGAAGTGGCCAGACCCGACCGTCTGGCCGATCATGATCGAAGGGCAGCGTGCCCGCAGGTCGGCTGACTTGTTGGCGGGCACGGCCGAGCCGATGGAGAGCACCGGCACCGCCGCTGCGGCCAGGGCCGCGGCACCGTCGAACTCGCCCATGGCCCGCGCCGTTGCCGCCGCGATGTCTGGTGGCACCTGCGCCATCCCGTTAATGATGGCCGTGCGGCGGACGTGATCGGTGGGCAGGAACAGGCCTGCCACGAACGACCGCCGCCAGGATCCGTCGTGGTCGGCCGCCACCGCGGCCACCGAGTCCAGGAAGAACGCCGCCGCCGCGCCGTTGGTGATCGGGGCGGGATCGATCATGAGCAGCGCCCGGATGGCACCGGGCCGGGTGGCACAGGCCAGCCCGGCCAGCGCACCCAGGCTGTGGCCGGCAATGACCGGCTGGCGCAGCCCCGCTGCCTGCGCGACCGCCAGCACGTCGTCGGCCAGCGCCTCGACCCGGTAACCGTCCGCGCCTGGCCCGCTGCGGCCGCTCTCGCCGTGGCCGCGCAGGTCCAGCGCCGCCACCGCATGCCGGCCGGCGAAGTGGGCGACCTGGGGGGCGAAGTACGACCGGTCACAGCACCAGCCGTGAACGAAGACGATGGGCGGCTCGCCGGCGCCCGCCGTCTCGTACACCAGCCGCACCCCGTCGTGCGTCACCGAATTGATCATGATTCCTCCGGCCAGTCCGGGTCCGTGACCAGCATGCCGGATGGCAAGCTGGCGGGCGGCTGCGGCCACCCTGGCCCGGAGTGCCGGCGGATCGATCACCTCCACCTCAGCCCCGAGCGCAAGCAGGTCCGGCACGGCGGCGTCGAGCGAGTCAATCCGGATCCAGGCCTGTGACCACCCGGCCCGGCCGGGCGGCATCGGTGACGCGCTCCGGCGGTTCCGGATACCGGCCGGCCGGCCGAGCAGGACGGCAAGCTGCCGCCCGCGGGGCGAAAGCAGGATCCGCGCCCGCTGCGGCACTGTCCCGGCCGCCGGCGGCCTGACTCGTGCCCGGCGATCCCGCCCAGCTCGGCCCGGCTGGCTGGCCTGGCGGCCCGGGGCCGGCCGCCGCCCGCTGCCCCCGGCCGGCCACCCAGGCGGTGCAGCTAGCGCCAGATCGCTGCGGAAGCCGTCCAGTAGCTCAAAGCCGCCCTGGCAGCCGCGGACCGGATAGACCGGTATCCCGGCCGCGCTCAGGGCTTCGATGTCACGCAGAATCGTCCGCTGCGACACCTCAAGCGCGCCCGCCAGCTGGGCCGCGCTCATCCGGCCGCGCGCCTGCAGCAGCCCGATCAGCCCGACCAGCCTGCTCGCCCGCACGTCCTCAGAATATCCAAAACATGACAGGAGATGTCATGTATCGGCTGGCATAATCGGCTGGTCACAGGAGAGGAGCGGGATTATGACCGGACACACCGCCGGCTCGGGGACGGCTGCTGATCCGTGGCTGCTGACCACGCCGCCAGGCAAGTCGGAATTCGAGGCCTGGCGCGACAGCGGGGCCGACCCGCCCGCGCTGGTCGTCCAGGTGGGCACGACCAAGCTGCTCTACCAGCTGCGCTGCATCGAGGACCTGCACGCGATGCTGGCCGAGGCGGGTGGCTGGGTGCCGCTGGGGAACGCCGACGAGCAGAAACCGGCGCAGGAGGGGACAGTGGAAGCGTGGGGCCGGTCTCCGGGCAATCCGGTTGGTGGCTGGTATGGCATGAAGAAAGGCCTGCGTGGCCGGTTCGCCAACTACGTGCCGCCGGTGCTGGAGGCGCTCGGCCTGGCCGAGGTCGAGCACAACCCCCGCAACAACCGGATGCGGGCGCTCTGACCGCCGCCGGGGGCCGGCCCGGCCGCCGGTAACGGGGGAGGCCCCGCAGGCGCGCCAGCCACGAGCCACCCCGCACTGACCGTAGAGTTGGCCGGGTGATTCCCCCCGGGCCCGGCGCCACCGCTGGCGGTGCGCCGGAGGTGCTGCGCCGCGTCTTCGGCTACGGCTCCTTCCGGGGCCAGCAGCAGGAGATCATCGACCACGTCACGGCCGGCGGTGACGCCCTGGTGCTGATGCCCACCGGGGGCGGCAAGTCGCTGTGCTACCAGATACCCGCCCTGCTCCGGCCCGGCACCGGGGTGGTGATCTCGCCGCTCATCGCGCTCATGCAAGACCAGGTCGACGCCGCGGCCGGTCTTGGCCTGCGCGCGGGCTTCCTGAACTCGACGCAGAACCCGTCCGCCCGGCACCAGGTCGAGTCGGCTTTCACCGCCGGCGGGCTGGATCTGCTGTACCTGGCGCCGGAGCGGCTGCTGCTGGAGCCGACCCTGCGGCTGCTCGACCGGGGCAGTATCGCGCTGTTCGCCATTGACGAGGCGCATTGCGTGTCCCAGTGGGGGCACGACTTCCGGCCCGATTACCTGGCTCTGTCCGCGCTGCACGAACGGTGGCCGGCCGTGCCGCGGGTGGCGCTTACCGCCACCGCCACCCAGGCGACCCGGGCCGAGATCACCGAACGGCTGAACCTGGCCCGCGCCCGCCAGTTCATCGCGAGCTTCGACCGGCCGAACATCTGTTACCGGATCGAGCCGAAGACCGAGCCGCGGCGGCAGCTGCTGGACTTGCTGCGCAGCGAGCACGACCGGGAGGCGGGCATCGTCTACTGCCTGTCCCGGGCGTCGGTCGAGCAGACCGCCGAGTTCCTGGCCGGCCAGGGGATCACCGCACTGCCCTACCACGCCGGGCTGGACGCGGCGACCCGGGCCGCGAATCAGGCACGGTTCCTGCGCGAGGACGGGATCGCCATGGTCGCCACCATCGCCTTCGGGATGGGCATCGACAAGCCGGACGTCCGTTATGTCGCCCACCTGGACCTGCCCAAATCGGTCGAGGGCTACTACCAGGAGACCGGCCGGGCAGGCCGGGATGGCCAGCCGTCCACCGCCTGGCTCGCCTACGGCCTGGCCGACGTGGTTCAGCAGCGCAAGCTGATCGATGCCGCCGAAAGCGGCGAAGCGCACCGCCGCCGTCAGAGCGCCCGGCTGGATGCGATGCTCGCGCTCTGCGAGACCGTCCAGTGCCGGCGCGCCCAGCTGCTGGGCTACTTCGGTGAGCAGGCCGCGGCCTGCGGCAATTGCGACACCTGCCTGTCACCGCCGCAGTCGTGGGACGGCACGGTCGCCGCGCAGAAGCTGCTGTCAGCCGTGGTCCGGCTGCAGCGGGAACGGCACCAGCGGTTCGGGGCCGGGCACCTGATCGACATCCTGCTTGGCCGCCAGACCGCCAAGATCAGCCAGCATGATCATGGCTCGCTCACCGTCTACGGGATCGGCACCGAGCTGACCGAGCCGCAATGGCGCGGCGTGGTCCGGCAGCTGCTGGCGCAGGGCCTGCTCGCGGTGGCAGGCGATTACGGGACGCTGACCCTCACCGAGGCGAGCGGCGCGGTGCTGCGCGGCCAGCGGGAGGTGCTGCTGCGGCAGGAGCCGGAGCGGCCCGCGCGGGCACCCCGGGCCCGCCGCCCGGCCGGCGCTGGCCCGGACGGGCTGGCCGGCGAGGCGGCCGGGCGGTTCGAGCGGCTGCGGGCCTGGCGGGCCGCCACTGCCCGGGAGCAGGGCGTGCCCGCATATGTGGTCTTCCACGACGCGACCTTGCGGGAGATCGCCGCGGCCTGTCCCGGCTCACTGGCCGGGCTGGGCACGGTGGCCGGCATCGGCCAGAGCAAGCTGGCCAGGTACGGCGACCAGGTGCTCGCGGTCCTCGCGGCGGACGGGCCGGGGTGACCCGTTACCCGCCTGCCGCCTGGCACGACCTGGCCGGGATCCAGCGCTGATCCCGGCGCGGGGATCGGGCTGGCGCGGGTGCGAACCGTTGAGCCGGACGCCGTTGAGGTGGCGGTAGGTTGGCGTGATCGCGATCTGCGCACGGAAGTGAGGGGCGATGGGGCCGGGATCCGGTAGTGGCGCACCCGAGCCGGTGCTGTGGAACCCGTTCGCGAACATGGCGGGCCTGGCGAGCACGGGCGGGCCGGTGTCCATCGTGCGCGGGCAGGGCTCGTCTGTCTTCGACAGCACCGGCCGCGGCTACCTGGACGCACTGGCCAGCCTCTGGTACTGCAATGTCGGTCACGGCCGGGCCGAACTGGCCGATGCCGCGGCCCGGCAGATCCGGGCGCTGGCCGGCTACCAGGCTTTCGAGCACTTCTCCAACCCGCCCGCGGAGGAACTGGCGGAACGGGTGGCCGGGCTGTCCCCGGTGCCCGGCGCGAAAGTGTTCTTCACCCCCGGTGGCGGATCGGACGCGGTGGACACCGCCGCGAAACTGGCCCGCGCCTACTGGCGCGCGGTCGGCCAGCCCGGCAAGCAGATCACCATCGGCCGGGCCCACGCCTACCACGGCATGAACGCGTACGGGACCTCGCTCGGCGGCATCCCGGCCAATACCGACGCTTTCCTGCCGCTGGTCTCCCAGGTCGAGCACGTGGCGTGGGACGACCCGGCGGCACTGGACAAGACCATCGAGCAGCTGGGTGCTGGGCGGGTGGCAGCGTTCTTCTGCGAGCCGGTCATCGGGGCCGGCGGCGTCTACCCGCCGCCGGCCGGGTACCTGGCGGCGGTCCGCGAGATCTGCCGGCGGCACGATGTCCTGTTCGTTGCCGACGAGGTGATCACCGGCTTCGGGCGGGTCGGGACCTGGTTCGCCAGCGAACGGTTCCGCCTCGACCCGGACCTGATCACCGGGGCCAAGGGCCTCAGTTCCGGCTACGCACCGATCGGGGCGGTGATCATCTCGCCGCGGGTGGCCGAGCCGTTCTGGCGGCCCGGCTCCCGCGAGGTCTTCCGGCACGGCTACACCTATTCGGCCCACCCAGCGGCGTGCGCGGTGGCGCTGGCCAACCTCGCGGTGATCGAGCGGGAGCACCTGGTCAGCCGGGTGGCCGAGCTGGCGCCGGTGCTGGCGGCCACGCTGGCCCCGCTGGCCGGGCATGCGCTGGTGGCCGAGGTGCGGGCCGGCACCGGGTTGCTGGCCGCGGTCGAGATCGCCGAGGACGTGCGGGCCGCCGATCCCGGCATCGGCCCCCGGCTGGTGGCCGCCATCCGTGAGCGCGGGGTGATCACCCGCCTGCTGCGCGGGGTTGCGCTGCAGGTCTCACCGCCGTTCGTGATCACCGAGGCGGAGCTGGGGGAGATCGCGGCGGCGTTCGCGGGCGCCCTGGACGCCGAGCTGAGCCACTGACCCCTGCGCCCGGCGCTCAGGCCAGGCCGAGGACGCGGGCCGCGTTGTCGTGCAGCAGCCGCTGCTGTACCTCGCCGGGCAGCCCCAGGCCGTCCAGCTCGGCCAGGCACCGCTGCGGGGTCAGGAACGGGAAGTCACTGCCCCACACGAACTGCCGGGATAGCCGGCCTCGCAGCTCGGCGATCACCTCCGCCGGGATCCGCCGCGGTGCCCAGCCGGAGATGTCGATGTAGACGTTGGTCTTGTGCACTGCCATAGCGACCAGCTCCATGTGCCACGGCCAGCCAAAATGCGCGGCGACCACGGTCAGCCCGGGGTGGTCGGCGGCGACCGCGTCCAGCCGGATCGGCCGGGCGTAGTCGAGCCGGATGCCCTGGCCGCCGGGCTGCCCGGCGCCGATGCCACTGGTCCCGGTATGGAACAGGGCCAGCAGCCCGTGCTGCTGGCAGGCGGCGAACAGCGGCCGGAACGCCGGGTCGTCGGGGGCGAACGCCTGCAGCGACGGATGGAACTTGACCCCGCGCAGGCCCAGCGCCGCGATGTTCGCCACCTCGGCGATGGCGGCAGCGCCCTTGTGCGGGTCGACGCTGCCGAGCCCGGTGAACACGTCCGGGTGATCCCGGCAGGCGGCGGCCACCGTCTCGTTCGGCACCCGCGGGCGGCCGGTCGTGGTCTCGGCGTCCCAGGCCAGCAGCACCGCCGTGGTGTCCAGTTCGCGGTAGGCCACGGCCAGCTCGGCCAGTGACATCCGGGGCACGGCAGAACGGAAGTAGGCCTCGGCCGCCTCCAGGTAGCCCGCCATGCTCCCCTCCAGCCAGTCGGGGGTGGGCAGGTGGACATGGAAGTCAATGGCTCGCATATCGCCGCTCCCGCACGAGTGTCTGTCCTGGCGCCTACCGTGGCCCTGAGGGCACCGAACGGAAGGCGGCATCATGAACAGTACTCAGGCCATGGTGACCGGGGAGCGGGCGGACCTGCTGGCATCGCTGGCCCGGCAGCGCCATTTCCTGCGCCATACCGTCGGGGATCTGACCGACGAGCAGGCCAGGCAGCGCACCACGGTGAGCGAGCTGTGCCTGGGCGGCCTGATCAAGCACGTCGCCGCCGTCGAGCAGCGGTGGATGCGTTTCATCACCGACGGGCCCTCGGCCATGGGCGGCGGGAACGCCGACCCGGACGCCTGGGCGAACCTGTTCCGGATGCTGGACGGGGAGACGCTGTCCGGGCTGCTGGCGGAGTACGGGCGGGTGGCCCGCCAGACCGACGAGCTGGTGGCCGCCCTGCCAGACCTGGATGCCGACCAGCCGCTGAACTCACCCTGGTTCCCGCCGGGTACCCGGTGGACGGCGCGGCGGGTGCTGCTGCACGTGATCGCGGAGACCGCGCAGCACGCCGGTCATGCCGACATCATCCGCGAGTCGCTGGACGGCCAGAAGACGATGGGCTGACGCCCGCTGCGCTGCGGGGCCGGCGCCGGCCCCCTTTCCCACCCGTTTTGCCTGATGGCGGGTTGGGTAGCGAGGGATCGTGGCGGTCCGGAGGTGACGGTGGGGTGAGCCCGGAGCCGGAGAAGGTGCCGGTCGAGGTCGAAGGCCGCCAGCTGGTCCTTACCAACCTGGGCAAGGTGCTGTACCCGGCGGCCGGTTTCACCAAGGCGCAGGTGATCGACTACTACCTGCGGGTGGCGCCGGTGCTGCTGCCCCACCTGGCTGGCCGGCCGCTCACGCTCAAGCGCTACCCGGACGGGGTCACCGGGGAGTACTTCTACGCCAAGCATGCGCCTGATCATCGGCCCGCCTGGGTGGAGACGGTCCGTTTGCCCTCGCCGGGTTCCCGGTCGCGCGGCGCCTCCGTGCGCTACCTGCTGGCCAATGACCTGCCCACGCTCATCTGGACCGCCAACCTGGCCGGCCTGGAACTGCATGTCCCGATGTGGCGGCTGCCCGATGTGGGCCACCCGGACCTGCTGATGTTCGATCTGGACCCGGGGCCGCCCGCCAGCATCGTGGAGTGCTGCACGGTCGCCCGGCTGCTCCGGCCGCTGCTCACCGAGCAAGGGCTGGAGCCGCTGGCGAAGACCTCGGGCGGCAAGGGCCTGCAGCTGGTCGCGGCGATCACCGGGCTCACCTCGGAGCAGGCCAGCAAGCTGGCGCTCGGGCTGGCAGAGCGGCTCGAGCGCGCGCATCCGGAGCTGGTGGTGTCCCGGATGACCAGGGTGCTGCGGCCCGGGAAGGTGCTGGTGGACTGGAGCCAGAACAACTCGGCCAAGACCACCGTCGCTCCCTATTCGCTGCGGGCGATGCCCCAGCCGACCGTGTCCACCCCGGTGACCTGGGCAGAGGTCGGCTCCTGCGGCCAGCCTGAGGATCTGGTGTTCACCAGCGATGAGGTGCTGGCCCGGGTCGCCGGCCACGGCGATCTGCTCGCGCCGCTGCTCGGCGGCTGACCCGGCCGGCCCGGCCGGCGGCCGGTGGCGGCCCGGTGTCAGGCCGGGGCCGGGCCGATGCCGGTGATCACGCGGGGGCCAGTCCGTCAGCCCGGGCCGTGCCGTCCAGGTGCGCGGTGTCGTTGAAGCCGCGGACGACCCACCGGTCCGGGCTGATCACCAGCCGCGAGATGGAGCCGTTGTCAGCGGTGATGAAGGCGAACGGCCGGGATCCGCTGGCCTGCGCCAGTGCCTCCCCGATCACCCCGCCGTGGGTGAAGACAGCTACCCGCTGGCCGGGGTGGGCAGCCGCGATCCGGCTCACCGCGCCGCGGACCCGGGCGGTGAACTCGGCCGTGGGCTCGGCCCCGGTGATGACCTCGAAACTCTCCTGCGCCCACATCTGCTGAGCGGTGGGGTGATTCTCGGCCACCCGGATCCGGAAGAGGCCGCCCTCCCACTCGCCCAGGCCGACCTCGCGCAGGCCGGGCTCGACCAGCGGGGTCAGGCCGAGCCGGGCGGCCAGGGGTGCCGCGGTGAGCGCGGTGCGGCGCAGCGTGCTCACGTAGATGGCGCTGATCCCGCCCGGCGCGAGCCGGTCCGCCAGGCGTTCGGCCTGCTCGTGCCCTTCCGGTGCCAGCGCGGGATCGGCACGCCCGTCAACTATCGGGAACGGGGCGGCCAGGGTGGCGCGCTCGGATTCGCCGTGCCGGATCAGCAGCAGTTCGGCGGCGCCCGGGGGCAGCGCGAAGCGGTTCTGCCGGTAGCCGCCCGCCGCCGGTGGCTGGTCAGGAGATGTCACAACGTGGGTAGCGTAGCTGCCCGGCGGGCCTCAGCCGCCGCCCGCCGGACCGCGGCGGCGGCAGCCGGCGGCCGCGGGGCTCGGCCCGTCGACTCGCTGTCATCTGCCCAATATCGTGGGATTCCACCGTCTACACCACGGCGCGGGCGGTTGCCGCCGGCCGGTGCGGGACGGCGCGCGACTCGATGGGGAGGGCGCATGGCTCAGGCCCGCTATGACTTTGTGATCGTGGGCGGCGGCTCGGCGGGCTGCGCCCTGGCCAACCGGCTCTCGGCCGACCCATCTAACCGGGTACTGGTGCTGGAGGCGGGCCGCCCGGACTACCGCTGGGATGTGTTCATCCACATGCCCGCCGCGCTGACGTTCCCGATCGGCAGCAAGTTCTATGACTGGAAATACGAGTCGGAGCCGGAGCCGTGCCTGGACGGCCGCCGGGTCTACCACGCCCGCGGGAAGGTGCTCGGCGGGTCGAGCAGCATCAACGGGATGATCTTCCAGCGTGGCAACCCGCTGGACTTCGAGCGCTGGGCGGCCGATCCGGGCATGGCGGACTGGGACTACGCGCACTGCTTGCCGTACTTCAAGCGGATGGAGACCTGCCTGGCCGGCGCCGATGAGTTCCGCGGCGGCGACGGGCCGCTGGTGCTGGAACGCGGGCCGGCCACCAGCCCGCTGTTCGAGGCGTTCTTCGAGGCCGTGCAGCAGGCGGGCTACCCGCTCACCAGCGACGTGAACGGGTTCCGGCAGGAGGGTTTCGCCGCCTTCGACCGCAACATCCACCGCGGCCGCCGGCTCAGCGCGGCCCGCGCCTACCTGCACCCGGTGAAGGGCCGGCCCAACCTGGAGGTGACCTGCCGGGCGCTCGTAACGAAGATCATTTTTGACGGGACGCGGGCCACCGGTGTCGAGTACCGGCACGGCAGCGGCTCACCGCAGACCGTCCAGGCGGGTGAGGTGATCCTCTGCGGCGGCGCGATCAACTCGCCCCAGCTGCTGCAGCTGTCCGGTGTCGGCAGCGCGCGATTGCTGCCCGGGCTCGGCATCAGCGTGGTCGCCGACCTGCCCGGAGTGGGCGAGAACCTGCAGGACCACCTCGAGGTGTACGTCCAGTACGCGTCCAAGCTGCCGGTCTCGGTCGCGCCCGCGCTGAAGTGGCGCAACCGCCCGCTGGTCGGTGCCCGCTGGCTGTTTGGCCGCAGTGGCCCGGGGGCGACCAACCACTTCGAGGGCGGCGGCTTCGCCCGCAGCAACGACGAGGTCGCCTACCCGAACCTGATGTTCCACTTCCTGCCGATCGCCATCCGCTACGACGGCTCGGCACCGGCAGGCGGCCATGGATACCAGGTGCACATCGGCCCGATGTATTCCGACTCGCGCGGCACGGTCAAGATCACCTCACCCGACCCCCGGGTGCACCCGGCGCTGCGCTTCAACTACCTGTCCACCCCGACCGACCGGCGGGAGTGGGCGGAGGCGATCGCCATCGCCCGCAGCATTCTCAGCCAGCCCGCCTTCGCCCCGTACAACGCGGGCGAACTGTCGCCGGGCCCGGGCGTCAGCACCGACGAGGAGGTGCTGGACTGGGTGCGCCGGGACGCGGAGACCGCGCTGCACCCCTCGTGCACCTGCAAGATGGGCACCGGCCAGGACGCGGTGGTCGACCCCGCCACCATGCGCGTGCACGGGCTGGCCGGCCTGCGGGTGGTGGATGCCTCGGTGATGCCGTACGTGACCAATGGCAACATCTACGCGCCGGTCATGATGACCGCCGAGAAGGCGGCCGACCTCATCCTGGGCGATACCCCGCTGCCGCCTGACCCGGTGCCCTTCTACCGCTACCGCCCGGACCCGGCCCAGCACCAGCCATCATGATCGGAAAGGGGGCCGGGCGTGGTGGATCCGCGGGATCCGAGCGGGCTGCGCGGGGATGCACCGCTGCTGGACGCGTGGCTGCGGTCCACCGAGCGGGCGGCGGCCGGGGCGCTGACGCCGATGAGCGTGCCCGGGCACAAGCAGCGGCAGTACCTGACCGGCGCGGTGGTGGCCGGCGACTCCCCACTGTACGGCGGCCTCGACACGATCAAGCACGCGGATGTCCTGCTGGCCGAGGCCGAGCAGCGAGCCGCCCGGCTCTGGGGTGCCGACTGGTGCCGGTTCTCGGTGGCTGGCTCCACGCATGGCAACCAGGCGCTGGCGCTGGCGGCCGGCTCGCCCGGCCAGGAGGTGATCGTCACCCGGAATCTGCACCGCTCGGTGCTGCTCGGGCTGGTGCTGGCCGGGCTGCGGCCAGTCTGGGTGCAGCCAGACCGCGACCAGGCCACCGGCCTGCCGCGGGCCGTCCCGGTCGCCGCGGTCAGGGCTGCCCTGGTCAGCCATCCCGCTGCCTGCGCGGTGTTCCTCGGCGATCCGTCGTACGTGGGCACCACCGGCGACCTGGCCGGCCACGCCCGGGCCGCGCACGAGGCCGGGGTGCCACTGCTGGTGGACGCCGCCTGGGCGGCGCACCTGGGCTTCCACCCGGAACTGCCGCCACACGCGCTGGCCGCCGGGGCCGATGCGATGGTCACTAGCGCGCACAAGGCGCTGCCCGCCTATACCCAGGGCGCGCTGGTGCTGGCCCGGACCGGTCGGCTGGACCGGGCCCGGCTCGACCGCGCCTTCGAGGCGACCCACACGACCAGCCCGGCGGGCGCGATCGCCGCCAGCATCGACGCCTGCCGGGCGCTGCTGGCCCGGGACGGGGAGGAGCTGTGCGCCCGGCTGCTGCGGCTGGTCGCGGCCGCCCGCGCGCGGCTGGCCGCAGTGCCGGGCGTGCTGGTACTGGCCGGTCCCGGCGTCGAGCCGAGCAAACTTGTCGTGCTGCTGCCGGGTACCGGCGCGCACGGGAACGCGGTCGAAGCTGACCTGATCGCGGCGGGCATGCCGGTGGAGATGGCCGACCGGGACACCATCGTGCCGATCATCACCCTCGCCGACGACGAGGACACGGTAACCCGCTTCACCCAGACGCTGGTGGCCGCGATCGAGCGGCACCGGGCGGCGCCCCGCACGCCTACCCCGTCACCGGCCTGGGCGGTTACACCTGTGCTGGCGATGCCGCCCCGGACCGCGTTTTTCGCGCCCAACGAAACTGTCGTGGCCGGTGCCGCGATCGGGCGCACCAGCGCCGAGCTGGTGGCCCCCTACCCGCCCGGGATCCCGGTGCTGGCCCCGGGTGAGGTCATCACCGCCGGGGCGCTGGCTGCGCTGCGCGCCGCCCAGGCCGAGGGCAGCCGGATCGCCTACGCGGCCGACCCCACCCTGGCCACCCTCCAGGTCGTCCAGGCGTGATCAGGTACCGCCAGTGCCCAGCCGCAGCCGGTCGCGGGCGGCGGCCAGGCCGTCCGCCAGGGCGGTGCGCTGGGGCGGGGTGAGCACGTCGATCAGGTACCGGCGGACCACCTGGACGTGGCCGGGCGCGGCCCGGCCAAGCGCCGCCCGGCCGGGCTCGGTGAGCACGGCCAGCACCCCCCGCTCGTCGGCGGGATCGCGCTGACGGCGGACCAGCCCGGCCCGCTCCAGCTGGGTGATCTGATAAGTCAGGGCGCTGCGGGAAACCGTGATCATGTCGGCGAGGCCGCTCATCCGCTGCTGGCCGCCGGGCGCGGACCCGAGCCGGGACAGGATCTCGTACTGCGGGTGGGACAGCCCGGCGTCCGCCCTGAGCTGCCGTTCGATGGCACGGTCAAGCCGGTGGCTGACCTCAAGGAAGGCCAGCCAGGCCGCCATTTCCGCGTCATCCAGCCAGGCAGGCTCGTCCGCCACGGGCCCAGCCTAGCGCCCGTGATTCAAATTCAAATCATCGCCCGGTCGTGCCGATCCGATGTACTGCGGGGCAACCCCGGCTGCCCGGCGGCATTTGCTGCGTCTGGTGTGAGCAGCGGGCCACCTGGGCAGCACGGTGCCTGCGGGCTAGCCCATTTGCCATCGGCCCGGCAGCGACCCAAGTAGCCTGAGGAGTCGGTGGAAAGGGGGGCAATGGCCATCTTCAGTCCTGGCCTGCGGCCAGTGGAGGAACCCGGGACCAAGGGCCTCAAGACGGGCGCCCTTGGCCTGGTCTCCAGCGTGGTCATCGGCATGGCCTCGGTCGCGCCGGCCTACAGCCTGGCCGCGACGCTGTTCTTCGTGGTGGCCGCCGTCGGGCTGAAGTCCCCGCTGGTCGCCGTGCTGGCCTTCGTGCCGATGCTGCTGTGCTCGATCGGCTACAGCGAGCTGAACAAGTCCGATCCCGACTGCGGGACCACGTTCATCTGGGCAGCCCGGGCGTTCGGCCCGAAAACCGGCTGGGCCGGCGGCTGGGCCATCGTGGCCGCCGACATCCTGGTCATGGCCAGCCTGGCCCAGGTGGCCGGGCAGTACCTGTTCTTCCTCATCCAGGGGCCGAACAGCTCGATCGGTGCCAACCCGTCCGGCGGCTGGGTGCTGCTGGTCGGCATCTTCTGGATCGCCGCGATGGCCTACATCTGCTACCGCGGCATCGAGGTCTCGGCCCGGTTCCAGCGGGTGCTGCTGTCCATCGAGATCACCATGCTGCTGGTCATGTCGGTGACAGCGCTGATCCGGGTCGCCACCGGCCACCATCCGCCCGGGTCGTTGCACCCGAGCCTGAGCTGGCTGTCGCCGTCGGGCCTGACCGCCTCGGCCTTTGTGTCCGGGATCATCCTGATGCTGTTCATCTACTGGGGCTGGGACACCGCCCTGTCGGTGAACGAGGAGACCGCGGACAAATCCCGGACGCCCGGCCGGGCGGGCATCATCGCGACCGTCCTGCTGCTCGTCACCTACCTAACCGTGATCATCTCCGTGCAAGCCTTCGCCGGCATCGGGGACAAGGGCATCGGGCTGACGAATACGAACCACCAGTTCGACGTGCTGTCGGTCGCCGGGGGCGCGATCTTCGGTACCTCCCCGCTCGGCATCTTCCTGTCCCGGCTGCTGTTCCTGATGGTGCTCAGCTCGGCCGCCGCCTCGACCCAGACCACGATCTTGCCCACCGCGCGCACGACGCTGTCGATGGCCGCCTACGGGGCGCTGCCCGAGTCATTCGCCAAGATTCACCCCAGGTACCTGACCCCGACGGTGTCCACGATCGTGATGGGCGTGGTCTCGATCGCCCTGTACATCCCGATGAACTACATCGCCGCCGGCAACCCGATCGCTGACGCGGTGTCCGCGATTGGCCTGTACATCGCGTTCTACTACGGGCTGACCGCGTTCTCCTGCGTCTGGCATTACCGGGCCACACTGACCAGCAGCGCCTGGAACCTGTGGATGCGGGGCATCCTGCCCGGGCTGGGCGGGCTGATCATGTACGCCGCTGGCTTCTACAGCCTGCAGAGCGACTGGGTCGCGTCCAACAGCTACACCACGTGGACGGTGCCGGGCCTGCACTGGCAGATCGGCGGCATCTTCATCATCGCCGTGCTTGCGGCGCTGGCCGGGGTTGTCTGCTTTGCCTTCATGCGGATCACCGCCCCCGCCTTTTTCCGCAAGCGAACACTCGGCGGGACCAATCCCGTACTCGTCTTCAACGAGGAACTGTGAGCCGGGCCCGCGCTGAGTCAGCTGCCTGCCACGGGAAACTGGTTAGTAACCGAGACGGTGTTGCTTATACGCGCTGATAATTGGCAGGCTAAGGCAGCGATGGTGCAGTCTGACCGCCAGCTGGTTTAACCACGAGGCGGACTCGGGCGGGGACAGCGGGAAAAGGACATGGCCTCTTCAACCCAGCAGGCCGACGCCGGCACGGCCAGTGAACCGGATCTGGCGCAGTATGCCGTGAGCAGCACAGTGCCGCCCGCAAACCGGGCAGGCGCGGCCCCCGGCCGGCCGGGCTGGCCGATCCGGTCCGGGACGGTGCCGAAGGTGGCCGACGGCTTCAGCGCCAGGATGGAAACGGCACCCGGCCTGTCGGATGCGCTGCCCGCCGGGGCCGCGGTCGCGCTCGTCCCCGATCGGGCTGACGTCCCGGGCCCGGTGGCGGCTCCCGGTGCGCAGGACTGGCTGAGGACGTCGGGTAAAACCCAGCTCGCCACCGCCTTCGCCGAGTCGCTGTGGCAGTCAGGCGGGATAGACCTGCTGGTCTGGGTCGAGGCCACCAGCCGGGCCTCGGTGCTGTCCGGCTACGCGGCGGCCACGGCCGCGGTGACCGGCCGGGACCAGGTGACCAGTGCCGAGTCGGTCGCCGCCCAGTTTGTCAGCTGGCTGGGCGAGACCAGCCGGCCCTGGCTGGTGGTCCTTGATGACCTGGCCGATCCCGCCGAGCTGGACGGTCTGTGGCCGGCTGGCCCGGCCGGCCGGGTGCTGGTGACATCCACCGATGCGGCGGCCGTCCCGAGCGGCGTGCGGCTGGTGCCGGTCGGGCGGTTCAGTCTGCGTGAGGCCATCAGCTATCTGAGCGGCCGCCTGTCGGCTGACCCGGACAAGCGGCAGGGTGTCATCGAACTTGCTCAGGACCTCGACTTTGAGCCGATCGCGCTCAACCAGGCCAGCGCGGTGGTCGCTAACTCGCCGCTGTCCTGCCGCGACTACCGGGCCCAGTTCCTGCGGCGGCGGGAGCAGCTGGCGGAGTCGTCCCGCGCCCAGCCGCCAGCCGCCGCCGTGACCTGGATGTTCTCGTTCGGCCGGGTGGAGCAGCTGGCGCCGGGCGGGTCAGCCCAGTTGCTGCTGGCCCTGGCCGCGGTGCTGGACGGGCACGGCATTCCGCAAACCGTCTTCGCCACCCCGGCGGCAGCCGATTTCCATGCCGGCGGCACCGTCGCGGCCAGCCAGCGCGCGCAGGTGGCGCTGACGGCGCTGCAACAGGTGGGCTTGGTGACCGTCGAACCGGTGACGTCACCGCCGACGGTCCGGATCAGCCCCGTGCTGCAGGCGACGCTGCGGGCGGCTATGCCGAGGGGCATGCCGGAACAGGTGACGTCGTCGGTCGCGGACGCGCTGCTGCAGGCCTGGCCGGAACCCGATCTGCCCGGCTGGCCTGCTTCCGGCCTGCGATCCTGCGTGGCGGCCCTCCGGCGGATCACCGGGAACCTGCTGTGGCGCGACGGCTGCCATCCGCTGCTGGTGCGGGCGGGGGACAGCCTCGACCGCGCCCGCCTGACCGGGCCCGCGGTGGACCACTGGCGCGACCTGGCCAACACCGGCGCCCGCGTGCTCGGCGAGGGGCACCCGGACACGATGCTGGCCTGCCAGCGGCTGGCCGACGCCTATCTCGCGGCCGGGTGCCCGAACGACGCTGTTCCCTGGTTCGAGTGGGTGCTCGAGACGCAGACCAGCACGCTTGGGCCGGATCACCGGGACGTGATCGAGGCCAGGCGGCGGCTTGGCCATGCCCTCGTGGCGGCCCTCCAGCCGCCGAAGGCGATCGCCGTCCTGGAACGCGCGGTTCCGCAATTCGAGCGGGTCCGCGGGCCCGAGCATGCCGACACGCTCGGCGCGCGGGACGAGCTGGCCGCCGCCTACCTGGCTGCGGGCCGGCACGGCGACGCCATCTCCCTCTACCGCCGCACGCTGGCCGACCGGGAGCGCACCCAGGGAGCCCGGCACCCGCAGACCATGACGACGCGGCACGGCCTGGCCGACTCCTACCTGGCCAGCGACCGGGCAAAAGAGGCAGTCGCGGCCTACAAGCGGGTGGTGGCCGACCGGGAGCGCGTCCTTGGCCCCGACCACCTGGACACGCTGACGGCGCGGCACAACCTCGGCGCCGCCTACCGGAAGGCGGGCAAGACGGCGGCCGCGGAGCTGGCCTGCGAGCAGGCCTGGGCAGGGTTCGAGCGGGTGCTCGGCCCGCGTCACCCCGATACCCTGCGGAGCCGTGCTGAGCTGGCCCTGATCTATCACCAGCTGGGGCGCTATGGCGACGCCCGCGTGTTGCTGCTCGACACGATCGAGCGCCTCGAGCGCACCCTGCCCGATGACGATCCGCTGCTCACCGAACTGCGCGAGAGCCTGGCGGACATCGGCGAGGAGTGACTCCTTCGCCGGAAGGCCCGGGACAGCGCTTCAGTGCTGGCTGGATTCGGCCCAGATGTTGATGCCGGCCTCGACGGCGTGAGTGTCGATGGCGGTCAGTTCCCCGGCGGAAAATTCGCGGCCGGCGAGCGCGGCAAGGTTCTCCTCAAGCTGGGCGACACTGCTGGCCCCGATCAGCGCCGATGTCACCCGGTCATCGCGCAGGACCCAGGCCAGCGCCAGCTGGGCCAGGGTCTGGCCGCGGGAGGTGGCGATCTCGCTGAGCGCGCGCACGTGGGTCATCGTCCCGGCGCCGAGGTGCTCCGGGAGGAGTGAGCCGCCCTGGCTGGCTCGCGACCCGGCCGCGACGCCGTCCAGGTACCTGCCCGTCAGCAGACCCTGGGCCAGTGGCGAGAACGCGATGCAGCCGGCTCCCTCGCGGCCGAGCACGTCCAGCAGGCCGTGCTCGATCCACCGGTTGAGCATCGAGTACGACGGCTGGTGGATCAGCAGTGGCACGCCGAGCTGCCGGAGTAGCCCGGCCGCCTCGACGGTCCGTTCCGGGGAATAGGAGGAGATCCCGGCATAGAGCGCCTTGCCGGACGAAACGGCGGTCGCCAGCGCCCCCATCGTCTCGGCCAGCGGTGTCTGCGGGTCAAACCGGTGGCTGTAGAAGATGTCCACGTACTCCAGGCCCATCCGCCGCAGCGACTGGTCCAGGCTGGCCAGCAGATACTTGCGCGAGCCCCACTCGCCATACGGGCCCGGCCACATGTCGTACCCAGCCTTGGTCGAGATCACCAGCTCGTCGCGGTAGGGGCGCAAATCCTCCCGCAGGACCCGGCCGAAGTTTGTCTCCGCCGACCCGTACGGCGGCCCGTAGTTGTTAGCCAGGTCAAAATGCGTGACGCCACAGTCGAACGCGCGCCGCAAGATCGCCCGCTGGACCGCCAGCGGGGTGACGTCACCGAAGTTCTGCCACAGGCCAAGGGAGATCGCCGGCAGCTTGAGCCCGCTGCGGCCGCAGCGGCGGTAGGTCATCTGGTCATAACGGTCAGCCGTGGCAGAGTAGATCATGCCCGCAGTTTCCCATCCGGCACCGCTGCCCGCCGCCGCCAGCGAGGTGGGAGGCCGGGCCGCGGGCAGGGAATGTAGTTTGAATTTGAACTGTTGTCGCGGGCAGACGGTGAGCACGGCGGCAGGAGGGCGCGATGTCCGGCGAGAACACGGCAGCTGAGAGCGCGGCCGGGCCCGCGGCAGCCGCGGGCGTGGCGGGGACCCGGATGCCCGCTATCTACCTCAGTCACGGCGCCCCCCCGCTGGCCGACGACCGGCTGTGGACCCGGCAGCTCGCAAGCTGGTCCGCGCAGCTGCCGCGGCCGGCACCCCCGTCCAGGACACCCCCGACCGCGGCCTCGACCACGGCGCCTACGTCCCGCTGGTGGAGATGTACCCGGACGCGGACGTCCCGGTACTGCAGATCTCGATGCCGACGCTGGACCCGCAGCGGCTGTTTGAGATCGGCCGCCGGCTCGCGCCGTTGCGCGACGCCGGTGTGCTGATCGTGGGCAGCGGCTTCTTCACCCACAACCTGCGGGCCATGAGCTGGGACGGCTCGGTCAGCTCGGTGATGTCGGACTTCGACCAGTGGGGTGCCGAGGCACTCGCCCACGGTGACATTGACGCGCTGCTCGATTTCCAGCACAAGGCGCCCGCGGCCCGGCAGGCGCATCCGCGTACCGAGCATTTCGCCCCCCTGTTCGTCACGCTGGGGGCCGCGGACGGCGACCTGACCGGCGCCCGGACCGTCATCGACGGCTTCTGGTACGGGCTGGCGAAGCGCTCTCTCCAGGTGGCTTAGCGGCGCAGGGCCCGTTAAAGCCGGGCCGTCCCGGCCAGCCGGGCGGTCTCGGCGGCGAGCAGGGCGGCGCGACCGGGGCGGCCGTCACTGGCCGCCCCCGCCAGATTGATCTGCACGAGCAGCGCCGCCGACTGGGCGCCAGCCGACGCGAGCAGGGCAGCGGCGGCGGCGTCGCCCCGCACCGCCGGGTTGCCGCTGGCCGCCACCGTGGCCGCGATGCCGGCCACCGCCATCGCGATCTCAGCGACGCGCACCGGGACATCGCTCGCTGCCGACAGGGCGGCCTGGGTGGCAAGCCCATCTCCTGCCCGCTGGGCGGCCAGCACGGCGCGGTACCCGTCGGCGTCGGCCTGGGCCAGCGGGGCAGCTTCGTCGCGCAGCTGGGCGGCCTGCCGGGCCAGTGATGCGGCATCCGGCCCCGGCCCGGTGAGCTGGCGGGCGGACAGGCTGGCTGTCATGGCGCAGAGGCTGGCGGCGAGGCTGACCGCCAGCGCCGCCACCGCGCCGCCGCCCGGGTCCGGCGTGGGCGCCGACAGGGCGGCCAGGAACTGCCCGACCGGCAGGTCCAGGTACCGGCCCGGCTCTTGATCCGGCTGATCCGGCTGGCGGTTCACGCCAGGTCCGGTGCGGGGTACAGGATCGTCTTCGGCTCGGTGAAGGCCTCCATGGCGAAGGCGCCACCGACCCGGCCGCGTCCGCTCACCGAGCCGGACCGGCCGCCGAAGGGCAGCTGGGATTCCCACAGGTTGGTCGAGGCGTTGATGTTCACCCAGCCGGTCCTGGCGCGCTCGGCGAAGGCCAGCCCGCGCGCCAGGTCGCTGGTGAACACCGCGGCGGTGAGGCCGAACGGTGACCTGTTGGTGAGTTCCAGCGCCTGCTCGGCCGAGGTCACCTCGATGACCGGCACCACCGGGCCGAAGGTCTCCTCGCGGGCGATCTCCATCTCCGGGGTGACCCTATCGAGCACGGTTGGCTCGGCGAACAGCGCGGTCGGATATCCGTCCGCCCGGCTCCCGCCGCAGCAGATCCGGGCCCCGGCCGCCACCGCCCCGGCGACATGCCGGTCGAACTTGGCCGCGGTCGGCTCGTTGTTCAGCGGGCCCATGGTGGTCGCGGGATCGAACGGGTCACCGAGCCGGACCCGGTCTTTGCTGGCGGCTACCACCCGTTCGGTGAACTCGGCCCGGACGGCGCGGTGCACCAGGAACCGCTCGCCGGCGGTGCAGCTCTGCCCGGCGCACAGGTACGCGGCCTCCAGTGCGGCCGCGGTGGCCAGTTCCAGGTCGGCATCCGCCAGCACCACCATCGGCCCGTTGCCGCCCAGCTCCAGCAGCTGGGTCTTGCCCGCGGCGCGGGCAGCGACCGACGCGCCGGTGGCGACCGACCCGATGAAGCCCACGCCGTTCACGCCGGGGTGGGCGACCAGCGCGTCGCCCACCACCGGGCCCGGCCCGGACACGAAGTTGACCAGCCCGGCCGGCGCGTCCACCCCGGCGATGACCTCGGTCAGCAGTGCGCAGCAGGCGGTGGTGGTGGGCGCGGGCGCCCAGACCACGGCGTTGCCAGCGGCCAGCGCCGGCGCGAACAGCTCCGCGCCCATGGTGTAAGGCCAGTTCCACGGGCTGACCACGGCCACCACGCCGAGCGGCACGGTTGTGATGAGCACCCGGCGCCCGGCGGCCGCTGACGGCGGGATCATCCCCGCCAGGCGTTTGGCATCCTCCGCCGCCATCCGGAAGTACTCGGCCAGTTCGGCGACCTCATCCCGCGCCTCGGCGGCGAGCGGCTTGCCCTGGTCCTCGGTGAGTGCATGGGCCAGGTCGTCGCGGCGTGCCTCGATCGCGGCGGCCACCGCCAGGCACCAGGCGGCCCGGTCGAACGCCGACAGAGCGGCCCAGCCGGGCTGCGCGGCCCGGGCCGCGGCCACCGCGGCATCGACGTCAGCCGGGCTGGCAACGGCGACGGTGGCGAACTGCCGGCCGGAGGATGGGCTGACCGCTGGGGCGGTGCCGGACTCGCCGGGGCGCCACCGGCCGCCGATGTAGAGCAGGTGCTCAGGCATCATTCTGGCTTCCCCCACCGTGATCACGCGCTGGCGCACAGCCGCCCGAGCGCATCCAGCGTCCCGGGCTGCATCCGGTACTCCGGGCCGGTGATGGACAGCGCGGCGATGCAGGCCCCGGCCGGGCCGAAGACCGGCGCGGCGACCGCCACCAGTCCCTCCTCCAGTTCGGCGACCGCGGTCGCGTAGCCGTTCCGGCGGACCCCGGCCAGCTCGGCGGCGAGTGCGTCCAGGCTGGTGATCGTCGCCGGGGTATAGCGTTCCAGCACCTCCGGCGGGCGCAGCACGCCGTAGGCGAGCAGCACCTTGCCGTTGGCGACCGCATGCGGCCTGGTCCGGCGGCCGATCCAGCCGCCGGACGAGGACAGGATGTAGGTGCTGGGCACCTCGGCCACGTTGAGCACGTCGGCGCCGTCGGCGACGGCCAGGTTCACCGTCTCACCGGTCCGCTGGGACAGCTTCTCCATGGCCGGCTGCATGGTGGCGACCAGGTCGAAGCTGCGCAGCGCCAGCGAGCCCAGCCGGATGATCTCCACCCCCAGCCGGTAGCGCTTGCCGGCCCGGGTCAGGAACCCGGTCCGCTCCAGCGCCGCGGCCAGCCGGGACGCGGTCGACTTGTGCACGTCCAGGGCCCGGGCGAGATCGGCTACGCCCAGTTCCATCCGGCTGTCATCGAAGGTCTTGAGCAGTGCCAGCACCCTCTCGGCCGACTGGTAGGTTGCATTCTGCGCAACCTCGTTGGCGATCATGCAACCAGGATGACGATCGCGCCCGGTGTGCGTCAACCGTGGCCGGCCGGGCCGTTGCGCCACCGCATGCACCTGAGCAGTATGGTCCCGAGGTGCTCGCGATCCGGCGGGTGCCCGGGACCATAGAGAGCGGGGCTGGCTTTATGTCCACACCCGGCACGGACGGCGGTGCTGCCCCCACGGCCGCGGATGACCCACTGCCGGAGGCGCTCACGCTGGCTCGTGGTGCGGCGGATGCCGGGCTCGGGCTCAAGCTGCTGGGCGGGCTGGCGGTGCGGGTGCTGTGCCCGGAATTCCCGCCCCGGCTGCGCCGTGACCAGGACATCGATTTTGCGTGCCTGTCCAAGGAGCGCAAGAAGCTGGCCGCCCACCTGGAGAGCCACGGCTGCCTGGCGGACCGCCGCTTCAACAACCTCAACGGCGACCGGCAGATGTACTTCAATGCCCCTTCCGGGCGGGCTATCGACGTGATGGTCGACCGGCTGACCATGTGCCACACCCTGGATCTGCGGCCGGCCTTCGCCAGCGAACAGCTGACTGTCGCCCCTATCGACGTGCTGCTGTCCAAGCTGCAGATCGTGGAGATGAACCAGAAGGACGCGCGAGACATCATCCATCTGCTGTCTTGGCTGCCGCTGGGCGGGGACGGGACCAGCCTGGACACTGGCCGGTACTGCGCCGTGCTGGGCGCGGACTGGGGCTGGTGGCGGACCGTCACCGGCAACCTGGCGAAATTGCCGCAATGGCTGGCCGACCACCCGGAGCTGGAGCCGCCCGGCACCCGGTTCAATCCGCTGGACCAGATCCAGCGGCTGTCCGAGCTGGCCGACAGCGCACCGAAGACCGTCAAGTGGCGGATGCGGGCCAGCGTCGGTGACCGGGTCCGCTGGTACGAACTGCCGGAGGAAGTCGCCCACTGACCAGCCGGGCATCTTGACGGCGGTTTCGGCGGATGCTACACGTTGCACAGAACGCGTAGCCGTTGCAGGTCGTGCAGGTGGGCGGACGGCCCGCGGGAAGGCGTGGGGTGGTCTGCGTGAGGGTTTTCTTCGCCACCGATATTCACGGATCCGAGATCTGCTGGCGCAAGTTCATCAACGCGGCCAGCTTCTACAAGGCCGACATGGTCATCCTGGGCGGTGATGTCACCGGCAAGGTGATGGTGCCGATCACCGAGCACAACGGCTACTGGGAAGTGGTGCTCGGCGGCGAGCGGGTGCGGCTGGAGAGCCGGGAGGCACTGGCGGAGGCCGAGCGCCAGATCCGCAACCGCGGCTCCTACCCGGCGATCATGTCCACCGACGAACTGTCCGCGCTCAGCGCCGAGGAAGGGGCCGTCGACCGCCGGTTCAGCGAGGAGATGGTCGCCTCGCTGGACCGCTGGCTGGACATGGCCGACGGCAAGCTCAAGGGCGGCCAGATCCCGTGCATACTCAACGGCGGGAATGACGATATCTTCGAAATCGATCCCGTCATCGAATCGTCGCCTTGCGTGACATTCGGCGAGGGCAAGCTCCTCGATCTCGGCGGCTTTCATCTGGTGTCGATGGGGTGGACGAATCCCACCCCCTGGGACACCTTCCGTGAGGCGCCAGAAGAGGAATTGGCTGGCAAGATCGAGGCGGTCGCGAACCTGGTGCCAGACATGGGACGGGCGATCTTCAACTTCCACGCGCCACCCTACGGGACCGGCCTCGATGAGGCGCCGGCGCTGGACGCCGACATGCGGCCGATCGCGGGCGGGGCAGTCATGAAACCAGTCGGATCCAAGGCCGTACGGGATGCAATCGTTCGCTATCAGCCGATGCTTTCCGTGCACGGGCACATCCACGAAAGCCGCGCAATCAAGAAAATGGGCCGGACCCTCGCCATCAATCCCGGCAGCGTCTATGGTGATGGCGTCCTGCAGGGCGCACTGCTTGAATTGGACCCCAAGAAGGGGAAAGTCTCAAAATACCTGCTGGTGAACGGCTGAGCGGCAGCATCCCTGACTGACCCTTGGCCGGTCTCCTGCCCTGACGGCGCACCTCTGGGAGGTATGCATGGCAACAGAAGCTCTCGGCGAAGAGAGACCGGCCCTCTTCCTTCGGAACGCCACCGGCCTGGTCCGCGGCTGGAACGTCCGGGATTCCCTGATCTACGCCGTGCTCGCGACCAACCTGATCACGCTGGGCTTGTTCGAGTTCACCTACGCCGGCCCGGCGTTCCCGCAAGGTCAGCTGCTGACTTCGGTGGTGATCTCGGCGATCCTGGTGTCGTTCCTGGTCATCGCGTACACCGGGCTGATCGTGACGATCCCGCGCGCGGGCGGCGACTACGTCTGGCAGACCCGGATCCTGGGCAGCGGCATCGGCTTCGTGATGGCCGTCACAGGCTGGTGGTTCATCCTCTGGCTGTGGGCGCCGATCTACGGCAACATCCTGGCTATCCAGTTCTTCGAGCCGCTGTGGGCGACGCTCGGCAGCCCGTCGGGCGCCGCCTGGTTCGGCACCAGCAACGGCGTCTTCGTGGTCACCCTCATCACTATCGCCCTGGCGGGCGTGCTGGTGTCGCTGGGGATGGGCGGGTACGCCCGGATCCAGAAATGGTGCATCTATGGCGGCGGCCTCGGGTTCCTGGTCGTCATGGTGCTGCTGCTGTTCAACAGCCACGCCAGTTTCGTGTCCTCGTTCAACTACGAGGCACACAAGCTGTTCGGGGTGAACGCCGCCTACCAGGCCACCAACGCCGCGGCCATCAAGGCCGGGTTCCACGCCCCGGCGATGGGCTTCGGGCCGCTCGGGCCAACCCTGCTGCTGGTGCCGGCCATGATGTTCTTCATCCTGTGGCCGAACTGGGGTGCCACCCTGTACGGCGAGATCCGTGGCGCCAGTGACTTCAAGCGGGTGTTCCGGGGCATGTTCTTCGGGCTGTGGATCACCACCGCGATGACGGTGATCTTCTTCCTGCTAGTGGCCAAGACGTTCGGCTGGGACTTCTTCCAGAACGCGAACGCGGCGTTCTTCAACGGCAAGTTCCCGCTGCCGATCTGGCCCTACCCATTCATGTTCGGCGCCTGGCTGGTGCACAACACCGCCTTCCAGGTGATCATCATCCTGGTGATGAGCCTGTGGTTCTTCGGCTGGGTGGGCACCTTGTTCCTGTCCTCGACCCGGGTCATCTTCGCGGCGGCATTCGACCGGGTGCTCCCCGACCGGGCGGCCGAGGTGTCGGAGAAGCGCAAGGTCCCGTTCTACTCGCTGGTCCTGATGCTGCTGCCAGCGGTGGGGCTGGCCGCCCTCTACTCTTACAACTCCACGTTCCACACCTACACGCTGGACGCCACGCTGGTCATCGCGGTCACCTACCTGTTCAGCGCGATCGCGGCGGTCGCGCTGCCGTGGGTCAAGCCCGACCTGTGGCGCGCGTCACCGGCCAGCAAGGTCAAACTGCTGGGGGTGCCGGTCGTCCCGGCCGCCGGCGTGGTCACCATCGGGCTGCTCGTGTTCTGCCTCTACGAGTGGCTCTCCAACGCCAACTACTTCGTGAATAACAAGTCCTCGCTGATCTACATGGCCTCGATGTACGTGCTGGCGATCGTGCTGTACGTGGTCGCCCGCCTCGTCCGCCGGCGGCAGGGCATCGACCTCGGACTCATCAACAAGGAGATCCCGGTCGAGTAGGGCAGCGGCTTCATCAGCCTGGACGGCACCGGCCCCGCCGCCAGCCCTGGCGGCGGGGCCGGCGCGCGGCAGGGGGCCA
>Ga0318554_10000072_pt1 | contig 30467 bp, 25 predicted proteins | sample GRESIP082b2f22_FD_203687 | JGI IMG/M metagenome (GOLD analysis project Ga0318554, IMG submission 203687) | Tropical soil microbial communities from Luquillo Experimental Forest, Puerto Rico - GRE.SIPMG.082b2f22 | ecosystem: Environmental > Terrestrial > Soil > Tropical forest > Bulk soil... | reverse complement strand
GCGAAGGGAGATCGCCATGTAGAGCTGGCGGTCCACGTCCTCGACGACGGCGCGCCCGCCCTCGAGCCTCGCCCAGTGGTCGTCGCCCCATCTGATCTTCTGCGTGGCGTCCTCCAACCGGGACGCGAAGAGGAGCGGGACCGTCCGCTGCTCGAGCCCGCGCTCCGCGACGCGCGCGGCGCGGTTCGCGGACCGGACCGAGGCGAACGTGGCGATCGCCAGCACGAGCGTCCCCGCAGCCGTCGCGAGGGACGCCGCCGTGGTCCACTCGACGGAGGCGGTCGTTGCGGGTACCACGCAACCTTAAGGTGCGACCGATGGGAGCGGCAGCGACCGAGCCGGATGGCACCGGTCGCGACGTCGTCGACGAGTGGGGCGACGGGTCCTTCCCCGCGAGCGACCCGCCGACGGGGTGGCAGGGCCCCGAGGAGTACCCGGTCCGCGACGCGCCCGGCCGGCTCGTGCGTCGCGTCGACGGCCACGAGGCGGTCCTCGAGTACGAGGTGCGCGGCGACCGCATGATCATCGTGCACACCGAGGTGCCCGACGAGATCACCCGGCAGGGCGTCGGCGGCGAGCTGGTGCGTCGGGCGGTGGAGCTCGCCGCGCGCGCGCACCTCACGGTCGTCCCGTGGTGCCCGTTCGCGCGGCGCTGGCTCTCCGAGCATCCCGAGGTGCGGGCGACCGTGACCGTCGAGTGGTCTCGGCCGACCCCGCGTCCGGCGGGCTGAGCCAGCCCGGGGCGCGTCAGGCGGCGAGCACCTCGTCCTCCTCCACGGCCTCGCGGGCGAGCGCGACGCCCAGCACGTCGTCCACCGTCTCGGCCAGGTGGAACGTCATGGCCTCGCGCACCGACTCGGGGACGTCCTCGAGGTCGGGCCCGTTCCGCGCGGGAAGGACGACCTCGGTGAGCCCGGCGCGGTGGGCCGCGAGGACCTTCTGCTTCACCCCCCCGATCGGGAGCACCCGGCCCTGGAGGGTGACCTCGCCGGTCATCCCCACCTCGGTGCGCACCGGGCGACCGGTGAGCAGGCTCGCGAGCGCCGTGGTCATCGTCACGCCTGCCGACGGCCCGTCCTTCGGGACCGCGCCCGCCGGCACGTGCACGTGGAACCGCGTCCCGTCGAACGCGTCGGGTGCGATGCCGAGGGAGTCGGCGTGCGATCGCACGAACGAGAGCGCGATCTCGGCTGACTCCTTCATCACCTCGCCCAGCTGCCCGGTGAGGGTGAGCCCCTCGGTCCCGTCCATGGCCGTGGCCTCGACGAAGAGCACGTCGCCGCCGGTGCCGGTGACGGCGAGGCCGGTCGCCACCCCAGGGACCGCGGTGCGATCCGCGGCCTCGAAGAAGAAGCGTGGCCGCCCGAGCCAGGTCCGCACGTCGTCGTCGTCGACGGTCACCGGCGCGGTCGCGTCCTGCGACGCGAGCGCCGTCGCCACCTTGCGGAGCAGCCGGCCGATCTCCCGCTCGAGGTTCCGCACGCCCGCCTCGCGCGTGTAGTCCGCCGAGATGCGCAGGACGGCCTCGTCCGTGACGACCACCTCGTCGTCGCGGAGCCCCGCATGCGTCAGCTGGCGACGGATCAGGTGGTGCCGCGCGATCGTCAGCTTCTCGTCCTCTGTGTACCCGTCGAGCCTGATGACCTCCATCCGGTCGAGCAGCGGTCCGGGGATCGTCTCGGCCACGTTGGCCGTCGCGAGGAAGAGCACCTGCGAGAGGTCGAGCTCCACCTCGAGGTAGTGGTCGCGGAACGTGTGGTTCTGCGCCGGGTCGAGCACCTCGAGCAGGGCGGACGAGGGGTCGCCGCGGTAGTCGGCGCCGAGCTTGTCGACCTCGTCGAGGACGATGACCGGGTTCATGGTCCCGGCGTCGCGCATCGCGCGCGCGACTCGGCCGGGCTGCGCACCCACGTACGTCCTGCGATGCCCGCGGATCTCCGCCTCGTCGTGCACGCCACCGAGCGCGACGCGCACGAACGACCTGCCGAGCGCCCGTGCCACCGACTCGCCGAGCGAGGTCTTCCCGACGCCCGGCGGGCCGACGAGCGCGAGGATCGCGCCCGCGCCGCGGGTGCCCACGACGCTCAGCCCCCGCTCCGCCCGGAGCTTCCGGACGGCCAGGTGCTCGATGATGCGCTGCTTCACGTCCTCGAGGCCGTCGTGGTCCTCGTCCAGCACCGCCGCCGCCGCGCGCACGTCGAGGTTGTCCTCCGAGGTCGTCCCGAACGGGAGCTCGAGCACCGTCTCGATCCAGGTCCGGATCCACCCGTGCTCGGGGCTCTGCTCGCTCGTGCGCTCGAACTTGTCGATCTCGCGGAGCAGTGCCGTACGCACCTGCTCGGGGAGGTCCCGCTCGTCGACCTGCTCCCGGTACCGCGCCGGGGACCCCGACTCCCCGCTGCCGTCGAGCTCGTCCAGCTCCTTGCGGATGGTCTCCATCTGGCGGCGCAGCAGGAACTCCCGCTGCGTGCGCTCCATGCCCTCCTCGACGTCGGTCTGGATCTGCTTGCGCAGGGTCAGGTCCGCCAGCGTCTCGCGCGCCCAGCCGAGCACCAGCCTGAGGCGTGCCTCGACGTCGAGCGTCTCGAGCACCTGCACCTTCTGCTCGGCGGTGAGGTCCGGCGAGTACCCGGCGAGGTCCGCGAGCCGGGAGGCGTCCGAGACGGCGCCCAGGCGCTCGGCCATGTTGCGGGCACCTCGGATCAGCAGGATGTTCTCGAGGACCGCCCGGTACTCGCGGGCGAGCTCGACGGCGGCCGCAGACTCTGGGCCCTCGTCGGCGGCCTCGACCTGGACCATCAGCGCCTCGGTCGGCCCGGGCACGGCGATCCCGAGGGTCGCCCGGCGCTCGCCCGAGAGCACGACGGCCCTCGGCCCGCCGGGCAGGTTGCCCGACTCGACCACGCGGGCGACCGCACCGATCGAGGCGTACCGGCCCTCGATGTGGGGGACGGCGACGACGGACCCGTCACCGGCCTCCGCGGCGTCGATCGCCGCCCCGGCCTGCGGGGTCTCGATCACGAGGGTCACCACCATGCCGGGCAGCACCACGCCCGACTCGAGCGGCAGCATCGGCAGGGACTGCGTCACGATGAGCTCTCTCCTTCGTTGCTCCGAGCAGGTACAACGAACGCGGGTGCGTCGGGATTCCCGTGTGGCACGAGCCCAGGCCCGGGCCGGATCGTCGTGGTCGCCGCTCTGGGGCGCCGGGACGGCGCGGAGCCTCAGCCGGTGCGGCGGGGCCGCGGCACGAGCTCTCCGCCGCAGTTCGGGCACCGCTGGGAGAGGGTCGCCGCGCACGCCGCGCAGAACGTGCACTCGAAGCTGCAGATGGCGGCCGCGCCGGCCATCTCGAGCGCGGCGGCGCACCGCTCGCAGCCCCCTCGCATCTCGAGCACGCCGGCCTCCGCTCGCCGCTCCGCCCTCGATCCTGCCATCGCGCGCCGTGCGGGCGTCGCGTCGGATCACTCGGTGCGCGCTCCAGGTGTCCGGGCACCCGTCGCGGTCGCGACGGATCAGCGCGGCTCCGTCACGGCGCGACGGTGGCGGCGTAGATCTGGTCGGTCCGCGCCCGAAGCGCGCTCCCCCAGGTGAGGACGATCGGCGAGCCGTGGCTCCCGAGCCGCCCTCCCGGCACGGCGGCGATCCCGAAGGTGTCCCCGGGCCACACCGAGGAGTTCCCGAAGGCCGGCGAGACGCGGAGCGCGCTCGGCTGCAGCCACCCGTGCGCGATCGAGTAGGTCCGCACGAACGTGGCGTACCCCTTCGGCGTCGGCGTCTGCCACGCGACGTCGGCCAGCCCCCGGCCCACCCCCACGGGCTCCACAAGCTGCTCCGTGTCGATCGTCGGCGACGTCACGCGGATCGGCCTGCTCCACTGGGACCCGCCCTTGGTCGAGCTCACGAGCCACCCGATGTCGTGGTGCGCCGACTGCGTGTCCCAGGTCGCGTACAGGTTGCCGGCGCTGTCGGTACCGAGCGCTCCGTCGATCCACCACTCCGTCAGCGACACCGTGCCCGCCGACGGTCCCAGCTTGATCGGCGTGGACCACGTGGCGCCGCCGTCGCGCGAGCGGGTGAAGTACTCGTGGCCAGGGCTCAGCGCGTCCGTCGTCGCCTGCGTCGGGAACGCCTGGAAGAGCACGTCGATGGTGCCGTTCGGCTGGACGAGGATCGGCGCGAGGTCCGCTCCGCCGAGCGGGAAGTGCGGGCTGATCGGTGCCACGGCGCTCCAGGTCTTGCCGCCATCGGTCGAGGTCTGGAGGACGGCGTTGAGGTCCCCGGCGGTGAACGAGCAGCTGCCGATCGGCGAGCAGACGAACTTCAGCGCCGAGGCGCTCGGGCCGTAGTCCCACGTGACATAGACGGTGCCGCTCGGCGCGACGGCGACGAAGTCACGGTCCCCCCAGTTGCCGTTCGGGTCGGACGTGGCGGGCACCGGCAACGAGACGCTCTGCGGGAACGTCCGCCCCTGGTCCGAGGAGACGTCCACGACGGGCGCGCTGAGCGTGTCGGTCCGGTGCATGAACGTCGCGTAGACGAGCCCGGTTCGTGAGACCGTGATCGCCGGGTCCCACGAGAAGTTGGTGCAGCCGCTGGACGAGCAGCTCGTGTTCTGGGAGCCGGGCAGCGTGATCGAAGGGCCGAAGACCCGGCCGCCGTCGGTCGATCTCGCGAACCCGATCCCGCCGCACCCGATCCACTCGACGTAGACGTTGCTTCCGCTCAGCGCCTCCTCGACCTCGGCGTTCGAGCCGCCGCAGGTGGAGACCTGGACCGCGCGGGTGATCGAGGCAAGGGCGGCGTGCCCACCCGTCGAGGCGCTCGCGACAGCGAGCGGCACGAGCGAGCCCACGATCACGGCGCCGGCGGCGAGCGCGCCCCCGCGAAGACCTCGCACCTGGACCTCCCACGCCGGAGCGACTCGCCTGTCCGCGAGGGCTGCACGGTAGCGCGAGCGCCGAGGTGCGACCGGTCGCCGACGGCGACGAGCACGGCCCCCTGAGCCGGACCGCCGCGGTGTGTGACAGTGTCGGGCGAGACCGAGCGACGGGGGGATCGGTGGACGGGATCTGCAGCGGTCGCATCGTCGTGGTGACGGGCGCGGGGACCGGGATCGGGCGCGAGCACGCGCTGGCGTTCGCGCGACACGGCGCCGACCTCGTGGTCAACGACCTCGGTGGCGCCGTCGACGGGACCGGTGCGTCGATCGGGCCCGCGAGCGAGGTGGTCGACCAGATCCGGGCCCTCGGCGGTCGCGCGATCGTCAACGGGGACGACGTCGCCGACGAGGCCGGGGCGGAGCGGCTGGTGGGCGCGGCGGTCGAGGAGTTCGGCCGGCTCGACGTGCTGGTGAACAACGCGGGGATCCTGCGCGACCGCATGCTCGTGAACATGACCTACGACGAGTGGGACGGGGTGATCCGCGTCCACCTCCGGGGCACCTTCGGCCCGATGCACGTGGCCGCGCGACACTGGCGTGAGCGCTCGAAGGCCGGCGAGACGGTCGACGGGCGGATCATCAACACCACGTCGGCATCCGGCATCTACGGCAACGTCGGCCAGACCAACTACGGGGCGGCGAAGGCGGGCATCGCCGCCCTCACGATCATCGCGGCCAAGGAGCTCGCCCGGTACGGCGTCACCGTCAACGCCATCGCGCCCGCCGCCGCCACCCGGATGACGATCCCGCTCAACCCCTCGGCCGCCGACCCGCTCCCCGAGGGGGTCTTCGACCCGAGGTCGCCGGCCAACATCGCGCCGCTCGTCGTGTGGCTCGGCAGCACCCGGTCGGCGGCGGTCACCGGGCGGGTCTTCAACGTCCGCGGCGGGCGGATCAGCGTGGCGGAGGGGTGGCGCGCGGGGCCGGGGATCGACGGGCAGCGCGCGTGGGACCCCTGGGAGCTGGATGAGCTGGTGCCCGACCTCGTGGCCCGCGCGCAGCCGAACGCGCCGATGAGCGGGGTGCCCGAGCCGGTCGACGCCGGGTAGCCGTGGCGCTCGACCTGAAGGCGATAGGCGCGGTGGGCGAGCCGGTCGAGCGCTCGTGGTCGTCCACGGACGCCCTCCTCTACGCGGTCGCCGTGGGGGCCGGCGCCGACCCGCTCGCCGAGCTCGCGTTCACGACCGAGAACACCGCCGGCGTCGCCCAGCAGGTGCTGCCGTCGTTCGGCGTCGTGCTCGCGCAGGGGGCCGCCTCGGTCCTCCGCCGCATCGGGCCGTTCAACCCGGCGATGCTCGTGCACGCCGAGCAGCGCATCGAGCTCGCGGGCCCGATCCCTCCCCAAGGTGCCGTCACGGTCACGGCGACGCTGGTGGAGATCGCGGACAAGCGCTCCGGTGCGCTCGTCGTCACCGAGTCGAGCGCCGTCGACGGGTCGGGCGCGACGTGCTTCACGACGCGCAGCGGGATGTTCATCCGAGGCGAGGGCGGGTTCGCGTCTGGCTCGCCGGCGGCGCCGACGGCCACCGCGAGCGCGAGCGCGACGCCCGTGCCAGCGCGCCCGCCCGACCACGCCGTGACCCAGGCCACGCTCCCGCAGCAAGCGCTGCTCTACCGGCTCTGCGGGGACCGGAACCCCCTGCACGCGGACCCGGCGTTCGCGGCGGCGGGCGGGTTCGACCGGCCGATCCTCCACGGCCTCTGCACCTACGGGTTCGCGGGACGCGCGCTCCTCCACGCCCTGTGCGGGTCGGATCCTGCCCGGTTCCGAGGGATGGCCGGTCGGTTCAGCCGCCCCGTCGTGCCCGGGCAGACGCTCACCACGCGCATCTGGGTCGAGTCGGGCGGCGAGGCGCGGTTCCAGACCCAGACCGAGGACGGCACCGTCGTGATCGACCGGGGGTGGTGCGCGTTCGGCTGAGGACCGCGGGATGGGTCGCTCAGCCCAGGTACGTCGCGTGCGGGCTCACGGTCCGTGCGCCGCACCCGTGGTGCCCGGCGAGCCCGAACCCGTCCTCCCCGACGGTGTCGCGCGTGCACGACTCCCAGTACCAGTACCAAAGCCGGTAGACCGGGCGCCTGTAGGTGATCGTGACCCGGAAGTGGACGTGGTCCCCGGTGACCGTCGGCGCGGAGACCTTCCCGGGCACCAGGTGGTAGGTGGTGGCTGCTGGCGCCGCGCCGCCGCTCCAGGGCACGACGTCGAGGTAGAGGAACTGGTGCTTCGCCTTCTCGACCGGGATCGCCGGCCTCGGGACGACCGAGACCAGGTTGATGTGGATCGTGCACGCCGTCACGGAGCAGCTCTCGCTGTTGGAGGCGCTCGACCAGCTCGTGGCGTAGACGGGGAGCGCGCTCGAGACGGCCTCGGGCGTCGTCGACGTCGACGTCGCGAAGATCTCGACCTCGTACCGCGTCTCGAGGTCGGGCGCGACCCGGAACGTGAACGGTGCCGATGACCCGGTCACCACGAGGGGGAGGGTCTGCAACGGGGACATCGGGGCGCGGAAGGGGAACGCGCTGGCGGTCAGCGTCGCGACCGCACCGGTCGCGACCTCGCTCGCGGTCCCCGAGATCGTGGCGGTCGTGTAGCCGGTGTGCCCGAAGGTCACCCAGACCTCCCCGGTGACGACGGCGTTGTGGCTCGACGCCTTGGCGGTCACGCTGGGCGACCCGGTCGCCCCGCCCACCGACTGCAGCGCGAGCACGGCCGTGAGCGCGAGCGTCCCGACGATCGCACCCCGGCGAGCTCGGACCCGCATGGCACCTCCCTCCGAGCCGTCGCAGTGTAGGGCCGGTCGTTATCCTTCGGCGGTGCGCGCCCGGAAACCGACAGCACCGTGACCGCGGTGCATGCAGATGGGCGGTCGCTGCGCGGCGCGGCCGCGATCGTCGGCGTGGCTGACGACGTCTCCCCCACCGGCGAGCTCTCGCTGCACGGGCCCGCCCTCGAGGCCGCGGTGATCAGGAGCGCGCTCGACGACTGCGGGCTGACGCTCGCCGACGTCGACGGCGTCTGCCACAGCGCCTCCTCGATCCAGCTCGCCGAGTACCTCGGGATCCACCCGCGGTACACGGACTCGACGAACACCGGTGGCTCGAGCTTCCAGGTCCACGCGGAGCACGCAGCGGCCGCGATCGCCGCGGGGCTCTGCGACGTGGTCGTCGGGGTGTACGCGGCGACGCCCCGGTCCGACCGCGCCAACGGGCGGTCCGACGGACCGCGTCGTGCCCCCGCGGACGCCATGCTCGAGTGGGAGCTCCCCTACGGGCTGCGCCAACCGATGGGGGCGTACGCGCTCGCCGCCAGCCGCCACATGCACGAGTTCGGGACCACCCCCGAGCAGCTCGCGGAGATCGCCGTGAGCGCTCGCGCGTGGGCGACCATGAACGAGCGTGCGCGCTACCAGACCCCGATCACCGTCGAGGACGTGCTGGCGTCACCCATGGAGTCGACGCCGCTGCACCGGCTGGACTGCTGCCTCGTGACCGACGGCGCCGGCGCCTTCGTGATGACCTCGGCGGAGCGCGCGCGCTCGCTGCGCAAGCCGCCTGTCTACGTGATAGGCGCGGCGACCTGCCACGACCACCTGATGATCTCCCAGATGCCCGACCTCACGACGACCCCCGGCGTCGTCTCGGGCGCCGCCGCATTCGCGCAGGCCGGCGTCTCACCCGACGACGTCGACGTGCTCATGGGCTACGACAGCTTCACGATCACCGCGCTGCTGCACCTCGAGGACCTCGGGTTCTGCGCCAAGGGCGAGGGCGGGCCGTTCGCCGAGGGCGGTCGGCTCGGCCCGGGCGGCGCACTCCCTATGAACACGAACGGCGGGGGGCTCTCCTACACGCACCCCGGCATGTACGGGATGTTCCTCATCGTCGAGGCGGTCCACCAGCTCCGGGGCGAGTGCGGGAAGCGCCAGGTCGCGGGCGCCGAGGTCGCGGTCGCCCACGGCTCCGGGATGGTGCTCTCGTGCATGTCGACGCTCGTCCTCGGGGCGGAGGCGGCGCGGTGAGCCCGGACCGCCTCGAGCCACCGGTGTCGGCGCTCACCTCGCCGTTCTGGGACGCGACGAGGGAGCAGCGGCTGGTCCTGCAGTGGTGCGTGGAGTGCGATCGTCCGGTCTTCTACCCGCGCGAGGTCTGCCCGGTCTGCCTCGGGACGGCGCTCGAGTGGCGGGAGAGCCCCGGCGGGGGCAGGGTCTACGCGGTGACCGTGGAGCACCGCGCCCAGCAGCCGGGCCTCGCGGGCTGGGCGCCGTACGCGGTGGCCCTCGTCGAGCTGGACGAGGGGGTGCGCATGCTCACCAACGTGATCGGGATCGAGCCGGACCGCGTCGCGATCGGCCAGCGCGTGGCGATCGCGTGGGAACCGCTCCCCGACGGCCGGCACCTGCCGGTCTTCGAGCCGCGCGAGGGGCCGTGACGCGGCCGCTCTCGGCGTGGGCCGCCGAGCGCCCCGACGGCCTCGCGGTCGCCGGCGAGCGCGGCACGCGCACCTTCGCCGAGCTCGACCGGGCGGCCAACCGGGTGGCGCGCGCGCTCCGCACGCACGGCGTCGGCGCGGGCGACGGCGTGGCCCTCCTGTGCGGCAACCGGCCCGAGTTCGCCGAGGTCTACTTCGCCTGCCAGCGCGCGGGCCTGCGCCTCACGCCAATCAACTGGCACCTCTCCGCCGACGAGGTGGCGTACATCGTGGAGGACTGCGAGGCCTCCGCGCTCGTCGCCGACGCCGCGGTCGCCGAGCACGACGTCGCGGCGCACGCCGGGTCCCGCAACCGCGCGGTGCTCGCGGTCGGTGGCGCGCTGCCGGGCTCCATCGAGTACGAGTCGGCCGTGGCCGCGCACGACGCCGGCCCGCTCGAGGACGCCGCGGCGGGGTCGACGATGCTCTACACGTCTGGGACGACCGGCCGGCCGAAGGGGGTGTACCGCCGGACCCCGCCGTCGACCGCGCTCGCCAACGTGAACCTGGGCGGGTACGCCGAGGACGGTGGTGACGTGCACCTGTGCACCGGGCCGCTGTACCACGCTGCGCCGCTGGCGTTCTCTCTCGCGGTGCCGATCTCGTGGGGCGCGACGGTCGTCGTGATGGACAGCTTCGACGCCGAGCGGGCGCTGCGGCACATCGAGGGCGAGCGCGTGACCCACACCCACATGGTCCCGACGATGTTCCACCGACTGCTCTCGCTGCCGGAGGAGACAAGGACGCGCACCGACGTCTCGTCCTTGCGCCACGTGCTCCACGGCGCGGCGCCGTGCCCGGTCTCGGTCAAGCGCCGGATGCTCGAGTGGGTCGGCCCGATCGTCTGGGAGTACTACGCGGCGACCGAGGGGGTCGGCAGCTTCGTCGACCCGGCCACCTGGCTCGCGCACCCCGGCACGGTCGGCCGCCCGATCACGCCGGACCAGGTGCGGATCGGCGACGAGTCCGGCAACCCGCTGCCCGTGGGCGAGACCGGCCTCATCTTCCTCAGGGCCCCACGCGAGGGGCGGTTCTCGTACTTCAAGGACGACGCCAAGACGCGCGACACCTACCGCGGCGAGTACTTCACGCTGGGCGACGTCGGGCACCTCGACGAGGAGGGGTTCCTCTTCCTCACCGACCGGACAGCGAACGTGATCATCTCCGGCGGGGTCAACATCTACCCGGCGGAGGTCGACGCGGTGCTGCTCGACCACCCTGCGGTCGCCGACGCGGCGACGATCGGCGTCCCCGACGAGGAGTGGGGGGAGTCAGTGCTCGCCGTCGTCGAGCTGCAGCGCGGGGTCGGCGCCACCGACGCGCTGGCGACCGAGCTCGTCGCGCACTGCAGGGCGCGGATCGCCCACTACAAGTGCCCGCGCGCCGTCGCGTTCGTCGACGCGCTGCCCCGCCAGGACAACGGCAAGGTCTACAAGGGGGTGCTGCGCGACCGGTTCCGCGCCGCCGCGGTCCCGGCGCCGACCGGGAGCATCGCGCCGTGAGCGACCCCGGCGTCGACGGCGCGGTGCGCGCGGAGCTCGGCGAGCTGGCCGAGTGGCTGGAGGCGAACTGGGACCCCGACCTCACCGTGGGCGCGTGGTGGGAGCGGCTCGGGATGGCCGGGTGGGCGCAGCCGATCCTCCCCCGAGACGCGTACGGGCGCGGCCTCTCCTTCGGGGACGCGCAGGCCGTCCTGCGCGCGATCGAGCGGTTCGGCGCGCTGGGACCGCCGATGGGGCTCGGTCTGCAGCTCGCGGCGCCCACCATCGCGGCGTGCGGGACCCGCGAGCAGGTCGAGCGGTTCGTGCCCGACATCGTGACCGGGCGCGCCGCGTGGTGCCAGCTGTTCAGCGAGCCCGGCGCGGGCTCCGACCTGGCGGGGCTCGCGACCCGGGCGGTGCGCGACGGCGAGACCTGGGTCGTGAACGGCCAGAAGGTCTGGACCTCAGGCGCCCAGCTCGCCGACATGGGCATGCTCCTCGCCCGCACGAACCCCGACGTGCCCAAGCACAGGGGGATCACGTGGCTCGCGATCGAGATGCGCCAGCCCGGGGTCGAGGTGCGGCCGCTGCGCGAGATGACGGGCAGCTCGCTCTTCAACGAGGTCTTCCTCACGGACGCGACCGTCGCCGACGACGCGCGGATCGGCGCGGTCGACGACGGGTGGCGGGTGGCCAACACCACGCTCACGTTCGAGCGGACCGGGATGGGTGCCGGCAGCGGCGCGCGCGGCGTGCCCGCCGCCCGACCCGGCACCGCCGCCGGCGACCTCTCGCTCCGGGCCGGCGACCTCGTCCCGGCTCGCCAGCACGACGAGCGACCGGTCGAGCTGGGCCGACCGTCGCCCGCGGGCGACCTCATCGCGCTCGCCCAGGCGCGGGGCCGGGCCGACGACCCGCTGATCCGCCAAGGGCTCGTCCGGCTGCACGTGCTGGGGGAGCTCGCGCGGCTGAACACGCTTCGGCTCCGTGCGGCCCGCGCCGCGGGTCGCGACGTGCCGGGGACGCCGAGCTTCACGAAGCTCTCGATGGCCGACGCGCTCCGGCTGCGCCGCGACCTCGGGCTCGCGCTGCTCGGGCCCGCCGGGACGCTGCACGCGTACACCGACGAGGAGCGCGACCGCCTGCTCGCCGCGACGGGCGCGGTGGTGCCGGCGATCACGCAGCAGGCGCTCGGCGCCCAGGCGCTCCCGATCTTCGGCGGGACCGACCAGATCCAGCGCAACATCATCGCCGAGCGGGTCCTCGGCCTCCCGAAGGAGCCCGGGGACCTGAGCCAGGTCCCGTTCTCGGCGCTGCCGAGGAACGCCTGACGCCGACCGGACCGGACCGCACGCCGCGGTGGGATCGGTGCGTCGACGTCGGGTCGCCGCGAGCCGCCCGCCCGACACGTGGTGGTTGGGGGTGCGCTCGCCTCGGTCGGGATGGCAGCATGGCCGTTCCGCCCGGCCCGACCCCCCGACCGACGAGGCGCCATGCTGACCCAGACCGAGGGACCCACCACGCACGAGGACGTCCCGGCGGCGCGTGCCGTGGACCTCGAGAAGATCTACGGCAGCGGACCGACCGCGGTGCGCGCGCTCGCCGGCGTGAACGTGACGTTCGGGCGCGGGCGGTTCACGGCCGTGATGGGGCCCTCCGGCTCGGGGAAGTCCACGCTGCTGCACTGCATGGCCGGCCTCGACCGGGCGACCTCGGGGCAGTCGTACGTCGGCGACGTCGAGATCGGCCAGCTCGACGACGCGGGGCTGACGCAGCTGCGCCGAGACCGCGTCGGCTTCGTCTTCCAGTCGTTCAACCTCGTGCCGACGCTCTCTGCAGGCGAGAACATCCGGCTCCCGCTCGACCTCGCGAGGACGAAGCCCGACGCAGAGTGGTTCGAGTTCCTCGTTGAGAAGCTCGGCATCACCGAGCAGCTCGGACGGCGCCCGGCCCAGCTCTCGGGCGGACAGCAGCAGCGCGTCGCGTGCGCGCGCGCCCTCGTCACCCGCCCGGACCTCGTGTTCGCCGACGAGCCGACCGGGAACCTCGACTCGAACTCGTCGGCCTCGATGCTCTCGTTCCTCAAGACCTCGGTCACCGAGCTCGGCCAGTCGATCGTGATGGTCACGCACGACCCCCGCGGCGCCTCGTACGCGGACCGGGTGCTCTTCCTCGCCGACGGCCTCGTCGTCGACGAGCTCGCGGCCCCGACGCCGGACTCGATCCTCGAGCGCATGCGGACCCTCGGGACCTGAGATGTGGCGCGTCACGCTCAACGGGCTGTGGTCCCACAAGCTGCGCCTCGCGCTGACCGCGATCGCGATCGTCCTCGGGGTCACGTTCATCACCGGCACCTACGTGCTGACCGACACGCTCCACCAGACGTTCACGACGCTGTTCAGCGGGATCTACAAGAACCTGAGCTTCCAGGTGCGCGGGGTCGCCCAGTTCACCGGGCAGTTCGGCGTGGCCGTGCGCAACCCCGTCCCCGAGTCGCTGCTCCCGGAGGTCCAGGCGGTGCCGGGGGTCGAGGCGGCCGCCGGCTCGGTGACGGGGTACGCGCAGTTCGTCTCGCACGCCGGAAAGGCGATCCAGACGGGCGGGGCGCCGACGATCGGGATCTCGTGGGACCCGAACCAGTCGATCTCGGAGCTGCGCATCGTGCAGGGTGCGCCGCCGACGACGCCGAACGAGGTGGTGATGGACGCCGGCACGGCACAGAAGGAGGGGTTCAAGGTCGGGGAGCCCGTTCACGTGCTGCTGCAGGGCCCGGCGAGGACGTTCACCATCTCGGGGATCGCGCAGTTCGGGACGGCCAACAACCTGGCGGGCGCGACGCTCGCCGCGTTCCAGCTCCCGACCGCACAGCAGCTGTTCGCCTCAGTCGGGAAGTTCGACACGATCAACGTGGTGGCCGCTCCCGGCGCCGACAAGGCGCAGGTGGAGCGGGCCATCGCCGACGTGCTGCCGCGGGGCGTGCAGGTGGTCCCAGCCCAGACGGTCATCAACGAGCAGTCCAACGCCATCAACGACGCGCTCTCCTTCTTCTCGACCGCGCTGCTCGTCTTCGCCTTCATCGCGCTGTTCGTCGGTGCGTTCACCATCGTGAACACGTTCTCGATCATCGTGGGGCAGCGAACACGGGAGCTGGCGCTGCTCCGGATCGTGGGGGCGAACCGGCGGCAGCTGTTCCGCTCGGTCCTCGCCGAGGCCGCGATCGTCGGCATCGTCTCCTCGCTCATCGGGATCGGGCTCGGCGTCCTCGCGGCACAGGGCCTGGAGGCGCTCCTCCGCGGGTTCGGGATCGACCTTCCCACCGGCCCGCTCGTGTTCGAGGCCCGGACCGTCGTCGTCGCCCTCCTCGTCGGCGTCGGCGTCACCGTGGCCTCGGCGATCAGCCCGGCGCGCCGCGCCGTGCGGATCCCGCCGATCGCCGCGATCAGTGAGGTCCAGGGGGGCCGCGACGTCTCGTTCCGCCGTCGCGTGATCGTCGGCGGCGCCATCGCGATCCTCGCCGCGGTCGCGCTCTCGGTGGGGCTCGCGAAGCCGAAGATCCAGCTCGTCGGCATCGGGGCAGCCGGGATCTTCGTGGGCGTCGCGATGCTCGCGCCGGCGCTCGCCCGTCCGCTCGCGAGCCTGATCGGCAGGCCCATCGCCGCGATGCTCGGGACCGCGGGGTCGCTCGGCCGCGAGAACTCGATGCGCAGCCCCCGTCGCACCGCCCAGACCGCCTCGGCGCTCATGGTCGGGATCGCGCTCGTCTCGGCGATGGCCGTGTTCGGGGCGTCGCTCTCCAGGTCGGCGACCGAGGACATCGACCAGGCCGTGCGCGGCGACCTGATCCTCACGTCCACGTCCATGGGGAACTCGCAGTTCAGCGGGGCGGTCCCGGGGCTCGTCCAGGAGATCCCCGGTGTCACCGCCACGACGACCGTCTACGGCGGGCAGTTCGTCTACCGCGGGGCCGTCGACTCGCTCCAGGCGGTGACCCTCCCTGGGCTCTCCAGGACCGTCGAGTTCCGCATGACCGACGGCTCGACGGCCGCGCTCGCGACCGGGGGGCTCCTCGTCGACACGGTGGTCGCCAGCTCGGACCACCTCTCGGTCGGTGACCTCGTGCGCGTGCGGTTCGCCGAGACGGGGACGTCGGTCATGCGCGTCGGCGGGATCTTCGAGGCCAACGCGCTGCTCGGCCGGTTCGTGGTCTCGGCGCCGTTCTTCCTCGCGCACTTCCAGACCCCGCTCCCGGCCGCCGTGGTGCTCGCCACCGACGGCAGCGCGGAGGTCCAGCACGCGGTGACCCAGGCGGTCGCGGCGTACCCGAACGTCCAGGTCCAGACGCGCGCGCAGTTCGAGCAGGCGAACACCAAGGCGGTCAACCAGCTCCTCGGCCTCGTCTACGCCCTGCTCGGGCTCGCCGTCCTCATCGCGCTCATCGGCATCGTGAACACGCTGATGCTCTCGGTGTTCGAGCGCACCCACGAGATCGGGCTGCTGCGCGCGGTCGGGATGCGTCGTCGCCAGGTGCGCACGATGGTCCGGTCCGAGTCGGTGATCCTCTCGATCTTCGGTGCGGTGATCGGGATCGTCATCGGGACCGGGCTCGGCGTCGCGCTCGTGGCGTCGCTGCGCACCCAGGGGATCACGGCGACCGCCGTGCCGTTCCCGAGCCTCGTGGTCTTCCTCCTGCTCTCTGCGGTCCTCGGCCTCGTCGCGGCGAGCTGGCCGGCGCGCCGCGCGGCGAAGCTCGACGTGCTGGCGGCGATCGCAGCGGAGTAGCGGCGACCGCCACGCCCGGCGCGCCTCCGTCCGCGCGCCGCGCGGGGGACGTCCGCGCAGGTCAGACCGGTCGACGTTTCCCTCCCGCTCCGACCGGGTAGCAAGGACCTGGGCCCCGTCGGGCGGAGGAGCCACGTGTTGAGCGATCGCATCTCGATGGCGTCGGTCGACGTCACCATCCCCGCGCACCCCGCCGCGATGGTGCTCGCCCGCCTCCAGGTCGCCGGCGTCGGGCGGCTGCTCGACCTCGACGTCGACGAGATCGCGGACCTCCGCCTCGCCATCGAGGAGCTCTGCCTCACCGTGCTCGCCGCGTCGAACGACCGCGACCGGCTCGCCGTCCGGATCGAGTGGGACGACGCGGCGATCACGGCGCGCTGCGAGCTGCTCCCCTCGCGCCCCGGGAGGGCCGGCCTCGAGGAGGTCACCGACCGCGCGACGAGCGAGCTCGCCGGCCAGATCCTCGACGCGCTCGTCGAGGAGCACGGCACGGAGACCGAGGACGGCGTGCCACGCGCGTGGTTCCGAAAGAAGCGCCCAGCGCCATGACGCCGACCGAGGCGGCCGACCCGGTGCCGGTCGCCGAGTTCGTGAGGTTCGCGGCGACGGGGGATCCCGCGCTGCGCGAGGAGCTCGTCGAGCGGCACCTCCCGCTCGCCACCGCCGTCGCACGGCGGTTCACCCGGCGCGGCGAGCCGACCGAGGACCTCGAGCAGGTCGCGGCGCTCGCGCTCGTGAAGGCGGTCGACAACTTCGACCCCGGCCGCGACGTGGCCTTCGAGCCCTACGCCGTGCGCTCGATCGCCGGCGAGCTGAAGCGGCACTTCCGCGACAAGGCGTGGGCCGTGCGCCCGCCGAGGCGGATCCAGGAGCACTGCCTGGAGCTGAACCGGGTGCTGGAGGAGCAGACCCACACGCTCGGGCGCTCCCCCACGATCGGCGAGCTCGCCCGGGCGTGCCGGATCTCCGAGGACGAGGTCATCGAGGCGCTCGACGCGGCCGAGTCCTACTGGGCGATCTCGCTCGACCTGCCGACGCCCGACGGCGAGCCGCTCGGGGTGCACCTCGGCGACGACGACGTCGCGATGGACGCCGTCGACCGGCGCGTCGCGCTCACCCCGCACCTCGAGGTGCTCTCGGCGCGTGACCGTGAGATCCTCCAGCTGCGGTTCGTGGGGGGGCTGACGCAGTCGGAGATCGCCGAGCGCGTCGGGCTCAGCCAGATGCACGTGTCGCGGCTCCTCCGCGCCGCCCTCGACGAGCTGCGCTCGTCGTTCCGAGAGCGGCGGCTGGTCGACGTCGCGGATCTCACCGAGTAGCGAACGAGGAAGGAAGCACCATGGTCCTGCTCCACCTGACGAAGTCCCGCGTCGGCGCGTTCGACGTCGTCGCCGCCGTCGGCGAGGTCGACGTCGCGAGCTCTCCGTCGCTGCAGAGGGCCATCGAGGAGTGCGTCGGCGAGGGGTGCAGGGCGGTCGTCGACCTCGGGTCGGTCTCCTTCCTGGACTCGACGGGGCTCGCCGTGCTGGTCCAGGCGTACAACGCGTGCCGCGACGCGGGCGGCGAGCTGCGCCTCGTGGTCACCGACCCCAACGTGAAGAAGGTCTTCGAGGTGACCGCGCTCGACGACGTCTTCGCGATCTACCCCTCGCTCGCGGACGCGACGACGCCCTGAGCGCCGGGCGGCGGCGTGCGTGGACGCGCGCGTCAGGTCCAGGTGAGCTCGAACCAGACCCGCTTGCCGGCGCCGTCGGGGATGACCCCCCACCGCGTCGCGAGGGCCTCGACGAGCACGAGCCCCCTGCCCGACGGGCGCGGGCGCTCCCGGTCGGCCTCGATCTGCACCGGCGGCGCCGACGTGTCGTCGCCCACGGTGACCCGGATCCTGCGGGGCGCGACGCTCAGCGTGAGCCGCACCGACCCGGTGCCGTGCCGGATGGCGTTGACGACGAGCTCGTCGGTGAGGAGCACCGCGACGGGCGCGACCCGCTCCCCCCGAGGGGGCAGCACGGCGCGGACCGCCGCGCGCGCGGCGGCCGCCGACCCGGGCGTCGGCGGGAGCGTCCAGGACCGGATGACGTGGTCCACGGACGCCGTGCGCACCGGGGTCGCGCTCACCGCGCCGCGGACGGTGCGACGACACGGGGTCGGCGCGGACCGCCGTCGCGCCCGGCCACGGCGCTGGTGAGCGACGCGCCCGCGTCGTCGGCGCGGCACCACGGCTCCGCGTCACGGAGCGACGTGTCGACGAGCGTGCCGACCATGCCGACGAGGACCGCCCCGGGCTCGCAGGGGGTTGCATGAACGAGCGCCGAGCCGCGCGGGCCACGCGTGGCGCGACCCGACCGCCGCGCCGTCTCGTCGATCCTCATCGCGGTTCGCGTACCCGCTCCCACTCGCGCCGAAACGCAGGCGTGGGCTCGGCGTCGGTGCGCTCGATGCCGGCCGGGGGGGTCGCCGGCGGGATCGAGCCGGCGGCGGGCCGCCGGAGCCGGTGCTGGCGGACGCCCCAGTCCACGATCGACGCGACGGCGCCGACGATCCCGACGGTCATCAGGATCGCGCCGATCGTGCCCAGGTGGAACCCGTGCGTGCTCGTCGGCGTGTAGGCGTAGCGCAGGATCGCGCCGGCCGCCGTGATCAAGAGGCTGAGACCGAGTGCCATGGTGCTCCTTCCGGACGGCACCCCGGGCGGGCGCCGTCCAGCCCATCCCCTGCGTTCCCACTCGGCGTCCTCGCGAAACCCGAGTCGGGCCGGCGGACGTGGCGGTCAGGCGTCGGCGCGGCCCCAGCGCACGGCCAGCACGGCGACGTCGTCGCTCTCGGCCCCCTCCGTGAGGCGATCGCAGAGCCGGGTCACGAAGGCCTCGAGGTCCCTCGGGGCGCGCCCTGCCTCGGAGGCCAGCCGGTCGAGGCCCGCCGAGAGCCCGCGGCCACGCCGCTCGATGAGCCCGTCGGTGAACGCGAGCAGCGTGGTCCCCGGCGGTGTCGGCACCTCCGTGAGCGGGTACCCGTGGCCGGGCGCGCCGATCGGGACCCCGCTCGCGAGCTCGACGTAGGTGGCGACGCCGTGTGCCACCACGAGCGGCGGCAGGTGCCCGGCGCTCGCCAGCTGCACCGAGCCCGCCGCGAGGCTGCCCACGCCGACGAGCACGGTGGCGAGCTGGTCCGCCACGATGTCGCGCGTCTGTGCGCCAGCCATCTCCAGGACCTCGCCTGGCCCGTGGCCCTCGAGGAGCAGGGTGCGGATGGTGAACCGCAGCGCCGCCATGACCGCCGCGGCGCGGACGCCGCGGCCGGAGACGTCGCCGATGACGAACGCGAACCGGTCGTCGTCGATCGGGATCACGCTGTACCAGTCCCCGCCGACCTCCGCGCCGCCGGACCCCGGCAGGTACCGGACGGCCACCTGGAGCCCGGGCACGTCCGGGGTGGCCACCGGCAGGAGCGAGCGCTGCAGCGTGAGCGCGATCGTTCGCTGCTCCGCGTAGAGGTCCGCGAGCGCAGCGTTGAGCGTCGAGATCTCGCGCGAGTCGCGCTCTGCGGCCCGCCGCCGTCCGACGAGCCGCTGCACGAGCACCGCGGCGCCGACGCTCAGCGCCCCGCCGAACGTGACGAGCAGGAGCGGCCGGCGCGCCGGGAGGTTGCCGGCGAGCGACCCGACCGGGGTCGCGACGAGGGTGAGCGTGGCGGCCCCGTAGGGGACCCGCAGCTGCACCATCGACCCCGCCGGCGGGTCGCCGACGATGTTTCCCGAGACCAGGTTCGCAGGCATCGGGCGCCGTCCGAAGTAGATGGCGTAGCGGAGGTCGGCGAACGCCGCGTTGCTCGAGATCCGCGCGGCGGCGTCGGGTGGCACGGGGCGCTCGGCGAGCACCACGTACCCGCCCGTCGGGGAGCGGCGCGCGTCGACGAAGACGAGCCGGCGTGGCGCCACACGGTCCAGCGCGACGCTGAACGAGTTGGTGCGGAGCGCCGCGTCGGCGAGCCGTCGCAGGGCCCGCGGCGCGATCGTGCGCTCTGGCGCGATGCCGATCCCGGCGACCGCCACCAGGTGGCGGCCGTGCGCGACCCAGAGCGACGCGCCGGCGAACCCCCCCGGGTCGCCCACGAACCCCGCCATGTAGTGCCGGAACTGGCGCGCACTGCCCCCGGACGTGGCTGCGAGCTGCGCGGCACCGGCGAGCGGGGCCTGCGTCGCCGACGTCGACGCGACGACGACCTCGGCGGCCTGCCGGGCCTGCACCACGAGGAGCCGGGACTCCGCGTCCTCGTACTGGCGCCAGGTCGTCCAGCTGACGAACGCCGTCAGCGCCAGCCCGACGACCAGCACCGTCGCCGCGACCGGCGAGGGTCGCCGCCAGGCGGGCTGCGCAGGCCGGGCGGCACCGCTGAGATCGGGGTCGACCGCGGCGCGCTCGGGATCTGCCATCTGCGAGCCCCTCGTCCGGCCAGCTCATCCACTGGATGCCGGAACGCCACTGCAGGGTACGCGCGCACGGAGCGCGGCGTCGAGCCCGTGGCGTCCGCGGCGCGAGCTCGCGGAGGGATCAGGCGGCCGGCGCCCGACGCAGCCGTCGGAGCTTTCGCCGCGCCCGCTCGCTGGTGCCGCCCCAGACCCCGTGCTCGAGGTTGTGCTCGAGCGCGTACTCGAGGCACGAGGTCGTCACCGTGCAGACCGCGCAGATCCGCTTCGCCTGCACCACCCCGGTGAGGTCGACGGGGAAGAACACGGCAGGCGGCAGGGTTCGGCACCGCGCGTCGGCCATCCACTCCTCACCCTGCAGCAGCGAGAAGAGCGGCTCGGCCGGCTCGCGCGACCGGAGCGGCGCGACGACGCCGGCGCGGGCGGCGCCGCGGGACAACGAGCCGGTGCGCAGCTCGACGTCGGCCAGCACCGGCTCGGGGGCCGTCACGACGCCCGCCTGGCGGTCGCGTGATCAGCCGACGGCCGTGAGGCCCCGGGATCTCGCGTGGGGGGCGGCCATCGACGCGCTTGCAGGACCACGTTCGCCGCGACAAGCGCCGCCGCGAGCGTGACGATCGGAACCCAAACGTCATCGCCCATACTGACCCCTCCGCCCGGCGTCCCCTGCTCTCTACCCAGGTGGTCCGGGCGCGAAACGGTTCCAGCGGTGACCGGGGAGTTCCGCCAGGTCAGCAGGACGACCGGCGGCGGGGTGGGCTCAGCCGTCCTCGCCCGGCAGCTCGATCGCGAGCACCACCCACGGACCCCGATCCCGCGGCACCTGCGGGATCGGCACGCGCGTGCCGGCACGCCGGATCGGCTGGTCGGTGTACTGCACCCACGTCGACCACCCAGCCGCGGCTGCCCGGTCGAGCGAGACCCACCCGACCGGCGGGTCGGCGACGTCCGGGCGCGCGCGCTCGACGCCGAGCGCGAGCACGAGCGAGGTCGGCCGCGTGGTCAGGAGCGCGGGCCCTGGCGTGCTGCGGTCGTGCCACGTCGCATCCGCGCCGAGCCCGTCGGTGCCCTCCATCGCAAGCACGGTGAGCGAGCCCTCGGCCGTCGTGGTCGTGGCGACGCGGAGCGGCGCAAGCCGCGGTGGCGCGACGGCGCTCCACACCGAGGCCGACCCGCCCGCGTCGGCGATCGCCCGGACCCGGTGCCACCGGACCGGCGGCTCCGACGTGACGGGACCGAGCCGCGTGCCCGGCGCGCTCTGCACGATCGCCACCAGCCGCTCGCCGGGCGACGCCACCCTGATCGGTGGCGCGGCGAGGCGCCCGTCGCCGCGCACCTGCTCGTCGGCCTGCAGCACGAAGCACGTCATCGCGGGGCGTGGGTTGGCGACAAGCACCACCGTGCTCGCGCGCGCGGTCCGGCCGATCGCGTCGATCGCCCGCACCGTGATCCGGTGCGAACCGCTCGGGAACCCGCGGGTGTCCCACCGCAGCACGAACCGGCCCGCACGGGCGGTCGCCGCTCCGATGGGCCGGCCGTCGACGAGGACGCGCACGGTGCGCACGGCGGCTGGGTCGCGGACGACGACGGCGACCGGCGTCGCCGACGAGAGCGTCTCGTGCGGCGCCGGATCGGCGAGCACGACGCTCGCCGGGGGAAGCGGCGCCGCCCGGACCTCCACGGCCGCGAGGTCCCAGCGGTCCGACGTGGGCGCGGTGTCCCCGAGCGTGACCCTCGAGCCCGCGGACGCGATCGGGCCGGTCGGCGCCTGCACCCAGAAGGTGTCCCCGTCCGCCGCGTCCACCCACTCGCGCAGCAGCTGCTGCCCGGCGTCGGGAGTCCGGGCGATCGCCTGGTCCCAGTCCGATCCCACGAGGACCACGTCGGATCGCGCGCCGGTCGTGGTGAGGGCGACCGAGGGCGCCCCGCCCGGGCCCGCCGCGGTCGCGCCGGCGCCGACGCCGAGCGCCCCCGCCATCGCCAGCACGACCAGCTGCGCCGCGAACCCCCCTGCGGTCGGCGTCGACGCGACCCGGACGTGGCGCAGGACCGACGCGGCGTGCGCGGTCCAGATCTCCGCGTCGCCCGCCTGCGCGTTGGCCCGGCGGCAGAGGTGCCATCGGAGCCCCGCCCCCGTGACCGTCGTCGACTGCCGAACCGCCTGCGGGCCGTCGAGGCCCACCAGCGCGAGGAGCGTGTCTCCGGCGGTGTTGGTGGAGAAGGCGCCGGTCCGGACGGTGCCGTGCCCGTCGGCGGAAGCTTGCGCGTCGATCGCGAGCCCCGCCGTGCGGCTGCGCGCCACGTGCACGACCTCGACGGGGGCCGAGCCCACCATCCCGTTCGAGTCGATGACCTGCGCGGCGAGCGCGTGGGTGCCCGGGAGCGGGCCCGTCGACCACGCGAGCCGGTAGGGCGCCTGGGTGCGTGGCGCCCCGAGGGGCTCGCCGTCGAGGAGGTACTGCACCGACGAGACGGTCGCCGGTGCGGCGGCCGTCGCGCGCGCCTCGAGGGTCACCGTCCCGACCACGGTGGCTCCTGCGGCCGGAGTCGTCACCCGCACGGCGGGCGGCACGACCCTCGGGTGGGTCTGGGCGCGCACCGTGACCTGCGTCCCGCTGAGCTGCAGCCTCGTGTCCACGACGTCGTTCGCCCGGTTGGACTCGTCGAACAGGTGCTGGGGGTCGACGATCGCGCGCAGGATGTACGTGCCGTCGGGGACGCCGGTCAGGTCGATCGGCTGGCCGTTGTCGGTCTGGTCGTACTGGTCGCCCCACCCGACCGAGAACCCGAGCAGCTTCGTGGGGCTCGTGCAGTCGCTCTGGGGGGGCGAGGTCTGCCCCGGCGCGTTCGGCACGCCGCCCACGAAGGTGTCGGCGGTGATGCAGTACTCCACCTTCGGGCTCACCCGCACGATCGGGCCGATGGTGCCGTCCGGGCGAACCGCGTTGAGGGTGAACCTCGTGAGCGGGTAGCGGTAGTCGCTCGGGGGCTCGAAGATCCCGTCGCGCGCGAGCGGGAGGGCGCGTGCGGCGGCCCACCTCGCCGGGCCGGCGCTCCGGTAGAGCACCTGGCGGAACGAGGAGAGGCCGGAGGCCGCGTCGTAGGCCGGCTGGATGGCGAACGGCCCGGTGCCCGCGTCCCAGGTGACGTGCGTGAACTGCAGCTGCCGGTGGCCGGTCGACGGGTTCGTGCCGATCGAGATGGCGTCGGTGGGGACGAGCACCTGGAGGTCCGGGAGCGTGATCGCCGTCGCGGACGAGCGGGCCGCCGAGGAGGACCCCGTCGCGAGGACCGGGACCAGCGAGACGGCAACGACGGCGATCGCGACCAGGGCGGTGCTGCGTCGCACGGTGCCTCCGGTCACGACGGCGGGCTCTCGGGCCCGAGGCTAGGGAGCGGCGCCCCGGCCGGCAAGGCCGCGGTGCGGGCGTCGACGCGGGGCTGCACGTGCGGGGAGCCGGCGCGCTCGCGCCGGCTCCTCACGGTGGTCCGATCCGCTGGCGAAGTGGATCGGCTAGAGGACGCACCCCGAGGCCGAGTTCGACCAGATCGGCTGCACCGCGTAGCTGTGGGCGCCGAGGGTGATGTCGCCCGACGCCGCGTTCCACGCGCACTTGTCGCCGTTCTCGCTGCCGCTGCTGTCGATCCAGGCGTAGGAGCCGTTCGCGGTCACCGGGTCTGTCTCGGCCTCCGCGTACTCGTGGCCGCCCACGACCGAGAACCCGTCGAAGTACCCGTTGCCGTAGGCGTCCGCCGAGTTGATGAAGTTCTCGCCGCAGCTCTGCTGGGCATCCGGCTGGTACGGGATGTACGCGTACGGCAGATTGGCGCCGCTGTGCGTCGTCACGCTGTGCCACGCGCACCACGACGTCCCGAACCCGCTCATCGAGCGACCCGACGGCGTGAACACCATCACGGTGGCGCCGACCTGCGCCGCGGCCGGGATGCCGAACCTGCCCGCCGCGTACGCCGCCTCTCCGGCGATCGCGGACTGGGTCGGGCTGGAAGGCACCGCGTTCGTCGCGTCGACCATGACGCCCTTCAGCTGGCCGATCAGGTTCTGGATGTGCGTGCCGGCGGACCCGCAGCTGACCGTGCCGAGGCTGACGCCCTGGCAGTACTGCGCGTCGACGCCGTCCCAGCTCGACCCGCCGACGTTCGTGAAGAAGTCCTGGATGTACTGCTTCGCCTGCGCGTTCGTGAACGAGAGCCCCTGATCGGTCCCCGTGGTGGTGGTCGTGTTCCACCAGCTGCCCCAGAAGTCGATGTAGATCGCGGGCGACGTCTCGACCTGCCCGCCGTGGTAGGTGAGGTTGCTCACCCTCCTGAAGCGCAGCTGGGCGTGGCCGGCGTCGCGGTGGACCCTGTAGATCGGCATCGCCTGGACCGTGTGGCGAGCAGCGGTCGCGCCGACGCCTGACGCGCTCATCGCGACGCCCAGCAGCAGTGCGGGGGCGATCCCCGCGCCGATCAGCGCCCTTCGGAACATGAGTCGACCTCCCTGAGAAATGTGTCCGCGCACGGTACCAACGCTGGCGGCGCCTGCCCAACGGTTTGTCACAAAAATCGACGAGACAAGACGGAGCGAGACGCCCGCCGACGCGGCGTCGCCACGTCGCGGCGTCACCGCAACGACGAACCGGTCGCTACCCGGCCGCGTCGAGCTGTTCGAGCGCCACCCGTGCCATCCCGGCGCCGTCGAGTCCGAGCGACGAGAGGATCTCGGCGGCCGGGCCGTGCGGGAGGTAGGCCGTCGGGATCCCGCAGGTCACGACGCGCGGCGCGGCCGAGCCGGTGCACAGGGCGGCGCGCACGCGCTCCCCGAACCCGCCGTCCACGATCCCGTCCTCGGCGGTGACGACGACGCCGTGCCGGGCCGCGTCCGCGAGCATGGCCGCGTCGATCGGCGCGACGCAGCGCGCGTCCCACACGGTCGCGCCGACCCCGACACCGTCCAGGAGCGCCGCAGCCTCCTCGCACGCGGCGAGGAGCTTGCCGACGCCGAGCAGGCAGACGTGGTCGCCCGCGCGGAGCCGCCGGGCGCGCACGCCGGCGCCGACGGTCAGCGCCGGGGGCGGCGGCGGCGACTTCGGCCAGCGGATCGCGACGGGACCGTCGATGGCGTCGATCGCGTGGTGCAGCATCGCCTCGAGCTCCTCGGCGGAGGACGGCGCGAGGACCGTCATCCCCGGCACCTTGGCGAGCAGCATCAGGTCGAGGGCGCCGTGGTGGCTCGGCCCATCGTCGCCGGTGACGCCGGCACGGTCCAGGCAGAGCACCACCGGGAGCGCGTGGAGGCCGACGTCGTAGTAGAGCTGGTCCCACGCCCGGTTGAGGAACGTGGAGTAGATCGCGACCACGGGACGGAGCCCACCCATGGCCATGCCCGCGGCGAGGTTCACCGCGTGCTGCTCCGCGATCCCCACGTCGAAGAACCGGTCGGGGAAGCGGGCGGCGAACGGCCGCAGCCCCGTCGGGCTCCCCATCGCCGCGGTGATGGCCACGATCGAAGCGTCCGCCGCGGCCGCCTCGACGAGCGTCGTGCCGAACACCTCTGTGTAGGTGCGCGGGCGGGACGCCGCCGACCGCTGGACCCCCGTCGCGGCGTCGAACGGGCCGATGTCATGGAGGCACTTGTCCTCGTCCTGCTCGGCGGGCGCGTACCCGCGACCCTTCTCCGTGCGGACGTGCAGCACCCTCGGGCCGGCGCCGGCGAGCGCGTCGCGCAGCGCGGCCTCGAGCTCGTCGACGTCGTGGCCGTCGATCGGTCCGGCGTAGGCGAGGCCGAGGGACGCGAAGAGCTCGCGCGCCGCGGTCGGGTCGTGGTCCGGGTTCGGCGCGCCCGCCAGCCGTGACACGGTCGGCGCGTAGGAGCGGCCGTTGTCGTTGAGCACGACGAGCACGTCGTCGCCGCGGACGCCGAGGTTGTTCAGCGCCTCGAACGCGACCCCGCCGGTGAGCGCGCCGTCGCCGACGACGGCGACCACCTTGGCCCCGTCCCCCCGGAGGCGCCGCGCCGCCGCCAGCCCCGCCGCGTACGAGAGCGCCGTGGAGGCGTGGCTGTTCTCGACCAGGTCGTGCTCGGACTCGGCGCGGTTGGGGTACCCCGAGAGCCCGCCGCCTTGGCGCAGCGTGGCGAACCGGTCCGCGCGCCCGGTCAGGATCTTGTGGACGTACGCCTGATGGCCGGTGTCCCAGACGAGCGCGTCGCGCGGCGAATCGAGGACGCGGTGCAGCGCGATCGTGAGCTCGACCACGCCGAGGTTCGCGCCGAGGTGGCCGCCGGTGCGGGACACGCTCGCGACGAGGAACCTCCGCAGGTCGACGGCGAGCGCGTCGAGCTCGGGTCCGGTCATCTCGCGCACCCGCCCAGGGGTGAGCGCGGTGAGCGAGGGCGCCGTCGCGGTCCCGGCGACCTCGAGCTCGATCACCGCGTGCTCCGGAGCGCTCGGATGGACTCCCGCAGCGACCCCATCGAGGCGATCACCGCAGACGGCTCGTACCCGCAGTGCGCCATGCAGTTCGCACACCTCGGGTCGCGCCCCCGGCCGTAGGCGTCCCAGTCGGTCGTCTCCACGAGCTCGTGGTACGTCTTCGCGTACCCGTCGGCCATGAGGTAGCACGGCCGCTGCCACCCGAAGACCGAGTAGCTGGGGATGCCCCACGCGGTGCACGGGAAGTCGACCTTGCCCTCGAGGAAGTCGAGGAAGAGCGGCGAGTGGTTGAGCCGCCAGCGCTTGCGCCTGCCGTCGGCGAACGCCTGGCGGAAGAGCTCGCGGGTCTGATCCGGCCCGAGGAAGTGCTCCTGGTCGGGCGCCTTCTCGTAGGCGTACGCGGGGGAGATCATCATCGCGTCCACCTCGAGCTCGTCGTTGAGGAAGTCGAGGACGTCGCGGACAGACTTCGGCTGGTCCGTGTTGAAGAACGTCGAGTTCGTCGTGACGCGGAACCCCTTCGCCTTCGCCTCCTTGATGGCGGCGACGACCTCGTCGAAGACGCCCTCGCGGTCGACCGCCTCGTCGTGGCGCTGCTTGAGCCCGTCCACGTGGAGCACGAACGAGAAGTACCGCGATGGCGTGAACCGGTCGAGCCGACGACGCAGGAGCACGCCGTTGGTGCACAGGTACACGTAGACCTTGCGGCGCACGAGCTCCTCGACCATGCGCGCGATGTCCGGGTGCAGGAGCGGCTCCCCGCCCGCGATCGAGACCATCGGGGTCCCGCTCTCCTCGACCGCCCCGACCACGTCCTCGACGCTGAGGCGCTGCCGGAGGATCTCGGTGGGGTGCTGGATCTTCCCGCACCCCGGGCACGACAGGTTGCACGCGAAGAGCGGCTCGATCTCGACGAGGAACGGGAAGTAGCGCGTCCGGCGGAGCCGGTGGCGCACGAGGTGCGCCCCGATCCGGAGGTTCTGGCGAAGCGGGACCGGCATCAGCGCACCCTCCCCGGCAGCGCGAAGCGCACCGCCTCCTCGGCCACCCGCTCCTCGGCGATCTCGAGCGGCCCGAGGTGCGCGAGCGCGGCGAGCACCCCCTCGACGAGCGAGTCGGGGACCGACGCCCCCGCGGTGAGGCCGACGGTGCGCGCCGTCGGGAGCCAACCGAGCTCCAGCTGGCTCGCGTCCTCGATCAGCTCGGCCCGAACCCCCTCGCGCTCGGCGAGCTCGACCAGGCGCGCCGTGTTCGAGGAGTTCTGCGACCCGACGACGAGCAGCAGGTCGCACCGACTGGCGATCGCGCGGACTGCGTCCTGGCGGTTCTGCGTCGCGTAGCAGATGTCGTCGGCCGGCGGCTCCGCGACGGACGCGAACCGCTCCCTGACCGCGGCGCGCACCCGCTCCGCCTCGTCCACGGCGAGCGTGGTCTGGGTGAGGACGCCGACCGGCGTGTCCCTCGCGAGCCCGAGCCCGTCGACCTCCTCGACGGTGGCCACGACGTGCGTGCGCTCGGGCGCCTCGCCGACGGTCCCCTCCACCTCCTCGTGGTCGCGGTGACCGATGAGGACGATCTCGTACCCGTGCGTCGCGAACCGCCGAGCCTCGGCGTGGACCTTCGCGACGAGCGGGCACGTCGCGTCGATCACGGTCACGCCGCGGGCGTCCGCGTCCTCGCGCACCGCGGGCGAGACGCCGTGCGCGGCGAAGACGACGACGGCTCCGGTCGGGACCTCGTCGAGCTCCTCGACGAAGATCGCCCCCTTCTCCTCGAGGTCCCGGACGACGTGGAGGTTGTGCACGATCTGTCGGCGCACGTAGACCGGCGCGCCGAACCGTCCGACGGCGCGCTCCACGATCTCGATGGCGCGCTCGACGCCGGCGCAGAACGAGCGGGGTGCGGCGAGCAGCACGTCGCGGCGCCCGCACGCCGCCGCCCACCGGTCGAGCGGCCCACGGACGGCGCGCAGCGCCCGCAGCGCGCGCAGGCCGCCTCGAACCGGCGAGCACGACTCGGTGTCCGAGATCGCCCGGACGACCGCGAGCGGACGGGCCCCGAGCGACGCGGCGAGGAACGCCGACTCCATGTCGACGGCGAGCGACCCGCCGGCGGCGAGCGACGCGCGCGCGGCCCCGCGCGCGTAGCGGGGGGACGAGACGACCGGGCCGGCGTGCGTGCGCGCGCCCGCGCGTCGCAGCTCGCCCTCGAGCAGGACGGCCGACGGCAGCGCGAGCTCGACGTCGTCCTCGGCGCTGCGCAGGGAGGTGGGCACGACGAGGTCCCCGATGCCGACGTCCGCGGCGAGCCCGCCCCCCACGCCGACGAGCGCGACCGCGGTGTCAGGGTGGAGCCGCGCCGCGAGCGCCGCGCCTGCGCGGCGCGCGTGGTCGGGCCCCATCCCGACGACGTCGGCGCCGCCGACGGCGAGCGACTCGATCCGCAGCGGGGTCAGGACGCGGAGCTCTGCCATCGTCCCTCCCCTAGGTACCGCCCGAGCGCCGTCACCGGGAACACGAGCCGGTAGAGGTGGTAGTTGAGGTAGAAGTCCCCCGGGAACCCGGTCCCGGTGAACCACGGCTCGTCCCAGCTGCCGTCGTCGCCCTGCGTTGCCACCAGGTACCCGACGCCGCGCGCGGTCGGCTCGCCGCGCTCGCCGGCCGCGAGGAGCGCGAGCAGCGCCCACGCGGTCTGGGACGCCGTCGAGTGGCCGCGGCCACGGTAGGCGTCGTCCCGGTACGAGCGGAGGTCCTCCCCCCACCCGCCGTCCGCCGCCTGGTGCGCCTCGAGCCACGCGACGGCGCGTCGGATCGACCGGTGCGCGGGATCGACGCCCGCGGCCACGAGCGCCGGGACGACGGCGCCCGTCCCGTAGACGTGGTTCGCGCCCCACCGGCCGAACCACGACCCGTCGGGCTCCTGCGCGTTGAGCAGCCACGTGATCCCGCGCTCGACGGCGGTCCGCGACCCACCGAGCAGGGCGAGCGCCTCGATCACGTGGGCGGTGACGTCGGCGCTCGGCGGGTCGATGAGCTCGCCGAAGTCGCAGAACGGCAGCGTGCGGCAGAGCGCCCTGGTGTTGTCCACGTCGAAGGACGCCCACCCACCGTCGGAGCACTGCATGCCCTCGAGCCAGGCGATGCCACGAGCGACGGCGCCGCGATCGGGCGAGCCCGTGGCGGAGATCGCGAGCAGCACCTCAGCGGTGTCGTCGACGTCTGGATAGTGGTCGTTCTCGAACTCGAACGCCCACCCCGACGGCGCGAGCTCCGGCCGTCGGACCGACCAGTCGCCGCGCACCGTCACCTCCTGGTCGAGGAGGTACGCCATCGCGCTCGCCAGGACCTCGTCGTCGGAAGCCGTGCCGGCGTCGCGCAGCGCGGTCACCGCGAGCGCCGTGTCCCACACCGGTGACTGGCACGCCTCGATGCGGCGCCCCTCGGCGTCCTCGATGGTGAACCCGTCGAGGCCGTCGAGGCCGGCCGCGACGTTCGGGTGGTCGAGCGCGTGGCCCCGCAGGTGCAGCGCGATGAGCGAGTACACCCACGGGGGCTGGATGCCGCCCCAGGAGCCGTCCGCCTCCTGACGCGCCACGATCCATCGCTCGGCCCGGTCGAGCGCCGCACGGCGGAGCCACCGAACCGGTCGGTGCTCGTAGCGGTGCAGGAGCCGGTCGAGCAGCGCGAACCGGCCCTCCCAGGTCGTGAGCGGTGGGCGCGGTCGCGGCGTGGCGCCCACGCGCAGCTCGTCGATGGTGAGCTCGATCGCGTGGGTCGGCCGGTGCGCCGAGACGACCGCGAGCGCGACGATCGTCTGGCGCGCCCAGCATGCGAAGTCGTAGATGTTGAGGGGCATCCAGCTGGGCAGGAAGACGATCTCCGGCGGGAGGACCGGGATCTCCGCCCACGACCAGAGCCCGAACAGCGCGAGCCAGATC
>Ga0318554_10000070_pt1 | contig 30835 bp, 28 predicted proteins | sample GRESIP082b2f22_FD_203687 | JGI IMG/M metagenome (GOLD analysis project Ga0318554, IMG submission 203687) | Tropical soil microbial communities from Luquillo Experimental Forest, Puerto Rico - GRE.SIPMG.082b2f22 | ecosystem: Environmental > Terrestrial > Soil > Tropical forest > Bulk soil... | reverse complement strand
TGCCGATCCCGGACGAGGCGCTGGAGGACGGGCTGCCGCCGTACTACCACCCGGGCGAGGACTCCGACGAGATCGTCTACATGCGCGAACGCCGGGCCGCGCTCGGCGGCTACCTGCCCAAGCGGGCGGTCAGGGCCAAGCCGCTGCCGCTGCCTGGCGACGGCACCTACGACGAGCTGAAGCGGGGGTCGGGCAAGCAGTCGGTGGCCACCACCATGGCCTTCGTCCGGCTGCTGAAGGACCTGATGAAGGACCCGGGGATCGGCAACCGGTTCGTGCCGGTGATCCCGGACGAGGCACGCACGTTCGGCATGGACTCGCTGTTCCCCAGCGCCAAGATCTACTCGCCGCACGGGCAGAAGTACGAGGCCGTGGACCGGGCCCTGCTGCTGTCCTACAAGGAGTCCGAGCAGGGCCAGATGCTGCACGAGGGCATCAGCGAGGCAGGCGCGATGGGCTCGGTGATCGCGGCCGGCACCGCCTACGCGACTCACGCCCAGCCGATGATCCCGGTTTATGTGTTCTACTCGATGTTCGGCTGGCAGCGCACCGGCGACCAGATGTGGGCACTCGGCGACCAGATGGGGCGCGGTTTCCTGCTCGGCGCGACGGCCGGCCGCACCACCTTGACCGGGGAAGGGCTGCAGCACAACGACGGCCACTCGATGCTGCTTGCCTCGGTCAGCCCGGCCTGCGTCAGCTACGACGCGGCCTGGGCCTACGAGCTGTCGGTCATCGTCCAGGACGGGCTGCGCCGGATGTACGGGACGTCGGCGGAGCACCCACACGGCGAGGACATCTTCTACTACCTGACCGTCTACAACGAGCCCTACCAGCAGCCGGCCATGCCGGAGGGCTACCCGGGCGGCGCCGAGGCGCTGTCGCGGCACATCCTGCGCGGGCTGTACCGGTACGCGGCGGCACCGGACGTGCCCGCGCCGGATGGCTCGGGCGCGGTCGGCCCCCCGGCCCGGGCGCACATCCTCGCCTCTGGCGTGGCGGTCCGCTGGGCCCTGGATGCGCAGCGGCTGCTCGCCGAGGACTGGGGAGTCGCCGCCGACGTGTGGTCGGCCACCTCCTGGACCGAGCTGCGCCGGGACGCACTGGCCTGCGAGGAGTGGAACCTGCTCCACCCCGACGCCGAGCCGAGGGTCCCCTATGTCAACCGGGCGCTGGACGGCCAGCCGGGCCCGGTGGTGGCGGTCAGTGACTGGATGCGGGCCGTGCCGGACCAGATCGCCCGCTGGGTGCCAGGGCCGTACAGCTCACTCGGCACCGACGGGTTCGGGCTGTCGGACACCCGGCCCGCCGCCCGCCGCTACTTCCACGTAGACGCCGAATCGATCACAGCGGCTGTGCTGGCCCAGCTGGCCCGGCTCGGCGAGGTGAAGCCAGAACTGGTGACCAAGGCGGTCGAGCAGTACCGGCTCGACGCCCCGGTGCACACCTCCATCACCCCCACTGCCTGACGCCAGGCCATGACGGCGGGCCCGCATCTCCCCGGCGACAGTGAGCCGGCCACCCCGGCACCGATCGCGGCCGGGCCCGGCCCGGTGGCGGACGGCCCCCCGGATGGGGGTGCCCCGCCGGCCGGCGGCGGGCGGGTCCGCGAGGAGACGATCGAGCGGCTGCAGCGGGCGATGAGCTCGCTCGGCACTGACGCGATGGCCGCGATGGAGCGGCGGCTGCCCTGGTTCCGCGCCATGTCGGCGGAGAACCGGTCGTGGATCGGGCTGGTCGCCCAGGCGGGCATCGCCGCCTTCATGGACTGGGTGAGGCACCCGGAGTGGGGCCGCCGGGCGGTGGCGGGCGAGGTGTTCGGCACTGCGCCGCGGGAACTGGCCCGGGCGGTCTCCCTGCAGCAGGCGGTCGAGATGGTGCGGATCACCATCGACGTGGTGGAAGCCCGGGTGGACGAACTGGCCGCCCCCGGCGGCGAGGCCGAGCTGCGGGAAGCGGTCCTCCGTTACACCCGCGAGGTCGCGTTCGCCGCCGCCCGGGTGTATGCGCGCACCGCCGAGGCCCGCGGCGCCTGGGATGCCCGGCTGGAGGCGCTGGTGGTGGACTCGCTGGTGCGCGGCGACACCGGCGAAGGGATCAAGTCCTGGGCGTCGGCGCTGAACTGGTCGTCGTCGCCGGTGGCGGTGATCGCTGGCGCGGCCGAAGCCGAGCCGGAGGGGCTGATCGATGACCTGCGGGTGATCGCCCGCCGGGCAAGGCTGGATCTGCTGGCCGGGGTCCAGGGCAGCACACTGGTGGTGGTGCTCGGCGGCACCGCCGACCCGCTGTCGGCCGCACAGCAGTTCGCGGGCCGGTTCGGTCCCGGCCCGCTGGTGGTGGGGCCGGTGATGGCCGACCTGAACGCGGCCACCCGCTCGGCGGCCGCCGCGCTGGCCGGGCTGCGCGCCGCCCCCGCCTGGCCGGACGCGCCGCGGCCGGTGAGCGCGTCCGACCTGCTGCCCGAGCGGGCGCTCGATGGCGACGCCACAGCCCAGGCGGAGCTCATCGAGGACGTGTACGAACCGCTGCTGAGTGGCGGGTCGGCCCTGATCGAGACCGTCATCACCTACCTTGAGCAGGGCTTCTCACTGGAAGCCACGGCCCGGCTGCTGTTCGTGCACCCGAACACCGTGCGCTACCGGCTGCGCCGGGTCAGTGAGCTGACCGGGCTCGTCCCGGCCCGTGGCCGCGACGGGTTCACCCTGTGGGTCGCCATCGTGCTGGGCCGTTTGATTCACAAGCGAACATAGCTTGTAGCATTCCGACATCATCCTCCCGCTAAAGTTCGTACGCTTCCACATCCATGTGGCGAAGTCCTACAGTGCAGGGTAGGAACATGCTCGTCTTCGCAGCGCCGGGGCAGGGTGCGCAGACACCGGGCTTCCTGGCTCCCTGGCTGGAGATTCCAGGGTTCGCCGACCGTATCGCCGCCTGGTCCGACCTGGCCGGGTGTGACCTGATCGCGGCCGGCACCACCGGCGGCGCGGACGAGATCCGCGACACCGCCGTCGCCCAGCCATTGCTGGTCGCCGCGGCCATCGCGGCCACCGAAGCACTGTGCGGTGACCTGGCCCAGGCCCAGCGGCAGGGCGGCATCGCGGCCGGGCACAGCGTCGGTGAGCTGGCCGCGGGGGCGATCGCCGGAGTGGTGAGCCCCGCCGACTCGATGCGCCTGATCGCTGTCCGCAGCCGGGCGATGGCGAAGGCCGCGGCCGCCGAGCCGACCGGCATGACCGCGATCCTCGGCGGCAGCGAGCCCGATGTGCTCGCGGCCCTGGCCGCACTCGGACTCACCCCGGCGAACATCAACGCCACCGGCCAGATTGTCGCGGCCGGCACCGTGGACCAGCTGGCGGCGCTGGCCGCGGACCCGCCGGCCGGGACACGGCTGCGGCCCCTGTCAGTGGCGGGGGCGTTCCATAGCCCGCACATGGCCCCGGCCACCGGCGCGCTGCGCGAGGCCGCAGCCGGGGTCGCCACGCACGACCCGGCCATCGTGCTGCTCTCCAACCTGGATGGCGCGGCCGTCACCTCCGGCACTGAGTGGCTGGAGCGGATCATCGCCCAGGTCAGCGCGCCGGTCCAGTGGCAGGCATGCATGGCCACTATGGCCACCCTGGGCACCAGCGCCGTCATCGAGCTGCTGCCCGGCGGCACCCTGACCGGCCTGGCCCGGCGGGCGCTGCCGGGAGTGGCGACGCTGGCCCTGAAGACCCCGGACGACCTGGCCGCCGGCCGGTCGCTGCTGGCCGAGCACGGCACTCAGAACCCCCACGACAGCGGCCACGTGCCGGAGTGGCGGCTGCTGGTCGCGCCGCAGGACGGCACCTTCCGGGCTGATGGCGAGGGCGGGCCGCTGGCACCGGGCGTGAGCGTCTCCTCCGGCGCGCCGCTGGGCCACGTCGAGGTGCGGTCCGGCCAGCACGCCATTGCGCCCTCCTTCCCGGCCACCATCGTGGAATGGCTGGTCGAGGATGGCGACCCGGTCAACGTTGGCCAGCCGCTGGTCAGGCTGCTGCCGGATGGCTCCGAGTGAAACCCACCACAGGCAACAGAAAGGCAGGGTCCTGATGCGACTGACCGAGGCTGCACCGGGGGCCCGGATTCTCGCGTTTGGCGGCTACCAGCCGGCCAAAGTCGTCACCAACGACGACCTGGCGGTCTCCGTGGACACCACCGACGAGTGGATCCGCAGCCGGGTCGGCATCGCCAGCAGGCGGATCGCCGGCCCGGACGAGACCGTCGCGGACATGGCGGTTGCGGCCGGCGGAAAGGCCCTGGCCGCCAGCGGCCTGGCCGCCAGCGACATCGACCTGGTGATAGTGGCCACCTGCACGGCAGAGGCGCCGATTCCCAACGTCGCTGCCAGCGTGGCCACCCGGCTCGGCATCGTGGCACCCGGCGCCTACGACCTGAACGCCGCATGCGCCGGGTTCTGCTACGCGCTCGGCACGGCCAGCGACGCGGTCAGGGTCGGCTCCTCCCGGCACGTGCTGGTGATCGGCGCCGAGAAGCTGTCCCAATGGGTGGACTGGACCGACCGCTCGACCTGCATCATCTTCGCCGACGGCGCCGGAGCGGCGGTGGTCGGGCCGTCCGACGGGGACACCGGGCCGGGCATCGGGCCGGTGGTCTGGGGCAGCGACGGCACTATGGCCGACAAGATCTTCATTAAGGACCGGAACTCGTTCATCATCCAGGAGGGCCAGGCCGTGTTCCGCTGGGCAACCACCGCCCTACACCCGGTCGCGAAGAAGGCCTGCGAACGGGCGGGTATCGACCCGACCGAACTGGCGGCATTCGTGCCGCACCAGGCGAATCTGCGGATCATCGAGGCGATCGCGCGCCGGCTTGGCGCGCCGCAGGCGCGGGTCGCCGACGACATCGTGCACGCCGGGAACACCTCGTCCGCGTCGATCCCGCTGGCGCTGTCCCGCATGATCGAGCGCGGCGAGATCGGCTCCGGCGACGCCGTGCTGCTGCTCGGCTTCGGGGCCGGCATCAGCTATGCCGCGCAAGTGATCAAGGTACCCTAGCCGGGCCCTGGCGCCGGGGCCCTGAACCCGGGCCAACCACAACCCATCAAGAAGGAGAAGACAGGCACATGGCCATGACTCAAGAGGAAATCCTGTCCGGCCTCGGCGAAATCATCGATGAAGTCGCCGGTGTCCCGGCCGACCAGGTCACCCCCGACAAGAGCTTCGTGGATGACCTCGACATCGACTCGCTGTCGATGGTCGAGATCGCGGTCGCCGCGCAGGACAAATTCGGGGTGGAGATCCCGGACGACCAGCTGAAGAACCTCAAGACCGTGCAGGACGTCATCGACTACGTCCGCGGCGCGGGGGTGTCGGCCTGAGGCCCGCCACTCCCGTCGCGGGATGAGCCCCGCGGTCGCCGCAGCGTCGCGGCACGAATGCGAAGGAGCGATTCACAGTGCGCGCAGACCAGCCAAGCGTCGTGGTCACCGGCCTCGGCGCGACCTCGCCACTGGGCGGTGACGTCGCCTCGACCTGGGCAGCCATGCTGGCCGGGAAGAGCGGCGCGCGGACGCTCCCGAGCGACTTCGGGCCGGAATTGCCGGTCCAGATCGCCGCGCCCGCCGCGGTCGACCCGGCGACGGTGCTCGACCGCGTGCAGGTGCGCCGGATGGACCGGTGTGAGCAGTTCGCCATGGTGGCGGCGCGGGAGGCGTGGGCTGACGCGGGCGCACCCACAGTCGAGCCGGAACGGCTCGGGGTGGTGGTGGCCAGCGGTATCGGTGGCATCGGCTCCATCCTGACCGGCTACGACCTGATGCGGGAAAAGGGCTGGCAGCGGCTGTCACCGTTCACCGTCCCGATGCTGATGCCCAACGGCTCGGCCGGCTGGATCGGGATCGAGCTGACCGCCCGGGCCGGGGTGCATACCACGGTCAGCGCCTGCGCGTCCGGCGCCGAGGCCATCGGCTACGCCATCGACATGATCAGGTCCGGCCGGGCCGATGTGGTCGTCGCGGGCGGTACCGAGGCGGCGATCCTCCCGCTGAACATCGCGGCGTTTGCCGCCATGCGGGCCCTGTCCACCCGCAACGACGAGCCGGAACGCGCGTCCCGCCCGTTCGACAAGGGCCGGGACGGGTTCCTGCTCGGCGAGGGGGCGGGCATGGTGGTACTGGAGTCGGCCAGCCACGCGGCGGCCCGCGGCGCGCGGGTGCACGCGGTCGCGGCGGGCACCGGCTACTCGGCCGACGCCCATCACATAGCCCAGCCCGACCCGGACGGGACCGGCATTGTGCTGGCCATCGAGCGGGTGCTGGCCGACGCTGGGCTCAGCCCCGAGCAGGTGGTGCACGTCAACGCGCACGCCACCTCCACGCCGGCCGGGGACGTGGTCGAGGGCCAGGCGATCACGGCCGCCCTCGGCGGGGCCGCGACGGGCGTGGTGGTATCCGCCACCAAGTCCATGACCGGCCACTTGCTCGGCGGGGCCGGCGCACTGGAGGCGGTGGCCACCGTCCTGGCGGTCCGCGACCGGGTCGCCCCGCCGACCATCAACCTGGACGATCCCGACGACGAAGCCAGCGTCGACATCGCCACCGTGGCGCGGGAACTGAGCCCGCACGGCAGCAAGCCAATGGCAGCGCTGAACAACTCCTTCGGCTTCGGCGGGCACAACGTCTGCCTCGCCTTCACCGCTGCCTAGCCCCTGCCCCCCAGTGATCGCGAGGAGGTTGCCGTGACCGTACTGGATAGCGCGACCAAGACCGGCCGGGCCCCGGCGGCCGGCCAGGCTGCCGCCAACGGCAAGCCCAGCCGCCCGCCTGGCCTCAGCCGGGACCCAGAGGCGCGGCTCGCCGCCTTGTTCGACCCGGGCACGCTGCGGCTGCTCACCCCGCACGACGACAGTGGCGCGCTGGCCGCCGCCGGGGAGATCGACGGGGTGCTGGCGATGGCCTTCGCCAGTGACCCGCGGGTGCAGGGCGGCGCGATGGGCAGCGCTGGCTGCGCGGCCATCCTGGTGGCTTATGACGAGGCCATCGCCCACGGCGCGCCGGTGATCGGGCTATGGCACTCCGGCGGCGCACGGCTGCGGGAGGGGGTGGAGAGCCTGCACGCCGTCGGGCTGGTGTTCGCGGCCATGACCCGCGCCTCGGGCGTGGTGCCCCAGATCTCGGTGGTGCTGGGCGCCGCCGCCGGCGGCGCCGCCTACGGGCCGGCCCTCACCGACGTGGTGGTTCTCTCCGAGCACGCGCGGATCTTTGTCACCGGCCCGGACGTGGTGCGCAGCGTGACCGGCGAGGACGTGGACATGGCCCGGCTCGGCGGCCCCGAGCCGCACAGCCGCCGGTCCGGCGTAGTGCACCTGGTCGCCCCGTCCGACGCCGAGGCACTGGCCCGGGCGCGCGAGCTGACGGTCCTGTTTGGCCGCCAGGGCGGCATCGACCTGAGCCGGGTCCAGCTCGACACGGTCCAGGCGGAGACCGCGCACCTGGAGTCAGGCGGCCGGACCGGGCCCGACAGCCTGGCCTCCTTCCTGCCGGACTCCCCCCGCCGTGCCTACGACGTGAAGCCGCTGCTGGCCGGGCTGCTTGACGAGCCTGGCCTGGAACTGCACCCACGGTGGGCACCCAACGTGGTGACCATGCTCGGCCGGCTCGCGGGCCGGACGGTGGGCGTCATCGCCAACAACCCGCTCCGGCTGGGCGGCTGCCTGGATGCCACCTCGGCCGAGAAGGCGGCCCGGTTCGTACGGATGTGTGATGCGTTCGGCGTGCCCCTGGTCGTGGTGGTGGACGTGCCCGGCTACCTGCCCGGCGTTGGGCAGGAATGGGACGGCGTGGTCCGGCGCGGGGCGAAGCTGCTCCACGCCTTCGCCGAAGCGAGCGTGCCCCGGGTGACACTGGTGACCCGCAAGGTCTACGGCGGCGCCTACATCGCGATGAACTCCCGCGCCCTCGGCGCCACCAAGGTGTTCGCCTGGCCTGGCGCGGAACTGGCGGTGATGGGCGCGGTGGCCGCGATCCGGATCCTGCACCGCCGCACCCTGGCCGACGTGCCCCCGGAGAAGCTGCACGAGGTGGAGGCGGAACTGGCCGCCGAGCACGAGCAGGAAGCGGGCGGCCTCGCCCGTGCGCTGGCGCTCGGGGTGGTGGACGAGGTCATCGAGCCGAGCCGGACCCGGGAAGCGATCGCCCGCGCCATCGCCGAGGCCCCCCAGGCCCGCGGCGCGCACGGCAACATCCCGCTCTGACGCAACCCGGGAGCCTATGGCTGGCGGAGGGGCGGGGAAGCACGCGCCGGCCACGGCAGGCCCGCGGCTGACTCGGCCCGCCGACCAGCGGGCGAGCGCGGGCGGTCAGCGAAACTGCTGGGCGGCGGGCAGACGGGACCAGGCGGCGAAGACGGTGTCCCAGAACCGGGGGACGTCGATGGACATGGCAACCTGGGCATTGCACCGCGCCGGTGGCGCCTGGAAGTCGGTGACCGTCATGCCCGCCGTCCACCGGCCAGCGGTTTCCACCTCGACCCGGGCGGGCCGGCAGCCGAACAGGCCCGGGTCCGCGACCAGTGCCAGCGCGCACACGTCGTGCACGGCCGGGCCGCGGGCTGGCCCGCCACCGCCGGGTGCGGTCTCGGTGGCGCGGTAGCCGCCGAGCGCGGGCAGCAGCAGGTCGTGACCGAGCCGCCCCAGCCCGCCCATCCGCTCCCAGACCACGGCGTCCGTCCTGGTCTGCAAGGTAACGTCCAGCCCGGCCATCGTCACCCGCCAGCCCGCGGCGAACACGATCGCGGCGGCCTCGGGATCGGTGGCGATGTTGAACTCGGCGGCTGGGGTGACGTTGCCGCGGCCCGCCGAACCGCCCATGATCACGAAATCAGCCACCTGCCCGGAAAGCGCCGGGTACCGCCGCAGCGCGAGCGCGATGTTGGTCAGTGGGCCGGTGGCGATCAAGGTGATCTCCCCCGGTGTGGCGCTGACCAGATCGGCCATCAGGTCGACGGCGTGAGCGGCAACCGGCTGGCAGCTGGGTGGCGCCAGCCGGGCCTCCCCCAGCCCGCTGTCGCCGTGGACCAGCCGTGCATCGGCCAGGGGCTGCAGCAGCGGCCCCGGGCTGCCCGCCGCGACCGGCACATCCGGGCGGCCGGCCAGTTCCAGCACGCTGAGCGCGTTGACCGTCGTCCGTGCCAGCGGCACGTTGCCGGCCACGGTGGTGACCGCCCGCAGATCCAGGCCCGGGTGCCCGCACGCGAAGGCGATAGCGAGCGCGTCGTCGATGCCCGGGTCGCAGTCCAGCACGACCTTCCGGGGCGCCGGCACCTCGTTCACAGAGGGCAGGCTATCGCCGCTGCCGCGGCGGCCCGCCGGCACCAGGCACATCACCTGCCCAGCTGGTGTTGGCATTCGGCCACTTCCCAGCGGACACTGGGTAAATGCGGTTGCTGGAACGCGAGCCGCCGCTGGCCGCGCTAGCCGCATATGCGGGGGAAGCCGGCGGCAGCGACGGACGGCTGGTACTCATCGCCGGGGAGGCGGGCGTCGGTAAGTCGGCGCTGGTCGAGCAGTTCGCGGCGCAATCACCACCCGGGGTCCGCTGGCTGTGGGGGGCGTGTGACGGCCTGTTCACTCCGCGCCCGCTCGGCCCGCTGTTCGATCTGGCGGACGACCTCGGCGGTGACCTGCAGGCACTGTGCCGGGCCCAGGCCCCGCGGGAGGAACTATTCGGCACGCTGCTGCGTCAGCTCAGCGAGCTCGGGCCGGTCATCGTGCTGGTGGAAGACATCCACTGGGCGGACGAGGCCACCCTGGACCTGCTCCGGTTCCTCGGCCGGCGGATCAGGACCAGCAAGGTCATGATCATCGCCACCTACCGGGACGACGACCTCGCCGCCGGCGACCTGCTGCTGACCGCGCTGGGCGAGCTCAGCCGCCAGCCAGCCACCCGGCGGATCGGGCTGGTGCCACTGTCGGCCGGCGCGGTCGCCGAGCTGGCTGCCGCCAGCGGCCTGGACGCGGCCAAGCTGTACCGGCTGACCGGCGGCAACCCGTTCTATGTGACTGAAGCAATCGCGGCCGGACTGGACGAGGTCCCCGCCGCGGCAAGGGATGCGACCCTCGCCCGCGCCGCTGGGCTGACCGGCCCGGCCCGGCAGGTGCTCGAAACGGCCGCGCTGACCGGCACCCGGTGCGAGCCCGAACTGCTGGAGGCCGCGGCTGGCTGCCCGCCGGAAGCGGTCACCGAGGCGGTCGCCTCCGGACTGCTGGTGGACGACGGCGGGGAACTGAGGTTCCGCCACGAGATCGCCCGGCTGGCGGTGGAACGGTCGGTCAGTCCGCGCCGGCTCGCCGGCCTGCACGCCCGCATCCTGGCCGCGCTGGAAGCGGTAGCCTGCACTGACGAGGCGCGGCTGGCGTTCCACGCCGAGTGCGCCGGCGATGGCGCGGCGGTCATGCGGTATGCGCCGGCGGCGGCGGTGCGGGCGTCCAGTCTGGCCGCCCACCGTGAAGCCGCGGCCCAGTACGCCCGGGCCATCCGGTTCGCTGACCCGGCGGACGTGGCTACCCTGGCCGGGCTCTACGACAGCCTGGCATCGGAATGCTCACTGATCGACCGCTGGCCGGATTCCGCCGACGCCGGTGAGCGGGCGCTGGAACTGTGGCGGCAGGCCGGTGACCGGCGGCGGCAGGGCGCCACCCTGCTCCAGCTGTCCCTTGCCATGTGGCGGCTGTGCCGCGGCCAGGAGAGGGCCGCGGCGATCGAGTCCGCGCTGGCCATCCTGGAACCGCTCGGCCCGGGCGTGGAGCTGGCCATGGCGTACCGCCTTCAGGCTGGCTTGCGGCTGGAGGAGGGGGAGTACACCGGCGCTGCCGAGCTGGCTCGCCGGTCGCAGGAGATAGCGGCTCGGCTGGGCGCATCCGCGGTGCTCAGCGATGCGCTGAACACCGAAGCGTGTGCCGAGTTCAACGGCGGCGGAGACGGGGCCGGCCTGCTGCGGCGGGCGCTGGAGCTGGCACTGGCCGGGCGGCTGGACCAGCAGGTCGGCCGGGCCTATGCCAACCTGCAAGCCATATACAACTCGCGGCGGGAGTTCGCTGAAGCCGAGCGGGTGTATGCCGAGGGTGTCGCCTACGCCGACGAGCACGACATCGGCACCTATGCGACCTGCCTGCGCGGCGAGCAGGCCAGCCTGCTGGAGCGCACCGGCCGCTGGGATGAGGCGGCCGCCCTGTGCGCGGATGTGCTCGGCCTGGTGGCATCCCCCATCAACCGGCTCAGTTCGCTCATCACCCTGGGCAAGCTGCACGCCCGCCGCAGCGAGCCCGGCGTATGGGACTGCCTGGACGAGGCGATCCGGTCGGCCGAGGGCGTCAGCGAGCCGGAATGGATCGCGGCCGTGCGGCTGGCCCGGGCCGAGGCGCACTGGCTCGCCGGGAACCAGGGCGCGGCGGCGCAGGATGCTGCGCTGGCTGCCGACGTGGCCGCTGGCTGCGACGCCTGGAAGCGCAGCGAGATCGCCGCCTGGCTGCGCCGGGTCGACCCCGCTGCGCCCGGCCTGCCCGCTGCCGGCGAATACCCCGAGCCGTACCGCCTGCAGGCCGAAGGCCACTGGGAGAAGGCCGTCCAGCTGTGGACCGACCTCGGCTGCCGCTACGAAGCCGCGCTGGTCCGGTACGACACATCAGACGAAACGGCCCTGCGGGACGCCCTCTGGGCCTTCACCGACCTCGGCGTGGCGCCCGCCGCGCAGCTCACCCGGCAGAAGATGCGCCAGTCCGGCATGCCGTCGGTACCCGCCGGGCCGCGCAACACGACCCGGGCGGACCCGCTTGGGCTGACCCGCCGCGAGCGGGAGGTGCTTGACCTGATCAGCGCCGGGCTGACCAACGCCGAGATCGCGTCGCAGCTGTTCATCTCAGCCAAGACCGTCGACCATCACGTGTCCGCGGTGCTGGCAAAACTGAACGTGCCCACCCGGGCCGCCGCTGCCCGGGCTGCCCAGCCCAGCCTGGCCGGGCAGCCGGAAAGCTAACCAAGCCGGCCCGGAATCTGGGGACCCCGGCGGGTAAGCAAGGGAATGACTCTGTGGCGCCGCAGCGCGGGACGGCCAGCGCCATGCCCGGCGGGAGGTCAGCCGGTGGCGTGCAGCCAGCGGACCGGGGCGCCGTCGCTGGCGCACCGGAACGGCTCCAGTTCATCATCCCAGGGCTGGCCGAGCAGCCGCGAGATCTCCTCGGCCAGGCTCGGCGGAGGTTCGTCGGCCGGGCCGAGAGCACCGAGCCGGGGCCGGGCGACCACGCCGGACGCGGCGGCGGCCGCCACCGTCATCGCCGCCCGCAGGCGGCTTTCTGGCACCACGATGTCGCCGTTGGCCATGGTCACCGCCGAGAACAGGCCCAGGCTGGGGGTGTAGCTGAAGCGGACCGCGTCGCAGCCCGGGCTGGCCTCCTCGGTGACCTCGAAGCGCAGCCGGTTCCAGCCCGCCAGCGCCGACGCGATCTCCGCGGACGTGCCGGGCCGCGCCTGCCAGCTCAGCTCGGCGCGGACCATCCCCGGTGCCGCGGCCTGATTCACCCACGCCAGGTCGACAGCCACGCCAAGAACCCCCGCCACTGCCCACTCGATGTGCGGGCTCAGCGCCGGGGGCGCGGAGTGAACCTGCAGCACGCCACGAACAGACACCCGGGCCTCCCCTGCGAAACGGATCGAGGTGCGTCTTCCCCAACGACCTCGGCTCCGTGCGCCGGTGGGCCAGCTGCCACGGCGGTGCCGGCAACTCTGTCTATATAGTGCCTCAACGTGCCGGGTCAGCGCCAGCACCTACCCCGTGTCGCCGTGGCGTGATGTAGTTGGCACGTGCCCACCCGCCCAGCCAGCCCGGCACCCGCTCGCGCCAGCGCTCATTTCGCCCAGCGCGACATCACGGGCATGCTGTTCACCGCCGACATGTACGGGGTGCAGCTGGATCAGCTGGCGGCGGTGCTCGGGGTCGGTGAGCCACAGGCACAGGCCATCGCCGCCGGATGGCGCCGGTCCGGGTACGCCGAGTCGTCCCGGATCGGGCCGGGACCGGCCTGGGTGTGGCTGACCCGGCCGGGCATGGCCGCCTGCGGGCTGCCGTTCCCTGTCGCCCCACCGGCGTTATCCCGGCTGGCCCACCTGCGGGCGGTCACCTCGGTCCGGCTCGCACTGGAGGCGGCGGCCAGCTACCGCGCTGCGGCTGCCTTCTGGCGCAGTGAGCGCCGGCTCCGGGCCCGGCTGGGCGGCCGGGTCGGGTTACGGGAGCACCTCCCGGACGCGGAGATCCACTGGCCGGACAGCTCGCCAGTCGCGTGGGCGGGCGAATGCTGGGCCGTCGAGGCCGAGCTGACTCCGAAGACCGTGGCCAGGACGGGCGCGATCATGCGGGAGATCCTCACCAGGACCGGTGACTACGGCTGCCCGGCGGCGCGGGCCCGCGAGCCGGGGCGGCCGCCCCGGCACGCCCGCGTCCTGTATCTATGCTCACCGGCGGCCCGGCCGGTCGTGACCCGGGCCCGGGCGGAGGCCGGTGCCCTGGCCGCCCGGGTGGAGATCCGCGAGCTGCCGCCCGGCGCGGCCCTGCCCGGCGGTACCCGGTGATCCGCCGCCACCTGGGCCTGGCCGCCCTCCGGCTGCTCGCCCGGGTTGCCCTGCTGCTGGCCGGTCTCGCAATCCTGCTGGCCGCGGCGCCGGTCTCGCTGGTGGCGGCCGGTGCCCTGGCGGCCGCGTGGCTGGCGGGATGGCCGCCGGCCCGGCTCTATCGGGCCGCCTTGTGGTGCCTGCCCTTGGTGGCGGTGCGGCTGGCAGCGACCGCCGCTGCCACCGGCTCCTTGGCGCGGGCGGCAACCGTGCCGTACGTGGCCTGGCTGGCGATGTGGCATGATCTGGCCGCCGGGTCGGTGGTGCCGGCGGCGGTGACCATCGCCCCGCTGGCGGTGCCGCTGGGCCTGCTGGCCGGAGGGCTCGCCTGGTCGCGGCGGATGCAAGCGATGCGGACCGGCGCCGGCGGGCTCTCCCCGACCGCCCCGGCCGCTTTCGATCAGCGCCAGTGGCGGCACCAGGTCCGGGCTGCCCAGGCCAGGATCGCCGCGCCCGGCGCGGTGCCGCTGCTGTCCCGCAGCGGGGAGGTGGTGGCCGGTGCGGTCATCCGCACTACCGGGCACCGGGCGGCGGTCCTGGCCACCCTCCCCTACCAGCGGCTGCGGTCACACCAGGTGGTGATCGGCACGACCGGGACCGGCAAGACAACGTTGCTGCTCAGGCTGTGGGCCGGGTTCCTGGCCCGCGGCCTGCAGCGGCACGCGGCCGGTGAGGGCGGCCGGCCGCTGCTTGTCGTGCTGGATTGCAAAGGCGGGGCGGACTCCCGGCGGGTGGCCGAGTGGGCGCGCCAGGTGCTCCGTGAGGCGGGTGCCCGGTCCACCGCCGTCTGGCCGGATGAGACGCGGCTGTCCCTGTGGGCACTGCCGCCGCCGCAGCTCACCACCACGCTGGTAGACCTGATCGAGCACGGGAGCGGCGGCGCGGCGTACTACGCCGACGTGATGGAGGCGGTGGTGGCGTTGGCGGTTGGTGCCCCGGCCGGGCCGCCCTTGACCAGTGCCGACTTCCTCGCCCGGCTGGACGCCGGCTGGCTGACCGCCGCATACACCGTAGGAGATGCCGGCGACGCGGCCCTGCTGCGGTCGGTGGCGGGGCACATCGGCGACATCGCGCTGCGGTACCGCACCCTGTTCCGCCGCCTGGGCGACGGCCTGGACGGCCCGGGTGGGTTCGCTGACGCCGACGCCTGGTACTGCATCCTGGAGGGCACATCGGAGATCGCCGTCGCCGAAGCCCAGGCGCGGGCACTGGCTGACCTGCTGGCCAGCTTCGCCACCGGTAGCCCGGGCCAGGACCGGGACATCCTGCTGGCGGTGGACGAGTTCAGCGCGGTGTCGCGGCGGCTGCCGATCTGGCAGTTGTACGAACGGGCCAGGTCCCTCGGCCTGGCCGTCCAGGTGTCAGCCCAGTCCTGGCAGGGCCTTGCCGCCGAGGAGGATGAGCGCTACCGGATAGCGGCCACCGCCGATGGCGGCATCTGGCTGCTGCGCACGCCGCACCCCGAGCCGGTGACCGGGCTGGCGGGCAGCCGGCCCGCCGCTGACACCGCCCGGCGGGTGCGGCGGATGCCGGTGTGGCACCGGGACGGCATCTCCCGGATGCGGCAGGCGCCGGTGGCCGATCCCGCCCTCATCCGGTCGCTGGGGGTTGGCCAGGCCGCCTACATCTACCGGGGCGGCGTGACGTTCGTCCAGGTCAAACGCCTGGTCGCGGCCCCGGCCGCCGTGCCGGGGAAGACCGCACCGGACCGCTGGCCGACGCGCCCGGTAGCAGCCCAGCCAGGCCCGGTGGCGGGGCCGGCCGCCGACGGTGCGGCCCGGCTGCCAGACGCCGGACCGCTGCTCGATGAGGCGTTTGGCGGTGAGCAGGGATGATTCCGCGGCCCGGCCCGGCCCGTTCGCCGCCGTTGGGTTCCCGGCCCGGGCCGTACTCACCGGCGACGAAGAACGGGCGGCCCGGCGGCGGCGCCCGCCCACCGGTGAGCAGTTACGGCGCAGCCGGGCCGGCGCCCATGGGGTGGCGGGTGCCCAGTTCCGTGGCCAGCACGTTCCAGAGCGCAGCAGAGGTGGCCCGGACCGGTCCCAGCCCGGACACGGTCCGGCAGCCGGTCATCCTGATCAGGACCGGCGGGTAGGCCCGCCCGCCGGCCGCGAAGACGAGCCGGTAGCTACCCCCGGGGCCGGCCGGGCAGTTCACGGCGCCGGGTGCCATCGCGGGCAGTGCGCACAGCGCGGCCGCGACCGCCTGCGCCCGGGCCGGATCGCGGAACGTGATGCCGGCCGGCAGTGCCACGGGCAGGTGGCCCCGTCCCAGCCCTCCGGCCAGGCTGACCACCAGCGTGCCCAGGTGGCTGATGTTCGTGCAGAGCGGGGCGGCACTGGCGGGCACGCTGCCACTCGCGGCGGGAGCGGGTGAGGCGCTGATAGCGGCCGGGATGGTGGTACCGCTCGCCCCGGTGGCTGCCGATCCGGAGGGGCCACCGGTGACCGGGCCGCAGGCGGCCAGCCCGGCCACCGCGGTGGCCGCCATCGAGGCCAGCAGCGCCCGTGCCATCGTCCCCGGTCGCTGGATGCGCGCCACCATCTCTGGCTCCATTCCACCGCGGCCTGGCCAGCTGGCGGGCAGCGCCCGCCACATCCGCACCCATAGGACGCGCCGCGCGCCCGTTCCGTTCCGGGCTGCGGGCAGTGCTCACCGCGGGTGCGCGGCATCAGCCGGGGGCGGCGGGCCGGATCTCGCGTGCGCCGGGCCGTCGAGGCGCCAGCAGCAGGCGTGCAGCAGTCTCGTCAGTGCGACCGGTGAGCCGTGCCGTTCGCTCGCCCACGCCCTCACGAGTTCGGACGGGTCGCAGTCGTGCGTGTCGGCCGGCCGGGCATCGGCGGCCTGCTCGACGGTGACGACGAGCCAGCGGGCGTCGCCGGGTCGGACGGGTCGAAGATCAAAAGCTGCCATCGACCGTGGTCGCAGGGATGGTTGAGTTACGCATTAGCCGGAACCTCGATTTCCGGTCAGGGGCCGGGCCGGCAGTGCTGTCACCACCAGCGGTCCTCGCCTGCCGGGCTGCGTCAGCCACCAAGCGTTGCGTCTGCCGCCCGCGGGGCCACGATCGGGTCGGCATGCCTGAGCACGATGCGCCACTGCCCATCCTCACGCCGGTAAACCGAGGTCACCCGAAGCGCGAACGGCTCGAGTTCAGAACGGCCGCCCAGCATTGCCTCGCCACGCTCGATCTCGTGGTGACAGGCCAGATCATCCGATACGAACGTGGCGAGTATGTCGACCGCCGTCATGTGGCCATGATGGAACCGGGTTGCCGCCGCTTCCAGCGTCTTGGAGACCTCAGGCCATCCGGTCACCGCCGGCCCCCACGGGTTGGCCAGCGTCACGTCGCTGCGGCGGGAAAACAGCACCAGTGCCGGACCGGGGTCGCCGGTCACGAAGGCATGCCATGCCTCCTCGCACTGGCGGACAAAATCCTCAAGGCCCATAGCAGCCCCCTCCAGATAGCCTGTGAGCGTACTGCAATCCTGCTGCTTCAAAGACCCCCATCAGAACGGCACACTTGTAAGAAACCCACAACCGGGAGGCCTTATGAGCGCAACGCGCGCCCGGCCTCGCTGTCGTGTGCCCGATCAACCTTGAGCGCCGTCGTGCGCGTCGTCAACGGGCCGGTTAGGGGTTGCGTCAGCGCCCGGTTCCGGCTCGCTGTGCTCCCCCGCCAGCTTGAGCGAACCGGGCAGAACTCACCGATCTGTTAATCGTGTGTATGCCTCGTCGTACACCACGACGGGTCGCGCGCCAATGAGGTCACATCAGTCAGCGGCGTCACATCAGGCCTCCTTTCTGCATCCGCCCCAGCATCAGCAGCAGCACATCTGGTCGGCCAGACATGGAACGTCTGAATCAGCTTGCGGGTAGCACCGCTCCTTCCGGTGGATGGCCTGCCGTGCCGGGTACTGGTCAGCTAGCTGGCACCCAGCCGCAGCAGCGGCACGAGCTGGTCGGCGGACGTGAGTGATCCGTGCATCCCGATCAGCGAGGATTCCAGCCTCTCCGCCTGGCTGGCGATGACCGCCCACGGGCCGATGGGGGCCGCCACCACATCGCCGATCCGGTCCGCCAGCCAGGGTTCCACCGGGCCGAACCAGCCGCCGCTGATGGCTTCCTCCCGGGGCAGCACCCAGGCCCGGCTGCCGATAATGGCCCGCCATGCCTGCAACACATCGGCAGCCGCCCCGGGGACGGCATAGACGTGGCGTGCCCGCGGCTCGCCGCCCAGCAACGCCACCCCTTCCCGCAGGGCGGGTGTGGTGTCCGCATCGATCCGGTCAGCGCGCCCCACGTCGACCATGCCATGATCGGCGGTCACGCAGAGCAGGGTGCCCGCCGGGATCCCGCTGGCCACGTGCTCGGCCAGCTTGTCCACCTGCCCCAGCTGGTACTGCCAGGCATCGGACCCGCAGCCGAATACGTGCCCGGTGCTGTCCAGATCGCCGTGATACACCGTCACCAGTGCCCGGTCAGCTGCTCGCAGCGCCGCCGCCGCCTCCGCAGCCAGCGCACCAAGGCTGTCCGCCGGCCGGTAGCTGGTGCCCCGCATGACCGCCTGCGACAGCCCGGTCTGTTCCAGTGCCGAGGCCGCTACCCGGTATGCGCTCACGCCCGCTGCCGCTGCGCGCTCATAGATGGTCTGGCCCGGCTGCCAGGCCAGTGGATCAACCGACTTGTCCCAGAGCAGGCCGTTAAGCAGCTTGCCTTGCCCGGGAATCGCTACCTGATACCCGAGCAGTCCGTGCTGGCCTGGCGGCCGCCCGGTGCCCAGCGAAGCCAGACTGGTGACCGTGGTCGCCGGGAAGCCCGCCGTCAGCGGCCGCCCGGCGGCGGCCAGCTCGGACAGGAACGGAGCCGCCGCCGAGTGCGTGCGCAGGAGTTCCCAGCCCAGCCCATCGATGACGAGCAGGCATATCCGGTTGACCGAGGGGAGCTGCAGCGGATCAGGCCCGGCCACCACCCCCAGCGCGGCCAGGAGTGAGGCTGCGAGATCGGCGAGGCTGCTCTCGCCGTACCGCGGCAGCGACGGCATGGACCCCAGCGGATCTGTCATCGTGGCCTGGTTACCTCAGTCATTGCCTTCGGAAGCGCTCACCGATCCGCTGAGCGGTACCTTCTGGCTGGCCCGACCGGGCTCGATGTTCTCGGCGGTGAGGAACTCGCGTGTGCGGATAATCTGCCGGTCCGTCATTCCGCCCATCGGCAGGCTCCCTAACTTGTGGTGAGCGTCAGCAAGGGCACGAGCTGGTCCGCGGACGTCAGCGAGCCGTGCATGCCGATCAGCGCGGAAGCCCGCGGCTCCGACTTTGTCGCCACGATTGCCCACGACCCTACGGGCGCGGCCACCACGTCGCCGATCCGGCCCGCCAGCCCGTCCCTGACCGGCCCGAACCAGCCGTCGGCGATCGCCTCCTCCCGGGAGGCGACCCAGGCCCGGTGGCCAAGGATCTCGCGCCACGCCGCAAGCACCTCGCTGGCTGCGCCGGGTCTGGCATACACGTGCCTGGCCCGCGGCTCGCCGCCGAGCAAGCTGACACCCAGGCGCAGCCCGGGCACCATGTCGGCGTCGATCCGGTCGTGCGGGGGCACGTCCGTCATGCCATGGTCGGCGGTCACGTGCAGCACCGTGTCCGGGGGCAGCGCCCCGGCCAGCTGCTCTGCCAGCTTGTCGACATGCCCCAGGTGGTAGCGCCAGGCATCCGACGAGCAGCCGAACGTATGGCCGGTCGCATCGAGCTCGCCGTGGTACAAGACCACCAGCGCCCGGTCCGAACGCCGCAGGGTCGCTGCGGCCTGCGCCGCGAGCGCGCCGAATGTGTTGGCGCCCACATAGCTCGCCCCGCGCATCGTCGCGACAAAAAGCCCCGTCTTCTTGAACATGGAATGGGCCACGCGGAAGGCGTCAATCCCCGCCGCGCTGGCGCGCTCGAAGATCGTCGAACCCGGCTGCCAGGCAACTGGGTCCACCTGGGAATCCCAGTGCAGCGCGTTCAGCAGCCGATCCTCACCCGGCACGATCACCTGGTAACCGAGCAGGCCATGCTGCCCGGGGGGCCGCCCAGTCCCCAGCGACGCCAGGCTGGTGACGGTGGTCGCCGGGAAGCCAGCCGTGAGCGGCCCACCGTACACCGCCAGCTCGGACAGGAACGGGGCAGCAGCCGGCTGGTCGCGGAGCAGCTCCCAGCCCAGCCCGTCGACCACCAGCAGGCAGGCGCGGCTGGCCTGCGGCAGCGACAGCAGGTTCGGCTCGGCGGTCACGCCGAGCGAGGCGAGCAGGGAGGAGGCTAGATCAGGAAGGCTGCGCTCACCGTAGTGCGGCAGTACTGGTGCGACTGTCGGCTCGGCTGGCACCAGCCCGCTCATCAGCGATCGGGATCAGCGGTCGCAGCAGCCAGGGCCGCGGCGAAGGCGAGCACCTGCGCAACCGCCTCCTTACCATCAGCCGCCTCGCTGACGCGCAGCCCGAGATCGTCGGCGCTGAGGGTGCCGCTGTATCCGTGGTCGGCCTCGCAGTTCTCGTCTCCGCAGTGGGCTGGCTCGAGTTCCACCCGGGACATCGCATTCCAGCCGATGGTCAGCACCACCTCGCTGGGCATCGTCACCCCTGGCACGTACGACGCCGGGTCCGGCACCACCCGGGTCACCGCGACCGACGAGATCCGGGAGAACCGGACCGCCTCGGTGCTGGTCTCCGCCTGCGGCCGCGCGCCCTGCTCCTCGGCGGGGTTCTCGTCGGTGTGCGAGTAGATCAGCCGGGTCGGCGTCAGCACCAGCACGCTCATGTGCCGGCGCACCTCCATGCCGGGATCGAACAGCGCGTCGTGGTGCACGAAGAACGAGACGACCGGCTCGGAGCCGAGCGTGGCATACACCGCATCGGCGACCAGACCTGGGTAGTAGCCGCTCCGCTCGATCGCCGCGCGCAGCCCGTCAGCGGTGGCCTGAATATCCCTCATTCCTCCATCCTGCCCTCTCTGCGGCCCGGCGCCGGCCGAACGGGGGTTCAGTGCCTGCGGCCCGGGCACCGCCTGCCTGTCCCGGTGGCCTGGCGGTCAGATGGCGCTGGCCACCTGGACCGGGTCCAGCGGCTCCGCCGCGGTGAGATCCAGCCGCGGCTCCGCACCGGGCTCGGGCAGGGACATGGCGCCCGCCCCCGCAGCCGGGCGGGGATGCCGTGGCGACCCGGTGCCCGCACCGCCACCCCGGCCCCGGTAGACCAGCAGCCCATTCACCGGGTCGGGCACCGCGTCGAGTGCCGCCTGGACCGTGGGAATGGCGCGGAATGCCGCCCAGTCAGCCTCGGTCGCGAACTCGACCTCGAAGACGACGCCGAACTGGTGCTCGTGCCACTCCCAGCTGGTGGCCCTGGCCGTCACCGCGGACTCGATCAGCCGGGATGCGTAGGTGTCGCGCCACCTCCCAGCGGCTTGCTCGCCATGGAATACCTCGATCGACCACCATTCGGCCATACCCCGACCATAGGCGCTCCGGGCCGGGGGCGCACCTGGCCTCTTGCTCAGGTCCACCGCTGACCCGGGCCGGCCCGCACCGGGCGGCGGCTGCCGTTACCGTGCGGGCGGCGTGCCCGCCGGTGCGCTGAGTGCAGCGGCGATCCGGCGCGCGTAGCTGGCGGCCTCAGCCTCGCTGGCGTACTTCTGCCGCGGCCAGAAGAACCCGCGCAGGCCATCCCCCCGGGTCCGGGGGACGACGTGGACATGCAGATGCGGCACGCTCTGGCTGACCACGTTGTTGAGCGCGACGAAGGTGCCCTGCCCGCCCAGCGCGGCGGGCAGCGCCGCGCTGACCCGGCGGACCTGGCTGAACAGCGGCCCCGTCAGCTCCGCTGGCAGGTCGGCCAGGGTCGGGTAGTGCTCACGCGTGATCACCAGCACGTGGCCCTTGAACAACGGCCGGGCGTCCAGGAATGCCACCACCAGGTCATCGGCCAGCACCACATGGGCGGGCAGCTGCCCGGCCGCAATCTGGCAGAACACGCAATCGGCCACGTCGGCACGATAGGGCATGATCACCGGTCCCGGTCGCGGGCGGTCACGGCATACCGGCTACCGTGCGGGTGTGGCAGCGGACGGGCGGCGGCACATCGTGGCCTTCGGCGGCCTGCCCTGGCGGGACGAACCGGACAGCGCCTATCAGCCGTTCTGGGCCTACCTGTGCTCACTGACCGGCCGGCCGCGGCCGCGGATCTGCCTGCTCGCCACCGGCTGCGGAGACGACCCGGCCGTGCTCGCGCGCATGCACGACCGGTTCGCCGCCGCCCCGGCTGAGGTGAGCCACCTGGCCCTGTTCCCGATGCCGAATGTGGCGGACCCGGCAGACTTCCTGCTGTCCCAGGACGTGGTCTTTGTGGGCGGTGGCAGTGTCGCGAACATGCTGGCCGTCTGGCGGGTGCACGGGCTCGGCACGATCTTGCGCTCGGCCTGGCAGGCAGGGGTGGTGCTGGCTGGTGTGAGCGCGGGCGCCATCTGCTGGTTCGAGGCGGGCACCACCGACTCGTTCGGCCCCGCCCTGCGCCCCGTCACCGGTGGCCTGGGGCTGCTGGCGGGCAGCTACTGCCCGCACTACGACTCCGAGCCCGGCCGGCGGCCGCTGTTCACCGCCCTGGTCGCGGCGGCGGAGTTGCCGCCCGGGATCGCTTGCGACGACGGCGCCGGTGCGCACTTCGCCGACGCAAGCCTGGCGGAGGTGGTGACGGGCCGGGATGGCGCGGCTGGCTATCGCGTGGTACCGGATGGCAGCGGCGGGGCCAGCCACCAGCGGCTGCCAGCGCGCCCGCTAACGGCGGGGCCCGGCGCGACAGCCTGATGCCGCACCTGTATCTGGAAGGAGCGTCATGGAAGTCGGGCTTAGCCAGCTGATCGTCAAGGGAACGGCCGCGCACCTCGCGGAGAGCCGCGCCTTCAACGCCGCGGTCCAGGCAGCGGCGGCCGGCGATCAGCCGCAGCCCGACCCAGCTACCCCCGAGGGCCTGCACGAGGCGCGGAGCATGCTGACCCGCAGGCCCGCCGACCCGCGCGCCATTGATCGCCTCGCCAACGCTGCCGGGCGCCAGGTCCCGGTGCGGATCATCACCCCCAGCCAGGGCCAGGCCCGGGCAGCCTACCTCGACATCCACGGCGGCGGCTTTTACCTCGGCTCCGCGGCCCGAAGCGATTCCCGGAACGCTGTCCTGGCCGATGCCCTGGGCATGGCGGTGATCAGCATCGACTACCGGCTGGCGCCTGAGCACCCCTGGCCAGCCGCCCCCGACGACTGCGAGACCGCGGCCTGGTGGCTGCTGGAGCACGCCGAAGCCGAGTTCGGGACGCTTCGTCTCCTGATCGGTGGCGCTTCTTCGGGAGCCAACCTGGCCATGACCACGCTCCTTCGGCTGCGGGATAGCGGGCAGGTCCAGCCGTTCGCAGGTGCCGTCCTCCAGTTCGGCGCTTACGACCTCAGCGGCAGGTCACCCAGCGGGCAGCTGTATGCCGGGGAGTGGTTCATCACGGCCTACGCCGGGCACGTGGCCGATCGGACAAACCCCGACGTCTCTCCTCTCTACGGTGACCTTCGTGGCTTGCCACCGGCGCTGCTGATCGTTGGCACCCTGGACATCCTGCTGGAAGACACCCTCGCCATGGCTGCCCGGCTGTCAGCCGCCGGCAACGAGGTTGACCTTCGGGTATTCCCGGAGTCGCCGCACGGCTTCACTTCCTTGCCAACGGCGATGGCGGCGGCCGCCAGGCACGGGGTCGAGTCGTGGCTTGCCAGCCGGCTGGACGAGCAGTAACCGCATCAGCCAGGAGGATGACCCGGGCCGCGCCAGCAGGATGATGACCGGCCGGCCGGCCGCGCCTACTCTGAGAGCGTGGCTCCGCTCTATGCCTGGCTGCGCCGGCACCCGAAACTGGTCGACGGCGCGCTCGCGGCCGCGCTGGCGTTCCTCGGCGTCGCGTCCGCCGTGGCCATGGCTTTCCGCCCCGGGGTCGGCGTCCACCCGGGGGCACCCGCGCTGGGGGTGAGCCCACTGGCCGGGATCCCGCTGGCGCTGCTGCTCGCTGTCCCCGTGGTCTTCCGGCGCTCCCACCCGGTCGGTGCCTTCACCGCCGCCATCATCCTCGGCGCACTGCAGGTCCTGCTGGACCTCCGGCCAACCGCCACCGACTTGACCATCGTCATCCTGCTCTACACCCTCGCCGCCTACACGCCACGCCGGACCTCGGTCGCCGGCCTCGCGATCTGCCTGGTCGGCTCGGCGACCGCGGTGGCCCGGTGGCTGCCCGGCCAGCTCAGCGTGCTGGACGCGATCGCGGTCGGCTCGATCATGTTCGTCGGGCCGTCGCTGATCGCCTGGGTGCTCGGCGATTCGGTGCGCTACCGGCGCGCCTACTACGCGGCACTGGAGGACCGGGCGGCCCGGCTGGAGGCCGAGCGGGATGCTCAGGCCCAGGTCGCCGCCGCCACCGAGCGGGCCAGGATCGCCCGGGAACTGCACGACGTGGTTGCGCACAACGTCAGCGTCATGGTGGTGCAGGCGGACGGTGCCTCCTACGCCCTGGACAACGACCCGGGCAAGGCGAAGGAGGCGCTGGCCGCCATCGCCGCCACCGGCCGCCAGGCGCTGGCCGAGATGCGCCGCCTGCTCGGGGTGCTCCGCCGCGACGACGGGACCGATGCCGGGCGCGCCCCGCTGCCCGGCATCGCCCAGCTTGGCGAGCTGCTGGAGCAGACCCGGGCGGCCGGGTTGCCGGTCACGCTGACGGTGGAGGGCGTGCCGCAGCCACTGCCGGACGGGGCCGCCCTGGCGGCCTACCGGATCGTGCAGGAATCACTGACCAACACCCGCAAGCACGGTGGCCCGCAGGCGACCGCACAGGTGACGCTGCGGTACCTGGAAGATGCGCTGGTGCTGCGGATCACCGACGACGGGCAGGGGCCGGTCACCGTGCCGGACGGAGCCGGGCACGGGCTGAACGGGATGCGCGAGCGGGTCGCCGTCTATGGCGGCTGGGTTCAGGCCGGACCGCGGCCGGGTGGCGGCTACCACGTCACCGCCCGGCTGCCGTTCCAGCCGGCCACCCCGGATCTGGCCTATCTGGCCGGGCGGGAACCGGGGATGGGCGCGGCATGACCATCCAGATCGTCCTCGTCGACGACCAGGAACTCGTCCGGGCCGGGTTCCGGATGGTGCTGGATGCCCAGCCGGACATGGCCGTGGTCGGCGAGGCCGGCGATGGGCACGCCGCGCTCGGGCTGCTGCGCGACACCCCCGCCGACGTGGTGGTGATGGACGTGCGCATGCCGAGGCTGGACGGCATCGAGACGACCCGCCAGATCTGCCAGGCCGGGGACCGGCCACGGGTGCTCATGCTGACCACGTTCGACCTTGACGAGTACGCCTATGCCGCACTCAAGGCTGGGGCCAGCGGATTCCTGCTGAAGGACGTGCCGCCAGAGGAACTGCTGTTTGGCATCCGGTCGGTGCACTCCGGTGATGCGGTGGTCGCCCCGTCCACCACCCGCCGGCTGATCGACCGGTTCGCGCCGCTGTTCCCGGCCGACGACCGCCCGGCCCCGGCGGAACTGGCCTGCCTGACCGGCCGCGAGCGGGAGGTGCTCGCAAACGTGGCCCAGGGGCTGTCCAACGCCGAGATCGCCAGCCGGCTGTTCGTGTCGGAGGCCACCGTGAAAACTCACGTCGGCCGGGTGCTGGCCAAGCTCGGGCTGCGCGACCGGGTGCAGGCCGTCGTCTACGCCTACGAGACCGGGCTGGTCAAAGCGCGCGGGCCGGCCTGACCGTCAGTTCTTGCCGGCCGTGGCCCGGCGCAGCGACCAGCCGAGCGCGGCCAGCGCGCTGACCGGCAGCAGCCACCAGGCATTCACCCCGGCCGCGACGAGGGCGGCGGTGGCGGCAATCGCTGCCGCCACCACGGCTGCGCCGCGCCAGTCGTCACCGATCACGAAGTCGTACCAGAACGCGCCGAACGCGCGGAGCCGCCTCATCGCCCCTCCCCCTCCGGCCGCACCGGACGCTGCCCGGCGCCACCCGGAGCCACCGCCACCGCGACCGGGGCTGCCGCCGCGCCCTGCCGGGCCCGCCGCAGCAGCGTCACGTACCCCAGCGCCGCCAGCAGCGTTGCCGGCACGATGACCAGCAGCGCGGCGTCGTTGCCCGGCCAGGCCGCGCCCGCACCCTCAGCCGCCCAGAACACCCCGAACGAGGTGAGCATCACGCCGACCGCGAACTTCATGCCGTTTTCCGGGACCCGGGCCAGCGGCGCCCGGACGGCGATGCCGACCGCGGCGACCACCACGACCGCGGCCACCGCGCCTACCGCCGCCCAGCCGATACTGTGCTGGCTGGCGCCGAAGGTGAGGGCGATGAACACCACCTCCAGCCCTTCCAGCAGCACGCCTTTGAAGGACAGCGTGAAGGCATACCAGTCATGGACCCAGCCACGCCGGCTGGCCCCGGCCGCCTCCGCCGCCGCCACCTGCCGGGCGTAGATGCCGGTCTCGTCGTGCAGTTCCTTATAGCCGGAGGCACGCAGCACCGCCTTGCGCAGCCACTGCAGCCCGAACACCGCCAGCAATGCCCCCACCACCAGCCGCAGCGGCTGCAGCGGGATCAGCGTGAGAGCGGGCCCCACGATGGCGATCACCGCGGCCAGCACCACCAGCGCGACGCTCATCCCCTGGAAGGTGGACCGCCACTCCCGGGTCAGCCCGGCGGCGAGCACGATGGTCAGGGCCTCGACCGCCTCGACCGCGCAGGCGACGAAGACGGTCAGGACCAGGGGAAGTTCAGTCACGCGGCCTCCAGAACGGGCATCGGCGGGCGGGCAGCGGCGGTTCGGCGCTCTGCGACAATGGGCGGATGGCCGACGACGACCAGGACCGGGGCGAGGGCTGGCTGGTCCTCATCTACCGGGTGCCATCCGAGCCAAGCAGGCTGCGCTCGACGGTGTGGCGGCGGATCAAAAGTCTCGGCGCCATCTACCTGCAGAACTCGGCCGCCGCGCTGCCCGCCGGCACCGGGCAGGAGCGGGCGCTGCGCAAGCTGCGCAGCGAAATTCTCGACATGGGCGGAACGGCGGTCCTGCTCAGCTGCACCGTCCTGGCCGGGGCCACCGAGGTGATGCAAGCCTTCCAGGCAGCCCGCAACGACGAGTACGAGGAGATCGTCGACCGGTGCGAGGATTTCCTGGCGCAGGTGAAAAAGGAGCACGTCGCCGAGCACTTCACCTACGCCGAGCTGGAGGAGAACGAGGTCGACCTGGCCAAGCTGCAGAACTGGTTCGCCCGGGTGCGCCAGCGCGATAGCTTTGGCGCCGCCGGGCGCCAGGCAGCTGAGACCGCGCTGGCCAGTTGCGGGCAGGCGCTGGAGAACTACGCCGCCCAGGTCTACGCGGTGGAAGCCGACATTCATTAACCCTGTTCTCCCCCAGCCACCGGGCTTTCCCCCTTGTCACCGGCGGGACGTTCCACCGTCCGCGTGTTATGGCCGCGAGCTGACCCGGTCAGCGTCGCTAGCGCCCTTGCCACCAGCAAGTGTAACACTTGTGATCTTTACTTTCTCACAGTTGTTGCATCCACTTTGTGACCAATGCTTCACCTACCAGTCACTTTCCGGCCACGTCAGCGACTCGTGGCCCGGGAGCCAGTCGCTCACCGGTGACGGTCGGGCGGCGGCCGGCGGGCAGGCACTAGCATCAGAGCCGTGAGCGCGACGCTGAGCATCACCGGCACCTCCCCCCGCCTGGTTGACACCGATGCCCTCGTGATTGCGGTGCGCAAGGGCGCGGCCGGCCCGGAACCCGGGCCAGGCAGTGCGGACGTCGATGAGGCCATGGGCGGCATGCTGGGCGCCACCCTGGCCGCCCTCGGCGCCACCGGCGAGACCGGCGAGGTGACCCTGATCACCGGCGGTGGCCAGGTAACCGCCCCGCTGATCGCCGCGGCCGGCATCGGCGGGGCGGACGGCGATGCGGTACCGGACCTGGAGGCGCTGCGCCGGGCGGCCGGTGCCGCCGTGCGCGCGGTCACCAGTGTGCCCGGCGGCGACGGGAGCAAGGAACGGCGGATCGCGCTCGCCCTGCCCGCCGGCGACCAGGCCGAGGCCGAGGCGGTGGCACTGGGCGCGCTGCTCGGCGGATACAGCTTCAGCCGGTACCGCAGCGAGCCCGCCGCCCGGGCAGCGGTGACGCTGGTGGCCGCTGGCAGCCACGTGGCACCGGCGGTGCGCCGGGCCGAGGTGCTGGCCGACGCGGTGACGCTGGTCCGGGATCTGGTCAACACCGGGCCGTCGGACCTGGTGCCGGCCACGTTCGCGGCAACCGCGGCGGAGGTCGCCGCGGCCCGCGGGATCGGCATCACCGTGCTGGATGAGCAGGCACTCGCCGATGGCGGGTACGGGGGCATCCTGGGCGTCGGGCAGGGCTCGGTGCACCCGCCCCGGCTGGTCCGGCTGGACTACGCGCCCGCCGGGGCCAGCCGTGTGCTGGTGCTCGCGGGCAAGGGGATCACCTTCGACTCCGGTGGCCTGTCGCTCAAGCCGGGCAAGTTCATGGAGACGATGAAGTCGGACATGGGCGGGGCGGCCGCGGTGCTGGGCGCGATCCAGGCAGCCGCCACGCTGGCGCTGCCGGTGCGGGTGATCGGCTACCTGCCGCTGGCAGAGAACATGCCGAGTGGCACCGCCCAGCGCCCCTCGGATGTGCTCACCAGCTACGGCGGGACCACGGTCGAGGTGCTCAACACCGATGCCGAGGGGCGGCTGGTGCTCGCCGACGCGCTGGCGCGGTCAGCGGCTGACTCTCCCGACCTGCTCGTCGACGTGGCCACCCTGACCGGTGCCCAGGTGGTCGCGCTGGGCCCGCGGGTAGCGGCGGTGATGTCCAACGATGACGCGGTGCGTGACGCGGTGGTCAGCGCGGCCACCCGGGCGGGCGAGGCAATGTGGCCGATGCCCTTGCCGGTGGAACTCCGCAAGGGCCTGGAGTCGTCGGTCGCCGACCTGGCCAACGTGGCACCCGACCGGAACGGCTCGATGCTGGTGGCGGGCCTGTTCCTGAAGGAGTTCGTGCCCCCGGGCGTGCGGTGGGCACATCTGGATATCGCCGGCCCGGCTTACAACGACGGCCCGGCATATGGGTATACCCCCAAGGGCGGTACCGGGGCGGCCACCCGGACGCTGGTCCAGCTCGCGCAGGATGTGGCGGACGGGAAGATATAACTCCCGGGCGGTTCGGGAGCAGCAGACCAAGGAGCGTTCCTGTGGCGGACAGCGACCGGTACGACATCGTCATCCTCGGCGGCGGCAGCGGCGGCTACGCCTGTGCGCTGCGCGCGGCCGAGCTGGGCAACCGGGTCGCACTCATCGAGAAGGACAAGGTGGGCGGCACCTGCCTGCACCGGGGGTGCATTCCCACCAAGGCCCTGCTGCACGCGGCCGAGATCGCCGACCAGGCGAATGAGGCCGCGTCGTTCGGGGTCCGGGCGGCCTTCGAGGGCATCGACATGGCCGGGGTGCATGCGTACAAGAACAAGGTCGTCGACCGGCTCTATAAGGGCCTGCAGGGCATCATCGCCAGCCGGAAGGTGGACGTCGTCTCCGGCGACGGGCGGCTGGTCTCCCCTACCGCGGTCCAGGTTGGCGACACCGTGTACGAGGGCGGGCACGTGGTGCTGGCCACCGGCTCGGAGTCCCGCAGCCTGCCCGGCCTGGTGGTGGACGGCAAGAAGGTCATCTCCAGCGACGACGCCATCCAGCTCGACCGGGTACCTGGCTCGGTGGTGATCCTCGGCGGCGGGGTGATCGGGGTCGAGTTCGCCAGCGTCTGGCGGTCGTACGGGGCCGAGGTGACCATCGTCGAGATGCTCCCCCACCTGCTGCCCGCCGAGGACGAGTCAAGCTCGAAGCTGCTCGAGCGGGCTTTCCGCCGCCGGGGCATCGCCTATCAGCTCGGCGCCCGGTTCGAGGAGGTCAAGGACACCCCGGACGGCGTTACCGTCACGCTGGCGGGCGGCAAGACGCTGGACGCCGAGCTGCTGCTGGTCGCGGTCGGCCGCGGGCCGGTCTCCGCCGGGCTCGGTTACGAGGCGGCGGGCGTGGCCATCGACCGCGGATTCGTGCTCGTCGACGAGTACTGCCGGACCAACGTGCCGACCATCTCCGCGGTCGGCGACCTCACGCCCGGGCCACAGCTCGCACATGTCGGGTTCGCCGAGGGCATCCTGGTCGCCGAACGGGTCAACGGCCTGGGTATCACCCCGATCGACTACGACGGGGTGCCCCGGATCGCCTACTGCGACCCCGAGGTGGCCTCGGTCGGGATCACCGCCGCGGCCGCCGCCGAGCGCGGGATCGAGACCACCGAGTACACCTACAACCTTGGCGGTAATGGGAAGAGCGTCATCCTGCAGACGCAGGGAGCGGTCAAGGTCGTCGCCACCGCGGGTGAGCCAGGCGGCCAGCCGGGCCCGGTGCTGGGTGTGCACATGGTCGGCGCCCGGGTCGGCGAACTGATCGCCGAGGGCCAGCTCATCTACAACTGGGAGGCGCTGCCGCTGGAGGTGGCGCAGCTCATCCACCCGCACCCAACCCAGTCGGAGGCGCTTGGCGAGGCCCACCTGGCCCTCGCCGGAAAGCCCCTCCACGCACACGCGTGAGGAGTAACTGACAGCCATGCCGGTCTCCGTATCCATGCCCCAGCTGGGCGAGAGCGTCACCGAGGGAACTGTCACGCGCTGGCTCAAGAAAGAGGGCGAGCGGGTGGAGGCGGACGAGCCACTCCTCGAGGTCTCCACGGACAAGGTCGACACCGAGATCCCCTCGCCGGTATCTGGCATCCTGCGCGGCATCACCGTCGCTGAGGACGAGACCGTCGCGGTTGGCGCCGAACTGGCGGTGATCGACGAGGAGGCCGACACCGACGCGGCCCCGGCCGCACCCGAGGCGGCCGCGCCGGTGCCCGCGGCGGAAGGGCCCGGCCAGGCTGCCGCGCCGCCCGGGCCGGCCTATCCAGAGCCGGCTGGGCCGGCCTACCCCGCGGCCGGAGCGGGAACCGCCTACCCACCGCCTGAGACGGCACCGCCCGGGGCGGCGCCGCCGCTCCCCACCCCGGCCGCCACCCCCCCGGTGGTAATACCACCCGCCGGGCCGCCAGCTGCGGAGCCAGCGACGGC
>Ga0318554_10000069_pt1 | contig 30913 bp, 29 predicted proteins | sample GRESIP082b2f22_FD_203687 | JGI IMG/M metagenome (GOLD analysis project Ga0318554, IMG submission 203687) | Tropical soil microbial communities from Luquillo Experimental Forest, Puerto Rico - GRE.SIPMG.082b2f22 | ecosystem: Environmental > Terrestrial > Soil > Tropical forest > Bulk soil... | reverse complement strand
ATCGACGGATTCCAGGGCGGCTCCCAGGTGAGCTCGACGTCGACGTGGGCGACGCCGGGGACCGCGCGCAGCTTCTGCTCGACTTCGGGCGGCAGGCTCTCCGCGACTGGGCACATCGGCGAGGTCAACGTCATGCGCACCTTCACGTGGTTCTCCTCGTCCACCTCCACGGCGTACACCAGCCCGAGCTCGTAGATGTTCACCGGGATCTCCGGGTCGTAGACGCTGCGCAGCACCTCGATCACGGCATCGCGGATGGCGGGCACGTCGCTCATCGAGTCACTCCGTCGAGACCGGCTCGGTCGCGCCGGCCAGCGCTGCCTCGAGCGTGTGCCAGGCGAGGCTCGCGCACTTCACGCGGGTGGGGAACTCGCGCACGCCCGCGAGCGCCGCGAGCTTTCCCAGGCCGGCCGCCGCTTCCTCGTCGCCGGCCACGGAGGTGACCGCGCGGTGGAAGCGCGTGAACAGCTCGTGCGCCTCGGCGGTGGTCTTGCCCTTCACCGCCTCGGTCAGGAGCGACGCCGAGGCGGTCGAGATGGCGCAGCCCTTGCCGGCGAAGCGCGCGTCGCGCACGCGGTCAGCGTCGACCTCGAGCATGAGCACGAGCTGGTCGCCGCAGAGCGGATTGCGCCCGCTGGCGCAGTGCGTGGGGTGCGGCAGCGCCCCGAAGTTCCGCGGGTGCTTGGTGTGGTCCAGGATCACCTCCTGGTAGAGGTCTCGCAGGTCGGACATCAGCCGAAGATCTCCAGCACCCGGCGCACGCCCGCCGCGAGGCGGTCGACGTCGGTGCGCGTGTTGTGCACCGCGAACGACGCGCGCGCGGTGGCGGGCACGTCGAAGTGCTCCATCACCGGCTGCGCGCAGTGGTGCCCCGCGCGGATCGCCACGCCCTCGCCGTCGAGGATCGTGCCGACGTCGTGGGCGTGGACGTCGCCGACCACGAACGAGATCACGCCCGCGCGCTCGCGGGGCGTTCCGATCAGGCGCACGCCCGGGATCTCGCCGAGGCGCTGGGTCGCATAGGCCACCAGCTCCGACTCGTGCGCGTGCACCGCGGTGAGGTCGAGCGCGCGCAGCCAGTCGATCGCGGCGTGCAGGCCCACCGCGCCCGCGATGTCCGGCGTGCCGGCCTCGAAGCGTTCGGGCGGGCGCGCGAACTCGGTCTTGGCGAAGGTCACGTTCAGGATCATCGAGCCGCCGCCCTGCCAGGGCTCGGTCGCCTCGAGCACCTCGCGCCGGCCGTAGAGCGCACCGATCCCGGTCGGCCCGTACATCTTGTGACCCGAGAACGCGTAGAAGTCACAACCCAACGCACGCACGTCGACCGGCATGTGCGGCACGCCCTGCGCGCCGTCGACCACGACCAGCGCACCGCTCCGCCGCGCCAGCGCGGCGAGCTCGGCGACCGGGTTCACGGTGCCCAGCGCGTTGGAGACGTGCGCCAGCGCGACCACGCGCGTGCGCGGCGAGAGGCGCCGCGCGTACTCGCCCACGATCACGTCGCCGTTCGCGTCGATCGGCGCGACGACCAGCGTCGCGGCGGTCTGCCCGCACACCATCTGCCACGGCACCAGGTTCGAGTGGTGCTCGAGCTCGGTCACCAGCACCTCGTCGCCGGGGCCGAGCCGCGGCCGCGCCCACGCCTGCGCGACCAGATTCAAGCCCTCGGTGGTGCCGCGCACGAACACGATCTCGCGCGCCGACTCGGCGCCGATGAAGCCGCGCACCGCCTCGCGGGCGGCCTCGTAGGCGCTGGTCGCCTCCTCGCCCAGCGTGTGCACGCCGCGGTGCACGTTCGCGTGCGAGGTCTCGTAGTAGCGCGACACCGCGTCGATCACGGCCGCCGGCTTCTGGCTCGACGCCGCGCTGTCGAGATAGACCAGCGGCTTGCCGTGGATGCGGCGCGACAGGATCGGGAACTCGCGTGCGATCGCCTCGGGATCCAGCCTCACGATCCCGGCCTCCGCGGCAGCCAGGCGAGCAGCCTCGCTTCCAGCGACTCGCGCAGCACCGGCAGGGGCAGCCGCTCGAGCAGCTCGCTGGCGAATGCGTAGGTCAAGAGCGCCCGCGCCTCGACCGGGTCGAGCCCGCGCGCGCGCAGGTAGAAGAGCTGGTCCAGGTCGAGCTGGCCGACGCTCGCGCCGTGGCTGCACTTCACGTCGTCGGCGTAGATCTCGAGCTGGGGCTTCGAGTCGACGACGGCCCCGTCCGAGAGCAGGAGCGCCCGGTTGGTCTGCGACGCGTCGATCTTCTGCGCGTTCGGGCGCACGTGCACGCGCCCGTGGAAGACGCCGTGCGCGCGGCCGTCGAGGACGCCCTTGAACAGCGTGCGGCTGGTGGTGCGCGGCGAAGCGTGGTCGACCGTGGTGTGGTGGTCCTGGTGCTGCGTGCCTCGTCCCAGGTAGAGACCGTCGAGCTCGAGCTCGGCGCCCTCGCCCGAGAGCGCGGCGAGCAGCTGCACGCGCGCGAGCCGCGCGCCGAGCGCGATTGATGTCGCGCGCAGCCGGCTTCCCGTCTCCTGCCGGGCGGACATGCTCGACACGTGGAAGGCGGTCTCGGGCAGCTCCTGCAGCTGCACGTAGTCGAGCTGCGCATCGCGCTCCAGCACGAGCTCCGTCGCCGAGTTCGAGAGCGAGCGCGCATCGCGCGCGCCCACGAAGTGCTCGATCACCGTCGCCCGCGCGCCGGCGCGCAGCGTGATCCGAGCGCGGGGGCTCGCGAGCTGCGCGCCGCCCCCGAGCCAGCGGATCAGGTGGAACGGGAGCTGGCGCGAGCAGTCCGCCGACACCTCGATCAGGTCGCTCTCCACGGCGAGCGCCGCGTTCAGCGCGGCGAACGGCGCGAGCTTGGGATCGAGCGCGCTCGCGAGCGCGACGCGCGTCGTCCCGGTGGTCCGCCGTGCGTCGCCGACGAGTGCACGCGCCGCGGCGAGCGCCTCCTCGGGGATCTCGCCCGGCTCGGGCGCCGTGAACTCGACCGACTCGAGCGCGCCGAGCGAGGTGAAGCGCCAGTCCTCGTCGTGCGTCGTCGGCAGGCCGCGCTCGGCGAACGTGCGCCAGGCCTCCACGGCGGCCAGCGCGCGCCGCGCGGCGCCGAAGATGCGCTCGAACGCGCGCTCGGCGGCGACGCCCCTCACGGCGCCTCCGCCTCGATCCAGGCGTAGCCGCGCCGCTCGAGCTCGATCGCGAGGCCGCGGTCGCCCGACTTCGCGATGCGGCCGCCGATCAGCACGTGGGTGTGGTCCGGCACGAGATACTCGAGCAGCCGCTGGTAGTGCGTGATCGCGAGCACCGCGCGCTCGGGCGAGCGCAGCCGGTTCACGCCCTCGGCCACGATGCGCAGCGCGTCGATGTCGAGGCCGGAATCGGTCTCGTCGAGCACCGCCAGCACCGGCTCGAGCAGCGACAGCTGCAGGATCTCGTTGCGCTTCTTCTCGCCGCCCGAGAAGCCCTCGTTGACCGAGCGCGAGAGGAACTTCTCGTCCATCTCGAGCGCCTTCATCTTCTGCTTCACCAGCGCGAGGAAGTCGATCGCGTCGAGCGGCGGCAGCCCGCGCTCGGCGCGCACCGCGTTCAGGCTCGCCTTCATGAAGTAGGAGTTGGTGACCCCGGGGATCTCGACCGGGTACTGGAAGGCCAGGAATACGCCGGCGCGGGCGCGCGTCTCGGGCGGCAGCGCCAGCAGATCGGCTCCGCGGAAGCGCACCGAGCCCTGGGTCACCTCGTAGCCCTCGCGGCCCGCGAGCACGTTGGCGAGGGTGCTCTTGCCGGAGCCGTTCGGGCCCATCACCGCGTGGACCTCGCCGGCGCGCACCTCGAGCTCCACGCCGCGCAGGATCGGCTTGCCGTCGACGCGCGCGTGCAGGTCGCGGATCTCGAGCACCAGCTCCGCCACGGCTCAGCCCACCGCCCCTTCGAGCGTCACTGCGAGCAGCTTCTGCGCCTCGACCGCGAACTCCATCGGCAGCTCGCGGAACACCTCCTTGCAGAAGCCGTTCACGATCAGGTTCACCGCGTCCTCGTTCGAGAGGCCGCGCTGGCGGCAGTAGAACAGCTGGTCGTCGCTGATCTTCGAGGTGGTCGCCTCGTGCTCGATCTGCGCCGAGGCGTTGCGCGCTTCGAGATAGGGGAAGGTGTGCGCGCCGCATTTGTCGCCGATGAGCAGCGAGTCGCATTGCGAGAAGTTGCGCGCGCCGGCCGCCCGCGGGTTGATCTCGACCAGGCCGCGATAGGCCTGCTGGCCGTGGCCGGCCGCGATGCCCTTCGACACGATCGTGCTCCGGGTGTTGCGGCCGATGTGGATCATCTTGGTGCCGGTGTCGGCCTGCTGGTAGTTGTTGGTGACCGCGACCGAGTAGAACTCGCCCACCGAGTCGTCGCCCTGCAGGATGCAGCTGGGGTACTTCCAGGTGATCGCGGAGCCGGTCTCGACCTGCGTCCACGAGATCTTCGAGCGCGGCCCGCGGCAGGCGCCGCGCTTGGTCACGAAGTTGTAGATGCCGCCGCGGCCCTGCTTGTCGCCCGGGTACCAGTTCTGCACGGTCGAGTACTTGATCGTTGCGTCGGTGAGCGCCACCAGCTCGACGACCGCGGCGTGCAGCTGGTTCTCGTCGCGCATCGGCGCGGTGCAGCCCTCGAGGTAGGACACGTACGCGCCCTCGTCCGCGACGATCAGCGTGCGCTCGAACTGGCCGGTCTTCGCCTCGTTGATGCGGAAGTAGGTCGACAGCTCCATCGGACAGCGCACGCCCCTGGGCACGTACACGAAGGAGCCGTCGGTGAACACCGCCGAGTTCAGCGTCGCGAAGAAGTTGTCGGAGTAGGGCACCACCGAGCCCAGGTACTTGCGCACCAGCTCGGGATGGCTCTTCACGGCGTCCGAGAACGAGCAGAACACGATGCCGAGCTCCGCGAGCTTGGCCTTGAAGGTGGTGGCCACCGACACGGAGTCGAACACCGCATCGACGGCGACACCGGCGAGCAGCTTCTGCTCCGACAGCGGGATGCCGAGCTTCTCGAAGGTCGCCCGGATCTCCGGGTCGACCTCGTCCATGCTCTCGAGCTTCTTGGCGGGCTTCGGCGCCGAGTAGTAGCTGATCGCCTGGTAGTCGATCGGCGGGAAGCGCACCGTGGCCCAGCGCGCGTCCTCCTCGCGCATCTCGCGCCAGCGGCGGTAGGCGCGCAGCCGCCACTCGAGCAGCCACTCGGGCTCGCCCTTCTTCGCGGAGATCAACGCGATCGTGCTCTCGTCGAGCCCCGGCGGCACCGTGTCGGACTCCACCGCGGTGGTGAAGCCCGCCTCGTACTCGCGCTCGGTCAGCGCGGCGATGTCGCCCGGCGTGCTCACCGCGGCGACCTCGCGCTCGAGTCGCTCGGCGCCATGTCGATCCGCGTGATCAGCTGCGCGCTCTCGCTGCGCGCCAGGTCGGCGATCGTCACCGCCTCGAGCACGCCGCGCACCGCGCCCTCCACCGCGCCCCAGAGCCCCCGGATCGAGCAGCCGGTCGAGTGCACGCAGTCGTGGCGCTGGCCCGGGTGGGTCTCGCAGAACTCCTTGGGGAAGATCGAGCCGCCCAGCGCCCGGACCGCCTCCCAAGCGGTGATCTCCGTCGCCGGGCGCGCCAGCCGGTAGCCCCCGCCGGCGCCGCGGGTCGAGGCCACCAATTCCGCCTGGCGCAGCGCGCGCATCAGCTTGGCGGCGTACTCCGGCGACAGACCTTCACTCGCCGCGATCTCGGGGATCGTGAGCGGGTCCGGCCCGAGGTGGCGCGCGACCTGGAGCAGGCAGCGCAGCCCGTATTCCTCTTGCGCCAGGAGCTGCATGGGGCGCCATGCTAGGAAACTGTACGATGAAGTCAAGATTCATCGCGGAGCGGCGGCCGAGGCCCTAAGTCTGCGCGGGGACGGTAGAATTCGCCAGAGTGGAATCCGGGCGCATCCCCTACCGAGAGCGGCTCCCGAGCGTCGCGACGGACGCCTTCGTGGCGCCGGGCGCGGTGCTGGTGGGCGACGTCGAGATCGCCGCCCTGGCCAGCGTCTGGTTCGGCTGCGTGGTGCGGGGCGACGTCTGCCACGTGCGCATCGGCGCGCGCACCAACCTGCAGGACGGCTCGATCATCCACGTTTCGCGCGCCGGCCTCGCGACACTGATCGGTGTCGAGGTGACGATCGGCCACGGCTGCATCGTCCACGCCTGCACGCTCGCGGACCGCGCGTTCGTGGGAATGGGCTCGGTGATCCTCGACGGCGCGCGGATCGAGTCCGAGGGCATGCTCGGCGCGGGGTCGCTGCTCCCACCCGGGAAGCGCATCGGCCCGCGGGAGCTGTGGCTCGGCCGGCCGGCCCGGCTGGTGCGCGCGCTGCGCGAGGACGAGCTCGCGGCGAACGCGGAGCGCAACCAGCACTACGTCGAGCTGGCGGCCGAGTATCGGCTCGCCCTCGGCCGGAATCCCAGCGCTTCGTGATCTCCATCCTGTTGCTGGGCCTCGCGGCGGGGACGAGCCACGTGCTGACCGGCCCCGACCACGTCGCGGCGCTTGCGCCGTTCTCGGTCGAAGCGCAGCGGCGCGCCTGGACGGTGGGGCTGCGCTGGGGGATCGGTCATGCGGTGGGCATCGTCGCCGTGGCGCTGGTGTTCGTGTTCGCGGCCGACTGGCTGAATCCGAAGGCGCTCGACGCCGCAGGGGACTACCTGGTCGGGGGCGTGCTGATCGCGGTGGGCGGCTGGGGGCTGCTGCACGGGCGGCGCGCAGCGCTCGCATTCAGCGAGGAGACCCGGGCGCACCGGCACGTGCACACGACCGCTGCACTCTCGATCGGCACGCTGCACGGACTGGTCGGCACCGGCGCCACGCTCGCGGTGCTCCCCGCAATCGGCATGCACACGCTGGCCGAGTCGATGGTGTACCTGGGCGGCTTCGCGGCCGGGACGATCGCCGCGATGAGCGCGGTGGCGGGCGCGCTGGGGGCACTGACGCCGCGCGACGACCTGGGGAGCGCCTACCGGCGCGTGTTCCAGGTCGCATCGGCGGTGTCGCTCGCTCTCGGCGTGGTCTGGCTCGCCCGCGCAGCGCTCGGCCCGCGCTCGTAGCGGCCGTGTTAGGCTCGGTCGGGTTCCAGAGGAGGACGAAGATGGCGAGTCCCGAGCTCACCGCGGTGGTGCAGGCGCTGCGCGCGCGGCCAGTCGTATTGAACGCGAGCGTGGCGGAGATGCGCGCCGGCATGGAGAGCATGCTCTCCGCCGTGCAGCTGCCCGCGGGCGTGATCCGCGAGCCGCGCGATGCGAACGGCGTGCCGGCCGAGTGGATCTCGATGCCCGGGGCGGCCGCGGACCGCGCGGTGCTCTACTTCCACGGCGGCGGCTACGTCATCGGCTCGATCGCCACCCACCGCGAGCTGGCGGCGCGGATCTCGGCGGCGTCGGGTGCGCGCGTGCTGTTGATCGACTACCGCATGGGACCCGAGCACCGCTTCCCGGCGGCGGTCGAAGACGCGGTCGCGGCGTATCGCTGGCTCCTCGACGCGGGCTTCGCGCCGGGCCGCATCGCCTTCGCGGGTGACTCCGCCGGCGGCGGGCTCACGGTCGCCGCGCTGCTCGCCGTGCGCGACGCGAAGCTGCCGCTGCCGTCGACCGGCGTGTGCATCTCGCCGTGGGTGGACCTCGAGGGCAGCGGCGCGTCGATGACCACGAAGGCCGCCGAGGATCCGATGGTGCAGAAGGCGCCGCTGCTGCTCCTCGCGGGTCACTACCTCGGATCGGCGAACCCGCGCTCGCCGCTCGCGTCGCCGCTCTACGCCGATCTGCACGGGCTTCCGCCGTTGTTGATCCAGGTGGGCTCGGCCGAGACGCTGCTCGACGACTCCACCCGCATCGCCGAGAAGCTCCGCGCGGCGAAGGTCGACGTCGAGCTCGAGGTCTGGCCCGAGATGATCCACGTGTGGCACGCCTTCGGGATGCTCCCCGAGGCGGGCCGTGCGGTCGAGCGCATCGGCCAGCACCTGAGGAAGCGCCTCGGCTGAGAGACGCGCGCGCGCGTTCGCCGCAGCGCTTCTGCTCGCGCTCGCCTGCGCGACTCCTGCCGGCGAGAAGGTCGAGTGGCGCGCGCCGCTCGGCCGCGACGACCCGCGCGTCGGCCGCATCTACGATCCCGCGAACGACGCGTTCGTGACGCGGGACGCGCTGCTCGCGCGAGCGAAGGCGGCCGACTGGGTGCTGCTGGGCGAGAAGCACGACAACCCGGACCACCACCGGCTGCAAGGCGACGTGATCGAGGCGCTCGCGCAGGACGGCCGGCCGACCGTCGCCTTCGAGATGCTCTCCGACGACGACCGGCCGAAGCTCGAGCTGTGGCGCGAGACCGCGCCAGGCGACGTCTCGGCCTTCGCCGACATCGTCGACTGGAAGCACGGCGGCTGGCCCGACTTCGCGCTCTACCGCCCCGTCTTTGCCGCGGCGATCTCGAACCGGCTGCCGATCGAGCCGGCGAACCTCTCCAAGACACAGCTCGAGGCGCTGCACGGAGGTCTCGGCCGCATGCCGGAGTCGCGCAGGCGCGAGCTCGGGCTCGACGCGCCGCTCTCCGCGGCTGCGCGCGAGTCACTCGCCGACGAGATCCGCCAGGGTCACTGCGGCATGGCGAACGACGCGATGGTGAGCGCCATGATCGACGTGCAGCGCGCGCGCGACGCCGCGTTCGCCGACGCGCTCGTCCGTTCGGGCGTCCCGGCCGTGTTGATCGCCGGGGCCGGGCACGTGCGGCGCGACCGCGGCGTGCCGCTCTATCTCGCCCGCCGCGAGCCCGACCGGCGCGTGCTCGCGATCGCGTTCCTGGAGGTCGGGCGCGAGCCGCCCGATCGCGAAGAGCTCGCGGCCGCGTTCGACTTCGTGTGGTGGACGCCGCGGCTCGACGACCTCGACCCGTGCACCCGCTTCAAGGAAGAGCTGGAGAAACTCCAGCACAGCTGAGCCGGGGTCAGCGGGTGGGCCGTGTCGGCTCGACGCGCGCGAGCGAGAAGCAGGCGGAGTCGCACTCGTCGAACTGGACCGCGAAGCGCGCCTGGTGCTCGCAGAAGGACTCGAGCCCCGACGGTGCCCCGGGCCCACACACCTCGCGCAGGTTCGCGAGGGTGCGCTGGTAGAGCGCCGCGCGGACGTCGGGCTGGAGTGCGCGCAAGCCGCGCGCCTCGTCGCCGCGCAGCCAGATCCAGGCCCAGAACGCCCCGAGCACGAAGACGATCGCAAGCAAGCCGACGGTGAGCTGCTTTCCCCGCATGGATCCTGGAGAGAGCAACCTCCGTGCCCGTTTTCGGGAGCTCGCGCCGGCCCCGGCGTGCGGGGCAGCTCCTCCGCGTCTTGCGGGCTGCAAGCGTGGGATCGATGATGGGTTGCGCGCTGCGGCGCCCGAGAACCTCGCCGGCGTGCGGCGCTTCGGGCGAGCTGGCACGGTCCGTGCTCTGTCCCCGGCGACCGAGGAGGGTCGCGCTTGTTGGATGTGGCATTCGTGCTCCTGGCTGCGGCGTTCTTCGCCGCCTCGTGGGCGTACGTGCGCGCCTGCGATCGGATCTGAAGGAGCCGCTCGTGTCACTGGACTACTGGCTGGGCGCCGTGCTCTCCGTCGTTCTCTCCGCGTATCTCGTCTACGCGCTCGTGCGGCCCGAGCGGTTCTGAGGAGCAGCGAATGACGTTCGTGGGCTGGCTGCAGATCCTGATCTACGCCGCGCTGATCACGGCGCTCGCGAAGCCGCTGGGGATCTTCCTCTACCGCGTCTACGAGGGCGAGCTTCCGTTGGCGCGCGTGTTCGGGCCGCTGGAGCGGCTCACCTACCGGATCTACGGCGTCGATCCCCGGCGCGAGCAGACCTGGAGCGAGTACGCGCTCGCGATGCTCGCGTTCAGCCTGGTGAGCCTCTTGGTCAGCTACGCGCTGCTGCGGCTGCAGGACCTGCTGCCCGCGAATCCGCAGCACCTGGCCGCGGTGTCACCGGACCTGGCCTTCGACACGGCGGCGAGCTTCACCACCAATACGAACTGGCAGTCGTACGGCGGTGAGTCGACGATGAGCTACCTGTCGCAGATGGCGGCGCTCGCCTGGCACAACTTCACGTCCGCTGCGGTCGGAATCGCGATCGCCATCGCCGTGGCGCGCGGGCTCACGCGGCGGATTGCCCCGGACGCACCGCGGACGATCGGGAACTTCTGGGTCGACCTGACCCGGGGGATCTGGGTGGTGCTGCTGCCGATCTGCGTGGTCTACGCGCTCTATCTCGTGTCCCAGGGCGTGCTGCAGAACTTCTCCGGCTACCGCGAGCTCACCACGCTCGAAGGTGCCAAGCAGGTGCTGGCGATGGGCCCGGTCGCCTCGCAGGAGGCGATCAAGATGCTGGGCACGAACGGCGGCGGCTTCTTCAACGCGAACTCGGCGCATCCGTTCGAGAACCCGACGCCGCTCACCAACTTCGTGCAGATGCTCTCGATCTTCGCGATCCCTGCCGCGCTCACCTACACCTACGGGCGCATGGCGCGCGACCAGCGCCAGGGCTGGGCGATCTTCGCGGCGATGGGACTCCTGTTCGCCGCGGGAGTCACGACCGCGTACTGGGCGGAGACCAAGCCGAACCCCGCGTTCGCGGCGGTGCGGGTCGACCAGAGCGCGGGCAACCTCGAGGGCAAGGAGATGCGCTTCGGCCAGAGCGCGTCGACGCTGTTCGCGACCGTCACCACCGACGCGTCCTGCGGCGCGGTGAACTCGATGCACGACAGCTACACGCCGCTCGGCGGGCTGGTGCCGCTGGCGAACATCCAGCTGGGCGAGCTCGTGTTCGGCGGCGTGGGCGCCGGCATGTACGCGATGCTGGTCTATGTGGTCCTCTCCGTCTTCATCGCCGGGCTGATGGTCGGGCGCACGCCGGAGTATCTCGGCAAGAAGATCGAGAGCCGCGAGATGAAGCTCGCGATGCTCTACGTGCTGATCTTCCCGTTCATCATCCTGGGCTTCGCGGCCTGGGCGGCGGTGGCGCCATACGGGACCTCTGCGCTCGCGAACGCGGGGCCGCACGGGCTGTCCGAGATCCTGTACGCGTTCTCGAGCGCAGCAGGCAACAACGGCTCCGCCTTCGCGGGGCTCGGCACCAACACACCCTGGTGGAACACCGCGATGGGCGTCGCCATGCTCGCGGGCCGCTTCCTGATGATCATCCCGATCCTCGCGATCGGGGGCTCGATGGTCGGGAAGAAGGTGGTGCCCGCGGGCCTGGGCACGTTCCCGACCGGAACCCCGCTGTTCGCGGGGCTGCTCACCGGCGTGATCGTGATCGTCGGCGCGCTGACGTTCTTTCCGGCGCTGTGCCTGGGACCGATCGTCGAACAGTTCATCGCCACGGCGGGGAAGGTGTACTGATGGCCAGCGCGCGCACGAAGGCGCCGTCCGTGTTCGACCGCGAGCTCCTCGGCCCCGCGCTCGCCGAGAGCTTCCGCAAGCTCTCGCCGCGGCTGGTGGCGAAGAACCCGGTCATGTTCGTGGTCGAGGTCGGGAGCGCGCTCACCAGCGCGGTGCTGCTGCGCGACCTGCTCGGCGGATCGTCGGGCGTGCCGATCTGGTTCACGGCGAACGTCACGCTGTGGCTCTGGTTCACGGTGGTGTTCGCGAACTTCGCCGAGGCGGTGGCCGAGGGGCGCGGCAAGGCGCAGGCGAACTCGCTGCGGCGGATGCGCCACGAGACGACGGCGTTCCGGGTCACCAGCGGGGGCCGACGCGAAGAGGTCGCGGCCTCGTCGCTGCGCAAGGGCGACCTGGTCGAGGTCGAGGCCGGCATGTGGATCCCGGCCGACGGCGAGATCGTCCAGGGCATCGCTTCGGTCGACGAATCCGCGATCACCGGCGAGTCGGCCCCGGTGATCCGCGAGAGCGGCGGCGACCGCTCGTCGGTGACCGGCGGCACGCGCGTGCTCTCGGACCACATCACGGTGCGAGTCACGGCGGGCGCCGGTGAGTCTTTCCTCGACCGGATGATCGCGCTGGTCGAAGGCGCGGCACGGCAGAAGACGCCCAACGAGATCGCGCTGCACATCCTGCTGGTCGGACTCACGCTGATCTTCCTGTTCGCCTGCGTCACGCTGGCGCCGCTGGCGCTCTACTCGGGCGTGACGCTGTCGGCGACTGCGCTGGTCGCGCTGCTCGTCTGCCTGATCCCCACCACCATCGGTGGCCTGCTCTCGGCGATCGGCATCGCCGGCATGGACCGGCTGCTGCGCAAGAACGTGCTGGCGATGAGCGGGCGCGCGATCGAGGCGGCGGGCGATGTCGACGTCCTGCTGCTCGACAAGACCGGTACGATCACGCTCGGCAACCGCATGGCGACCGAGTTCCTGCCGCTCGACGGCGTCGAGGTGCAGGAGCTCGCAGAGGCTGCGCAGCTCGCCAGCCTGGCCGACGAGACGCCCGAAGGACGCTCCATCGTGGTGCTGGCCAAGGAGCGCCACGGCCTGCGCGCGCGCGAGATCGAGCCGCTGGGGGCAACCTTCATCGGCTTCAGCGCGCAGACGCGGATGAGCGGCTGCGACCTCGGCGGCCGCTCCGTGCGCAAGGGCGCGGTCGACGCCATCCGCGAGTACGTGAAGCAGCTCGGCGGCAGCGTGCCCGCGCAGCTCGACGGGATCGCGAACAAGATCGGCGACGCCGGCGGCACGCCCCTCGCGGTCTGCGACGGCAAGCGCGCGCTGGGCATCGTGCACCTGAAGGACGTGGTGAAAGGGGGCATCCGCGAGCGCTTCGAGCGCTTCCGCGCCATGGGCATCCGCACCGTGATGATCACCGGCGACAACCCGCGCACCGCCGCGGCGATCGCCCGCGAGGCGGGCGTCGACGACTTCCTTGCCGAGGCCACGCCCGAGGCGAAGCTCGCGCTGATCCGCGCGCAGCAGGCCGAAGGCAAGCTCGTCGCGATGACCGGCGACGGCACCAACGACGCGCCCGCGCTCGCGCAGGCCGACGTCGGCGTGGCGATGAACACCGGCACCCAGGCGGCCAAGGAGGCGGGCAACATGGTCGACCTGGACTCGAACCCGACCAAGCTGCTCGAGATCGTCGAGGTGGGGAAGCAGCTGTTGATGACGCGCGGCGCGCTGACCACGTTCTCGATCGCGAACGACGTGGCGAAGTACTTCGCGATCCTGCCGGCGATGTTCGTCGGGGTGTTCCCCGAGATCGCGCCGCTGAACGTGATGCACCTGGCGTCGCCCTACAGCGCGGTGCTCTCGGCGGTGATCTTCAACGCGCTGATCATCATCGCGCTGATTCCGCTGTCGCTCCGCGGCGTGCGCTATCGCCCGATCGGCGCGGGGCCGCTCCTGCGCCGCTCTCTCCTGCTCTACGGCCTCGGCGGCATCGTCGCTCCGTTCGTCGGCATCAAGGCGATCGACGTCGTGCTCGCCGCGATCGGCCTGGTCTAGGGGAGATCCCAGATGGCCCGCACGCTTCTCGTCGCCCTTCGCGCCTGCCTGTTGACCCTGGCGGTCACAGGGCTCGCGTATCCGCTCGCGGTCACCGGCGCGGCGCAGCTCCTGTTCCCGTTCCGCGCCAACGGCAGCCTGGTCTCGGACGAGAAGGGCACGCCGGTCGGGTCGGAGCTGCTGGCGCAGGGCTTCGCGAATCCCGCCTACTTCCACCCGCGGCCGTCCGCCGCGGGCAACGACGGTTACGATCCCACGTCCTCCGGGGGGTCCAACCTGGGCCCCACCTCGGCCAAGCTCCGCGAGCGCGTGACCTCCGACGCCGCGAAGCTCCTGGCCGAGAACCCCGAGGCTCGAGGTCCGGTCCCCGCCGAGCTCGTCACCACCTCTGCCAGCGGCCTCGATCCGCATCTCTCCCCTGATGCGGCTCGCTGGCAGATCCCCCGCGTCGCGCGCGCGCGGAACGTGGATCCGTCGCGCGTGCGCGGGGTGGTCGACGCGCTCGTCGAGGGCCGCGACCTGGGGTTCATCGGCGAGCCCCGGGTCAACGTGCTGCTTTTGAACTTGGCGCTGGACCGCCAATTCGGTAGACCGGAGGGCATGGCGGCGGCGAAGTGACCGGCGCGCGCCCGAAGCCCGAGGACTTTCTCGAGCTCGTCCAGCGCTCGCGCAGGGGCCGGCTGAAGCTCTACATCGGCTTTGCGGCCGGGGTCGGCAAGACCTACCGCATGCTCGAGGAGGCGCACGGCCTGCGCAAGCGGGGCGTGGACGTGGTGGTCGGCTTCGTCGAGACCCACGGCCGCAGCGAGACGGCCGTGCTGCTCGAGGGCCTCGAGATCGTGCCGCGGCGGAAGGTCGCCTACCGCGGCGTCAGCGTGGAGGAGCTCGACGTCGAGGCCGTGCTGGCGCGACACCCGGCGGTCGCGATCGTCGACGAGCTCGCGCACACCAACCCGCCCGACGGCCGCCGCCGCAAACGCTACCAGGACGTGCTCGACCTGCTCGACGCCGGCATCAACGTGATCGGCGCGGTGAATATTCAGCACCTCGAGAGCCTGAACGACGTGGTCGAGCGGGTCACCGGCGTGGTCGTGCGCGAGACCGTGCCGGACAGCTTGCTGAAGCAGGCCGACCAGATCGTGAACCTGGACCTCGCGGTCGAAGACCTGCTCGAGCGGCTGCGCGCGGGGAAGATCTACGCCGAGGACAAGATCCCCTGGGCGCTCGAGCACTTCTTCCAGGGCTCCCACCTGTCCACGCTGCGCGAGCTGGCGCTGCGCGAGGTGGCCGAGAGCCTGGAGCGCAGCGAGGAGGCCAAGCGCTGGAGCAAGGAGGACCGCCAGGCCGCCACCGGCTTCGGGCGCGTGATGGTCTGCATGTCGTCCTATCCGCCACACGCGGCGACGCTGCTGCGCAAGGGCTCGCGCATGGCGGGCCGCCTCAACAACGACTGGTTCGTGGTCTACGTCGAGACACCCGGTGAGTCGCCGGAGCGCATCGACTCGGAGGCGCAGCGCCACCTGCTGGCGAACATCGAGAAGGCGCGCGAGCTCGGCGCGGAGTTCGTGCGCTTGAAGAGTCCAGACCCGGTCTCGGCGATCATCGACTTCGCGCGCTCGCACGGCGTCGGCCACGTGGTGATCGGCCGCTCGCACCAGCCGTGGTGGCGCCACGTCTTCGGCCGCTCGGTCCCGCTGCGCCTGGTGCGCGAGGGCCAGGGCCTCGACATCCACATCGTCTCGTTCGAAGAGAAGGAAGCGCGGCCGTGACGCTGCGCGCGAAGCTGGTGCTGGCGCAGGCGCCGCTGCTCGCGGCGCTGATCGCGGTCGCGGTCGGAGGCAGCTGGACCGCCGCCGAGCTGGGCCGGGGCGCCCAGGCGATCCTGCAGGACAATTACCGCAGCGTGCTCGCGGCGCAGCGCATGATCGACGCGAGCTCGGAGATCGACGCCGGCTCGCTCTACGCGCTGGTGGGCGAGCGCGCGCGCGGCATGCAGCAGATCTCGGCCGCTCGGCAGCGCCTCGAGCCGGAGCTGCGCGTCCAGCTCGGCAACGTCACCGAGGTGGGCGAGGCCGAGGCGACGCGCGCGCTCGAGCTCGCCTGGCAGCGCTGCACCGGTGCGCTCGACCGCTTCGCGTCACTCGACTCGGAGAAGGACGCTCACGCCGTCTACTTCTCCGACGTGCAGCCCGCGGTGGTCGCGGTGCGCGGCGCCGCGGAGCAGATCCTCGCGCTCAACCAGGACGCGATGGTGCGCAAGAGCGACGCAGCCGACCGCGCGGCGGTGCGCTTGAACGCGGTGCTGGTCGGCGTGGCCGCGCTCGGCTGCGTCGTCGGCGTGCTGTCGTCGGGCTGGCTCACCGCGCGGCTGCTGCGCCCGCTCGGCGTGTTGAGCCAGGCCGCGCGCCGGCTCGGCGAGGGTGATTCCGCGGCGCGGGCGCAGGTGGATGGCCGCGACGAGATCGCCGCGGTCGCGGGCGAGTTCAACACCATGGCCGAGCGGCTCGAGCGCTACCGGCAGAGCACGCTCGGCGAGCTGCTGGCCGCGCACCGCTCTTCGCAGGCGGTGATCGACAGCCTCTCCGATCCGGTGGTCGTGCTGGGCGTCGAGGGCGAGATCCTCCATCTGAACGCCGCAGCCGAGTCATTGCTCGAGCTGCGTCCCGACGCGGGTCTCAGCGGCGCCCACGGTCCGCTGCGCGACGTGCTGGAGCGGGTGCGCGGCCACGTGCTCGCGGGCAAGGGCCCCTACGTCCCCAAGGGTCTGGACGAGGCGGTGCGCGTGTCGGGCAAGGAAGGGGACCGGCGCTTCCTGCCGCGCGGGACGCCGGTGTACTCCGAGCAGGGCGCGGTGATCGGCGCGAGCATCGTGCTGCAAGACGTGACCCGGCTGCTCTCGTTCGAGGAGCTGCGCAACGACCTCGTCGCCGGTGTGGCGCACGAGCTGCGCACGCCGCTCACCTCGCTGCGCATGGCGATCCACCTGTTGAACGAGCAGGCGGTCGGGCCGGTCACCGAGAAGCAGGCGGACCTGTTGTTCGCGGCGCGCGAGGACTGCGAGCGGCTGCAGGGGATCGTCGAGGAGCTGCTCGACCTGTCGCGGATCCAGGGCGGAAAGCTCCAGCTGCAGCCAGTGATCGCCGACGTCGAAGAGCTCGCGCAGGCCGCGCTCGAGCCGCAGCAGTCGGCCGCCGAGCTGCGCGGCATCGAGCTACACGACGAGGTGTTGCCCGGCTCGGGCCAGGTGCGGGTCGATCCCGACCGCATCGCGCTGGTGTTCGCCAACCTGGTCGGGAACGCGGTCCGGCACAGCCCGCCGGGCGGCTCGGTGCGCGTGCGCTCGCGCCCCGACGGAATGCAGCAGGTGCGCTTCGAAGTCGTCGACCAGGGTCCCGGCGTGCCTCACGAATACCGGCAGGCGATCTTCGAGAAGTACTTCCAGCTGCCCGACGCGCCCCCGGGCGGCGCGGGCCTCGGACTGTTCATCGCGCGCGAGATCGTGCGCGCGCACGGCGGCGAGATCGGCGTCGAGGAAGCCCCGGGCGGCGGCAGCACCTTCTGGTTCACCGTCCCCAGGGCCTGAGCCGTGTCGGGCGGCGGGCGGCCGCCGCCTACGGCCTCCGCTCGGCTGCGCCTCGCTGCGCCTTCGGGCTTGCTCGAGCCCGAGCCGTGTACGGCGGCGCGCGGGTTCAGCTCTCCGCGCGTTTGCGCCGGCGCCAGAGCGTGGAGGGGTCGATGCCCAGGACCCGCGCGGCCTCCTCCTGGGTGCGCGTGCGCGCCAGCACCTGCTCGATGTGCTCGCGCTCGACCGCCTCGAGCGTGAAGTCGCCGCCGATGCGCGGCCGCGCCGGTGCGAGCGGCGCCGCGCGGTCGGGCAGGGCGGCGGGCTCGACCAGCTGCGCCGGCCACAGGATCGCGATCCGCTCCATGGCGTTGCGCAGCTCGCGCACGTTGCCCGGCCAGCCGTAGCGCAGGAGAGCCGCCTCGCTGTCGGGCGACAGCTCGAGCGGCGCGCGCTTGGCGGCGCGGGCGAAGTGCTCGAGGAATTGCCGCGCCAGCGGCAGGATGTCGTCGGAACGCTCGCGCAGCGGCGGCACCACGAGCTCCACCACGTTCAGCCGGTACAACAGGTCCTCGCGGAAACGCCCGGCGCGCACGTCGGCCTCGAGGTCCCGGTTGGTGGCGGCGACCACCCGCACGTCGGCCGTACGAGTCCGCGTCTCGCCCACGCGCTCGAACTCGCGGTCCTGCAGGAAGCGCAGCAGCTTCGCCTGCAGCGCGGGCGGGAGCTCGCCGATCTCGTCCAGGAACAGCGTGCCGCCCTGCGCGGCTTCGACCCGTCCGGCCTGGTCCTGAACCGCTCCGGTGTAGGCGCCGCGCGCATGGCCGAACAGCTCGCTGGCCAGGAGCTCTTCGGTGAGCGTGGGACAGCTCACCGTGACGAACGGCCCGGCGCTGCGCGGGCTGAGCCGGTGCAGCGCGCGCGCGAGCGCGCTTTTGCCGGTGCCGCTCTCGCCGCGCAAGAGCGCGGCGACGTCGCTCGCGGCGACCCGGCGCGCGGTCTCGAACAGCGCCCGCATCACCGGCGAGGCGCTCTCCAGGTCGAGCCCCGGCGACTGCTCGTCGAGCTCCGCCTCGAGCTCGGCCACGCGCGCGCGCAGCGCGCGCCACTGCCCGATGCGCTCGACCTCGTGGCGGATCTGTGCGGGCGTGAACGGCTTCTGCAGGTAGTCGTATGCCCCACGGCGCATCGCCAGCACCGCGGTCTCGACCGTGGCGTAGGCGGTGATCACCACGATCGCGAGCTCCGGGCGCAGCGCCAGGAGCTTCGGGATCAGGTCGAGCCCGCTGTCGTCGGCGAGGCGCAGGTCTACGAACGCCATGTCGTAGGCGTCGCGCTGCAGCGCGCCGAGCGCGGCGTCGCTGCTGGCGACGGCGCGTACCTCGCAGCCGACGCCCTCGAGACAGAGCACGAGCGTCGCGCGGATGTTCTTCTCGTCGTCGACGACGAGCACGCGCAGGCCGGCGGCGGGCTGGACCTCGCTCACGTCCGGATCCGCCGCGCCTCGAGGTAGAAGCGCTTCTCCTCGGCCTCGCCCAGCGAGAAGGTCTTGCGCGGGAGCGCGCCGTCCCGCGCCACGGTCGGGAAGAGCGCGTCGCGCGGGAACGGAGGGAGCACGAACCCGGTGCGGTCCGGCCTGGCGGCGAGCTGCTCGAGCGTCTGCGCGCCGTGGATGTAGTCGAGCCGCGCGCGGGGATGCGCGTCCAGCCACGCGTCGAGTGCCGCCTGCAGCACCGCGACCGCGAGCGAGTCCGGCCCGCCGTGGAGCACGAGCTCACCCGACGACCCCGCTCCGGTCCAGCGGAACGCATGGCGCCTGGGGCCCTGCGCCGACAGCTTCGCGAGCTCCGCGCACAGCGCCGCGGGCACCGCGCCGAACACCAGCCGGTGGATCGGCTCGAAGCGGAGGCCGGGATCGTGCACGTTCACGAGCTCCACCAGCGCGAAGCGGAGCGGATCGCGCTCGCGCTCGGCCGGCTGCAGCTGCGGCTTCCGCCGCACCCAGATCTCCTTCGCGGCAGCCAGCGAGTGGTTGCCGTCGCCGACGGCATACAGGAAGGGGCCGCTCGCGGCCGGGAGGCGAGCGAGCGCCGCTGCGACGGCGGCGGTCTCGGCCTCGTCCTGCAGCGCGAAGCCGCGCACGCGGCCCGCTGCGGGCTCGAGCGCGGTGTCGTAGAGCGGGGGCCGCCGCATCGCTGCGCGGGCGGCGGGCTCGATCACGCTGCGGCCCGGATCGTCGATCAGCACCAACACGTGCGGCAGCTCGAGCAGCGCTCCGTCGCGCACGCGCATCCGCGGAGGCAGCCGCTCCTCCACGGTCGCCTCCGTGGCGCGGGCGAGCGCGCGCGCTCCGCTCCGCCACTCGTAGCGCTCGAGGTCGAGCGCGACCAGCAGCCCGAGCCGCGAGCGCACGTGCGGCGTCGCGCGGTCGACCGCGACGAAGCCCCGCAGCGGCGGCGCGAACACGCCGCGCTCCAGGTACCCGCGCATCTCGCGCTGGATCGCCGCGATGCGCGCCGTCTCGTCGCTCGCACCCAGCCACGCCTCGGGCAGCACCAGACGCAGCGCCGACGGCGCGCCGCCGACGCGCTCGTCCGCCGCCTTCCAGTACTCGGGCTCCGAGGTGTACTGGTCGCAGGCGACCACGCACCAGCGCGCGAGATCGACGCCGCGGGCCGGGAGCAGGATCTCCGGCACCGCCAGGCCGACGCCGCCCAGCTCGGTCATCGCTCTCCCCGCGAGTGGTTGGCGGCGCAAGGTAGGGAGCCCGCGCACGCCCGTCCAGCGAAGCTGCGCACGGTCCTTGCAGTGACCTGCGCCGTGACTTCTCCCGGCTCTCGCATTTCGGTGTATGCCGCGCTCGCCGCGCAGCTGGATCCCGCGCCCGGCGAGCGCGAGCGCGCGCTCTCGCGCGTCAGGGCCTTGTATTTCTGGGGGCGAATCGTCTGTATTCTGCTCCTCGCGATGGTCGGGGTCCTGTGCCTGGCCGAAGGGATCGAGGAGCTCAACCTGGTGATCGCGGGCGCGGGGATCGGTTTCGAGATGGCTTCGCTTTCGCTGGCGTCCACGCTGCAACAATCGGGCGGATCTGCGGTCCGCAGCATCCGGGCTTGCGCCGACGCGATGCCCGGGGTGAATCAGGTGGAGCGCGTCCTCACCATGCGGCTAGGGCGCGAGCGCGTGCTGGTCGCGCTGGGCGTGCGCTTCGAGCCCGCGATGAGCCGGCGCGAAGTGATGGTGACCGCCGAGCGGCTGAAGGGCGCGATCCGCCGCGCGCATCCCTACGTCGAGCGGGTGTTCATGGCGGTGTATGGGGAGCGCTGAGCGCGTCGCGACGCTCGACACGCGCTGCTGCATCGCGGGCGGCGGACCCGCGGGGATGATGCTGGGGCTCCTGCTCGCGCGTGCGGGAGTCCCGGTGGTGGTGCTCGAGAAGCACGCCGACTTCCTGCGCGACTTCCGCGGGGACACGGTGCACCCGTCCACGATGGAGGTCCTGGACCAGCTCGGGCTGCTCGACGCCTTCCTCGCGCACCCCCACCAGGAGCTGCGCGAGATCTCCGCGGTCATCTCGGGCGAGCGGCTGACGCTGGCGGACTTCAGCCACCTTCCCACGCGGGCGAAGTTCGTCGCGCTGATGCCGCAGTGGGACTTCCTGAACTTCCTTGCCGAGCACGCGCGCAAGCTGCCCGAATTCGCACTGCGGCTGCAGCACGAGGTGGTGGAGCTGGTCCATGCGGATGGACGGGTTGCAGGCCTACGCGCTCGCGGCCCCGACGGCCTGGTCGAACTGCGCTGCGACCTGGTGGTCGGCGCCGACGGGCGCGGCTCCGCGGTACGCGCGCTCGCGGCTCTCGAGGTGGAGGACCTCGGCGCGCCGATCGACGTGCTGTGGATGCGTGTCTCGCGTCGGTCCGACGACCCGCAGTTCGGCCTGGGTGTGCTGTCGCGCGGGCGACTCCTGGTGATGCTCGACCGCGGCGACTACTGGCAGTGCGCCTTCGTGATCAAGAAGGGCGGTCTCGAGGCGCAGCGCGCCCAGGGGCTCGGCGTCCTGCGCGACGAGCTCGCACGGCTGGCGCCGTTCCTGCGCGGGCGCGTCGACGAGCTCGCGAGCTGGGACGACGTGAAGCTGCTCACCGTGCGCGTCGACCGGCTGCGCGAGTGGTCGCGGCCGGGTGTGTTGTGCATCGGTGATGCGGCGCACGCGATGTCACCCGTCGGCGGCGTCGGCATCAATCTCGCGATCCAGGACGCCGTCGCCGCGGCGAACGCTCTCGCACCGGTGCTGCGCGCCGGCGCACCGACGGCGGAGCAGCTGCGCTCCGTGCAAGAGCGCCGCGAGCTGCCGACGCGCGTGGTGCAGCGCGTCCAGGTGCTGATCCAGGACAACGTGATCGCGCCCACGCTGCGCGGCGCGACCACCCCGCGTGCGCCGTGGATCGTCCGCATGGTCGACGCGCTGCCCGTCCTGCGGCGCATCCCCGCGCGGCTGGTCGGGCTCGGCTTCCGGCGGGAGCGGGTCTCGGAGCAGATCTTGCACCGCTGATCCGCGCACGGCGAGATCCGCCGCGCTCGCGTCGACGCGCTGCCGACGCGGAGCTTTGAAGAATCCACGCGGCGGGAGGAACCGCTCGATGGCGCAGAGCGTCGCCGACTTCGTGCTCGCGAGGCTGTTCGACTGGGGCGTGCGGCGGGTCTTCGCCTACCCCGGCGACGGCATCAACGGGTTGCTCGGCGCGTTCGCGCACGCGGAGAACGAGCTCGACTTCGTGCAGGTGCGCCACGAGGAGATGGCCGCGTTCATGGCCTGTGCGCACGCGAAGTTCACCGGCGAGATCGGCGTGTGCATGGCGACCAGCGGCCCCGGCGCGATCCACCTGTTGAACGGCCTGTACGACGCGAAGCTCGACCACCAGCCCGTAGTGGCGATCGTGGGCCAGTCGCCGCGCGCCGCGATCGGCGGCGACTTCCTGCAGGAGGTCGACCTGCAGGCGCTGTTCAAGGACGTCGCGCACGAGTTCGTGCACACGGGCATGGACGCGCCGCAGATCCGGCACCTGATCGACCGCGCCTTCCGCAACGCGCGCGCAACGCGTTCCCCGACAGCGATCGTCTTGCCGATCGACGTGCAGGAGCTCGAGGCCGTGCCGGCGCCGCCGCACAGGCACGGCACGCTCCACTCCGGCCTGGGCGCAACGTCGCCGCGAGTCACTCCGTGCGCCGGCGACCTCGCCGAAGCCGCGCGCATCCTGAACGAGGGAGAGCGGATCGCGATCCTGGTCGGCGCCGGCTGCCTGGGCGCGGGCGCGGAAGTCGCCGAGGTCGCGGATCGGCTCGGTGCCGGAGTCGCGAAGGCCCTGCTCGGCAAGGCCGTGCTGCCCGACCGCCTGCCCTGGGTCACGGGTGCGATCGGGCTGCTCGGCACCAAGCCGAGCTACGACATGATGATGAACTGCGACACGCTGCTCATGGTCGGCTCGACCTTCCCGTACTCCGAGTTCCTGCCCGAGGAAGGCAAGGCGCGCGGCGTGCAGATCGACGTCGACGGGCGCGTGCTCTCGATCCGCTACCCGATGCAGCTCGCGCTGATCGGCGACGCGCGGGAGACGCTGCGCGCGCTGACTCCCCTGCTGGAACGGAAGTCCGAGCGCAGCTGGCGCGAGTGGATCGAGCGCCAGGTGGAGAAGTGGTGGCGGCTGCTCGAGGCGCGCGCGATGAACGAGGCGAACCCGATCAACCCGCAGCGCGTGTTCTGGGAGCTGTCGCCGCGCCTGCCCGACCGCGCGATCGTGACTGCCGACTCCGGCACGGGCGCCAGCTGGTTCGCGCGCGACCTCGCGTTGCGCGAGGGCATGATGGCGTCGCTCTCGGGCGGTCTGGCTTCGATGGGCTGCGCGGTCCCGTACGCGATCGCCGCGAAGTTCGCCTATCCCGAGCGCGTCGTCGTCGCGACCGTCGGCGACGGCGCCATGCAGATGGCGGGGAACGCCGAGCTGGTGACCATCGCCAAGTACTGGCGCGAGTGGAGCGACCCCCGGCTGGTGATCCTGGTGCTGAACAACCGCGATCTCTCGATGGTGACCTGGGAGATGCGCGTCTTCACCGGCGAGCCGAAGTACGAGCCGTCGCAGGACATCCCCGACTTCCCCTACGCCGCCCACGCGCGCTCGCTCGGGCTGGGCGGCCGGAGGGTCGAGCAGCCGGAAGAGCTCGCCGAGGCCTGGGAGCAGGCGTTCGCGGCCGATCGCCCATTCGTGCTCGAGGTGCTCACCGACCCCGACGTGCCGCCACTCCCGCCGCATCTGACCTTCGAGCAAGGCATGCACTACGTGCGCGCGATGGGCACGGGCGACCCGGCCGCGTGGGCCGCGATCCGCGCCACCATGCGCGACATGGTCGAGCGCTTCCTGCCGCAGCGCAGGAGACGCTCCTAGGCGGATGGAGGACGACCTGGGCCAGGAGCTCGCCGCGAACCTGCGCGGCGAGGTGCGCTTCGACATGGCGAGCCGCGCGGTCTATGCCGGCTCTGCGCTGGCCGTGCGACAGCTTCCCCTCGGCGTGGTCTTGCCGTGGGACGGCGACGACACCGTGCGTGCCTTCGAGCTGTGCCGCGCGCGCGGCGTGCCGATCGTGAGCCGCGGGGCCGGCACGAGCCTCGAGGGCCAGACCTCGATCGCTGCCGTCGTGATCGACTTCTCGAAGCATATGAACGCGATCCACGCGCTCGACCCGGCGTCGGGGAGCGCCCGGGTCGAGCCTGGCGTCGTGCTCGACGCGCTGCGCGACCGCGCCGAGCCGCACGGGCTCACCTTCGGCCCCGACCCCGTGACCCACGGCCACTGCACGCTCGGGGGGATGATCGGCAACAACAGCTGCGGCGCGCACTCGGCGCGCTGGGGAGACACGGCGGACAATCTGCATGCGCTCGAGGTGCTCACCTATCACGGCGCGCACTTCACGGCGGGGCCGACCAGCGAAGCCGATTTCGACGCGATCGCGCGCGCGGACGACGGACACGCGCGCATCTACCGCCGCGTGCGCGAGTTTCGCGACCGCTGGGCGGCCGTGATCCGCGCCGGTCTCGCGGCGGCGCCCTCGCGTCCGGACCGCACGGCGCTGGCGGCTCTCCTGCCCGAGAACGCCACGCACGTGGCGCGCGCTCTGCGGCTCGGAGGGAACGCTCGTCGCCGTGCTCTCCGCGGAGCTGCGGCTGGTATCGGCTCCAGCGGCGCGCCGGCTGGTCGCGCTCGGCTACGAGAGCGCGTACGACGTCGCGGCACACCTCGACCTCGTCGTCGCCAGCGCGCCGCTCGGCGTGGAGGCGCTCGACGAGACACGCCTGGCCGATGCCACGGACGGCGAGCTGCCCGGGGGCCACGGCTGGCTGCTGGTCGAGCTCGGCGCGGGCTCGGTGTCGGAAGCGGAGGCGCGCGCACGCGCGCTGCTCGACCAGCTCGCGGCCGCCGCGCGACCGCCGACGGCCAAGCTCTGCGACGCCGCCGAGGCGGCGGCGCTCTGGCGCGCGCGCGAGTCCGCACCCGATGCGCTCCCGCGCGCCGCGGGGATCGATCTGGCGCTCGCGCCCGAGTCACTGGCCAAGGCCCTGCCCGAGCTGCGCGCGCTCCTCGCGCGGTTCGGCTACCGCGCCTCGCTCTGCGGACACCTCAGCCGCGGCTGCCTGCACCTGTCGATCCCGCTCGAGCTCGACCGCAGCGCGCACCTGGCGAGGTTCGAGTCCTTCCTGGAGCACGCCGCCGACCTGGCGGCCGCGCACGGCGGCGCGCTCTGCGGCGGGCCGGTCCGCGCCGACGCGCGCGCGCGGCTGCTGCAGCGCACGCGCAGCCCGGAGCTCGCCCGCGCCTTCGCGGAGTGGAAGGAGATCTGGGACCCGACGCAGCGGATGAATCCCGGCCGCGCGCTCTAGCCCGGCTCAGCCGGGCGTGTCAGGCCTCGCCCAGCGCGAGAATGCAAGACTCGCGGATCCGCCAGAGCTCCTCAAACGAGAGCTCCGGATCCCGCTGGTCGCGGAGCCAATCGCGCAGGTACCGCTGATGGAGCGCGGTCTTGTCGGCGCCGATCTCCTGGGGCTCGATCGTCCACTCGCGGTGGAAGCCGGCGATCGCCGCGCGGGGAGATGCTCCGCTGCGCGTGACGTCGACGCGGAGCCCGGAATGGCTCAGGTAGCAATGCGCTTCGGGAATGCTCTCGAGCGCGTGAGCCGAGAGGATGCGCCCCACGCCCGGGGTGTTCGCCTCGCTCATGTCGTAGATCCCGACCGTCAGGAAGACGGGCAGGGTCTGCTCCGAGGCCACCGTGGCGAGCAGCGCGTGCTTCGTGCTGCAGGTGCCGCGCTGCTCGGGCAAGACCAGCCAGAAGTCCGCTCTATCCGAGTTGCGTCCGTAGGGAAGCTCGTGAACGTGCCGCGCCGCGCTCCGGTAGGTGAGGCAGCCGATCTCGCGAAAGGCATCCGAAGCGGGGCCCGGAGCGTCGAGAAGTGCTTCGGGGAGAAGCGGCCACGACGCCATCACGGCCACAGCATAGCGCCGCCGCCGCGTCTGCTGGCTCCCCGGGACGGGCTCGAACCGCCGACCTAGTGGTTAACAGCCACCCGCTCTACCGACTGAGCTACCGGGGAATGGGCGAGGAGTCTACGCATCCGAAGCGGCCGATCAAGAGCCGCTGGGGACGTCGATCCGGCAGATCGGAGCCGCGTTCTCTCCGTCGCTCGCGCCCGCGAGCGCCACCTCGAGCCGGGTGCCCGCGCCGAGCTCAGGGAGGGCGACCTCGCTCTTCCCGGAGACGGCCGCGAGCTGCTTGTCGGGCCAGAAGCGGTGCAGCTCGCTCACTTTCGCCGAGCTGAACGGCTGGGCGCGCTTCTCGTCCCAGCGCAGCACCATCCCGCCCTCTGCGCGCGCGAGCGCCAGCCCCAGGTCGCGCGCCGTCACGTCGAGCGGCTCGGAGTAGTAGCTCTCGAGCCCGTCGGCATCGATCGCGCGCAACCGGTAGCGCACCGTCTCGCCACAGCCGACGGCCGGGTCGAGATACGCGTTCTTCGCCGCCTCGACCGCGGCGATCCGGGTCTCCTCGCCGAAGCCGTCGGTGCCCTTCTCGCTGCGCCAGACCTCGTAGCTGCGCACGTCGGGCTCGACGTTGGGCGCCCAGTGCAGCGCCACCTGGCCCAGCCGCGGCGCATCGGCGCCCAGGCCGATCGGCGGCAGCGGCTCGGCCTTGGTGACGGCCCGGATCGGGGTCTCGGTCATCTCGCTCTCGCCGCCGAAGCGGTTCACCGCGGTGATGCGGTAGTACATCACGCGCAGGTCGCCGGGGATCGAGTCCTCGTACACCGAATTGAGTCGGCCGTCGGCGAACGCGACGTGCTCCCACGGGCCGGCCATGGTGGGGCAGCGGTAGATGCCGTAGCCGGCGACGGCGTTCTGCTCGCTCGCCTTCCACGACAGCACCGCCTTGCGCGGCAGGTTCGAGTACACCACCAGGTTCTCGGGCACGTTCGGCCGCGGCTCGGTGGTGGCGGTCAGCGCGGCGTGGCTGCGCGAGACGCGGCCCATGCGGTCGTAGGGGTGCACGCGGTACGAGTAGGTCTGGCCGTCGCCCAGCGCGCCGCTGCTCTCGCCCTTGTCGGTGAAGACCGTGCCGAAGCGCGAGCTGGTCATGCCGATGCGCTTGAACTGGCCCTCGCCGTTGCCGGCGGCGCGCAGGATCACGTAGCCCGCGACGTCGCCGACCAGCACCGGATCCCAGGCCAGCGCGATCTGCCGGTCGGCGTTCGAGGTCACGTGCAGGCTCTCCGGCGGAAGCAGGTCGGAGCTGCGGTCGAACACCAGCGCCTGGTCCGCGGCGAAGACCTTCGAAGCCAGCTTCTCCGCGGTCCATCCCGCGCAGCCGAGGCTGAGCGCAGCGGCCAGGGCGGCGTACACCGAAAAGTGTCGAAGCTCACGGGCCACGGGTCTGGATCTCCTCGAGCCGCGACAGGATGCGCTCGGCGCGGTCGACGTTCTCCTTGGTGCGCTGGTCGTCTGGCGCGATCAAGAGCGCGTCGTGCCAGACCGAGAGCGCCTTCTCCAGGTCTTCGCTCTGGAAGTAGTGCTTGCCCTGCTCGACCAGCCCCGGCAGCCGCGGCTGCAGCTCCTGGCGCAGCGCCGCCAGGCGCTGGCGCGCACCGGCGTGCTTGTCGTCGACCTCCAGCGCCGCCATGTACTCTTCGATCGCGCGGTAGGGATCGCCCTGCTCCTCGGCCTGCTGGCCGGCGCGGAAGTGGCCCTCGGCGAGGATCTCCTGCGAGGAGGGAGTCGGCGGCGGCGGCGCGTGGACCCCGGCGGCGGCGCTGCGCTCCGCGGCGGCGCTCCGCCTGCGCTGGTCCTCCTGCGCGACCTCCTGGTCGTAGCGGCGGATGTAGGACAGGTAGCCGAGCGCGGCTTCGTTCTCCGGGTCGAGCTCGAGCGCGCGCGAGAATGCGGCGGCGGCGCCGGCGCGGTCGCCGTTGGCGTAGGCGCGCTTGCCGTCCTCGAGCGAACGGAGCACCTGCGCGCCGGTCTCGGCGTAGACCTGGCGCACCTCGATCTGGATCCCGGGGTCGAACGGGTTGATCCGCGAAAGCTTGTCGGCCGCGGCGTTCGCTTCGCGCAGGTTCCCCGCGGCCAGCGCGCGGCTCAGCCGCTCGCGCTGCGCGGCCTCCTGCTCGTGCTGCGCGCGGAACAGCGTCTGTACACGCTCCAGTGTCGCGGGCCGGTCGGGATCGAGCTTCAGCGCCAGGCGGTAGTAGAGCACCGCCTCGGCCAGCCGGCCTTCGCCCTCGAAGAACTCCGCGCGCTTCTCGTAGCGCGCCAGCGTGGCCGCGAGCTCCGCCTCGATCGTCTCCAGCCGCGCGTGCGCCCGCGCGTACTCGCGGCTGGACTCCGGGATGCTGCGCCAGGCGTCCAGCGCCCCCGGAACGTCGCCCTGGCTGTAGAGACGCTCGCCGCGCTCGTACGCCTGCGCGCAGCCGAGAACGCAGAGCAGGAGCGCGCAAGCGCCTGCGAGACGAAAGCGCGACACGGCCCGGAGTCTAACCGAAGCCGCGGGTGGCTCTAGTAGAGCACCTCGAACACCTCGATGGGGTGATCGACCCCCTCGACCGTGCGCGCGCCCTCGGGCTTCACCTGCACCAGCTCGCCGACGCGCTCGCGGACCTCGCCGGTGATCTTGATCTGGCCCGGCCCGGCGAGCGCCTGCAGCCGGTTCGCGACGTTCACCGGCTCGCCGATGGCGGTGTAGTCCATCTTGAGCTCGGAGCCGATATTGCCCACGACCACCATCCCGGTGTGGATGCCGATCCCGACCTCGAGCCGCACGAACGGCTGCAGCGACGCCTCGCAGCGCTGGTTGCGCTCGTGGATCGCGCGCTGCACGGCGATCGCCGCGGCGACCGCGCGCTGCGCGTGGTCCTCGGTCTCGATCGGCGCGCCCAGGTAGGCGAGGATGGCGTCGCCGATGTACTTGTCGACGGTGGCGCCGTGCTCCAGCAGGCGTCCGGTGATCAGGTCGAAGCACTCGTTCAGGAACGCGACCACGCGCTCCGGGCCGATCGAGCCGGTGAGGCGGGTGAACTTGCGGATGTCGAGATAGAGCACCGATACCTCGCGGAGCTCGCCCTTCAGGTGGATCGCCTCGGGTGACTCGACCACCTCGCGCAGCACGTGGTCGGAGACATAGCGGCGGAACGCGGTCTCGATGCGGCGTTTCTCGCCGAGACTCTCGCTCATCTCGTTGAAGGCGCGCGTGAGCACGCCGACCTCGTCGCGCGAGCTCGGCTCGACCCGCGCGGACAGATCGCCTGCGGCGAGGGCGTTCACCGCCAGCCGCAGCCGCTGCAGCGGCCGGCTCACCATGCCCGAGACCACGAAGGCGATGATCAGGCCCACCACCAGCAGCACGCCCGACGCGATCAGCACGTTGCGCCGCGCGCGCTGTACCACCCCGCGCGTGACGGACGCGACGTCGAGCACCACCTGCGCCTCGCCGATGTCCACGTCGCGGTAGGTCATGCGCGCCGCGACCACCAGCAGGCCGTTCGTCGCCAGCGTCTCGAGCTGCCCGTCCGAGGTCATGCGCGCCAGCTGCTTCGGCTGGTCGTGCTGCGACGCGGCCACCACGCGCCCATCCTTGTCGAGCACGCGCACCGCGGTGACCTCGGCCTCCTTGGAGATCGACTCGAGCAGCTGCGAGAGCATCAGGTCGTCTTCGAGCAACAGGGGTTCGCGCGCGTTGCGCGCCAGCTGCTGCGCCAGGACGACCGCGCGCTTTCCCGCCTCGTCCGCCAGCGCACGCGCGCTCTGGTCGAGCACGACCAGCGAGACCGTGCCGATGGCGACGACGAGCAACAAGCTCGACAACAGCGCCAGCTTGAAGCGCAGCGGAAAGATCACGTGCGGAACGTACCACCGGGGCTCTCGCGCAGAAAGCCCGATCACCTTAGAGTACGCGGAGATGCCTGCCGCGCGCTCGAGTCGCGTCGTGGTCTTCGACTTCGACGGAACGCTCGCCGACACCTGGCGCGATCTCGCGACCGCGCTGAACCGCACCCTCGCCGACGCCGGCCTGCCGCCGGTCCTGGGCCCGCAGGTGCAGGCGTGGATCGGCGACGGAGCACTGAAGCTGCTCGCGAACGCGTTGCCGCCGAAGGAGCGCGCGCCCGAGCGGCTCGAGCCGCACTACGAGCGCTTTCGCTCTCACTACGACCGCTGCTGTCTCGACACGACCGAGCTCTATCCCGGGATCTCGGCCTGTCTCGAGGCGCTCGGCGAGGAGAGCCTCGCAGTGCTGTCGAACAAGCCGGCGCGCTTCCTCGACCGCATCATCGAGGGGCTCGGCATCAAGGGCGTGTTCGGCGCCGTGCTCGGCGGCGACACGCTGCCGGTGCGCAAGCCGGATCCGGCCGTGCTCGCGGGCGTGCTGGAGCGGCTGCGCGTCGACCCCGGCGAGGTGTGGATGATCGGCGACAGCGGCGTCGACGTGGAGACCGGCCGCGCCGCCGGTGCGCGCACGATCGGCTGCGGCTGGGGCCTGCGGGGCCGCGACGAGCTGCGCGCCGCGGGGGTGGAGTTCCTGGTGGAGCACCCGCGCGAGATCCCGCAGATCGTGCGCAGCGCCGCCACCCGCGGCTAGCTCCCGGCGACTTGATTCTCGTGGCTGGAAGCGGTCCACTAGACCGGTCATCCGCACGGCGGTCCCGCGCCTGCGCGACGGGAGGACAGGCATGAAGTTCACCTGGTTCCACCTGATGCCCTACCGCTGGCTGCCCGCGGATTTCCGGCAGCGCTACCACAGCGTCTGGGTCGACCTGCCCAACGGCCTGTACGAGCCCGAGAAGGGCCACGGGCTGTACAACGAGTACCTCGACCAGCTCGAGTACGCCGAGCAGTGCGGCTTCGACGCGGTCGCGGTGAACGAGCACCACCAGAACGCGTACGGGATGATGCCGTCGCCGAACATCATGGCGGCGACGCTCGCGCGGCGGACCAGCAAGTCGATGCTGCTCGTGCTCGGCAACTCGATCGTCTGCTACAACCCGCCCACCCGCGTCGCGGAGGAGTTCGCGATGCTCGACGTGATCTCGGGCGGGAGGCTGATCGCCGGCTTCCCCGTCGGCACGTCGATGGACATCAACTACTGCGCGGGCCAGAACCCGGCCACCGTCCGCGACAAGTACCGCGAGGGCCACGACCTGATCATGAAGGCGTGGGCGGCCCGCGAGCCGTTCGCGTTCAGCGGCAAGTACACCAAGCTGCGCTACGTGAACCTGTGGCCGCGGCCGATCCAGCAGCCGCACCCGCCGGTCTGGATTCCCGGCCTCGGCTCGATCGAGACGTGGGATTTCTGCGCCGAGCACGACTACAACTACAGCTG
>Ga0318554_10000068_pt1 | contig 30953 bp, 30 predicted proteins | sample GRESIP082b2f22_FD_203687 | JGI IMG/M metagenome (GOLD analysis project Ga0318554, IMG submission 203687) | Tropical soil microbial communities from Luquillo Experimental Forest, Puerto Rico - GRE.SIPMG.082b2f22 | ecosystem: Environmental > Terrestrial > Soil > Tropical forest > Bulk soil... | reverse complement strand
AGGTCCTTCCAGGTGCCCGCGACGCCCGGCACGACCGCCTGGCCGCCGAGCCGTCCTTCGCTGCCGACCTCGCGCGCGACGCGCGTCACCTCGGAGGCGAACGAGCGCAGCTGATCGACCATGCTGTTGGTCGCTTCCTTCAGCTGCAGCAGCTCGCCGCGGGCGTCGACCGAGATCTTGCGCGACAGGTCGCCGTTGGCGACCGCGATGGTGACCTCGGCGATGTTGCGCACCTGGCTGGTCAGGTTCGACGCCATCGAGTTCACGCTCTCGGTCAGGTCCTTCCACACGCCGCTGACCTCGCGCACCTGGGCCTGGCCGCCGAGCTTGCCCTCGGTGCCGACCTCGCGCGCGACGCGCGTCACCTCGGAGGTGAACACGCCCAGCTGCTTGATCATGGTGTTCACGATCGTCGCCGAGCGCAGGAAATCGCCCTCGAGCGGGCGGCCGTCGACCTCGAACTCAACGGTCTGCATCAAGTTGCCCTGCGCCACCGCCGAGATCGCGCGCGTCACGTCGGTGATCGGGCGGACGAGGTCGTCGATCAGCGAGTTGTAGGACGTCTGCATCTCGGTCCACGCGCCGCGGGTGCGCGCGACGTGCATGCGCTGGCGCGTCTTCCCCTCGCGGCCGACCACCTGGCCCACGCGCTCGAGCTCGTGCGCCATGTCCTCGTTCAGCGCAACGATCTCGTTGAAGCGGTCGGCGACCTTGCCCTCGATCCCCGTCCAGTCGAGCGGCAGCCGCACCGAGAAGTCACCGTCGCGCACCGCGTCGAGCGCACGCAGCAGGGCGCGGAGATCGGGCTCCGAGCCGTCGCTGCCGTTGTGCTTCGCGCGCGCGCGGCCGCGCGGCCGGTTGCTGTCAGCGCGGGATACGGGCTGGGTCGTCATCGTCGGCCTTTCGACGCGCGAAAGCCGAATAGACGGACGACGACGGCCGCACCGACAATTTTGGTGCGCCGTTTGTAGAAACTGCCGTCCCCCGCCTGATCAGCACCCTCGATCTCGCGCTATTCCCTGGTCCGCGGCAGTTCTCTGCGAGATCCGCGCCACGCGAAGGGCCGTCAGAACTCCACGTCGACTCCCACTCCCCACGATTGGATCTTACGCACGAAGAACTGGCCGTTGGGCGAGTGGCCGTCGAAGTATTCGGGGGTCCAGCTCTCCTCCTGGTGCCACTGGACGTCGAGGACGGCGAGCGGGCGCAGAGTTTCGCCGAGAAACGCCCACGGGCTGATCAGCTCGACACCCGTCTGTGTATATCCCGGCTTCAGGTCGGCCGGGTCCACGTGCACCATGTAGCCGCCGCCCGCGTAGACCCGCCCGAAGGCCCACAGATCGAAGCCGAGGAGACCGTCGACGGCTTCGTAGGACAGGTTGATGCGCCGCACCGGGGTGTCGAGCAGGAACTCGTCGCCCAGGTGCGAGACCGCGTTCGCAAGCGAGTACTCGCGCTCGAGCACGGCCGACACGTAGCCGCGCAGATATCCGTCCGCTGCGGCGTCGTCCGGTGCCGCTTCCGCAGCAGTCACTCGCCCCGCGACCGCTGCGGCGAGCCACGCCCCGAGCAGCACCGAGAGGAACGCGAGCTTCACTGCGCCTCCTAGGGCGTGACCTGGGACGGGCGGCGCGGGGCCAGGGGGCTGATGCGGGTGGGGTTGCGGACCCCGCGCTCCCAGGTCACGCCGAGGAGCCTTGGGGGTTTCGGCCCTTCGGAGTGCAACGAGCGGGCCAAGCGGTGGGCCGCGCGCCGCGCGAGTCCCGCGCGCGCCGGCGAAAAACTACCGGCAAGAGTTACAGCCTGGCGCTGTTCTAGCTGCGCGGTGGCTTCGGGGGGATCCGCTCGGCGAACTGTGGCAGTGAGTCGCTGATCGGGTACCACGGCGCCTTGTCGGCCGCGAACACGTGCGCGCGGGGGCGCAGCCCGGGATCCTCTTCGAGCAGGCCGAGCCGCACACGCAGGCGCTCCGGCTCCGCCTCGAAGCGCTTGTAGACCGGAGAGCCGCAGCGGCCGCAGAAGGCGCGAAAGGCGCCGGGCGAGGACTCGAACTCGCGCACCAGCTCGGCTCCCCGGGTCAAGCGGAGGTCGGCGCGCCGCACGTCGGCGTTCGCGCTGAAGGCAGTTCCGCTGGCGCGCCGGCACTGGCTGCAGTGACAGAAGCCCAGCGGTCCGAGCGCGCCGTCGATCTCGAAGCGCACGCCCTCGCACAGACACCTACCGTGCAGCACGCCACTCTCCCCTGCGCAGCAGCAGACGCACGAACTCCTCGCGTGGTCCGATCGACCGCGCCGCGCGCACCAACGCGTCGCCTTCGTTCTGGCTGGCGTGCGCGGCCAGCGCTGCGAGCTTGCGCTCGAACGTCTTCGTCACTTCGCTGCACGCGTTCGGCTCGGCGGTGTCCATCAGCCAGACCTCGCGCGGGAACCACGGCTCGATGCCCGGCTCGGTCAGCTGCTCGGGGTAGAAGTTCGGGCTCGGGGCTCGCGGGTAGACCGCGTCGAGCAGCGCCTGGCCCGCAGCGCGGTGGTCGGAGTGCTGCAGGCGGAAGCGGTCGCGCACCGGCGCGAACACCAGCCGCGGGTCGTGGGTCACCACCACCTCGGGGCGAAGCCGGCGCAGCTCGTAGACCAGCGCGGCGCGCAGCGCCTCATCGACCGCGAGCTCGCCGTCCGTGCGGCCGAGGCACGCGCGCTCGTGGAACGGTATGTGGGCGGCGGCGCGCGCCTGCTCCGCGGCGCGCACGGCAACCGGATCGGTGAGGCCTCGGCCCCCGCGTCCGCCACCGGTGCAGACCACCAGCGCCACCCGGGCGCCCGCGTCGGCGAAGCGCGCGAGCGTGCCGCCGGCGTAGAACTCGGCGTCGTCGGGATGAGCCCCGACCGCGAGCACGCGCGCTGCGGCGAGCGTGCTCGGGTCGAGAGCTTCCATTCCGATCGACTTCGCTCGCCTGCGGCTCGCTGCGCGCGGCTCCGCCGCTCGCGGGCCTCGCTCGGGACGGCCCTCGCTCGGCCTCGCTCTCGCCGCTTCAGCTGCGCAGCGCCGTGACTTCCTGCTGCAGCTTGCCGATCGCCGCGCAGATCTCGTCGAGCCGGCTGTGCAGCTCGCGCATGCCGCCCCCGCTGGCCTGGCCCATGCGGCGCGCGCCGCCGGCGCGCTCGCACAGCACGTCGTAGCACGCCGTCAGCATCCGGGCGCTGTCGCGCTCCTCGGCGATGTAGCGGCCGAGCAGCTCGCCCGTCTTGATGTCGATCGACTCGTCGTCGAAGATGCCCTTGAACGGGTCGCGCCGGCGCTCGCCGCTGCGGTCGCGCCCGAAGCCGAGCGCCTCGAACTTCTCCAGGTCGGTGCAGTCGGCGTTGGCGATCGCCATGTTCTTCTCGAAGTTCGGATCGGGCCGGTCCTGCACCGTGAAGCCGAGTTCGCACAGGCGCTTGGTGAACGCGTGCGAGTGCTCACCTTCGCGGATCGCCACCGTGGCGATCACCTTCTTCACGTCGGCGTCGGGGGTCTTTGCCGCCCAGCACGACAGGTACTGGTGCGCGCGGCCCTCGCCCAGCGCGATCGCGTTCAACAGTCCCAGGTAGCTCGGCTTCTTCGCTGCGCCTTCCATTTCAGCTGTCTCCCTAGCTCGGTTCGTGACTGAACCGGATGTTGTTCTTCTGGATGCCTTCGAGGACGATCGAGGCCCCGCCCGAGCGCATCATCCACTCGAGGCGGTGGTCGCGGTACTCCCGCTTGAACTGACCCGACTGCAAGAGCTGCTGCAGGATCTCGACGCTGCCGCCGGCCCGGACGGCTTCGACGTCGGCGATGCAGCGTTTGATGCTGGGGCGCTCGACCACGCGCGCGAGCCACGCGGCGAGCTTCGAGCCCGCGGGCGGCGCGTTGCCCTGGCCGACGGCGCCCGCCACGAACGGATACGCGCACGCATCGCCCCAGCCAAACGCCTCGCCGTTGAAGTAGCTGCGGCCGCCGAGCTCGCGCTCGAGCCAGCCATTGAAGCTCGCGATCTGCCGCGACGCGCGCGCGAGCAGGCTCTGGCGCAGCTCGCCCTTGGCGCGTCCCCAACCTTCGATCTCGAACACCGCCCAGGTCACGCCCTCGTAGATGGTGTCGAGCGTGTCCTCGATCATGCGCACCCGCGCGCGGTCCTCCGCCGAAGCGGGCCGCATCGCTTTCGCCGGGTACTTGTCCTCGAGGTACTCGCAGATGATCGTCGAGTCGAACACCCGCAGCTCGCCGTCGATCAGCAGCGGCACCTCGGCGCGCGGATTGCCGCTCGCGAAGTCCGCCAGGCCCTGCGGCGCGGCCATGTTCGGCGTCTGCGCCTCGAAGGGCAGGCCCTTCTCGAGCAGCACGATCTTGACCTTCTGCGCGTAGGGCGAAAGGGGGTGCTCGTACAGCTTGATCAAGCGGATCCCTCCGGCCGCCATTCTATACGGATCCCACTTTTCCTTTTCAGCGTGGTCCAATGGCGCTTGCGCGCTCGCGGTCGGGCGATGGTGCGCGGGCGGGAGCGCGAGACACAGCAGCGAAACTCAAGGGAGAGAGAGTCATGCTGCCTTTGATCATTCAGCTGATCAGCGGAGCCGTGGGCGGAAACGTCGCCGGCAGTGTCCTCAAGCAGTACGACCTGGGAACGCTCGGCAACTCGATTGCCGGAATCGTGGGCGGAGGGATCGGCGGACAGATCCTCTCCGCGCTGCTCCCCGCGCTGGCCGGCGCGGCGAACGGCGGCAACCTGGACCTGGGCGCAATCGTCGGTCAGGTGGCCGGCGGCGGCGTCGGCGGCGGGATCCTGATGGTGCTCGTCGGCCTGGTCAGGCAGGCGATGGCGGGGAGCCCGGCGAAGTAAGCCAGCGCCGCGCTGCCTCGCCCTGCCCCGCGGGGAAGTGCTTGATCTCGGCCGAGACGAAGTGGGAAGCGAGCTTCTCGGCAACGTCGCCGATCACGGCATCGGTGACGATGGCGATCCTGCGCACGCGCCGATGGTGATCGCGCACGAAGCGCAGGTGGGCGACGAGCGCTCCGAAGCTGTCCCAGCCGGGGAACGAAGCCGCTTCGACCAGGATCCCGGCGAGCATCCCGTGGGCCTCGATGAACGGATCCACGGTCTGCGAGAGCTCCGCGAAATCGGCCTGGGTCAGCGCCCCCTTGGGGCGCAGGGTGAGGATCGACTGCGAGGCGTCGAGGCTGTGCTCGAGCACGAACCGCATTCTACCGCGCCGTAGTTGATTTGGACGATCTCTCGTCGGTATCGGCCTCGCCGGATTCGCCTGCTCAGCGCGGGCGGTTCGCGACGATCGAGGCGAGGCCGTCGAGCCGCGACAGGATTTTCGACTCGTCCTGGGTGGGCAGCGGCAGCACCGCGCGGTTGAAGCCCAGCTCGGCCAGCTTCTCGAGCTCGATCGACTTGGGCGGCGCCGCGAACACGGTCAGGTCGAGCGAGTTGCGGCTGCGCCCGCGCCGGGCGCAGGCGGCGTCGAGCTGCGCGAGCCGCTCGGCGAAGTCGCAGGTGCCGTTGCCGGGCATCCAGCCATCGGCGTACTCCGCGACGCGTTCGACCGCGTACTTCGAGCTCGCGCCGATCAGCACCGGCGGATGCGGCTTCTGCACCGGCTTGGGCTCGCTCCACACCGCGTCGAAGTCGACGAAGCGGCCGTGGAAGGCGGCGTCCTTCTGGGTCCACACCGCCTTCATCGCGAGTACCGACTCGCGGGTCACCGCCCAGCGGTCCGCGAAGCGCACGCCGTGGTTCTCCAGCTCCTCGGCGTTCCAGCCCGCGCCGATGCCGAACAGGAAGCGGCCGTTCGACAGCGCGTCGAGCGAGGCCACGCGCTTGGCCAGCGCCAGCGGGTGGTGCTCGGGCACGAGGCACACGCCGGTGCCGACACGCAATTGTGTCGTCACCGCCGCGGCCTGCGCCAGCGCGACGAACGGGTCGTACGACTGCCAGTAGATGCTCGGCAGCTCGCCGCCCAGCGGATACGGCGTGCGCCGCGACGCCGGGATGTGGGTGTGCTCGATGAAGAAGAGCGATTCGAAGCCGCGCGCCTCGGCCTCCTTGGCCAGGCGCACCGGGTGGATCGAGGCGGCCGTCGGGAAGATCGACAGCCCGACCTCCATCTACAGCACTTCCCGGAAGGCGCGGATCGACTCCTTCAAGGACTTCGTGGTGGCGAACACGGAGGTGGGCTCGTAGCCGCAGTGCGCCATGCAGTTGGCGCAGCGCGGGTCCTTGCCGCGCCCGTACTTCTCCCACTCCACCGTGTCGACGAGCTCCTGGTAGCTCTTCGCGTAGCCGTCCGACATCAGGTAGCAGGGCTTCTGCCAGCCGAAGATCGAGTAGCTCGGGATCGCCCAGGCCGTGCAGTCGTACTCGACCTTGCCCTCGAGGAAGTCGAGGAAGAGCGGCGTGTGGTTGAGCCGCCAGCGCTCGCGGTTCCCGTCGGCGAAGGCCTGGCTGAACATCCGCCGCGTCTGCTCGACCGGCAGGAAGTGCTCCTGGTCGGGCGCCTTCCCGTAGGCGAAGCCGGGCGAGATCATCATCTCGTCGACCTCGAGGTCGTCGTTCAGGAAGTCGAGCACCTGGCGCACCGTCTTGGGGTCGTCGTGGCTGAAGAAGGTGGTGTTGGTGGTGACGCGGAAGCCGCGGCGCTTCGCCTCCTTGATCGCGAGCACGCACTCGTCGAACACGCCGGGCTCGCACACCGAGGCGTCGTGGCGGTCGCGCAGCCCGTCCATGTGCACCACCCAGGAGAAGTACGCCGACGGCTCGAACAGGTCGAACTTGCGCCGCATGAGCAGCCCGTTGGTGCACAGGTAGACGAACTTCTTGCGCTTCATCAGCTCCGCCGCGATCTCGTGGATCTCGGGGTGGATCAGCGGCTCGCCGCCCGCGATCGACACCATCGGGGCGCCGCATTCCTCGATCCCGCGGATCGCGTCGGCCACCGACATGCGCTTCTTCAGGATGTCCTTGGGGTACTGGATCTTGCCGCAGCCGGCGCACGCGAGGTTGCAGGCGAAGAGCGGCTCGAGCTCGACGATCAGCGGGAACTTCTCCCGTCCGAAGAGCTTCTGGCGCATGAGGTACGCGCCGATCCGCAGCGTCTGGCGAAGGGGGACGGGCATCAGGGTTCTCCCTCGAGTGAATCGGCCCAGGTGGCGAGCGCGGGCGCAGCCGCCCGCAGTGCGCGGAGCGCGCGAATGCCGTGCGCGAACACTCGCGCGGAGAAGAGCTCGTGGCCCGGGCCGTCCGAGACCACGCGCAGAACGGCGAAACGGTGCGAGTCGGCGAGCGCGGCGAGCCAGGCCGACTCCATGTCCACGGCGAGCGCGCCGCTCGCGGCGAGCGCAGGGCGCTCGGAGCGGCGCGCCAGGCGCTCGATCGAGAGGATCGGGCCGAGGTGCACGCGCGTGCCGCGCGCCTCGAGCGCGCGCGCGAGCGGCTTCGCCGACTCGAGCGTGAGCGGCGCGCCGGCGCCGCGGAGCTCGCTCGCGACGACGACGTCGCCGGGCACGAGCCGCGCGTCGAGCGCGCCGCAGACGCCGGCGACCGCGATCGCACCTGCGCCCGGGAGCCGCCGCGCGACGTCCTCCGCCGCGCGGCGCGACTTCGCCGCGCCCATGCCGGTGCGCACGATCGCGGCGTTTGGCAGCGCGGGACGCAGCGCGCGCGCCTCGAACCAGAGCGGCGCCAGCACCACCAGCGGCGCGTTCATGCGCCCCTCCGCACGTACCGCCCCAGCGCCTGCAGCGGGAACACGATCCGGTACATGTGGTAGCGGATGTAGAAGTCGCCCGGGAAGCCGGTGCCGGTGAACTCGGGCTCGTCCCAGTCGCCGTCGGACCGCTGGGTCGACACCAGGAAGTGTACGCCGCGCTCGACCGCGTCGCCGCGCTCGCCCGCGGCCAGCAGTGCGAGCAGCGCCCACGCGGTCTGCGACGCGGTGGAGCTGCCCTTCCCCGCCCAGCTGCGGTCGACGTAGGAGCGCAGGTCCTCGCCCCAGCCGCCGTCGGCGTTCTGGTGCTCGGCCAGCCAGGCCACCGCGCGCCGGATCGCCGGGTGCGCGGCGGGCACGCCGGCGGCCACCAGCGCGGGGACCGCCGCACCGGTGCCGTACACGTAGTTCGCGCCCCAGCGGCCGAACCACGAGCCGTCGGCCTCCTGCTCGCGCAAGAGCCACTCGCGCCCGCGGCGCGCGGGCTCGCCCTCGGCCAGACCTTCGACTGCGAGCATCTCGAGCACGTGCGCGGTCACGTCGGCGCTCGGCGGATCGGTCACCTCGCCGAAGTCGCAGAACGGCAGCTGCGCGCAGAGCTGGCTGGTGTTGTCGACGTCGAACGCAGCCCAGCCGTCGTTCGACGACTGCATGCCGAGCGTCCAGGCCAGCGCGCGCCGGATCGATGCGTCGACGTCGCCGCGGAGGCGCTTCGCTGCGCCGCGCAGCGCCAGCACGACTTCGGCCGTGTCGTCGATGTCGGGGTAGTTGTCGTTCGCGAACTCGAACGCCCAGCCCGCCGGCTCGAGCTTGGGCCGCCGCACCGCCCAGTCGCCCGGGACGCGGATCTCTTCCGCGAGCAGCCAGTCGATCGCGCGCGACACCACCGGGTGTTCTCCGGGCACGCCCGCGTCGTTCAGACCGACGAGCGCGAGCGCGGTGTCCCACACCGGCGACTGGCAGGCCTCGAGCCGGCGCAGCCCGTTCGGCTCCAGCGTGAAGCCGTCGAGCCCCGCCAGCGCCTTCGCCAGCGCGGGGTGCGAGAGGGGATAGCCGAGCAGGTGCAGCGCCATGATCGAGTACACCCAGGGCGGCTGGATCCCGCCCCACCCGCCGTCGGCCTCCTGTCGGCGCAGGATCCACTCCGCCGCAACGCGCAGCGCCGCGCGGCGCAGCGGCCGGAACGGGTGTCGCTCGTAGAAGTGGAGCACGCGGTCGAGCAGCTGGAAGCGCCCCGCCCAGCTGCGCAGTGACTCGCGCTTGCGCGGAGCCGGGCCGACGCGGAGCTCGTCGATTGCGAACGGCAGCCGCCGCCTCGGCCGATGCGCGGCGACCACCGTCAGCGGCACGATCGTCTGCCGCGCCCAGCAGCCAAAGTCGTAGATGTTGAGCGGGAACCACGGCGGCAGGAAGATGACTTCGGGAGGCAGCGCAGGCAGCTCGTCCCACGACCACAGCCCGAACAGCGCCATCCAGAAGCGGGTGAACACGCGCGAGCCCTCGAGCCCGCCCATGCCGCGCACGAGCTCCGCAGCGCGGCGCATGTGCGGCGCGTCGACCGGATCGCCCGCGAGCCGCAGCGCCACGTAGGCCTCGATCGTGGTGGAGAGCTCGGCGGGGCCGCCTTTGAACGTCCCCCACGAGCCGTCGCTCCGCTGCAGCGAGCGGATCCAGGTCGCGGCGTGCTTCGTCTCGTCGTCGGTGCGGATGCCGAGGAACTCGCGCAGGAGCAGGTCCTCGGCGTCCATCGTGACATTGGTCTCGAGCTCGCCCTTCCAGAACCCGCGCGGGTCCTGCGTCGCGAACAGGTGCTCGCAGGCGCGCAGCATCGCTTCGCGTGCGGCCTCGATCATGCCGCGACCTGCGGGAGACCCTGCGTGCGTCCCAGCCCGCACAGCGCCGCGCGTGCCGCGGCGCGGCCGCTGCGCACCGCGCCCTCCATCGTGGCGGGCCAGCCGGTGTCGGTCCATGCGCCGGCGAGGTAGAGCCCCGGCACGCGCGTCTCGGCGCGCGCGCGCAGCGCGCGGGTTCCCGGCGCTCCGCGAAAGGTCGCCGCGGGCTCGCAGGTGGTGAAGAACTGCACGAGCTTCGCCTCGCGCGCGGCGGGCAGGAGCGCGCGGAAGGCGGGCTCGAAGATCTCGCGCAGCGACTCCGCCGAGCGTCCGACCCAGCGATCGGCCGCCGAGAGCGAGACCGCGAGGTACTGCCCGCGCTCGAGCCCCGCCGCCTCGCTGCGGTCGAAGATCCACTCGAGCGGCGTGCCGACGCCCGCGGCGAACGGGTGCGACAGCACGCGCCGGTCCCAGACCGAGTGCAGGTTCAGGATCGGCGAGCTGCCGAGCTTGCCCAGCGCAGCGGCGTCGAGGCCCGCGGCGTCGGGCAGGAGCTTCGCCGCATCCTCGTGCGGGGCGGCGAGCACCAGCGCGTCGCAGGCGAGCCGCTGGCCCGCGACCCAGACCGCCGCAGCGGCGCCGTCCGGCGCGAGCTCGATCCGCTGCACGCGCGCGCGCTTCCACACCGCGGCGCCGAGCCGCTGGAGCGCGCGCTCGGCCGGAGCGCCGTGCACCTGCGCGAGCGGAACCGCGGCCCAGCCCACGTCAGCGGCGTCGGGCGCCTGCAAGAGCCCGGTCTGGAACACCTTCGCGGCGAGCGCGAGCGACGCCTCCGCCGCGGGCAGGTTCACGGTCGGCCGGGTGACGAGGTCCCAGAAGCGCTCGATCGCGCGCGGCGACTGGCCGTTCCGGGCGAGCCAGTCGCCGAAGCTCGAGCGGTCGAGCGCGGGATCGGCGAGGTCGAGCGCGGCGAGCCTGCGCGCCGCCGGCACCAGCCGCAGCCGCTCACCGAGCGAGAGCGGGCCGTAGCGCAACAGCGCGGGCGCCAGGTGGAGCGGCGCGGGCAGCGGCGCGCGGCGCAGCCAGCTCGTGACACCATCCGGTGTCAGGACCGGGATCGCCAGCCGCGGCTGGATCCGCGTGCGTTCGCGCGCGCCCACGCGGTCGAGGAAGCCCAGGTACTCGCTGCAGCAGCGCAGGAACACGTGCTGGCCGTTGTCGACCTCCAGGCCCTGCAGCTCGGTCGAGAAGGTCGCGCCGCCCAGGCGGGGACGCGCCTCGCACAGCGTCACGTCCGCGCCGGCGTCGCCGCAGGCGAGCGCCGCCGCCATGCCGGCGAGACCGCCGCCCACCACCGCGATCCGCGGGCGGCTCATCGCCACGCCCCCACCAGCCGGCGCGCGAGGTCGCGCTTGCGCGGCCGCGTCTCGGCGGAAAGCACGTCCAGGCCGGCGCGCTCGATCGCGTCGAGCGCTGCACGCCCGCCCGCGATGAAGCCCGCGACGGCCAGCCGCCCGCGCCCGCCGAGGGTGCGCACCAGCGCGCTGCCGGAGTCCAGCAGCGCCCGCGCGCGTTCCACCTCGAAGCGCAGCACCTTGCGCAGCGCCGGCGACGCGCTCGCCTTGGCGAGGTCGGACTCCGACGCGCCGAAGCGCGCGAGGTCCTCCGCGGGGAGATAGACGCGGCCGGCACGGAAGTCCTCGGCGACGTCCTGGCAGTGCTCCGCGAGCTGCAGTCCCGTGCAGACCTGGTCGGAGAGCGCGAAGCGCTCGGCGCTCGGCGCGCCGAACACGTGCAGCACGAGCCGCCCGACCGGGTTCGCCGAGTACTCGCAGTACTCCGCGAGCTCCGCCCAGGTCGCGTAGCGGGTCTTGCGCTGGTCGCGCCGGTTCGCCTCGACGAGCGCCGCGAACGGCGCGCGCGGCAGCCCGAGCTCGCGCAGCGTGGGCGCGAGCCGTGCCAGCAGCGGATGCTGCGCGTGGCCTGCGAACGCGCGGTCGAGGTCGGCCTCGAGCCAGTCGAGCTGGGCGAGCCGGTCGCCCGGCGCGGAGTCGCCGAGCTCGTCGCAGAGCCGCGCGAAGCCGTAGATCGCCATCAGGTGGCGGCGCTGCGCGCGCGACAGCACGAACAGCGCCACCGGGAAGTTCTCGCCCGCGGAGCGGGCGAGCAGCGCCGGGGCGTCGGCGGCGAGGGGCGCGGCGGTCATGCGCGCGCCGCCCGCTCGCGCTTCTGCTCGAGCGCGAAGATCAGCCGTTCCGCGAGCACGCGCAGGCTGCCGCGGCGCAGGTCGTCCTGCGCCGCACCGGGATCGATCACCCCGAACAACAGGTTCCCCGCGAGCAGCGACACGAACGTCGAGGTCAAGAGCTCCGTCTCTGCCGGGTCGCCGCAGATCTCGAGGATCGCCTGGCGCAGGTCGTTGTTGAACATCGCGTGCAGCTGCAGCAGCTCGCCGCGCAGCGACTCGCGCATGGTCGGCGACTCCAGCACCCAGCGCACCAGCGCCTGGATGGTGTCGCGGTTCGCGCTCACGAACTGCTCGTACAGGTCGAAGAGCGCGATGATCCGCTCGCGCGGCCCCATCGATTCGAGGCTGCGCTCGACCTCGCGCCAGAACGGGATGAAGAAGCGCTTGCACGCCTCCTTGAACAGCCCCTCCTTGCTGCCGAAGTGCCAGAACACCGCGCCGCGGCTGATCTCCGCCTTCGCGGCGATCGCCGAGATGCTGGTCGCCTCGTAGCCCCGCGTCGCGAACAGCTCCATCGACGCGTGGACGATGCGCGCCTGCGTCTCGTCCTTTCGCGCCGCGCGCGAGCTCGGCGACTCGGAGGGGAGGGCGTCGCGGGTCACTTTGCGCTTTCGACCCAACGCAGCAGGTCGGGACCGAGCACGCGCGGGACGGTCCGCAGCGCGCGCGGGTTGCGAGCGCCGGTCAGGAGGGCCGCGACTCGGAGTCCTTCGATCAAACGTTCACCCATCGTGAGCACGCCGGCCTCGCCGCCCTCGGTGAAGGCGCGGAAGAACGGAAGCGCGAGCGAGACCGCGTCCGCGCCCAGCGCGAGCGCGGCTGCCGCGTCGACCGCACCGCGGATGCCGCCCGAGGCGATCACCCGCAGACCGGCGCGGGCAGCGTACACCACGGCCGCCGCCGTCGGGATGCCCCACTCCCGCAGCTCCTGGCCGAGCGCCTGCTGGCGCTCCGAGCCGCGCAGCGACTCCACCGCCGTCCAGCTGGTGCCGCCGGCGCCCGCGACGTCGACCCACTCGACGCCCGCGTCGCGCAGCCGCGCCAGCGTGCCCGGCGCGAAGCCGCAGCCGGTCTCCTTGGCGATCACCGGCACCGGCAGCTGCTGCACCAGCTCGGCGATCGCGGCGAGGCAGCCGCGGAAGTCGCGGTCGCCCTCGTCCTGCACCAGCTCCTGCGCGGCGTTGAGGTGCACGCACAGCGCGTCGGCGCCGATCGCGCTCACCAGTTCGGCGACGGCGTCCGGGCCCGAGTCGCGCGCCTGCACCGCGCCGAGGTTGGCGAACAGCGCGATGTCCGGCGCCACCTCGCGCACGCGGTAGCTCGCGGCCTGGTCGGGATGGAGCAGCATCGCGCGCTGGCTGCCGACGCCCATCGCCAGGCCGAGCTTCTGCGCCGCCGCGGCGAGCGCCCGGTTGAGCCGCCCCGCCTCGTCGGTGCCGCCGGTCATGCCCGAGATCACGATCGGCGCGCGCAGCCGCCGGCCGCAGAGCTCGGTCTCGAGCGTGACTTCGTCGAGCGCGAGGTCGGGCAGCGCCTCGTGCAGCAGCTTCACCTCGTCGAGCAGCGTCGCGCCGTGGTGCTCGACGTCCTCGGTCGCGCAGAGCGACAGGTGCGAGCGCTTGCGTTCGGAGATCCCGCTCATGCGCGCGCTCCGCGCAGCCACACCGACGCGGCGATCGCCAGGCGGCGCGGGTTCGACAGCCGCACCGCGCGCTCGCGCTGCGGGAAGCGCTGCGCCTGCAGCCGGTCGAGCAGCGTCCGGTAGATCGCGCCCATCGCGTCGGCCGGGCGCAGTCGCGCGCGGTCCTCGTCGGGGCACAGCGCCGCCGCGCGCTCGTAGAAGATGCGCGCGCGCTCCGCGTAGCAAGCGAGCAGGAGCCGCAGCTCGTCGGGCGCCTGCTCGGCCCGCAGCATCGCCTCGTCCACGCCGAAGCGCTTCAGGTCCTCGCGCGCCAGGTAGATCCGGCCCGAGGCCGCGTCCTCGCCGACGTCGCGCAGCACGTTGGTGAGCTGGACCGCCACGCCCATCGCCTCGGCGTAGTCGAGCGTCGCCGGGTTCTCGAAGCCCAGCACGCGCACGATCAACAGTCCCACCGTCGAGGCGACGCGGTAGCAGTACAGGTACAGGTCGTCGAAGGTCTCGATCGGAAGCCGGCGCAGGTCGGACTCCACGCCCGCGAGCAGGTCCTCGAAGGTCTGGCGCGGCAGCCCGAAGCGGGCGACGGCGTCGCCCAGGGCGATGCCGACTGGATGCACCGACTTTCCGTCGTAGGCGGCGGCGAGCTCCTCGCGCCAGCGCTCGAGCAGGAGCCCGCGGTTGCCGCGGATGGCGGGGTCGTCGGCGATGTCGTCGGCGAGCCGGCAGAAGGCGTAGATCGCGTGCAGCGCCCGGCGCTTCGCTTTGGGGAACATCCAGAACGCAGCGGCGAAGCTCGAGTGACTCGCGCGGGTGACCGAGCGGCAGTGCGCGTAGGCGCGCAGCACCTCGGGCGACGGCGCGGCGTCACGAGACAAGGGGGCTCTCCTCGTGCTCGCCGCGCAGCGGGCGGCGCAGCGGCGGGCGGCGCAGCGCCGACAGCCAGGTCCAGGTCTCGCCTGCGACCGAGTCCGGGTCGATCGCCGCCGCGCGGTACTGCGCGTTCACGTCGCCGTGATCGGTGAAGCGGTCGGGCAGCGCGTGGATGCGGACCGCGGTCCGCGGCAGCTCGCGCGCCAGCAGCTCGAGCACGGCGCTGCCGAAGCCGCCGGCGCCGGCATGGTCCTCGATCGTGACCACGTGGCCGGTCGCACGCGCGACGCCGCACAGGAGCTCGGCGTCGAGCGGCTTCACGTAGCGCGCGTCGACCACCGAGGCGCGGACGCCGCGTTCGCCCAGCAGCTCCGCCGCGCGCTGTGCGACCGCGACGGTGCGCCCGATCCCGACCAGCGCCACGTCACCGCCGCGGCGCAGGAGCTCGCCGCGCCCGATCGACAGCGCCTTCGGCTCGGCCAAGAGCGAGACACCCGTCGCGGTGCCGCGCGGGAAACGCAGCGCGAACGGCCGGCCCGACGCGACGGCCGCCGCGAGCAGGCCCTCGAGGTCGTTCTCGTCGCGGGGCGCGGCGACGACGAGGTGCGGGACGATCCGCAGGTAGGCGAAGTCCAACACGCCGTGGTGCGTGGGACCGTCGGCGCCGACGAGGCCGCCGCGGTCGAGCGCGAAGGTGACGGGCAGCTTCTGCAGCGCCACGTCGTGCACGACCTGGTCGAAGGCGCGCTGGAGGAAGGTCGAGTAGATCGCGCAGACCGGCCGGAAGCCGTCCGCGGCGAGGCCCGCGGCGAACGTCACCGCGTGCTGCTCGGCGATGCCGACGTCGTAGGTGCGCTCCGGGAAGCGCCTGGCGAAGCGGTCGAGGCCGGTGCCGTCGGGCATCGCCGCGGTGATCGCCACCACGCGCGGGTCGCGCTCGGCCACGCGGATCAGCGCGTCGGCGAAGGCCGCGGTCCAGCTGGGCGCGCCGCCGTTCGCCGACGCCTTCGGCGTGCCGGTGGCGCGGTCGAAGCCGGTGGTGGCGTGCCACTTGAACGGGTCGGCCTCGGCGGGCGCGAAGCCCTGGCCCTTGCGCGTGCGCACGTGCAGCACCGTCGGGCCGGACGCCGCGAGCAGCGCCTCGACCGCGGGCAAGAGCGCCTCGAGATCGTGGCCGTCGACCGGGCCCAGATAGCTGAGCCCCAGCGCTTCGAAGTATGCGCGCTCGCGCTTGGTCCGCGAGAGCCCGCCGACATTGGGAGCGATCGACATGCCGTTGTCGTTGAACACGACACGGAGGTCGCAGCCCAGGTGCCCGGCGTGGTTCAGCGCCTCGAACGACATTCCCGAGGTCGCCGCGCCGTCCCCGATCACGGCAACCACGCGCGCGCCGCTCCGGCTGCGCCGCGCCGCCTCGACCATGCCGAGCGCCGCCGAGATCGAGGTGCCCGCGTGGCCGGCGCCGAACGCGTCGTACGGGCTCTCCTCGCGGCGCAGGAAGCCGCTCGGTCCGTCGGCCTTCTTGACCTTCCACAGCCCGGCGAGCCGACCGGTCAGCGCCTTGTGGCCGTACGCCTGGTGCCCGACGTCCCAGACCAGCCGGTCGTCGGGCGTGTTCATCAGGTAGTGGAGAGCGACGGTCAGCTCGACCGTTCCCAGACTGCCGGCGAAGTGGCCGCCGACCTCAGAACCGATGCGGATCAGCTCCGTCCGCAGCTCGTCCGCGAGGGCGCGGAGCTGGTGTCGGGGCAGTCTGCGAAGCGCAACCGGATTCGAAATCTCTTTGAGCAGAGTCATTGGAACGTTGGCCGACGTTCGCGGAAACGCCGGCCTTCACCCTCCCCGCGTAGCGTGCGCCGAGGGTTCCACTGGAATGCCACAGGGGCAAGAAAAGCTGCCGACCGAAATGTGCAGATCGGTCAGTGAAACTTGGCAGCAGTTTTCGTTGTGTTTTCACTACATTCCCACTGGATCTTGGCCTTGCGCCCGCTGGTTCGGGGCTATGATCGAGCGGAAGGAGAACCCCCATGCACACTCCGCGTTCCCTCCTTGTCTGCGCACTCATCGCCGCGCTTCCGCTCGTCGGCTGCGAGTCGCTCTCGGCGACCATCCAGAGCCCGTCCGACAGCATTGCAGGGTCGTCGAAGTCGATCGGCGGCTCGTTCAACGCGATCTCGACGTCGTCCGGCAGCGGCGGAAAGTCCGCGAGCGCCGCCCCGAACATGCAGAGCTTCGAGCGCGACCTGCGTGTGTACACGGCCGGATTCGCGGTCCGTCCCGGTGGCTCGCGCGAGGATTTCCTGCGGGGTGTGGCGCGGATCGCCGAGGACCACGGCGTGAGCGATTGGGAATCCGAGCCGACGACGCCCCGCGCGATCGGCGAGGGTCTCCGCGACGCCGGGCTCTCGGCTGGCCAGATGGACGCGTTCGTCGACGGGATCGGACGTGAGCGGCCCGAAGCACAGCTCGCGCTCGAGGGATACCGCCACCCCGGCAGCTGATGCGCGCGTTCGCCGCCACGCTCGCGCTGCTCGCTGGCACGGCTGCCGCCCGTGCGGCGGAGCTCGGCTTCATCTTCGTCGGCCCCAACACCGGCAATGGCAGCGGCGGTCACGCGGCGCTCGTCGCCGACGGCGTCGTCTACCACCTGCAGAACGAGGGTGGGCTGCTGCTCGTGGTGAGGGATGGCTGGCCCGAGTTCGAGCTCGTGTACCGCGAGCTGGAGAACCGGCCTCTGACGGTCGCGCACCTGGACGTCGCGCCCGAGGCGGTCGAGCGGGTGCAGCGCGCGTTCGCGCGGCTCCGCGTAGAGCAGGAGATCGCGCTCGCCCGGCGCGACGACGCGCGCGAGGACGTGGCCTGGCTCGAGGCCTTGGCGGCAGGCGCTCCGGCGCCCGGGCTGCGCGGCGCGGGGCTCGTCGATCCCGCTCGCGCCGGTGATCCCGACGCCGCGCGGCTGCGCGAGCGCGCGGCTGGCGCGCCACCTCGCCCGGCGCCTGTGGTGGACCGCGCGGGCGATCTCGCATCGCTCCGCGAGGCGCTGATCGCGCGCGAAGCCGACCGCGCGCTGGAGGGCGCATACGGGCTCGCGCCCGCGGCGATCGCCCAGCTCCCGCCGGCCCTCGATTCGCCCCTCTCGGACGCCGAGCGCGCCGGGCTCGACGCGCTCTGCGAACGGCTCGAGCGCGAGGTCGCCTCGCTCGCGCGCTCCGCGCGACCCGACCGCGGTTACCCCATGCTGCTCGCGCAGGCGCGCTACCTGGCGGCGCGCCGTAGCCTGGCGAGCGGCCGGCTGGTGCTGCTCGACGTCTTCGCCGGCGTCGCCCCACCTCCCGACTCCCTGCCTGAGCAGGTCCGCGTCAAGCGGCGCGCCGAAGCTGCGGAGCTGTTGCGCCGCGGGCGTGAGCTCGTGCTGGGTGCGGGGCGAGTCGGCGAGCCGGATCTGAACCTCGTCGAGGAGGCGGCGAGCGCCGCGGCGCACGACGGCCGCGCCGACCTCGCAGGGCCGCTCTCGGAGATCGGCCTGCGCAAGCTGCCCGCGCTGGCCCGCAGCGTCGCTGCGCCGGCCCTTGGCGCGGATCTCGGAGCCGCGCTCGCAGCTGCGCGTACACGGGTCGCCGCGCAGGACGCGCAGCTGGCGGAGCGCTGGTCGTACCAACTGGTGCTTCGCAACTGCATCACCGAGCTCGCGCGCGCGACCGGCGGCGCGTTCGGCTCGGACGCCGACGTCACCCGTGCGCTCGGCGCGCCCGTGCCGAGCGGCACTGAACCATTCGGCTTCATCCCGTTCGTGTTCTTCGAGCGGGTGCGCGACCGGCTGCGCGTGTCCACGGTCGAGGACCTGCCGGCGCGCCGCGAGGTCGAGGTGGCTCGCGTGCTCGCGAGCTCGCCGGGGCTGACGGCCGCGATCCGCGAATCCTTCGCCTACGGCTCCACCGTCTACGAGCCCAAGCCGCGCGACAGCGCCTTCCTCTTGTTCACCGACGACGTGTTCTGGCGCCGCCCGGCCTACGGAGCGGGGAACCTCGTCTTCGCCCTGGGCTACACCGGGCTCGGGATCTTCACCTCGCCGTTCGATCGCGGACTGCGCGTCGGCGCAGGACTCGAGGGAATGCTCTGGAGCCTGCCCGAGCTCGGCTTCGTGAACATCCGAAAGGGCACGTACGACTGGCGCGACTAGCGCGCGGCGCGCAGCAAGAGCGTCGCGCTGTCGCCTCCGGCCTCGACCTCGACCGGGTCCGGCGTCGCGAAGAGCGTGCGCTCGCGGTCGGCGATGCGCGCGCGCACGGTGTAGCGGGCCGCCGGCTCCGGCGCGGGCAGCACCGACAGGTCGAAGCCGATCGGCACGGGGCCGCGCGGAGTGAACACCGCCAGCGCGACCGGGCCGCCGTCCGCGCGCGACAGCTCCACCTCGACGTGCGCCTCGGGAGGCAGCTCGATCCTCTCGCGGTAGGTGAGCACGCCGCGCACGTGCTCGGCCCGGCCGTGAACGTACGACCCGGTGAAGCGCGCGTCGTCGCCCGCGAGCTCGAGCGCATCGGCATCGAGCCGTGCGAGCGACAGCCGCACGACGTGCGAGTCGACGTGAGCCGCGTCGTTCAGCGACAGCACCAGCTCGCCGTGCGTGAGGTTCCAGGCGAGCCCGCTCTCGTCGGGCCGGTTCAACAGCGCCAGCCCGCCGTCGGCGCGCAGCTCGAAGCCGCTCGAGCGCTCCGGCTCGCGCAGCCACGTGCCAGCGATCTCGCCGCGGGGCTCGATCTGCACGCGACGGCAGGCGCCCAGCGCGAGCAGGAGCGCGGCGAACCGGAACGTGTTCAGGAGTCCGAGATTACCGGGCTCCTCTCGCGCGCGCCTTCCCGGTCTAGACTCCCGCGCGTGGATGCGCTGGCGCTGGTGGGGGTCGCCGCCGCGGCCGCAGGGACCGCGGTCGCTGCGCTTGCCGCGCGCGCCGGAAGGACGCGCGCCGCCGCGCTCTGGCTGGTGCTCGCCGCGGCGCTCTTGCGTGTGCCCCCGGCGGCGCACTTCGCGCTGTCGCCGTGGGACGAGCGCTTTCACGCGCTGGTCGCGCGCAACGCCCTCGAGCACCCCCTCGTCCCCATGCTGATCGAGCAGCCGCTGGTCGAGCCCGCGCCCGACGACTGGCGCCATGCGCACGTGTGGCTGCACAAGCCGCCGCTCGCGACCTGGGCGATGGCGCTCGCGCTCGAGCTGTTCGGCGTGAACGAGGTCGCGCTGCGCGTGCCGAGCATCCTCTTCGCCAGCGCGGGAGCGTGGCTGGTGTTCGTGCTCGCCCGCCGCTTCCTGTCGGATGGAGCCGCGCTGTGGGCAGCCGGGCTGGCCGCGTGGCAGGCGCGCAGCCTGTACCTGGTCGGCGGCCTCCGCGCGACGGACCACGTCGACGTGGCGATGACGTTCGCGGTGGCGCTCGGAGCGCTGGCGGCGGTGCGCGCGGCGGAAGCCGTCGACGGCCCGCGCGGACGCTTCGCGGCGCGAACGGCCGCGGTCGGCGCGGCGACCGCCCTCGCCTGGTACGCGAAGGAGACTCCGGCGCTGGTCGTGCCCGCGCTCTTCTTCTTCCTCCTGTGCGCGCGCCCGGCGAGCTGGCGGGCCCGCATCGCCGCGCCCGCAGCGGCGCTCGCCGTCGCGGCTGCGGGGGTGGCGCCGTGGCTGCTCTACACCGCGCACGCGTTTCCCGCGGTGGCGGCGGTCGCCCGCGCCCGCGGCGCCCATTACTTCTTGACCGTCGTCGACCACCAGGGCGGGCCCTGGACCTTCCACTTCAGGAACCTGCCCGGGGACTTCGGCTGGCTGGCGCCGCTCGCGCTCGCGCTGTTCGCGCTCGAGGCGCTGCGCAGGCGCCGCGACCTGCTCCCGCTGGTCGCCTGGGTGGTGCTCGTCTACGGCGTGTTCTCGCTCGCGGCCACGAAGATGCAGTCCTACGTGCTGATCGCAGGACCGGCGATCTTCGCGGCGCTGGGCTGGCTCGCGCTGGACGCGTGGCCGCGGGAGCGCGGCAGAGCGCTGCGCACCTTACACTTCATGGTGTTGGCGGCGCTGGCCGCGAACGCTGCCGCGTCGGTCTGGTCGGTCGAGGCGCCGCTCGCGGAGCACGCGCGCGACCCGCTCTGGGCGAGCGAGCTGCGCGGAATCGGCGCTGCGGTCGAGGCGCTTCCCGCCGGCAAGCGGGTGGTGTTCGGCGCGCCGTCGCCGCTCGAGTGCATGTTCTACGCGCGCGCCACCTGTGTCGGCGAGCACGGCGACGCGGCGGCGGTCGAGCGGGCGCGCGCCGACGGATTCGCAGTGGCCGTCTACGGCGGGCGCGAGCTGACGGGGGCGCTGCAGCTCCCGCTCGACCCGCGCACGCTGCCGGCGCGCGCGCTGGCCGACGCGCTGCACGCCGCGGGCGCGCGCGAGGCACTGGTGTTCAACGCGCGCGACTCCGCCGACCTGCGCGAGTACCTGGTCCATCGACTGCGGCACGCGTCCGTCTCGCCCGAGCTGCCGCGGCGCAGCAGGCGGCTCGCCCGCAAGCTCGCCAGCGGCGCGACGCTCGCCGTGCTGCTCCCGCCGGGCAGCCCGCCGCCTCCCGCGCTGCGCGAAGAGTTCCCCGAGGCGCTCTTCGTCGAGAACGCGACCTACGCGCGTGAGCTAGAATCGGGGCCGTGAAGCACGCAGGCGCGGCCGCGCTCGATGGGATCGAGGACCTGCTCGCGACGCTGCGCGGCTACCCGCTGAAGGAGCGCAGCCGCGGCACCTTCTACCGCGGCAGCTCCGCCTTCCTGCACTTCCACGAGGATCCGGCGGGGATGTTCGCCGACCTGAAGGTGAAGGGCGATTTCGAGCGCTTCCGGGTCTCGACCAGAGCCGAGCGCGCCGCGTTCATGCGCGAGGTCGCTAGGGAGCTAGCGCAGCCAGTTGCGCGGAGTCGAGATACTCGTCGAGCCGGGTGATCCGCCCGCCGCTCACCGTGCACACGATGCAGGCCGGGATCTCGACCGGCTTCCCGCTCGGGCCGCGTCCGCGCAGCACGTGCTGCTGCACGAAGCCCGTCGGCGTGGGCTGGCGGCGGATCTCCTCGTAGCGCAGCTCGCGGATGTTGCGCACGACCCAGTCGAGCACGCGCAGGTTCTGGGTCACGTCCTGCGCCACCCCGTCGTGGTTGTGCCAGATGGCCGCGTCCGGCGCGTAGATCGCGCGCACGGCCTCGAGGTCCCCACGGGGGATGGCGGCGAACAGCTTCTCGGCCACTTCCAGCGCTTCGGCGGTGCTCATCGGCGCAGCCTACCGCGACCCGGGCGGGAAGTGCAGCGGGGGGTTGTGGCATCCTTCGCACAGGAGGCCGCGCGTGGAAGACGTCCGCTACGAGGCGCCGGGGTCGCTCGCCAGGGCGATCGAGCTCCTCGCCGAGTCGGGCGCGCGCGTGCTCGCGGGCGGAACCGATCTCCTGGTGCAGCTGCGCTCGGGCCGCAGCGCACCGCGGCTGTTCGTCGACGTGAAGCGCATTCCGGAGACGACCCGGCTCGAGCTGGGAGAGGAAGAGCTCTGGCTCGGCGCCGCCGTGCCCGCGGCGGCGATCGTCGAGTCGCGCGACGTCGCACGGCTGTGGCCGGGGCTGGTGGAGTCGATCGACCTGATCGGGTCGACCCAGATCCAGGGGCGCGCCTCGGTCGGCGGCAACCTGTGCAACGCCTCGCCCGCGGCGGACACCGGCCCCGCGCTGTGCGCCGTCGGCGCGCGCTGCGTGATTGCCGGTGCCCGCGGCGAGCGCACCGTGCCGGTGGAGCAGTTCACGACCGGGCCCGGCGCCACCGTGCTCGGTCCGGGCGAGCTGCTCGTCGGCTTCCGCATCGCGCGGCCGGCGGCGCGCGCCGCCGATGCGTACCTGCGCTTCATTCCGCGCACCGAGATGGACATCGCCGTGGTCGGCGCCGGCGTGGCGCTCGCGCTCGACGCGAGCGGCCGCTGCAGCTCTGCCCGCGTGGCCCTCGGCGCGGTCGCGCCCACCGTGATCCTGGTGCCCGAGGCGGCGGCGGCGCTGGTCGGTTCGCGCGGCGACGAAGCGGCGCTCGCCGCTGCTGGGGAAGCCGCGAGCCGCGCGACCCGTCCGATCTCGGACAAGCGCGGAACCGCGGACTATCGCCGGCGCATCGCAGGCGTGCTGGTGCGGCGCGCCGCCGGCACCGCGCTCGAGCGCGCGCGCTCCGGAGACTCGGCATGAAGCTCCACGTCAGCACCACCGTGAACGGCGAGCCGGCCGAGTTCCTCTGCTCTGCCGAGCAGAGCCTGCTCGACGTGCTGCGCGAGGAGCTCCACCTGACGGGCACCAAGGAGGGCTGCGCGACCGGCGACTGCGGCGCCTGCTCGGTGGTGCTCGACGGCCGGCTGGTGTGCTCGTGTCTGGTGCTGGCGCCCGAGGTCGCGGGCCGGCGCGTCGAGACGATCGAGGGCGTCGCGCGCGGCGCGGAGCTCCACCCGCTGCAGCGCAAGTTCCTGGAGCACGCGGCGCTGCAGTGCGGCATCTGCACGCCCGGCTTCATCGTGGCGGCCAAGGCGCTGCTCGAGCGCAATCCCGATCCGAGCGAGGAGGAGGCGCGCTACTGGCTGGCGGGCAACCTGTGCCGCTGCACCGGCTACGACAAGATCATCCGCGCCGTGCTCGACACGGCGTCGGAGCTGCGAGGAGCCACTCGATGAGCGAGCGCAAGTTCCGCCAGGTCGGCACGCGTCCCATCCGCCACGACGGGCTCGACAAGGTCACGGGCCGCGCGCAGTTCGGCGCGGACTTCTCGCTGCCGGGCATGCTGTGGGGCAAGGTGCTGCGCAGCCCGCACGCGCACGCGCGCATCCGCTCGATCGACGTCTCGGCCGCGCTCGCGCTGCCGGGCGTGCACGCCGTGATCACCGGCCGCGACTTCCCCGAGGTGGCCGCCGAGTCGGCGGCGGGCGGCGAGGGCGCGACCGATTTCCGCGACCTCGCGCTGAACGTGATGGCGCGCGACAAGGCGCTCTACCACGGGCATCCGGTCGCCGCCGTCGCGGCGACGAGCGTCCGCATCGCCGAGGAGGCGTGCAAGAAGATCGCGGTCGACTACGAGGTGCTGACGCCGGTGCTCTCGCTCGACCAGGCGCTCGCGAAGGACGCGCCGATCCTGCACGAGCGCATGCGCGCGTCGGGCGACGAGCCGCTGCCCGAGGGGCCGACCAACCTGGCCTCGCGGCGCGAGATGGGCCGGGGCGACGTGGCGGCGGGCTTCGCCGCGGCCGACGCCGTGGTCGAGCGCGAGTTCCGCACGCCGATGGTGCACCAGGGCTACATCGAGCCGCACGCGGTGCTCGCGCGCACCGGGGAGGACGGCCGCGCGGTGGTGTACTGCTGCACGCAGGGGCCGTTCATGGTGCGGGCCTTCTCGGCCAAGGTGCTGGGCGTCGCCACCGACACCATCAAGGTGGTGCCGACCGAGATCGGCGGCGGCTTCGGCGGCAAGACCACCGTCTACCTGGAGCCGCTCGCGATCCTGCTCTCGCGCAAGTCGGGCCGGCCGGTGAAGATGGTGATGACGCGCGAAGAGGTGTTCCGCGCGACCGGCCCGACCTCGGGTACACACATCCGTGTCAAGATGGGCGCCAAGCGCGACGGCACGCTGACCGCCGCCGAGGCGGTGCTGGTGTACGAGGCGGGCGCCTTCAAGGGCTCGCCGGTCGGCGCCGCGATGATGACCGTGTTCGCGCCCTACAAGCTCGCGAACGTGCGCATCGAGGGCTGGGACGTGGTGGTGAACAAGCCGAAGGTCGCCGCCTATCGCGCGCCCGGCGCGCCGATGGCCGCGCTCGCCACCGAGACGGTGATGGACGAGCTGGCGCGCAAGCTAGGCCAGGACCCGATCGACTTCCGGCTGGTGAACGCCGCGCACGAAGGCGTGCAGGCGACTTACGGCCCGAAGTTCCGCGCGATCGGCTTCGTCGAGAGCCTGCGGGCCGCGAAGGCGCACCCGCACTACCGCGCGCCGCTCGGCGCGAACCAGGGCCGCGGCGTCGCCTGCGGCTTCTGGTTCAACGCGGGCCTGTCGTCGTCGGCGAACGTGTCGATCAACGAGGACGGCTCGGCGGTGGTGATGTCGGGCTGCCCCGACATCGGCGGCTCGCGCGCGTCGCTCGCGCTGATGGCGGCCGAGGAGCTCGGCATCCCCGTCGAGCAGGTGCGGCCGGTCGTGGTCGACACGGAGTCGATCGGCTTCAACGACCTGACCGGCGGCAGCCGCGTCACCTTCGCGACGGGCATGGCGGTGATCGAGGCGGCCCGCGACGTGGTGAACCAGCTGCGCGCGCGCGCCGCGAAGACCTGGGAGGTCGAGCTCGACGCCGTCGCCTGGAACGAAGGGCGGGCGGTCGCGGTGAACGGCGCCGAGGGCAAGCACGAGCCACTGACGCTGCGCCAGCTCGCCGCGCGGGCCGCTGCGACCGGCGGCCCGATCAGCGGGCGCGCCTCGCTCACCGCGCGCGGCGCCGGCCCGGGCTTCGCGACGCACCTGTGCGACGTCGAGGTCGACCGCGAGACCGGTGCGGTCAAGGTGCTGCGCTACACCGCGGTGCAGGACGCCGGCCGCGCGGTGCACCCCAGCTACGTCGAGGGCCAGATGCAGGGCGGCGTGGCGCAGGGCATCGGCTGGGCGCTGAACGAGGAGTACGTGTACGACGCCCGCGGGGCGATGGAGAACCCGGGCTTCCTCGACTACCGCGTTCCCGTCGCGAGCGATCTGCCGATGATCGACACCGTGATCGTCGAGGTGCCCAACCCGATGCATCCCTACGGAGTGCGGGGCGTGGGCGAGACGCCGATCGTGCCGCCGCTCGCGGCCGTGGCGAACGCGGTGGAGCGCGCGGCCGGCGTCGAGATCCGCGAGCTGCCGATCTCGCCGCCGAAGCTGCTCGCGCTGATCGAGGGCGCGCGCTAGCGGTGGCGCGCGTCGTCTTCGCGCCGGGCCTGCGCAGGTTCACCGGCGGCGCGGAGTCGGTCGAGATCGAGGCGCGCGACGTGCGCGAGCTGCTCGGCGCGCTCTACCGGCGCTGGCCAGAGCTCGAATCGCGCCTCGCCGAAGGGACCGCGATCGCCGTGGACGGCGAGGTGATTCCCAACGGCGAGGCGCTGTTCGAGCCGCTCCGCCCCGACACCGAGGTCCACTTTCTCCCGCAAATCGGTGGGGGCTGAAGCATCCCGAGCATGCGTAGGGCCAGACGAGCCCTACAGCGAGCCGAGGAACGTGTAGAGCCTCCGCTTGTCGTCGTTGCCGAGCGAGTGGAAGCGCGCCACTGCCCCGCGCGCCTCGCCCTGGTGACGCGAGATCGCGTCGTCGAAGGTGAGCGAGCGCAGGTCGTGCATCAGCCGGCCCCGCACGTGCAGGCCCCACAGCGGCGCCGTGCGCAGCAGGTTCGCCGTCGACTGGCCTCCGTTCTGCACGATCCCGTCGCCGGTGCCGACGTCGTGCAACAGGAAGTCACCGAACGGGTGGATGATCTTGTTTCCGACGGCGTCGGAGACCGTGAGCGTCCCTCCGTTCAGCACCGAGCCCGCTGGCGCGGTGACCAGCGTGCGCACGTGACAGGTGGCGCAGCCGATCTGGTCGAACAGGTCGGAGCCCGCCATGCCTTCCGGGCTGTTGGCAAGCGCGGAGTCGCGCGGCGGCGCCTTGGACGCGCGCATGAAGCGCGCGAACCTGTCGATGTCGCCGAGCCCGTCGCTGCCGACTTGGTCCTCGGGATCCTGGATCGCGTCGCAGAGCTGCGCCACCTCCGTGGGCTGGAGCGCGCTCGTCACGCCCATCTCGTTCAGGTACGCATCCGCAGAGAACGAGAGCAGGCTGGCCTGCTGGTCCTTCCAGCCGAACCGGCCCGCGCGTGTGGCTCCGCTTGCCTCGGCCACTGGGACGCTGACCACCTTTCCGCACACCGCGCCGTCCGTGCTCTGGCACTGCTGCTGCGCGATCGCGCGCAGGGTGCTGGACGGGACCGCCTCGACGAAGCCGTCGCCCAGCGTGTTCAGCGACGCGCGCAGCGCGCGGATCGTCTCCGACGCGGGTGCGCGTTCCTGCCCGTTCTTCTTCGGAAACTCCGCGCTCGGGCAGATCGAGCGGTCGTTCACCAGCGAGCGCGCGTGGACGACCTCGGCCCCGTCGCCGATCGCGATGTCGGGATTCTCGAAGTTGCCGCTGCGGTCGGTGTGACCGACGCGGAGCTCCGTCACCTGGCTGGCTGCGCCCGAGACGGGCGACTGGTGACATTCCCGGCACGATTGCGCGTTGTACAGCGGCCCCAGCCCCTGGTCGGCTCCCTCGACCTCGTCGAAGACCGCGCGATCCGCAGAGTGAGTCGTGTCGTCGACCAGACCGTTCGATCCGTCGTCGAACGCCGCGGGCGCCTCCGTCGCGGGCGCGCTCGTGTTCGCGACGGCGTCGGCTGTTTCTCCCGGGCGACTGGCGCCGCTACCTCCTCGCGTCCGGGTTCCTGCCAGAACCGGAGCGCTCCCCAAGAGCAAAGGCAAGATCACCACTGCCACCACTGTCTTTCCCTGCTTCCCCATGTCTCCAGCATCGAAGAAGCGGGCCGAGAAGTGGGTGACGGAGCCCACGCCAGGACGGTGAGATGGGTCACCTACACTTTTATGTGTAGCTACGAGGCGCTGCGCGTGCCCAGTGAGACCGCGACGCCGGGTGCCGGCAGCGTGCCGGCAGGCAGGTTGTCGCCGACGCTGAGGCGATCTGCGCCGATGCCGTGGCCGGAGCCGAGCTTCTCCGCGATCGCTGCGGCGCGTTTCTGCGCGAGCTGATCGAGCGCGTCCGACGGAAGCGGCTCACTCCCGATCTTCGACTCGAGCCAAGCCGACTGGTCAGGATCGAGATCCTCCGGAGTCTTTCCGGCAGCTTTCGCCTGCAGATAGAGACGCACCGCGCGCCGCGTCCGCATCTCGCCGACGTGGCCGAGCGCACGGAAGCCCGAGGTCCGCTCGAGCTCCTCGAGGACCGACCGCTCGCGCAGCGCGCGCTCGTCGCTCGCCGACGTGCCGCCGTGCAGCGTGAGCGCGACTGCGGGCGACGCAGACATGAGCTCCGCGATCTTGTCGATGCGGCCGTTGCCGGCGTCGGTCGGCTCCGTCGATCCCGGCAGGAACTCGACCGGCTCGGGCTTCAGGTCGATCTTGTCGCCGCTCGAGCCGACGCCGAGCAGCTTCAGCGGCGAGGCCAGCGCGCCCACGAGCGCCTTGCGCAGCGCCTGGCCCACGAGGCTCGTGAGCCCGACGTGCGCGCCGCTGCGGTCGCCCGCGACGGGCACCGACAGGGTGATCACGCCGCTGGTGTCCTTCAACAGCCCGAGCGCCATCGACAGCGGAATCCCGAAGTTCTCCTCGAAGAGAGCCTCGCCCTCGGCGCCGCCGACGTCGAGGTCGGTCACCTTCACGTCGGTGGTCGAGTCGTAGCTCTCGCCCTGCAGCGTGGCCTTGGTCTCGAACGAGAGCGCGCCGTTCGAGACCGAGTAGCCGTTCGGCGTCACGTACGGGTTGAACGGGGCGAGCGGCAGCCCGGTCAGCTCCGCGCTCACCTTCGAGTCCTGCTTGCCCCACCGGCCCTTGGCGTGGAACACCGCACCGTGTAGCCCCTTCATGTCGAGTACGAACAGCCCGATCTCCGGTGGCGGCCAACGCAGCTTGGTGACCAGCGCGTCGAGCGGATCGATGCGCGCGTCGAAGTAGGGGGTGGTGACGCGGTCGGCGACGTCGGCCCGCCCGCGCCGCACCTTGAAGCGCTCGACCTGCAGCTGGATCTGTGGTGGCGGCAGCGTGGAGGCAGAGGCGGCCGAGGCGGGCTGTGCAGCGGCTCCGCCGGCCGCGGGAGCGCCGATCGGCGGCAGCACGATGCCCTTCGCGGTCCGCGTCAGCAGCGCGGCCGGCTCGAGCAGCTCGACGTTCTGCACCGCCACCGCGATCGCGCGCGGCTGCGCGGGATCCCCGCCGAGCGCCGGCTGAACCGTGAGCTCGCTCAGCTCGACCGCGAGGTCCTTCCACTTCACGTTGAAGTCCTTGTCGCCCGGGCGTCCGAGCTCGAGGCCCGCGAGCCCGAGCGAGCCCGCGATGCGCGCGTCGGCCGTCCCGCGCTCCGCCCCGGCCCGCGGCGTGAGGCTCACTTCGAGATTCCCGCGCGCGCTCGCGCTGCGCAGCAGGTCTGCGCCGGGCGCGGGCGCTCGCGTCGCCAGCGGCCCGAGCGCGAGGTCGCGCATGGCGACCTTGCCGCTAAAGCCGAGCGGCTCGAGGGTGAGCTCGCCGTCGACGTGGAGGTCGCCTTGTCCCTCGCGCACGGAGAGAGTCACCGGCGAGGACCCCTTCGCGGGCTGCCCGAGCGAGCGGATCTCGCTGTCGACGACCAGCGACAGCGGCTCGGCCGCGCCCAGCAGCGCGACCTCGGAACCGATGAGTCGCGCGCGCGCCAGCGTCCAGGTCCAGGCCCTGGGCGGCTGCCCGGGGGCCGGCGCGGCAGGCTCCGCCTTCTCCTCAGCTGGCTTGGCTGGGGGCGTCAGCACCGGCAGCTGCGGCTTCGCCTTCGGATCGACCACTACGTGCGCCCCGGAGAGTGCGACGTCCGACACCGCGGCGTGTTGGCCGACCACGTCGATCTTGTCGATCGCCACCGCGAGCTTGTCGAAGCGCAGCGCGGGCACCTCGAGCTTGGGCACCTGCACCACGACTTCGCGGAGTGCGACCGTGCCGCTGAGCTCGTGCGCGCCGCCGGTCTCGAAGCGGTGGTCGATGTCCGCGTCGAGCCTGCCCGCGAGCGCGCTCCAGCCGAACAGCCTGAGATACAGCCGTCCGCCACCGATCGGAAGGTTCGTGAGCTTGATGCGGGAATGGAGCGCCGGCCCCGCCGGCTTGGTCTCCACGTCGGCCTCGTAGTGGACCTTGCCCCCGCTGATGTCGGCGTCGACCGCGACGTGACCCGGCGGCCCGCCACCCGGCTCGAAGCGCAGCTTCAGCTGTCGCGCGGCAAAGCTCGGGATGTCGACGTCGAACTGCTGCGGCGTGTCGCCGACCGTGAAGTCGCGGAAGGTGATTCCGCCGCGAGTGACCGCGATGTTGTCCGCGGCGAACCCCCACGGCGAGCTCGGCTTCTCCTCCGTCTTCTGCTCCGGCTCGGGGCTCGGCACCGGCTTGGGCAGCACCAGCCCGTCTTTCAGCCGATCGAGCCGGACGACGAAGTCATCCAGCGCGAAGTCCTTCACTTCGATGGTTTTAATCAGCAGCTCCAGCCAGCTGATCTGCACCCACAGCCGGTCGGCGGCGAAGAGCGGCGGCTTCGGCTCGGCCGGAGGCGCACCTGGCGGCGGGAGCTCGTCCGCGTAGACCTCGAACCCGTGCAGGGTGACTCCCCCGCGCAAGAGCGAGAGATCCATGTCACGCAGGGCGATCCTGCCCACGAGCGCCTCGTCCGCCTGTTTCACGATGATCGGGCGCAGCGCATAGGGCAGTGCGATGCGAATCGCGACCAGCAGCACGAGCAGCGCCAGCCAGATCTGGGTTCGACGCCGGCGCAGCGCGCGCGCGATCGCCGCGCGGTCGGGAAGCTTCATTCGGGGGGACCTCTCGCGCGTAGCATACCCAGATTTCTCATCCGCTCTGCCTTTGCATTCGGTCCCTCCATCCATTACCCCCTGCGACCGAAAAATGGGGGGCGGGAGGACGGGCGAACGCTTCGTCCCGACCCGCGCAGTCACACATGGGCGGGGCCTCGCGCGGCGAGCGCATCCGCAGTGAGGGGGAGAGGCGATGGCGTCTCGGCTACTGATGGGGGGTCTGGTGCTGGTGTCCGCGCTCGCGCTGGCCACGCGCGCACACGCGGGGTTCTCGATCCAGAATCCGGTTCCGGGCGGTGTCTGCGCGTCGATGGACGTGGAGGGGCAGATGTCCGACCCGAACAACATCTCGGTCTCGGGCTTCGGCATCAAGCGCGGTCAGTGCGCGTCGGCGTGCGCGGCCGCCACCAACGAGTGCAAGATCGCGACGAAGGAGAACTTCGCGTGCCAGGCCCAGGTCCAGGGACGCATGTTCGGCTTCGAGGAGCGCGGCTGCGTGATCGACGACGCCGGCAACCCCGTCGCCATGAAGACCTGCATCACCAACGTCAAAGACAACGCCAGCACGTCGCGCCTCACGCTGCGCAGCGACCTGCTGACCGCGCTCGGCAACTGCGACACGCTCTGGGGCGCGGTCTGCCTGAATGACTGCATCCTCAACATCGCACCCTGAGCATTTCCGGGCTGCTCGCAGGGGCGCGCTGCGCGCCCCTGCGAGCGGGCTCACTCGCCGCGCTCAGCGCGGCTCGTTCGCCTCTTCGTCCCAGTGGAAGCGGTGCAGCACGCGGTGCACCACCGGCCCGAGCAGGACGGCGCTCACCGCCAGGAACAGCACGCCCGCGTAGAGCGCGTAGCAGCCGGCGAAGATCTTGCCGCCGAAGCTCTGCGGGTTGTTGACCGGTCCCATTCCGCCCAGCAGCATCGCCGCGTTCAGGAACGCGTCCGGCCACGGCAGCCGTTCGAAGTAGATGTAGCCGAGCATCCCGCCGCCGAGCGAGACCGCCACCATCGCTCCGGCCAGCGCG
>Ga0318554_10000064_pt1 | contig 31933 bp, 38 predicted proteins | sample GRESIP082b2f22_FD_203687 | JGI IMG/M metagenome (GOLD analysis project Ga0318554, IMG submission 203687) | Tropical soil microbial communities from Luquillo Experimental Forest, Puerto Rico - GRE.SIPMG.082b2f22 | ecosystem: Environmental > Terrestrial > Soil > Tropical forest > Bulk soil... | reverse complement strand
GGCTGGATGCGGTCATCCGGTGGCTGGACTCGGCCGATGGCCGCCTGAAACGGGCCGCGGTAGACCATCCGGCCGAGCCAGCGCCGTGGCCGCTGCCGCGGGTGCGGCGCCGGGTGGGTGCGCGGCGATGAGCACAGCAGGAAACGGTGGCAGACGTGGAGGCGCGGCAATGAAGGTGCTGGAAATGCACGGTGTGTCGAAGACCTACGGGACTGGCGACGCAACGGTGCATGCCCTGCTCGACGTGGACCTGTCGGTGGAAGCGGGGGCCATGGTGGCGGTAATGGGGCCCAGTGGCTCCGGTAAATCCACCTTGCTGACTATCGCCGGCAGCCTGGAAGAGCCCGACCGCGGTGAGGTGCTGGTCGGCGGCCGGTCACTGTCCCGGATGTCACGCGGCGACAAGGCCAGGCTGCGCCGCCGCAGCGTCGGCTATGTCTTCCAGGACTTCAACCTGCTGCCCGGGCTCACCGCGGCCGAGAACGTCGCCCTCCCGCTGGAACTGGACGGCGTGTCCGCGGGCAAGGCCCGGGCGGCCGGGGTGCAGGCCCTGACCGGGCTGGGCCTGGCCGAGCGGGCGTCCCGGTTCCCCGACCAGCTGTCCGGTGGGGAGCGGCAGCGGGTCGCGATTGCCCGGGCGGTCGTGGGCGACCGGCGGCTGCTGCTGGCCGACGAGCCTTCGGGCGCGCTTGATTCTGTCAACGCGGAGGAGGTCATGCGCCTGCTGCACGAAGCGTGCAGACGGGGGGTCGCCGCGGTGGTGGTGACCCATGACGCACAGCTGGCCTCGTGGGCCGACCGGGTGGTGTTCCTGCGGGACGGCCGGGTGGTGGACCAGACCGCGCCGCCACCGGGGCCGGAGTCGCTGCTCGTGCCCGGGGCAGGCGCATCGTGAGTACTCCGGTCCTGGAGCGCCCGGCCGATGCCGCGTCGCGTGGCGGCAGCGGCGGCCTGCCCGCCCAGCGCGCCGTCGTCCGCTGGGCCTGGCGGATGTTCCGCCGCGAATGGCGGCAGCAACTGCTGATCCTCGGGCTCATCGCGGTGGCGGTGGCCGCCACCCTGGTCGGGGTGGCAGTGGCCACCAACACCGCGCTGCCGGCCAGCACCGGGCTTGGCACCGCCCAGGACATGGCCACCTTCCCCGCCCCGGACCCGCATCTGGCCAGCCAGATCGCCGCGCTGGAGCACCGGTTTGGCCGGGTGGACGTGATCGAGAACCAGACGATCCCGGTGCCCGGCTCGATCGACACCTACAACCTGCGCGCCCAGAACCCGCATGGCGCGTTCGGGCAGCCGATGCTGTCGCTGGTCTCCGGCCATTATCCGGCCGGGGCGGGCGAGGTCGCGGTCACCAGTGGCGTGGCCGCCGACTTCCGGCTCAGGCTGGGTGAGGTCTGGCAGGGCCGGCGGGTGACCGGCATCGTCGAGAACCCGCAGAACCTGCTGGATGAGTTCGCACTGGTGGCGCCGGGCCAGGTTCGTGCGCCCACCGAGGTCACCGTGCTGTTCGACGCGAATGGGGCGAACCTCGGGAGCTTCAGCCATTACGTGGTGTCGGTGAAGTCGGCGGCGAACAACAACGTGCTCAACCCCGAGACCATCACCGTCGCCGGGGTCACCCTCGGGATGCTCCTCATCGCCCTGGTCGCGGTGGGCGGCTTCACGGTGGTGGCGCAGCGGCGGCTGCGCTCGATCGGGATGCTCGCCTCACTGGGCGCGACCGACCGCAACGTCCGGCTGGTGGTGCGGGCCAACGGCGTCGTGGTCGGCGTGGTCGGCGCGGTCACCGGGGCCGCCCTCGGCCTGGTCATCTGGCTCGCCTACCGGCCGGTGCTGGAGACAAACAGCCACCACGCCATCGGGGCGCTCAGCGTGCCGTGGCTGGTGGTCCTGCTGGCGATGGTGCTCGCCGTGCTCGCCACCTACCTTGCCGCCGCCCGGCCGGCCCGCGCCATCACCCGGATCCCGGTGGTGATGGCCCTGTCCGGCCGTCCGGCCCCACCGAAGCGCACCCGCCGCTGGGCGGTGCCGGCCGGCCTTGTCTTCCTCGTTGCCGCCTTCGTGCTGCTGGGCGACTCGGCCGCGCAGGGGGCTGGCAGCGGCGGGCCACGCTTCCTGGTCTTCGGCTTTGTCGCGCTGGTGGTGGCGGTCATCCTGCTGGCCCCGTCCTGCCTGGGCATCCTGGCCAGGATCGCCCGGCGCGGCCCCGTCTCGGTGCGGCTGGCGCTCCGGGACCTGGCCCGTTACCGGGCCCGTTCGGGCTCGGCGCTGGCAGCGATCAGCGTCGCCGTGCTCATCGCGGTGGTCATCTGCGTGGCCGCTACCGCCCGCTACTCGAACATGCTCGACTACGCCGGGCCCAACCTGGCCTCGAACCAGCTCATCGTGTACACGAACGGTTCGTACAGCGGCGGCGGCAGCCCGGGCGTCGGCCCGCAGGCCGCCCCCGTCAAGCCGGCCAGCCTGCAGGCCATGGCGGCCCATACGCGCGGGATCGCCAGCGCGCTAGGGTCGCACGAGATCATCCAGCTCGACTCGACCAGCGCCACGCTGCAGCACAACGCGGCCGGCCGGAACTACTCCGGCCCGCTGTACGTGGCGACGCCCCAGTTGCTGGCCGCCTTCGGGATCAAGAGCACGGACTTCAGCCCCACCGCCGACATCCTCAGCATGCGGCCGGGCTTCGCCGGCATCAGCCAGATGCAGCTCGTCTACGGCAACTACTACCGCAACGGCCCGCCGCCCGCGGCCGGCGGGCACACGTTCGCCTGCCCGGCCAGCGACTGCCTGGCAAACCCGGTGATCCAGGAGGTCGGCGGGCTCCCGTCCGGCACGTCGGCGCCGAACACCGTCATGACCGAGCACGCCGTTCACCAGCTCGGCCTGAAGCCCACCGTGTCCGGCTGGCTCATCCAGACCCCGAACCCGCTCACCACCACGCAGATCTACAACGCGCGGCAGACAGCGCAGGCGGCGGGCCTGTCGATCGAGACCAGGTCCAGCGTGCCGGGGCTGGCCGAGATCATCGACTGGGCCACCGTGTTCGGCATCGTGCTGGCGCTTGGCGTGCTGGCCATGTCGGTCGGCCTCATCCGCAGTGAGACGGCCCGCGACCTGCGCACCCTGTCCGCCACCGGGGCGAGCGGCCCGACCAGGCGCAACCTCACGGCGGTCACGGCCGGCGCACTGGGCCTGCTGGGTGCGGTGCTGGGCACGGCGGCTGGCTATGTCGCCGCCTACGCCTGGTTCCGCAGCAGCGCGCTCAACGGTGGCGCATCCGCCCTGGCCAGCGTCCCGGTCCAGAATCTGCTCATCATCTGTGTCGGCATGCCGCTGTTCGCGGCCTTGATCGGCTGGCTGCTCGCCGGCCGTGAGCCTGCTGCCATCAGCCGCCAGCCACTGGAGTGAGGCCGGAACGTGGAACGGGGGCGGAACAGCCCGCGGTTACAGTTCGGGCCCAGCCAGTTCGCTGGCGGTGAGCCCGGTGTCGATGACCGGTGCCGCGGCCAGCCCGCGGCGCCGGTCCCGCCAGCTCCGCCGGACATGCCAGGCATGCGGCACCACGGCTACCGCCAGCAGGGCGATAGTCGCCAGCAGCGCGTAGCGGGAGGCGAGGTTCGCGGCGGCCACCCCGCTGGGGCCAAGCTGCTGGCCAAGCACGGCCAGCAGCGCGGCCCAGGCCAGTGACCCGAGGGCATCACAGACCAGGAACGGGACGAGGCCCAGCCCGGCCCAGCCGGCGGCAGCGTAGAGGAGCGGCGCAGGCATCCCGGGCAGGAAGGCCGAGAGCAGCACCAACGAGCCAGCGAACCGGGATCCCCGCTGACCGGCCCGTCGCACCAGAGCTGCCGCCCGGCCGTTGCGGTGCCCGAGCCATTCCACCGCCCGGTGCCCCCAGCGCCGGCCGGCCCACCAGTAGAGCGGGTCGAACATCATCAGGCCGGGCAGCGCGGCCGCGATCACCACGCCCAGCTGCAGCTTGCTGTCGATGTCGGAGAACGCGCCCGCGGCCACGACCGACGCGGTCGAGCCGGTCAGCATCTCCAGCAGTACCGGATGGGAGGCGATCAGTTCCGGCGTCAGCGGGATAGCGGCGAACCCGTAGCCGAGACTCAGCACGATCCCGGCGAAGCAGATCAGGTCGGCGGCCCGCGGCCGGCCTAGCCACGGCCGCCACCGTCTCGGGCGGACCGGGCCTGCCGATACCCGCGCGTCCAACCCGGGTCACCTGCCACAGCCGTTCCTGCTGTCAGTATGCGCCGCCTGCGGGACGGCACAAGCCCCCACGGGCAGCGGCCTGCGGCCAGTCAGGCAGGCCGGGCTGATAGGCGGGTCGCCAGCACGGATCTCACTCGTAGTGGGTGGGCGGGAACTGCTCCCGCTCACCCTCGACCAGCAGTTCGTCCTTGTCGTACTCGCGCCGGATCTCCGCCCGCGCCTCCTGGTAGGCATCGCTGCGGGTGATGTCCGGCTCCGGCGGCACATCGGTGGCGGGCGGCACCTCGTCCGGGTCGAAATCGTCGAGCCCGGCCTCGACCCGCTCCTCCTCGGCCAGCTGAGCCAGCTGGTCGTCATCCAGGCGGCTGGGCTGGCCCGCGTGCTCCCGGCGGTCGCGATGGAACTCAGCCGGCTGATCTGCGTCCTGGGTCATGGCACGTCCCTGACGGTCGGCGGGAAGGACGCGCCGAGTCTATGCCGGTTACCAGTAGCGGCGGGTCCCCCGCCGGAACACCCCGAACAGCAGCCCGGCGACCACCGTGAACAGCCAGAAGAGCAAGATCAGATGGAAGAACCCGGCCAGCACCCAGCCGCCGCCGGGGAAAACCACCGCGGCCAGCAGCACCAGCAGGACCAGCGGCAGCAGCCGTGGGCCGCGCCGGTGCATGACCCACGGCGGCCCGCCCCAGTGCGGCTGCGGCGGCTGCGCTGGCTGCGGCGGCGGAACGGGCGTTGGCCCGGGCAGGTCGACCATCAGCTGGCGCAGGTCGCCAAACGTCTTCGCGCTCAGAGCCGCCGAGACCCGTTCATCGAGTTCACTCTCGGTGAGACGGCCCTCGGCGTAGTGGTCACGCAGCCGCGCGGTAACCCGCTCCCGGTCGGCGTCGGAAACACGGATCTGGTCGTCCATGGCTTGCCCCCTGCCTTCTACTCTTCGTCCTGGTCACTGCCGGCGCCGGCCAGCAGCTGGTACATCCGCCGCCTGGTCTGCGCCAGCAGTTCCTCGGCGGCGTGGACCTGCTCCGGCGTGCCTGCCTGCGCCATCTGCACAACGCTGCTGGCCAGCCGCGCGGCCTGCGAGAACAGCCCGGGCAGTTCCCCCGGCTCGTCGCTGGTCATCGATTCCCAGGCAGCGCGGGCCATCGTCGGGTCCTCCTCTATCTGGCGGCGGCCTTCCTCGGTGAGCCCGAAGGTGCGGCGGCCGCCCCCCGTCTCCTCCGCCTCTATCAGTCCCTCGTCGGCCAGCTGCTGCAGGGCCGGGTAGACCGCGCCCGGGCTGGGCCGCCAGGCGCCACCGCTGCGTTCCTCGATTTCGGACATGATCTGGTACCCGTTGCGCGGACCTTCCCGCAGCAGGGCCAGAATCGCGGCCCGGACGTCACCCCGGCCCGCCTTCTGCCCACGGAACGGCCCGGGCGGCCCCGGCCACCAGGCGCCGGGCGGGCCGCCGAAGCCACGGGCCCAGTCCGGCGGGCCCTTCGGCCGGGTGAACCCCCGCTCCCAGGGACCACCGCGCCAGCCCGGGCCGCGTGCGCTGGCCGTCCACTGGCCGGCCTCGCGGACCTGGCCGAGGAAACCCTTCAGGCATTGCAGGGCGTCGGCCAGCTTGGTGTCAAAGTCACCGGCCGCGGACTGCGCTCCGGACATCTGGCGCCTCCAGGTGAGCCACTCGCGATACGATCACGATATATCGTCAGAGTAGCGCGGACTGCGCCGGATGACAAGACATAACTCGACAGGCCGGTTGTCATTCCCGGCGGTGACCCTGCCGGGCCGGCGCCGAGCCCGCCAGCGGTGGCTAGCCGCCGGTTCATCGCGGCCCGCGGGCCCGGCTGGTAGCTTTCGTGGAGACCACCTGCCCCCGCAGGCTGGCGGTTCACGACGCGCAGGAGCGCCGCCATGGCTACCTTCCCGATGGCGCCTGATCCCGCACCCGCCCGATGACCGCCCCCGCGGCCCTCCCGGTCGCGGCCCGGGCCCGGGTCCTGCTCGGCTGGACGGTGCTCGGGGTGACCGTGGCGCTCTGCGGCATCGCCTCCCACTTCGGCGGTGTCGCGCACGGCCAGATGCCGGCCCAGCTGCGGGCCGCGCAGTCGTGGTTCCGCCTCACCCCGGTCTTCACGATCGCCTTCGCCATCGTTGGCGCGCTGATCGTCTGGCGCCGCCCGGCGAACCGGATCGGCTGGGTCTGCTGCGCCATCGGCATCTTGTGGGGGGCCGAGGCGTTCGTGCTGGGCTACTACAGCTACGCGCGGTACGCCCGGCATCCCGCGATTCCCGGCGTCGGCCTGGTCTACTGGCTGGTCAGCTGGGTCTGGATCGTGCCGGTGGTGGTCACGCTCGTCTTCCTGCCATTCCTGTTCCCCGACGGTGAGCCGGTCTCGCGGCGCTGGTGGCCGCTCGCCTGGGCGGCGCTGGCGGGGATGGTGCTGGTGGCCCTCGGCGCCACCTCCGGGCTGTCGCCGCTGGGCGTGGCCGGCCAGTTCCTGACCCTCGGCTGCGCGGTACTGGCCCCGGTGACGCTGGTCATCCGCTACCGCCGGGCCGGCCCGATGGAGCGCAACCAGATCAAGTGGTTCGCGGGCGCGGCGCTGCTGCTGGCCGCCCTCGCGGTCGCCGCCACCGTGGTCAGCATCCTCATCTACCACAACGACCAGGTGGTCTTCAATCCGGTCGGCGGGGTGGCCATCCCGCTCGGCCTGACCGCGCTGGCCGCGGCGATCGGCATCTCGGTGCTCCGCTATCACCTGTATGACATCGGCATCTTCCTGCGGCGGGCGCTGGTCTATGCGGCCCTGCTGGTGCTGATCGGCCTGCTTTACCTGGTGCTGGTGGTCTCGATCGGCGAACGGATCGGCGCCCCGACCACCGACAAGGCCATCCCGTTCGTGGTGGCGGCGGTGCTTGCGCTGCTGTTCCAGCCGGTCCGGACCCGGCTGCAGCGACTGGCTAACCGGCTGGTCTACGGCAAGCGCGCCAGCCCGTATGAGGTGCTGGCCAGCTTCAGCCAGCACATGTCGGAGTTCTACGCGGGCGAGGAGCTGACCGTCCAGATGGCCCGGGTGCTGGCCGGGGCGACCGAGGCGGACCGGGCCGAGGTGTGGCTGCGGGTCGGCCGCGAGCTGCGGCTGGCGGCATCCTGGCCGGCCACGGCCAGCGGACCGGCCCCGCTGCCGCTGGCGTCCGGCGACCCGCCGGACATTCCCGGCGCCGCGCTCGCGGTGCCGGTGCGCTACCAGGAGGAACTGCTGGGGACACTGGCCGTGATCAAGCGCGAGGACCTCACGCCCATGGAGACCACGCTGGTCAGCGACCTGGCGCACGAGGCCGGGCTGATGCTCAAGAACGAGCGCCTGGCCGCCGAACTGCGGCAGCGGCTGGATGAGCTGACGGTGTCCCGCCAGCGGCTGGTGACCGCCCAGGACAGCGAGCGCCGCCGGATCGAGCGGAATCTGCATGACGGTGCTCAACAGGATCTGGTGGCGCTGAAACTGAAGCTGGCCGCGGCACAGGCGGTCGCGGAACGCGACCCTGTCCAGACCCGGGAGATGCTGGCAGGCCTGGTCACCGACGTCAGCAACGCGGTGGAGACGCTGCGGGAACTGGCCCGCGGCATCTACCCGCCGGTGCTGGCCGACTTCGGGCTGGCCGCGGCGCTGCGGGCGCAGGCGGCACGGTCGCCGCTGCCGGTCGAGGTGGCCGCGGACGGCACCGGCCGGTATCCGCCTGAGGTGGAGGCGGCGGTGTATTTCTGCTGCCTGGAGGCATTGCAGAACGCGATCAAGCACGCACATGCGGGCAAGGTGGCGATCAGTGTCCATGATCAGGACGGCCAGCTGATCTTTACCGTGGCCGACGACGGGCAGGGGATCGATCCCGTCAGCGCGCACCGCGGGTCCGGTATCCAGAACATGATGGACCGGATGGCTGCGCTCGGCGGCTCGCTTGAGTTGTCCGCCGGGCCGGGCGGTGGGACCATCGTGACCGGCCAGCTCCCAGTGGCGGCCGGCCCGGCAGCCGCCGTCAGCGCACCGGCTGCGACACCCTTCCCGGCGGCACGCGCTGCCGGCGGCCAGTCGGCCGCTGGAGCCGCGCCGCCACCAATGCCGTCCAGCTGAGCAGCACCAGGACCGTGAGGGTTTCCACGGCCAGCGCTGGCCGGACGAAGGATGCCGACATCGACTCGTCGAAGCCAAGAAGCCCCACGCTCAGGCTGATCACCAGGGCGCCGAGCGTCGCCGCGGTGAAGCCGGCCGCGAGCAGCCCGGCCAGCGGCCGCGGCCAGGCCGCCAGCATGGCCGCGAGCCCGAACCCGGCCACAGCGTCGAGCAGGAACAGCGGCCCGTCAGCCGGGATCTGCCGGTAGCCCTCCAGCCACAGGTGCAGGTGCAGGTACCCGATCCAGGCCAGCGCGGCCACCCCCGCCAGCCGCAGGATCAGCTCAGCGGCGGTGCGCACGCTCGTGCCGCGGACGGCCGGGCGGTTCGGCGAGGCGAGCCGCCGCGCCCAGCCGGTGATGGATTCGGTCATGGTCATGTCCTTTCTCAGATGGCTGCGGGCGGGCTCACCGGACCTGGTAGGCGGCCACCGCCCGGAGCAGCAGCGGCCGGGCCCGCGCCCAGCGGGCGGCGGGAGCGGCGGCGACGATCACACTGGCGCTGGCCCGCCCCCGGATCAGGCAGGCGATCTCGGTGAAATGGTGGCCACCGATCCGGGTGAGGTAGGTGTCGATGACGCACGAGCCGGTGCCGCCGCGGAACTGGATCCCGCCGGCGGCGGCGAGCAGGCGGGCCGCGGTGGCGTCATCAGACCGCAGCAGCCGCAACCGGAACGACGCCCAGTGTGCCAGGTTTTCGGCACCTTGCCGGGGCGTGGCGTTCAGGTAGAGCTGATAACCGCCGCCCGGGCCGAGCTGGGCCGCAGACACCGCATCGGCGTCGCTGATCACCCGGCGCAGCGAGGGCGGGAAAGCCAGCACGGCCGCCCCGCCCAGCAGGGTGGCCCGCGGCCAGCTGGCCGGCGCCGCGGCCGGGTGCAGTGCCGGGAACCCCGGCCGGGCTGGCTGGCCGGCCAGCGCGGTGGCGGCGATGGCCGTGGCGGCGACGGCGACGGCCGCCAGGGTGGCGGCCAGCAGCAGCCGGCCGCGGTGGCTGGAACGAGCACTCATGTGGATCTCCTGTCACCGCCCCACCGGGGCCCGCAGTGGGAGCGGGCCACCGGGGGAGCCGCTAGATGCTGCCGTCGCCGTCGCTGGGGCCGCCGTTGTTATCGGCGTCCTGGTCACCGCCATTGCCCTGCGGGATGGGGTTCATGGTCGGCGGGGCGGGCGGAGCTGGCGGCGGCGCCGGGGCGACCGCAGCCGGGTGCGCATGGTGGAGGTGCGGCGTCATCGCGGGGCTCGCTGCGGGCGGGGCGGGGTCCGGCCTGGCCGAGTGGTGCATGGCCGGTGCCGTAGCGGGCGAGTGCGCCGCCGCAGCGGTGCCACAGCCTGCGGCCAGCGCCGTGAGCAGGGCCAGCCCAGCCGCCGAGCGCGGGAACGTGAACGACATGATGTACCTTCCAGGTTGCTGTTTCTCCAGTTCGGCGGCCACCGAGGCGTACACATGTCACTACGGCCCGGTGCCGCGCAGCCGTTCAGCACGACCGGGGGTTAGCGATGTGGCATTGCTCACAGCGGGACTCGCTAGGCTGCTCGGACAGGCGAGCGGGACCGCGGGCCTTGCCACCGGTAAGGCCGCCTGCGAGCCCATGCCAGGAGGAGACGTGCCGCTGATCGCCCGCTTCCAGGTGGACAGTTTCGAACCGCGCCAGGTGGCCGGCCTGGACGCGGACTGGGTTGGGCTGATGACCTTCGCCAAGACCTTCACCTCCGGGATCGCCGGCCACGCCACCACCCTGTTCATGTCGGCTGGCAGCGAGGAGGGCTCCCGGTCCTACGTGGCCACCGAGCGGATCACCGGCCGGACCGGGGACGGCCGCGAGGGGTCGGTGACCGTCCAGCACGGCGGGCTGGAGTCGGATCCTGATTCGTGGTTTGGCCACATCGTGCCGGGCACCGGCACCGGCGGGTTCGCCGGCTGGGCTGGCTCGGCCCGGATCGTGCACGACGACCAGGGCCCCTACTTCGAGTTCGGGCTCGCCTGACCGGGCGGCCGGCCGGTCAGCCGCCGGTGGCCGGGCGGGCCGTGTCGGCGATCAGTCCGAGCCCGATGCCGAGCATCCAGACGTCCTTGCTGACCGCGACGCCGGCCGGCGCCGGCCAGACGCTGCCCGGCTTGTGCATGGCCGGTGTCCGCAGGTACATCGCGAGCAGGCTGCCCGAGAAGGCGGTCAGCGCGGCACCGGCCAGCCGGTTTGGCACCACCGGCAGCAGCAGGGCGGCGCCGGTCGCGATTTCCGTGCCCGCGAGCAGCTTTCCGAACGTGGCCGGCGGGATGCTGGCCAGGAACGGGAACGCCCTGGCCGCCGCGCCGTGCAGGGCCTGGGCGCGTTCCTCGGTGGCGTGCCATTTCTCCCAGCCCGTGTGCAGGATGTAGGCACCGGTCGCAAGCCGGGTCGGGACATTGCGTGCCCGCAGCATGGCGGCTCCTTCCGGGTTCGGTCAGATGCCGGGGAATGACGTGCGCAGCGTGTCCAGATCCACCTGGGTGGCGGTAACCGATGACGGGGTGTGGCCCGGATCGAGCCGGCCGTAGACCAGCCGGACCAGCGCCTCCGCGGGCAGCCGCAGCGTGGCGGTGGCATCGCCCGGCCCGTCCGCCGGGGCCAGCCTGGCCGCGTCGGCGGTCAGGTCGAGCCGGAACTGGCGGCCGGGATCGGTGGTGACGACATGCACCGTGGCCGGTTCCGGGCTGCCCCGGCCGGCCCAGATAGCGAGCACCGGCAGGGTGTCCACGATCAGCTCGACCGCGTCACCGGCGACGGTCGCGGCGGGTTCGAGCGCGACCACGATGTCCCAGGTGTGCAGGGCATGCTCGGACAGCCGCATCCGCAGCATGCCCGGCAGGTCGGTCTGCCTGCCGAACATGTCCAGCTGCCAGCTTTCCCGCTCCGCCGGCGACAGCTGGCCAGCCTGGTCGAGCAGTGCCCGGTTGGCCGCCACCGCGTCTTGCGCCTGCTGCGGCCCGGGCTTGGCGTTCCACCGGTCCCAGATGGGCCGGATCTGCTCCATCCCAGGGCCGTCGGCGCCGGCCAGCCCGGCGCGCAGGTACAGGTTCCAGATCTCCGCGCTGGAGCCGAGGTGGGAAGCCACCTGGGCGATCGTCCAGTCATCGGCGTAGGACTGGCCGGCCAGCTGCTCGCCGGTGAGCGGGCCGACGGTGGCCGCCAGCCGGTCGTGCGAGTTGCGCAGGGCGGCCAGCACGTCGGTGAACGAGGGTGCCTGGCCCGCGGTCGTGGTCATGCCATCACCTTCCGTCTGGGCTGGCCGGGGCCGGTGGCCGGCCAGCAACTGGAGCGGAGTCCCCGGATAGCTGCACGCTAGCAGCGGCCGGAGCCACCCCCGCCGCCCGCGGCCCCGACCGGGCGGCGGTCCGCCGTGCCCTGCGCAGCCGCGGCACCGACCTGGGCTACGGCTGACCCGGGCGCTGTGGCACCCATGACAAGGCCCGGCGGGCTAGCTGAACCGGGCCGCCTGGCTGCCGCGCAGCAGGCCGGCCGGCAGCCGCCGGCCGGCCAGCACCAGCAGCACGTGCTGGCCGAGGCCGGTCACCGGCTCGCCAGAGCCATACGACCAGTCCAGATCGTCGGCCCGCAGTTCCACCCCGGCCAGGTCGGTGCCGAACACCGCGCCACCACCGCGCTGCGCCAGGAAGCCGAGCACCGCCCGCAGGTGCTGCTCCGGCACCCGGCGGCCGGTGGCCAGCGGCACGGTGATGTCCAGGCCGTGGATGACATCGTGGCTCAGTGCTCCTTCGAGCCCGCCGCCGGGTGGCTGCCACGGGTTGTGGACATTGCCAGCCAGCGCAGCCAGCAGATCGGCCGCTGGCATGGCCGCGTCCCGGCGCGCGCAGCGGTCGGCCATCTGGTTGAAGTCGCCATCCGACGCTTCCAGCTCGCGCAGGTAGCGATCGGTGGAGTAGCGGAACGGCATGGTGATGTGCGCGGTCACCTCGCGCACCCGCCAGCCTGCGCACAGCGTCGGCGCGTCCCACTGCTCCGGGGCCAGCCCGGAAAGCTCGGTTGCCAGCGCCTGCCGTTCGGCGGCGATGAAGTCGTTGATGGTCACGGTCCGCATGACGATCACCTTTGCGGGGGAAGGCCGGCGAGATACCCGGCGAAACGGTCGAGCGAGGTCAGGAAGCCCGCCTGCGCCTGCGGGGTGCGGAATTCCGCAGGCACGCGGGCCTGATGGATGCGGACGTGGGTGCGGCCATCGCCGAGGTCAGAGAGGGTGAGGGTGACCGTCATCCCGCTGTGCGTCTCGGTCCACACCAGCCGCTCCGGCTCGGTGACCTCGACATAGACAGCCCGGGTCGGGTACTCGCTGCCGTCGGCGTCATTGACCATGACGGTCTCGAAAACGCCGCCCGGGCGGGGGTCGGCCTTGATCTGGGCCAGCGGCGCGCTCGTCCCGGCCGGGCCCCAGAAGTGCGTCAGGTGCTCCGGCTCGATCAGGCAGCGGAACACCAGTTCGCGCGGCGCGTCAAAGGTCCGGGTGAAGCTGAGCTCACCCAGCTCCTGGTCAGTCATGGTTATCTCCCGATGGGTGCGCTTGCTGGATGTCGCGCAGGTGCGCGTCGAGCTTGTGGAACCGCTCGTCCCAGATCCGCCGGCTCTCCTCGATCCAGCCGAGCGCCTCATCGAGCGCCTCGGCCCGCAGATGGCAGGGCCGGAACTGGGCGTGGCGGGTGCGGGCGATCAGCCCGCTGCGCTCCAGCACCTTTAGGTGCTTGGAGATGCCAGGCAGCGACATGCGGAAAGGCGCTGCCAGTTCGGTCACGGTGGCATCCCCGGCCGCCAGCCGGGCCACGATGGCCCGCCGGGTCGGGTCGGCCAGGGCAGCGAACGTAGCGTCCAGCCGGTCGGAGGTCATGATTGTACTTAACCATGTGGTTAGTTAGCTGTCAAGTTAACTAACCACATCCGGAACTGGCAAGACGGCCAGGGCTTACATCACGGCCCGCGAATGCCCCGGGACGGGGGCCAGCAGCGGCAAGTGCCGGGGAGGGAGTCAGGGCGGGCTCTGCCCCATCGCGCTCATCCGCTGCTGGGCCTCGGCGGCCAGTTCGGCCGTGCTGGGCCGGAGTTCCTGCCACCGCGGCTCGGCGGTCACCCGGGGATCGGCCAGCAGCGCCGGGTCGGCCAGGATCCGCGCCCCGGTCACCAGCGCCAGGTTGACCGCGTCACTGGGCCGGGCGTCTACCTCCTGGCGGCCGCCCGCCCCCTCCACTACCACGACCGCGTAGAAGATCTGGCCGGTGAGCCGGGTGATGCGCACCTCGCTGACGGATGCGGTGGCAGCCGCCAGCAGCCCGGCGGCGAACTGGTAGGTCAGCGGCCGCGGCGCCTCCTGCGACTCCAGGCTGAGAGCCAGCGAGTAGGCCTCGGCGGGCCCGATCCAGATCGGCAGGCGGCCTGGCCCGGCGGGTTCGGCCAGCACCATCACGTGCTTGCGGCGGAGCGGGTCGTCGTCGTCGCTGCGGCGGATCTCGGTCACGGCGACCTCAGCCCACGCCTGGCTGCCAGCGGTGGTCATCATCACGTTCTCCTCCGGGGTGGTGATCAGCGGGGTGAGGGCAGGGGTGAGCGAGGCACGGGCCTGATGCAGCCGGGCCTTGACCGCGCCCACCGAGATGGCGAGCTCGGCAGCTACCTCCCGGTGGGTCAGGCCCTGCAGGTAGAAGAGGAAGACGGCGCGGCGCTGGCCGTCCGGCAGCTGGGCCACCGCGGCGCGCACAGCCGCCGCCAGATCGGCGAGCTCAGCCTGCTCGGCCGGGCCTGGCTGATCCGACGCCCGGTCCGGGGCAGCCGCGGGCTGCTCGGCGCGGAGCTGGCGGGCCCAGCGGCGGGCCACGTTCAGCGTGATACCGCAGTACCAGGCGCCGAACCGGTCCGGCTCGCGCAGCCGGTCCAGGCTCACCAGCGCCGCGATGGCGCCCTCCTGGGCAGCGTCGGTGGCCAGATCCGGCGACCCGAGTACCCGGGCTGCCAGCGCCACCGCGGCTGGCCAGTGGCGGCGGACCAGCCGGGCGAACGCGTCCCGGCCACCGCCCGCCCGGGCAGTGGCCACCAGCTCGGCATCCGGCGGCCGGCCCGGCAGGTCATCCACACTTCATAGTGCCGCGTGGGCCATTCCGGGTTAGCTCGCGGACGGCCCCAGCTCTGCTCTGCCGCCGCCGTGATGTCAGTTGGCGTCACCGTGGACTTGCAATGACATCGAAATGATGTCATTATGGCGTCATGGATCTCACGCAGTACGTCAGCAGCCTCCGCCACGAGCTGGCGGTGGCCGCCGAAGCCGGTGGGGATGACGCCCGGGCTCTGGCCGAGCGGCTGACCGCGCCGCTGGAGTCGGCGGTGTGGCTGGTCATGCTCGATGCGCTGTCCACCGCCGCGGCCGAGATCAGCCGTGATCTCGCGCCCGGTTCGGTGGATCTGCGGCTGCGCGGGCGGGAACCGACGTTCGTGGTCACCCCGCCAACCGCCGACCCGGCGTTCACCGAGCCGGCCGTCCCGGCGTCCGTGCCGGGGTCGGCCGACGAGGAGGGCGCGACTGCGCGGATCAGCTTCCGCCTCACCGAGCACCTCAAGAGCCGCATCGAGGACGCCGCCGGCCAGGCCGGGCTGTCGGTCAACGCCTGGCTGGTCCGGGCGGCCACCTCGGCGCTGGAGTCCGGCGACCCGGGCAGCGGGCCGTCCCGGCGGGTGCCATGGGGCGGTCAGCGCTACACCGGATGGGTCAGTTAGGAGTGAACGTCATGCCAACCTTCGACACCCCCGAGCCGATCTCGGTCACGATCGATCTCGGTCTCGGCGATATCCGCATCGCCGCCAGCGACCGCACCGACACGTCGGTGGACGTGCGCCCGACCGACCCCGCCAGGGAGAGCGACGTGCGGGCCGCAGAGCAGACCAGGGTCGAGTACGCGGCCGGCCAGCTGCTGGTCAAGGGGCCGAAGCAGCGTGGCCTGGGCGTGCTCGGCAGGCCCGGTTCTGTCGATCTGGCGATCGAGCTGCCGGCCGGGTCACACCTGCACGGCGAGGCGGGCGCGGCGGCCTTCCACTGCCAGGGCCGGCTCGGCGGATTCCGGATCCGGACCGGGCTCGGCGACGTCACCGTTGACCGGGCAGCCGGCCCAGCCGACGTCAGCACCGGCAGCGGCAAGATCCGGCTCGGCGGGATCGACGGCAGCGCTGTGGTCAAGAACTCCAACGGCGACTGCTGGATCGGCGAGGTCGCCGGCGACCTGCGGGCCCACACGGCCAACGGCGATATCGCCGTCGGCCAGGCCGGCGCCAGCCTGGCCGCCAGCACCTCCTATGGCGACGTCCGGGTGAGCGAGATCGCCCGCGGCTCGGCGTCACTGCGGACCAGCTTCGGTGAGATCGAGATCGGTATCCGCAACGGCACGGCCGCCCGGCTCGATGTGTCCACCAAGTTCGGCCGGGTGCACAACGACCTGGCCGCCTCGGCGGGCCCCGGCGCCGCGGCCGAGACCGCCGACGTGCACGCCTCCACCAGCTACGGCGACATCGTGATCCGCCGTGCCTGACCAGCCAGCCACCATCCAGCCAGGAGGAAACATGACCACGACCGTGGCCACCCGGGCCGCCATCGCGGTGGCCGGTCTGCGCAAGTCGTTCGGCGACAAGGTGGTGCTCGACGGCATCGACCTGACCGTCGCCGAAGGGACGATCTTCGCCCTGCTCGGCCCGAACGGGGCCGGCAAGACCACCATGGTGTACATCCTGTCCACCCTGATCGGCGCCGACGCGGGGGAGATCCGGGTGGCCGGCCACGACCTGGCCAGCGAGCCCGACTCGATCCGTGCCGCGATCGGGGTCACCGGCCAGTTCTCGGCGGTGGACAACCTGCTCACCGGTGAGGAGAACCTGCTGCTGATGGCGGACCTGCACCACCTGGGCCGCCAGCGCCGCCGGGCCCGCACCGCCGCCCAGCTCGAACCGGTCGAGCTGGCTGACGTGGCCCGCAAGCCGGCCTCCACCTACTCCGGTGGCATGCGGCGGCGGCTCGACCTGGCGATGACCCTCACCGGCGACCCGCGGGTGATCTTCCTGGACGAGCCGACCACCGGGCTCGACCCGCGCGCCCGGCGGATGATGTGGGAGATCATCCGCGGGCTCGCCGCCGACGGGGTCACCATCTTCCTCACCACTCAGTACCTGGACGAGGCCGATCAGCTCGCCGGCCGGATAGCGGTCCTCGACCACGGCCGGATCGTGGCCGAGGGCACCGCCGAGGAGCTGAAGCGCCGTATCCCCGGCGGGCACATTCAGCTGCAGTTCGCCGGCCCGGCCGAGCTGGCCTCGGCCGCCCAGGTACTCGGCGCGGCCACCCGCGACGAGGAGGCGCTCACGCTCCAGGTCCCCACCGACGGGAACCTGCGGTCGCTGCGCAAGGTGCTCGACCAGCTCGACGGCGCGCGGATCGAGGCCGACGGCCTGTCGATCCACACGCCCGACCTCGACGACGTCTTCTTCGCCCTGACCGGCGGTCCCGCCCCACAGAAAGAAGCCCAGCCATGAGCACCATGACCCTGGCCGTCACCGACTCGGCCACCATGCTCCGGCGCAGCCTGAAGCACATGCGGCGGTACCCGTCGCTGACCGTGCTGGTGGCCGGCATGCCGGTGGTTTTCCTGCTGCTGTTCGTCTACGTCTTCGGCGGCACGCTGGGGAATGGCATCAGCGGCGGGTCAGGCGGCCGCGAGGTGTACGTCAACTACGTGATCCCCGGCATCCTGCTGATGACGGTGGCCGCCGCCGCCCAGGGCACGGCGGTCTCGGTAGCCATGGACATGACCGAAGGCATCATGGCCCGGTTCCGCACCATGGCCATCGCCCGGGTCTCGGTGCTGGCCGGGCACGTGCTTGGCAGCATGATCAAGACCTTCTTCGGCCTGGTGGTCGTCACCGCTGTGGCGCTGGCGGTCGGGTTCCGGCCCAGCACCGGCCCGCTGGCCTGGCTGGCCGCGGCCGGTGTGATGGCCATGATCACGTTCGCCCTCACCTGGCTGACGGTCGCGCTCGGCCTGGCCGCCAAGAGCGTCGAGAGCGCCAGCAACACCCCGATGTTCCTGACCCTGCTGCCGTTCCTGAGCAGCGGGTTCGTGCCCACCGAGTCGATGCCCCCCGGGCTGCGCGCCTTCGCGGAGTACCAGCCGTTCACGCCGGTTATCGAGACCCTGCGGGGACTGCTGTTCGGCACCCCGATCGGCAACAGCGCGATCCTCGCGGTCGGCTGGTGTGCCGCCATCACCCTGCTCGGCTACCTGTGGTCGCGCAAGCTGTTCAGCCGCGACCCGATCCGGTGACCGGCGTGCCACCACCGGTCAGCCCGGCCGAGCCCGGCTGACGGCGGCCTGGCCCTGGAAACAGCTGAACCAGTTTCCGTGCACCTGCAGTCACGGAAACTGGTTCAGGGTGTTGCCGCCGGGGGTCTGCCCGGGGCTAACGTGGGCCCGGCGCCGGAGGCGCATGCCGGGGGGAGAGTCCGGCGCCGGGGGTCTTTCAGTCGGCCGGGCCGGTGATGAGGGTCACCGTGCCGGAGTGGGCCTGGCCCTGCTGGTCGGTCCAGCCCACCGTGATCTGGTCGCCCGGGTGGTGCGGCTCCAGCGCGGACTGCAGCCCTTCGGGGGAGGTGACCCGCTGCCCGTTCACCGACGTGATCACGTCACCGCCGGCCAGGCCGGCCGCGGCGGCAGGCGAGGAGGGCAGGACCCCGGAGACGGCGGCACCGCTGCCGGCCGGGACGCCGTTCGCGGCGGCCTGGCTAGCGTGCATGACCTGCACGCCCATCAGCCCGGTCGGCCCGATGTGCACGGTGGCCGAGGAGGTGCCGGCCGCGATCTGCCGGGCGGTGGCGACGGCCTGGTTGATCGGGATGGCGAAGCCCTGGGTCTGCCCGGACTGCGACCGGCCGCCGGCGGTGTCGATGCCGATCACCTGCCCGTACCGGTTGACCAGCGGCCCGCCGGAGTCACCCGGCTGGATGGCCGCGTTGTGGGCGATCAGCCCGTGCAGCTGCTCGACGGTGCCGGCCAGCTGGTCGGCGGCGCCGATCGAGGCGCCGGTGCCGGCGATCTTGCCGGTGACGACCGACGGGGCACCGCCCTTGCCGCCCGCGTTGCCGAGCGCGACCACCCGCTGGCCCACTGCGGCGCTGCTGGAGTTGCCCAGGCTCACCGTCTGCAGCCCGGACGCCCCGTGCAGCTGCAGCACGGCGACGTCGTGGTGCTGGTCGTAGCCGACCACGCTGGCGCTGTACGTGCGGCCGTTGCCGATGTCGGTGACCGAGATTGAGGTGGCGCCGTCGATCACATGGTTGTTGGTCAGTACCTCACCCGAGGACGTCAGCACCATCCCGGTGCCAGCCCCTTTCGCCTGCTGGTAACCGAGCGTGGACACCACGTCCACCAGCCCGGGGCTGACCTTCGCGGCGATCTGGGCGGTGGTGAGCGGAGCCGGGGTGGCCATTACCAGCCCGGCGTCGTGCAGCCCGAGGAACGTGGCCAGTCCGACCGCGGCGGCCGTCGCGGCCACGAGCAGCCGGGGGACACGCCGGGTGGGACGGCCGCCGCCGCCACCGCCGTAGCCGGATCCGGCTGGCCCGCCCGGGCCGGCTGGCCCGCCCGCGCCAGGCCAGGTGTGGTAAGGGGCCGTCTGCCCCGGCGCCGCCGTGGTCGGCGGTTCGTAGATGGTAGTCATCTGGGTGGGCTCCCTCGTGGGTGGCTCTTGGTCACGTTCAGGTTGCGGCACCGACCTGGAAGCAGCCTGAAGACATGCTGACCACCACCTTGATCTTTGCTGGGCGCCAGCGGCTCGTCAGGGAATCAGGATGATCTTCCCGGCGGTGTGGCCGGACATGATGGCGCGGTGTGCGGCCGCGGCCTGCGCGAGCGGGAACGTCTGCGTGACGTGCACCGTCAGTGCCCCCGCCCCGGCCAGCCGGGCCAGCTCCGGCCGGGCCGCGGTGCGGATCGCGGTGCCCGGGTCCGCACCCGGGCCGCTGCCGATGGTCTTGATGCCATCGGCCTGCCCGCGCGCCCAGGCGGCGACGCTGACAATCCGGGCCCGGTCGGCGACCAGCTCGAGGGAGACGTCGACCGCCTCGTCGGTGCCGACCATGTCCAGCGCCGCATCTACCCCGCCGGGGGCGGCCGTCCGGACCCGGCCGGCCAGGCCCGGGCCGTAGGTCACCGGAACCGCGCCCAGCTCGCGCAGGAAATCGTGCCGGGCCGGGCTGGCGATGGCCACCACCGTGGCGCCGCGCAGCACGGCAAGCTGCACCGTCATCGCCCCGACACCGCCGGAGCCGCCATGCACCAGCACCGTGTCTCCGGCCGTCACCCCGGCCGCGACCAGGCAGTGCCAGGCGGTCACGCCGGTCAGCATCAGCCCACCCGCGGCCGGCCAGCTGAGGCTGGCGGGCTTGGGCACCAGCGACGCGGCCGGTACCACCACTTCCTCGGCGTAGGCGCCGGGCGCCCGGAAGGCGATGACCTCGTCGCCCACCGCGGCCGCGCGATCCGGGCCGGCCGCGGTGACCACCCCGGCCGCCTCCAGCCCGAGCCGGACCGGCAGCAGCGCGGGATCGGCGCCGGGCCGGGCGCTGTACATCTTCCAGTCCACCGGGTTGACCCCGGCCGCGCGGACCGCGATCCGCACCTGCCCCGGCCCCGGCCCGGCAACCGGCTCATCGATCACGGACAGCACATCCGGGCCACCGAACGCGGCGGCGATCACAGCAGCGGGCATGCCTGCCGCAACAGCCCGCCGCCCGGCTGGCATTCCCAGCCAGTGACACCGCTCATTCCTGGGCGTCCCGGCGGGCCCGGGCGCGCCGCTTTCCCTCGTGCATCGCCTGCACCCGGGCGATCGGAATCGTGTGCCCCTCCTCGATCAGGTCCCGGCTCAGCGTCTGAAGGCCCGGCAGCTGCCCGGCCCACGGCCCGCCGCCGGCCACCAGCCCTGGCACCGTGTGCACGGTGAAGTCGGCCGGGGTCACCCGGTCCAGGTCGTCCCAGCGGACCGGGAACGAGACCGGCAGGCCGGGCCGCGCCCGCGGGCTGTAAGCGGCGACCACGGTGGCACCGCCCGCTCGGGTCGAATCCAGGAACACCTTGCCGCCCCGGTCCTGCTTGATGAACGCGGTGGTGGTCAGGGCGGGATCGAGCCGTTCGGCCCGGGCGGCGATGGCCCGGGTGGCGGCGGCCACGTCCTCCATAGCGGCCGGCGCCAGTGGCACGAACACGTGCACGCCCTTGGCCCCGCTGGTCTTCACCGCGCCGGCCAGCCCGGCACCGGCCAGCGCCTGCCGGACCAGCCCGGCGGCCTGCACTGCCAGGCCAAATGCGCCCTCCGGCGGATCGATGTCGAGGATCAGGTAGCTGGGGTGCGCCGGGTCGCCGGCCCGGACCAGGGCCGGGTGGTATTCCACCGCCCGCTGGTTGCCGAACCACAGCAGCGTCCGCCGGTCGTCGCACAGCGCGTACCGGACCTCCCGGCGCGAGGCTTCGGCCCACATCGGCACCGAGCGCACCCAGTCCGGGGTGTAGCGGGGCAGGTTCTTCTGCATGAACGGGGCCTGGCCGGGCAGCACCCGGATCACCGACAGTGGACGGTCCGCCAGCTCGGCGACGAGCAGCGCGCTCACCGCGTCCAGATAGTTGACCAGATCGCGCTTGGCCGCGCCGGCCCCATCGAACAGCGGCTGGTCGAGGTGGGTAAGCGTCACCCCGTCCCGGATCTCATCGCCCACCTGGCGAGCCTCTCACCTGTCCGGGCGGGAAACCAGGCAGTTGCTGGTGGCGTGGGCGTAGAGCTTGCCGCCATCGCCGGTGAGCCGGGCCTCGGCGAGCGCGGTGCGGGCACCCAGGTGCTGCACGGTGCCTTCGCACCGCAGCGGCCCGGTGCTGGTGGTGACCGGCCGGATGAACCGGATCGCCAGATCGAGCGAGGTGTAGTGGGCCCCGGCCGGGAGCATGCTGTGCACGGCACAGCCACAGGCCGAGTCGCACAGGGTGGCGTACACGCCCCCGTGCACGGACCCGATCGGGTTGTAGTGGTAATCGGCCGGGGTGAGGCTGAACACCGCCCGGCCCGGCTCCACCAGGACCAGCTCGAAACCGAGGGTAAGTGCGATCGGTGGTGGCGGGATCGTGCCCGCCACTATCTGGCTCAGGAACGCCATCCCGTCGAGTTCGCGGGCGGCGGCGGCCGAGATCGCCGGGTCCTGCCACTGGTAGGAACGCACGGCCTGGTCCTCTCTCTCGCGGGGCGGGCGGGCTGGCAGTCCTGGCGGGGCAGCAGTGCCGGCCGGCCTGCTAGTGCCGGGCGGGCACAAGCGGCGCGCGGATGGTGAGGTACGGGCCGTTGCGGCGCTGCCGGGCGGCCGGCCAGTGGCCGGTGATCATGCTGAGCATCGGCCGGTTCTCGGCCAGCACGTCCATCGTCACGCTGGTGGCCCCGCGCGCCCGGGCCCGGCTGGCCAGGGTGCGGATCAGCTGCGTGCCCACCCCCTGGCCCTGCCAGGCGTCGGCGACCACCACCCCGAGGTCGGAAACCAGGGCGCCGTCGGGATCGGGGGTGTCCACAGCCATGGCATGCCCGATGATTGCGCCGTCCCGGACCGCCACGATGGCGTCCGCCCCGGTGCCACCGAGCACGCCGAGCATCGCCGGGCTGGCCGGCACGCTGCCGGCGAAGAACCGGTAGTACCTGGTCCGGGCGGACAGGCCGGCCAGGAAGTCGCGGAGGGCGGCGCGGTCGGCACTGCCCGCCTCCCGAATCTGGATTCGGTTCATAGACCCAGCATCGGCCAGCTTTGCTGAGTCTGTCAACTAGACTTAGCATGTTGGCATGCAGCGGCAGATGCTTGACTACGACACCACCAACTGCGCGATCGGGGCGACCGTGGCCATGATCGGCGAGAAGTGGACGTTCCTGGTGCTGCGGGAGGCCTTCAATGGGATCCGCCGGTTCGACGACATGCGGCGGCGTACCCAAGCGCCGCGGCAGGTGCTCAGCGACCGGCTCAGCCGCCTGGTCCGGGATGGCCTGCTGCGCAAGGTTCCCTACCAGGAACAGGGGCAGCGCAGCCGGCACGAGTACCGGCTGACCAGCAAGGGGCTGGACCTGTACCCGGTGCTGGTGGCGCTGATGCAATGGGGCGACCAGCACGCGGCGCAGCCGGGCGGCCCGGCGATGCTGCTGACCCACCGCGACTGCGGCCAGCCGGTCCGGCTGGAGCTCACCTGCGGAGCCGGGCATGTGCTCGGCTCCGCCCGCGAGGTCACGCCACGGCCCGGCCCCGGCGCCCGCCTGATCGCCTGATGGTCTTCCGCGCCGGGCGGTGACCGGCCGGGCGCGCTCACACGTGACGGACGAACGCGTTGGCGATCGGGCCGGAAGCGTCGGCACCGACACCGCCGCCCTCGACGATCACCGCGAACGCGAGGTCACCGCGGTAGCCGATGAACCAGGCATGGGTCGGCGGATTGCTGCCGCTGCCGTACTCGGCCGTGCCTGTCTTCCCGTAGACGCCGGGCGGGAAACCGACCCCGGCCGCGGTACCGATGGTGACCACGGCCCGCATCATCGGCCGCATGGTGGCCAGCAGCGCGGGACTGAGTTTGCGCGGCTGGGCGGTCTGCGGCGGTGCCGGGCTGATCACCAGCTGCGGCGGCCGCCAGGTGCCATCGTCGATGGCGGCCACCACGGACGCCTGGCTGAGCGGGTTGACCAGGTCGGTGCCCTGGCCGAACGCGTCCGCCGCCATGTCCACGCTCTGGTGGGGGGTGGTGAAACGGCCCAGCGTGGCCGGGATGCCCAGGGACGGCGTGGCATTGAAGCCAAACGTGCGGGCCATCGATGCCAGCGCCGGGCCGGTCAGCCGCTGGGTGGCGAGCAGCGCGAAGGTGGTGTTGCAGGAGATCGCGAACGCGTGCAGCAGGTCGGTGGTGCCCAGCTGCTCGTTGTCGAAGTTGTGGAACGTGCGGCCGTCGATGACGGCAGTTGGCGGGCACTGCACGGTGCTGCTCGGCCGCAGCCCGGTCCGGCTCAGCGCGGACGCGGTCACCACCTTGAAAGTGGAGCCGGGCGGGAACTCGCCCTGCAGCGCCCGGTCGAACCCGCCCGGCCGCTCCACCACCGCCAGCACCCGGCCGGTTGACGGCTGGATCGCCACGATATCCGCCGGCTTGCTGGTCGCTGCCGACCTGATGGCGGCCGACGCGGCTAGCTGGTAGCGCATCTCGATACTGGTCCGGACCGGCGTGCCAGGCCGGGCCGGGAAGCGCGCGGCGACCGCGTCCAGGTGGCCGCCCGGCCCCACGATCCGGATGCTGATAGCGGCCTGCCCGGCCAACTGGCGCTGATAGGCCTGCTCGATCCCGCCCAGGCCGATATCGTCACCGGCCTTATAGGGCACGCCGAGCGCCTTCGCCTGGGCGGCGGTAGCGGCCACCACCGTGCCGGTGAGCAGGGACAGGGAGCCGGACTGCGCGACCGCCTGGGGGGAGCTGAGCACGGTCCCGTCGGCGGCCAGGACCTGCGCCCGCGGTGGCCAGACCGCCTGCACCGCGAACCGCTCGCCCGCCCGCAGCCCCGGGTAGATCGCGGCCGGGCTCCAGCTCACCCACCAGTGCCGGTTCCGCTTCACCAGCTGCAGCTGGCCCTGATAGGTCCAGGCGTGGCCGCTGGCCAGCTGATTCGTGGCGGTGAACCGGGCCTGCGCGGTGCTGCCATTGCTGGTCACCCGGCCCAGCGTGAGGTGCATGCTGCGCAGGCCAAGCTGTGCCGCCGCCTGCTGCAGGGGCCCGGCCAGCCCGCCCGGCGGCGCGTTCACGGTGACCGCGCCCATCGCCCGGTAGCTGCCCTGCTGCCAGCCGCGCAGGTAGCTGGCAGCGGTCTGGCTGGGGCTGCCCCTGGTCCGCAGCGCCAGGTACCCGGCCGTGGCGCCGGCCGCGGCCAGAATCACGACCGTCACGATGACCCAGGCGATGATCTTCCGCCGCCGTCCGCGCCGGCCGCTGGCTGCGCTGGCTTGGTGCATAGCTGGGCCACCGCCTCCATCCGGCTGCGAGGGGGCCGGGTCCGGGGCTCCACCATAGCCGCGGTCCCGCCGGTGGCCGCGGCAAACCGGCAAACCGGCAAACCGGCCAAAACGGGGCGGCCGCTGATCCGGGCCGGGGCGCGGTGACGTAGCCCAAATGGAAGCAGCCGGGCATGCCAGCCCGGCGGGGGAGGGACGGTGCCCGCCACGCTGACCCGGCCGCCCGGGCCTGGCTGGACGCTGCCACGTTGCTGGGGCAGCGATGATGGCGCTAGCGTCCCTGGGGTGGAGGAAACGGACGCGCTCATGGCCGCCCGGCTGCTGGCCGGGGATGAGCGTGCCCTCGGGGAGATCTTCGACCGGCTCGGGACGGTGGTCTACGGGGCCGCGCTGCGGGTGCTGGGGGACGCCGCCGCCGCCCAGGATGTCGCCCAGGACGTGTTCGTCGAGTTGTGGGGCCATCCCGGCCGGTATGACCCGGCCGCCGGGTCGCTGCGTACCTATCTCGCGGTGCTGGCCCGGCACCGCGCGGTTGACCTCATCCGCGGTGAACTCCGCCGGATCGCCCGGCAGGAGCGCAACCACCGGCTCTCGCCGGGGCAGCCGCAGGCCCTGCCCGGCGACGAGGTGGTTGCCGCCGAGGCGGCCAGCCTGGTCCGGGCGGCGGTCGGGCTGCTGCCGGAGAGCCAGCGGCAGGTGGTGGAGCTGGCCTACTTCGGCGGGCTGAGCTACCGCGAGGTCGCGGTGGCGGCCGGCATCCCGGAGGGGACCGCCAAGTCCCGGCTACGGCTGGCGCTGGCCAAGCTGGAAACGGTGCTGGACCGGCAGATGCTGGAACTGTCATGACTGCCGGGGATGCGGTGACACCGCCGACCGGGCTGCGGGACCGGGTGCTGGCCGCCGCGCTGGCGGCCAGGCCGGCCGGGACCGCCCTCCCGGCCGCGCCGCCGATCACCCCGGCCGAGGCCTTCAGCCGGGCAGCGGACGCCTTCTACGCGCTGCTGTGCGCGCTGGCCGAGGCCGACTGGCACCGGCCGGTGCTGCGGGACCTGGACGTCCAGGGCCTGGTCGGGCACCTGACCGGGGTGGAGCAGGACGTGCAGCGCGCGCTGGCCGGTGATCCGGGGGTGGCTGCGGCCGATCACGTCGCGTCCACCCAGCCCGCGGCTGAGCGGGAGGCCGGGCGCAGCCCGGGCGCGACCCGGGCCACCTGGCGTGCGGCTGTCGGCCGGACCCTGGAACTGGCCAGACAGGAGCCTGATCCGCCGGCCGGGGTGGCGGTGTTCGGCCTATGGCTGCCGCTGCCCGCGCTGCTGGTGGTCCGGACCTTCGAGCTGTGGACCCACGAGAACGACATCCGGCGGGCCGCGGGACTGCCGACGTCGGTCCCCGACACCTCCGCGCTCAGCCTGATGACTGAGCTGGCGGCCACCTCGCTGCCGCTGGCGGCAGAGCAGGCCCACCTGCCCGGGCCCACCGAGCTGCGGCTGGTGCTGACCGGCCCGGGCGGCGGCAGCTGGGACGTGGCCTTCGGCGGTGACGCCGCGCCGGCCGCCATCACCATAGTCACCGATGCGATCGGGTTCTGCCGGCTGGTCGCTAACCGGGCCGCCCCGGCCGATCTCGATCTCAACACGGCCGGCGACCCCGGCCGGGTGGCGGGGCTGCTGGCTGCGGCCACGACGCTCGCACTCGACTGACCACCGGGTGATCCGGCCGGCCCCCCGGCGCCGTACCCCGGGCAGGGAGTACTAGCCCTAATCTCGCGGCCCGCCGGGCGCCCGCACCGAACCACCCCTTGGCAGGAGGGGAGCAGGTAGTAACGGCTACTGGCGCCCAGGGGACAGACGGCGGGGGACTCAGTTGGGCACCCGGCGGGCCGCGCCCGGTCCTTGAGTGCTGCCAGTGCCGCGGCCTACCATGCCGCCATGCCCGGGAACAGGCTGGCCGGGGTGTTGCCGACCGCGATGGTGCTGGCCGGGATGCTGCTGGTAGCTGGGTGCGGCAGCAGCCCACCGGCTCCGGCGCATGCCCGCCCGGCTGGCCAGCCGGGCGGCCTTCAGCGGCGGGCACTGGCGGCCCGGTACCTCGCCATAGCGACGGCGGGCAACCGGCAGCTGGAGATTGACTTCGATGGCCTGGCCGGCCCTGACCGCCACCTCCTGCGTGCCGCGCTCGCCGACCTGCGCGCCGCGGCGGCTACCGAGCGGCTGTTCGACCAGCAGCTGCTGAAGATCAGGTTCCCACCCGGGACCGAAGCGGTCGCGCGTAGGCTCTACCTCGTCAATCAGGCCCGGGCCAGCCTGACCCTGCGCATCGCCCGCGCGGGCTCGTTGCGCCAGCTCAACGTGCTCACGCCCCAGCTCACTGCCGCCAACGGGCCGGTCGAACAGCAAGTCAGGCTGATCCGCCGCCAGCTTGGGCTGCCGCCCCCCGAGACAAGTTAACCCGGGCAAGAGCGGCGACCGGCCGCTCGTCCGGCCAGTGAAGTATCACCCCGGTGAACGTAAGGGCCGGGCGCTACGTGATCTATGTAGTGACTGCCGATGAACGGAGAGATGTGATGCGTGGCAAAAGGTGGGCGCCGGCCGGCTTGGCCGCCGTGGCGCTGGTCATCGCAGCGTGCGGGAGCTCGTCGAGCTCGAGCCCCCCGGCGGCCGCGTCAGGCCCGGCCGCCTCCAGCTCGGCGCTGAAGGCCGCCAGCATGGGTGGCGCGACGGTGCTGACCAACGCCAAGGGGTTCACCCTGTACTGGTTTGTCCCCGACACCTCCACCAAGTCGAACTGCAACGGTTCGTGCGCTGCCATCTGGCCGCCGGTGAAGGGCCCGGTCACCGCCGGTACCGGCGTGACCGGCACGCTCGCCACGATTACCCGGGCTGACGGCTCCACGCAGGCGACCTACAACGGGCACCCGCTGTACACCTACAGCGGTGACACCGCCCCCGGCCAGACCAACGGCAACGGGCTGAACGTCAACGGCGGGGTGTGGCACGAGGTGACCACGTCCGGGGCGGCGCCCGCGGCCAGCCCCTCCTCCGGTGGTGGCGGCTACGGGTACTGACCCCGTGCCGCGGCTGGCCGGAAGGAGTGTCATGACGGAGGAGCCGCGGCCAGTAGCGGGCTGGCCGCGGCTCGTCCTCCGGGTCACCGGCGGCGGATTGCTGATCGCGACCGGGGCCATCCATCTTGACCTGTACCTGACCGGCTACCGGACCATCCACGTGATCGGGCCGCTGTTCCTGCTGCAGGTGATCGCCGCCTTCGCGCTCGGCTTGGCGGTGCTGGCCATCGGGAGCCGCTGGCCCATGGCCAGCTGGCTGGCCGCCACCGCCGGGGCTGGCTTCGCGCTCGCCACCCTGGGCGGCTACCTGCTGTCACTGTGGTTCGGCCTGTTCGGGTTCCGGGAGGTCCGCACCACGGCCGGGATCGTGGCGGGGGTGATCGAGGTGGCCATCGTGGCGACGCTGGGCGTGCTGGCACTGACCCCGCCGGGGACGCTGCGGGTGCGGGTGCGGCATGCCGGCTGGCTGGCCGCCGGGGTTGCGGTGGTGGCGCTAGCCGTGCTGGGTGGTTCGGTGGCGGCGGCGGGCGGCTCGGGCAGCACCGTCTCGGCCGGCGGCAGCCTGCGTAGCGCCCAGATCGGCGGCGCGAGCGTCCTGGTCAGCGCCAAGGGATTCACCTTGTACTGGTTCGTCCCCGACACCCCCACCACCTCGAACTGCAACGGCTCCTGCGCTGCCATCTGGCCGCCGGTGAAAGGCCCAGTGACCGCCACCGGTGTGCACGGCCGGTTCGGCACGATCAAGCGTGCCGACGGCTCAGTCCAGGCCACCTACAACGGGCACCCGCTGTACACCTACATCGGCGACTCCGCCCCGGGCAAAGCTAACGGCAACGGCGTGAACCTGAACGGCGGGGTCTGGCACGAGGTGACGGTCACGGCCTAATCACCGCCCGCCAGGTACTGGTCCGCGAGATCTGGCGGCGCACAGGCCAGCCATCCGTCGGTGAGCGCCTCTGCCAGCGCGCCGGTGGCGACCTCCGGCAGCCGGATGAGCACGGCCGCATACCCGTCGAAGTGCGGGATGGTGAAGAAGGCGGCCGGATGCGCGGCGAGTACTGCCTCCTTCTCGCTGAGATCCCCGACCCGGACGGCCAGGATGGGCCCGGGCGGAAGCGGCTGGCTGCCGAACCGCCGGATGTCCGCCTTGCTGAACGGCCGGTCCCAGGCGAACGCCTTGCCAGTCACGAACCAGGTGCGGTTGCCATGCCGTTCCGCCTCGGTGACCCCGGGCAGGGCCAGCGCCAGTGCGGCCACGTCGTCGAGCGTCACCGTCACCACCCGGTCGCCAGGAACGTCACCTGGGCCCAGCTCAGCGCACGGCCCGGGCTTCCTCAACGGTCAGCTCGGCGGCGGGGTCCGCCTCCAGGCGGTCGTCCGGGATGGGCAGCCCGCTCCGCACGGAGCGGCCGTAGCTGCCGTCGTCCAGCCGTTTCAGTGCCCGGTCGAGCGCGGCTAGCCGGTCCCGCATGCTCTCCGCGATGGCGTCGTCCTCACCCTGGGCGGTCAGCGGCTGGGCCGGATCGGCGATGTCGCCGGTTTCGCGCTCGGCGTCCCGGTCCGCCCAGCCCGACCGCTCGGCGTCAGCCAGCAGGCCCGTGACTTCGGCCCGTTCGGCCAGCAGCCGCGTGCGTGCCTCCTCGTGGTCCAACCCATCCTCCTCGCGGTTAGGGCGTGTCCTGGGCATCGGCGACGACGCGCATGATGACCGGCCGGCCCATCCGGGCCGCCGCGTCGAGGACGGGTGACAGTTCGTCCTCACGCAATTCCGCGGCCGCCTGCACGATGATCATCAGTGGCTGATGGCGGTCCGGGGCGCTGCTGATCACATCGCGGACCTCCGCCTGCCGCTGGGTCAGGTCCTCAGGGGACAGCACCGACATGACGACCTCGCCGGCGGCGGGCGGGCCGAGCCGTCCGTCGGCCTCGCGCGGGACGTGCTCCAGCAGCACCCGCCCGCTGGCGATGCTCGGCAGCGGGTCAGCGCGCAGGGCGCGGTCGAGGGCGCTGTCCCGGGCCAGTTGCAGGATGAGGCTGGGCTCACTGATCATCGCTTGGCTACCCTACCGCCCGGCTGGCACCGGGCCGCTCTGTGAGCCGGATGGCACCGGGCTGTGCCGCTTGCCGGTCGGCCGGGGTTGTTTCCTGGTGACCTTCCGGGCATAGCATCAGCGAGGGAAAAGGAGGGTCCGGACATGCCGACGGTTCAGGGCAATGGCATCGACATCTATTACGAGGTGCAAGGCGAGGGCGAGCCACTGGTGCTCATCCCATACCTCGCAGCCGACCAGGCGTGCTACGCATTCCAGGTAGCCGACTACGCCAACCACTTCCAGTGCTTCACCGTCGACCTCCGGGGGGCCGGGCTGTCCAGCAAGCCCGAGGGGACCCACACCACCGAGCTGTTCGCCGATGACATCGCGGCGTTCATGCAGGCGGCCGGTATCGAGCAGGCGCACATCTCCGGTCTGTCGCTGGGCGCGGCGACCGGAATGTGGCTGGCCGCCAAGTACCCGGCCCGGGTGAAGTCGCTGTCACTGCACAGCGCCTGGCACCGGACGGATCCTTTCCTTACCACGGTGGTCGGCAGCTGGCGGGTGATGGCGCCCGCCCTGGGCAGCGTGACCGACATGGTGATCCAGGGCATTTTCCCGTACTGCTACACCCCGGAGCTGTATGCCGCCCGCCCCGAGTACATCGACTCGCTGGCCGACTTCGTCCGCAGCCGGCCGATGCCGCCGGTGGATGCGTTCCTGCGGCAGTCGCAGGCGGTGCTCGATCACGACGCCAGCGGCGTGATCGGCGCCATCCAGGCCCCCACCCAGATCACCTTCGGCCGTCATGACCAGGTCACCTCCACCCGGTTCGCGGACCCGCTGCACACCGCGATCGCGGGCTCGGAGGTGGTGGTGTTCGAGGACTGCGCTCACGCCCCGATCTATGAGAACGTCGAGGAGTTCAACCAGCGGACCCTGGCCTTCCTGCAGCGGCACACGGGTTAGTTGTGTCAGAAGACGTCGGCCAGTTCCGAGGTCCAGATGACGATCCGGGTCCGGTCCCGCGGAACATGTCGCGGGTGAACTCGACCGGCTGCCCGCCATCCCGCTCGCCTGACCCGGCACCTGCTGAGCGGTAACGTTCCCGGAACGGTGCGGGCGTAGGGTGCCGGTCGTGGGTGAGGTTCAGCCAGCGCCCAGGCCGGCCCCGGTCATGAACGGCGGCCCGGGATTCCAGCTGAGAGGCGAGGCGGCCCAGCGGGTGGCTGGGTCCGCGGCGGCGGTATCGGTCGCACTGATCGTTACTGGGCTGGTGCTGTCGTATGTGGACCGGCAGCTGGTGCCGGCCAGCGTGACCGGCTGGACCGTCACCAACGTCTCCAGCCAGGTGGTGAACGTGGCCGTCCCGGTGGCGGGGTTCGTCCTGGCGTCCCGGCGGGCAGAGAACCGGATCGGCTGGCTGTTCCTGGTAGCCGGGCTGGCGATAGGCCTGAGCGGCTTCGCGAGTGCGTACGCGCTGCACGCACTCATCGTGCATCACGGGTCCCTGCCCGGGGGCCGGCTGTCTGCCTGGCTCGCCAGCTGGATCTGGGTGATCTCGGTCGCGATGCTCACCTTGTTGTTCCTGCTGTTCCCGACAGGGCGGCTGCGCTCACCACGGTGGCGCCCGGCCGCCTGGTTCGTCGGCGGGGTGCTCACGCTCACCGCGGCGGTTGGCCTGGTGATTGCCACCCGCCTTTGGGCGCACCCGCTCGTCACGTCCCCGGGGAACCCGGGTGGCCTGGCCGCGTCGCTCCTCCTGATGACCAGCTTCCTGATCAGCGCCGCACTGCTGGTCAGCGTCACGGCGCTGGTGGTTAGGTTCGCCAAGTCCTCGGGCGAGGAGCGGCTGCAGCTGAAGTGGTGCGCGGCCGCCGCGCTGGTGGTGGCCGTCGTGTTCGTCGCACAGAACTGGGTGAACTCGGCGGCCGTGAACGTGCTGCAGAGCCTGGCGTTTGTATGTCTGTGGACGGCGATCGCCATGGCGGTGCTGAAGTACCGGCTGTACGACATCGACCGGATCATCTCCCGCACCCTGGCCTACGCCATCGTCACCGGCCTGCTGGTCGGGCTGTACGCGGGCCTGGTGCTGCTGGCCACCCGGGTGCTGACCTTCCACACCCCGGTCGCGGTGGCCGCCGCCACGCTGGCGGCGGCGGCGCTGTTCAGTCCGCTGCGTCGCCGGGTGCAGCAGGTGGTGGACCGCAGGTTCAACCGGGCCCGCTACGACGCCGACCGGACCGTGGCCGCGTTCGCTGCCCGGCTGAAAGACGAGGTGGGGCTGGATACGATCCGGCGCGACCTGGCCGGTACCGTTCACAATGCCCTGGAACCCGCCCACGTGTCAGTGTGGATCAGCCAGCGCGACTGAGGCTGGCC